>ENA-UESH01000888-UESH01000888.1-human-gut-metagenome-genome-assembly--contig:-NODE-888-length-24189-cov-12.088752_pt1 | contig 24189 bp, 20 predicted proteins | sample MGYA00243001_ERZ508002 | MGnify/ENA primary metagenome ERZ508002 (study PRJEB26167, sample SAMN06115447) | human gut metagenome | host: Homo sapiens | place: China:Anhui | collected 2015-08-07... | reverse complement strand
TTGCAGAATAACGGCGAGGGCGTCACCTTTGAGGCTATCGCAAAGCCGGAGTGGGAACGAGGCGACCACATGACCCCACTGAAAAAGGCGCTGGAGCATGAGAAGCTGGTCACCGCCAGCATCGACGCCATCTACGCCGCCGCATACGAGGCCAGGGACTTCCGCGCCATGCAGATGCTGGACTGGTTCATTAAGGAGCAGGGCGAGGAGGAGAAGAACGCCGCCGACCTCATCACCAAGATGGAGCTGTTCGGCGGAGACAGCAAGGGGCTGTATATGCTCAACAGCGAGCTGAAGACACGGGTCTACACCGCGCCCTCCCTGGTGCTGTAAGCCGAGCGCGGCTGCGGGACTTCGCATCAGACAAAAGGCAGACTGCGTACAGGTGGCCTGCCTTTTCTTCCACCACGCGGTTAGAGTAGGCTAACTACAATACGAGACAGAAAGGAATTCGGAGCTTGAACAAGGAAAAGGAGATCGAAACCGTTACCCTCATGGTGCATCGGTATTGCCGGGGCGTGCATGGGACAAGGGGCGAGGCGCTTTGCCCGGCGTGTGCCGCCCTGCTGGAATACGCCAGGCATCGGCGGGACAGATGCCCGCATGGGGAGATAGACAGCCATGAGTGAACGAAAGAATTTCTGGGACAGAAATGCCGGTCGGTATGACCGCTTTATGCGAAAGGATCGGGCGGCATACGAAGAGATGTATAAGCTGATCCGGCCGGTGGTGAAAGCCAAAACGGTGCTGGAACTGGCAACCGGCACGGGGCTGATCGCAAAGCACATCGTGAATGCGGCGGCGCATATTGAGGCGACGGATGCCTCCGCGGAGATGATCGCCCAGGCAAAGCGGGATAACCGCTCGGCAAAGCTGCACTTTTCCGTGCAGGATATGTTCCGCCTGCCGTATGCGGACCGGTCCTTCGACGTGGTGATCGTGTCCAACGCGCTGCATATCGTGCCGCAGCCGGAAAAAGCCCTTGCCGAGATTCGCCGCGTGCTGAAGGACGGCGGCACGCTCATCGCGCCGACCTTCACCCACGCGGGAAATTCGTTTTTTGGCAAGGTCAAAGCCTTTTTCATGAAGCTGGCAGGCTTCCCCCTCCACAGCAGATGGACGAGCGAGGAATACCTGCGCTTCCTGCGGCAAAACGGTTGGTCAGTACGGAAAAGCGCTGTTTTGAAGGCATCCTTCCCGCTGACCTATGCGGAATGTGTGAAATTGGAGGTGTGATAAGATGTCATTTTTTGAGAACACCAGAAAGCCTGTGGGGCTTGGCGGGAAAATCATGGTCGCCATGATGAACCTGGGGCACAGTCCTGTGGCACGGTGGGGACTTCGCTTTTTGGAGCTTACTCCGGACGCCAAGGTGCTGGACTGCGGCTGCGGCGGAGGGGCGAACATCAAGAGACTTCTGAAAAAATGCCCGGAGGGTATTGTCAAGGGCATTGACTATTCCCCCGTCAGTGTGGAGAAATCCAAAAAGGTCAACGAGGCCGCCATAGCGGAGGGACGCTGCGCTGTTCTGCAAGGCAGCGTGGCGGATATGATGTTTGCTGATAACTGGTTCGATGCGGTCACGGCCTTTGAAACCGTCTATTTCTGGCCTGACCTGCCCCAGTGCTTCCGGGAGGTCTATCGGGTGCTGAAGCCCGGCGGGACATTACTCATCTGCAACGAAAGCAACGGCGATACGGACAAGGACAAGAAGTGGACGGAGATCATCGGCGGCATGACCATCTATAAGGACATTGAATTAAAGGCGTATCTGGAACAGGCGGGTTTTCACGAGGTTCAGATACACAAAAAGAAAGGCTGGCTGTGCATCACGGCGCGGAAGTGAGGGAGAAGCAGACAGATGAAGGACAAGAAGCTCCTATTTGACCGCAAATGCCATGTGCTGTATTCCAAGCCCTGCAAGAAGGAGATACGGGCGAAAATCACCCTGCACTATCCCGCGGCAGAGCGGGAGACAATATGGGAACAGGTACAGCGGCAGTATGCGGACTTCCTCTCCGACTGGCGCACCGATTTGGGCGGCAGGCGGAACTTCCACAACGGCGTAGGCGGCACCTATGACTGCATCGCCATTATGAGCTATTACACGGTCTGCAAACCCGTTACATCCTTCCGCGAGATCGAAGAGATGGAGGAAAACCTGATCCTGCCGATCTTCCGCAGGCTGCGGTTTGTGGACTGCAATAAACCGTTCTGGAGGAAGCAGATGTACAGAGCGTTTGTGCGGGCGAAAAGCGGCTGCGATAAATGGCACGATTACGAGATGACGGTTGCGCCTTATGAAAACGGCAAGCCCATCTATTATGAATTTACATCGTGTCCGGCAGCGGAATTTGCCATCCGGCACGGCCTTACGGACATCATGCCCGCCCTGTGCAATGTGGACTTTGCTTCCATGGAGCTGCTCCACGCAAGGCTGGTGCGGACGACTACCTGCGTGGACGGCTGCCGGTGCGACTATACCATCTGCGGTGATCAGGACCCGTATGTAAAAGAACATCCCGAATATCGGGATGAGGCGGGCTTCAGAAGAAACAAATAATACAGCAATGCAAAGGCGGTGAGACAAATGGAAACCTTTATCGGAATCATGATCCCTTTCTTGGGAACGGCACTGGGCTCGGCCTGCGTGTTCTTTATGAAAAAATCCCTTGGCGATCTGGTGCAGCGCTCGCTTGCGGGCTTTGCCGCCGGTGTGATGGTGGCAGCGTCGATATGGAGCCTGCTGATCCCCGCCATCGAGCAGTCGGAGGGCATGGGCAAGCTGTCCTTTCTTCCCGCCTTTATCGGCTTCTGGGTCGGCGTGCTGTTTTTGCTCCTGCTTGACCGGCTGATTCCCCACCTTCATGTAGGAAGCAATCAGGCGGAGGGCCCGAAAAGCAGGCTGGGCCGCACCACGATGATGGTGCTGGCTGTGACACTACATAATATTCCGGAGGGAATGGCGGTTGGCGTGATGTACGCAGGATTCCTCGCGGGGAATACACAGATCACGGCGGCAAGCGCGTTTGTCCTGTCCCTCGGCATCGCCATTCAGAATTTCCCCGAGGGCGCAATCATCTCCATGCCGCTGCGGGCGGAGGGAGAGAGCAAGAGCAGGGCATTTCTCGGCGGCGTGCTCTCCGGCGCGGTCGAGCCGGTCGGCGCGGTGCTGACGATTCTTGCGGCGCAGCTGGTGATCCCGGCGCTGCCCTATTTTCTGAGCTTCGCGGCAGGCGCTATGCTCTATGTGGTGGTGGAGGAGCTGATTCCCGAAATGTCACAGGGAAAGCACTCCAACATCGGCACGATTCTCTTTGCCGCTGGCTTTAGCGTCATGATGACGCTGGATGTGGCGCTGGGATAGGCGCGAAGGTGCCGCTGCTTTTGCGACAGCTATGACATTTCCCTGCGAAAATTACGGCTTATCCACTCAGGAGATACGGGCGCGGACGGACGCCGCCATAGAGGCATTGCAGCTGTCCCATTTGAAAGACAGGGCAGTTGACGTCCTCTCAAGCGGAGAAAAGCAGCGGGCGGCCATTGCGTCCGTATATGCCATGAAGCCAAAGGTCTTTGTGTGCGACGAGCCGACGGCCAACCTCGATGCCGCCGGGACGAGGCAGCTTGCGCAGACCCTCCGACAGCTCAAGGAGCAGGGCTTTACCCTGCTCATCGCGGAGCATCGGATCGACTGGGTGAGGGGGATCGCAGACCGGCTTTTGTATCTGCGGGAGGGTATGATCGCGGCCGAGTATACACCGGAGGATTTGCTCCTTCTTCCGGAAGCGGACATCTTAGGCATGGGCCTGCGCTCTCCGCACGAGGGAAAGAGCCGTCCCGCTCCCTCCGTATCGGACGAAAGCCCTGCCGTCTTGAGGACAGCAGGGCTCTCGAAAAGAATACGCAAAGAAGTTATTTTTGAGGATATTTCGCTGTCCGTTCCAAAGGGCGGCGTGACCGCCATAACGGGACAAAACGGCGCGGGGAAAACCACCCTTGCGCAGATCCTCTGCGGGCTGGCGAAGCAGACAAGGGGACATATCCTGATAGACGGGAAAAAAGCAAGAGCGGCAGTCCGGCGCAGGGAGATATATTACTGCGGCAACGACACGTCAACGCAGTTCTTTACGGCAAGCGTATCGGAGGTGCTGCTGCTGAATACCGAATTGACGGAAGAAAACAAAGACCGTGCCAGACATTTGCTCAAAGAATTTGGCCTTTACGAGTACAGGGATGCGCACCCGTCTGCCCTGTCCGGCGGACAGAAGCAGCGCCTTGCCATTGCCTGCGCCATCTTTTCCGGCCACGGGATACTGATTCTTGACGAGCCCACCAGCGGCCTTGATGGACAGAATATGCGCCTCGTCGCGAAAAGGCTGAAAAGCGAAGCGCGGCATGGCAGAACCATTCTCGTGCTCACCCACGACAGGGAACTGATCGAGAGCTGCTGCGATAATGTTGTGGAGGTTGAAAAACGATCGCCATGAATCAGCCGAGGACTGTTATGGGATATCCGCGCCGGAGGGATCACTTTCTGTCCCTGCCGGCAGCTCCACCGCGATGGTCGTGCCCTTGTCCGAGCTTTCCTCCACCCAAACGGAGCCGCCGTGGAGATCGGCGATCTCCCACACCAGAGAAAGTCCCAGTCCCGCGCCGCCGTACTCGCGGCTGCGGGATTTGTCCACCCGGAAGAAGGGCTGGAAGATACTGCGCTGATACTCCTCCGGAATGCCGCAGCCGGTGTCGGAAACGCGAATGATGCACTTTTCCTGCCCCTGCACAAGCTCGACCCGCACCGAGCCGCCGGGGCGGTTGTATTTGACGGCGTTCTCCGTCAGGTTAAAGAGCAGACGATAGATCAGCGCGTCGCTGCCGGTAAGAGCGGCGTCGCCCTCCGCTTCCAGCGTGATGCTTCGCTGCTCCGCCAGCGGCGCAAGATCCGTGAAGATCTCCTCGACCATGGGGGCGAGCTGGAGCTGCTCGTTCCGCGCCACCTGCTGCAAATTGCTCATCTCCAGCAGTGTCTTGGTCATCTGCGTCAGCCGCTCCGTCTGCTCGCGCAGGAGGGTGAGAAACTCCGCCGTCCCCGGCCGCACATCGGGATGCTCTGCGGAGAAAAGCTCCAGCTGCGCCTGCATCAGCGCCAGCGGCGTGCGCAGCTCGTGGGCGGCATTGCCGGTGAACTGCCGCTGGGCGGCAAAGGCGTTGTTCAGCCGCTCCAGCATCTGATTGAAGGAGCGGCTCAGCTGCTTGAACTCCGGCAGCGCGTCCTCATCGATCCTCATATCCGCCAGATTGTTCAGCTGCACCTGCTCCACCTGCGAGGCAAAGCTGCGCAGGGGCTTGAGGGCGCGTCCGCTGACGAAATAGGCGAGGATGCCGCTGAGCAGCGTTACCGCCGCCGTGATATACCAGTTGGTGGTGCGGAAGCGCCCCTGTGCCCCATCGACGACGATGGTCAACTCCGCAGTGGGCGCTATGAGCTGCGGGTCAAAGCTCGCCGCTCCGTCCTCATTCAGGATCACCGTGCTGCCGCCCTGTAAGCTGTCCGCAATGGTGTCCATATAGTACACACCGGAGGAGCACAGCAGCAAATTCATGGCCACGCAGGTGATGCCGATGAGCAGGACGGTCATCAGCGTGATGCGCCACTGCAAAGAAAGACGCTTCATGCTTCCTCGCCTCCCATCAGATAGCCCTCGCCGATGCGGTTGCGGATGGGATCGTAGCCCAGCGCGGCGCGGAGCTTTTTGCGCAGGGCGGAGATGTGGACGCGAATGGAATTGCTGAAGCTGTCCACGCTGTTGTCCCAGACGTGCTCCATCAGTTCCTCCTGACTCACGGGCCGCCCCTGATGCACCATCAGGTATTCGAGTATCCCCGTTTCCTTGCGGGTCAGCGTCAGCGTCTGCCCGTTGACGGCGGCGGTGCGGGAGCGGGTGTCAAAGCTCAGGTCTCCGCAGGCCAGCAGTACATCCTGCTGGGTGAACTGCCGCAATGTCAGGCTGCGGATGCGGGCCTCCAGCTCCGCCAGGTGAAAGGGCTTTGCCAGATAATCGTTGGCCCCGGCGTCCAGCCCCTGGACCTTGTCCTCCACCTCGCTGCGGGCGGAGAGGATCAGCACCCGCGTCTCCCGGTCGGTCTGCCGCAGGGTGCGCAGCACCGTCATGCCGTCCTTTTTCGGCAGATTCAGATCAAGAAGCACCAGATCGTAGCGCTCCACGCCCAGCAGCTCCAGAGCCTTCTCCCCGTCGTAGCAGTAGTCCACGCTGTAGGCCAGCCGCCGCAGGCTGCGGACGATGGTTTCGCACAAGGCGCGTTCGTCTTCAATAACCAAAAGGTGCATGAGAGCCCTCCTTTTACATTTCTTCACGTTCTCGTTGTTCTTAATTATAGCAAAAACAGATAAGGTTTGTGTTAAATTTTTCTTCTTAACAGGGACTTTAACTCCCCTGCGCTATGATAGGGGCAGAAAATCGGAAAGGGTGAAAAAAATGAGCCATGTAAAAAAGGCGGCGGCCCAGGTGATCCTGCTGGCAGCGGGAGCCGCCATGCTGTGCTTCGGTGTCTGGCGGGGCGAGGCAGCGACGGTGCTGAGCAAAGCAATCAAATTATGTCTGGAGTGTGTGGGCATTGGGTAAGAAAAAACGCGGCGTATCTCAGGTACTGTCCCGCTTCCGGGGCTGGATCCAGGCGGGAGCGACGCTGCTGACCAACCTGCATCTGCCGAATTTTCTCAAGGGCGGACTGTATCAGGGCGCGGGGAAAACCGTCTGTGTGCCGGGGCTGAACTGCTACTCCTGCCCGGCGGCCTCCGGAGCCTGTCCCATCGGGGCGTTTCAGGCGGTGGTGGGCTCGTCCAAGTTCAGCTTCTCCTATTATATCACAGGTTTTCTCATTTTGCTGGGAGTCCTGCTGGGGCGCTTTATCTGCGGCTTCCTCTGTCCCTTCGGCTGGTTTCAGGAGCTGCTGCATAAGATTCCTACGAAGAAGCTCTCCACAAAGAAGCTGAAGCCGCTGACATACCTGAAATACGCCGTGCTGCTGGTGATGGTTTTCCTGCTGCCGGCGCTTCTGGTGAACGATGTTGGCATGGGAGACCCGTTCTTCTGTAAATACCTCTGCCCACAGGGGGTTCTGGAGGGGGCCATCCCCCTGTCCCTGGCCAATTCCGGCATCCGGGCGGCGCTGGGCAGCCTGTTTACATGGAAATTCGGCATCTTGCTGGCGGTGGTCGTGCTGAGCGTGGTGTTCTACCGTCCCTTCTGCAAGTGGCTCTGTCCGCTGGGAGCGTTCTATGCCCTGCTGAACAAGGTGTCCCTGTTCCAGATGAAGGTGGACAAAAGCAAGTGCGTCTCCTGCGGGAAATGCGCCAAAGTCTGCAAGATGGATGTGGACGTGACCAAGACACCCAACCACACCGAGTGCATCCGCTGTGGGATGTGCATCCGTGCCTGTCCCACAAACGCCGTGTGTTTCCGCTATGGCTTCGGAGACGGTGAACATAAACCTGCTGCGGCAGAGATGCCGCAGGAATCCAACGAACAACAATAATTAGGAGGAACCAAAATGAGCGCAAAGAAACTGCTGACCCTGCTGCTGGCAGCACTGCTGGTGCTGTCCCTGGCCGCCTGCGGCAAAAAGGGCAACGACGACATGACAAAGCCCGACGGTGAGCCCAAGAACGCCCAGGAGGCGGCCGCTATGTACAAGGCCCTGATGGACCAGGAGAATGCCATTCTGATGGAAAACCAGTCCCTTTGGGAGAAGGTGTTCATGTCCGCCGACAAGGGCATGACCATGCAGGAGGACGGCAAGAACTACGGTGATTTCCTGCTGGACACCATTGAATCCGCCAAGGACAAGTTTACCGCCGACGAGCTGAAGCTGCTGCGCCAGGGCGGCGAGAAGATCCGGGAGATCGAGCGCACCCTGACCGCCATTGAGGCCAAGTTCCCCGAGGCGGCTCCCAAGGCCCCGGGCAACGGTGACAGCATCCCTGCCGACAGCCCCACGACCCCCGGCAACGGCGACAAGACGCAGAAGTTCCCCGCCTTCGAGGGCAAGGACCTCAACGGCAACCCCGTCAAGAGCGATGACCTGTTCTCCAAGAACGCCGTCACCGTGGTGAATTTCTGGTTCACCACCTGCAATCCCTGCGTGGGCGAGCTTTCCGAGCTGGAGTCCCTGCATCAGGAACTGACCAAGAAGGGCGGCGGTGTCGTCGGCATCAATTCCTTCACCCTGGGCGGCGATGAGGCTGCCATCTCCGAGGCCAAGTCCGTTCTGTCCAAGAAGGGCGTCACCTATCCCAATGTCTACTTCCCCGCCCAGGGCGAGGCCGGCAAGTTTGTGGAGAACGTGTTCGCCTACCCCACCACCTATGTGGTGGACCGCAGCGGCAACATCGTGGGCGATCCCATTGTGGGTGCCATCACCGACAAGACGCAGGCGGCGACGCTGCAAAAGCTCATCGACCAGGCTCTTGCCGCCGATATGGGCTGACCCGAGATTTAAAAAGTGCCTGCTGCGCGCCATTGCATTGCCCATGGCGCACGAAGGGGCGGAGTGAGCCCAGCTTCCCCTGAAAGGAGGAAACGCGATGCATCGAAGCGTATTGGCCCTGCTTTTCGCGGCAGTGCTGCTGCTGGGCGGCTGCGCCGCCGGGCAGCAGACTGTGCCGAAGGAAAAGAGCGGACAGGAAACAAACATGGACGGAGCGGCTTTTGACCGGTCCGACGAGGAGATCACCTATATGGATACCACAGACAATGTCATCTATCTGGCGGGCGGATGCTTCTGGGGCATGGAACAGCTGATGCAGTCCATCCCCGGCGTTATCGACGCCGAGAGCGGCTACGCCAACGGCACCTGCCAGGCGGACGCCGATTACAAGACCGTCTGCAAGGGAGAGACCGGCTTTCGGGAGACCGTGCGGGTGGAATACGACTCCGAGCAGGTGAGTCTTGACGCGCTGCTGCTGGCCTACTTCTATGTCATCGACCCCACGGTACAAAACCGGCAGGGCAACGACCGGGGCAGCCAGTACCAGACCGGCGTTTACTTTACCAACGAAAGCGCGAGAGAAACGGTAAAGCGCATCGCGGAGATCGAGCGCGGCCGCAGTGAGAAATTCTTTGTGGAGATCGGCCCGCTCAAGAACTACTATCCCGCCGAGGAATACCACCAGAACTACCTCGAAAAGAATCCGAACGGCTACTGCCACATCCCGCGTGCGGAGATGGAGCTTTTCTCCCGGCTGCGCATCGACCCGGGCGACTATCAGAAGCCTGCGGCGGAGTCCATCCGGGACAAGCTGACGACGGAGCAGTACCGCGTCACGCAGGAGAGCGGCACGGAGCGCGCCTTCACGGGCGAGTTCTGGGACAAGTTTGAAAAGGGCATCTATGTGGATGTCGTCACCGGCGAGCCGCTCTTTTCCTCCACGGATAAGTACGAGAGCGGCTGCGGCTGGCCCGCCTTTACAAAGCCCATCGAGGGCCCCGCCGTGGTGGAGAAGGAGGATCTGAGCCACGGAATGCGCCGCACGGAGGTCAGAAGCCGCGCCGGAGACTCCCACCTCGGCCATGTGTTCACCGGCGACCCGGAGTCGCCCAACGGCGTGCGCTACTGCATCAACAGCGCGGCCCTGCGCTTCGTCCCCTATGAAAAAATGGAGGCCGAGGGCTACGGATATCTGCTGCATCTGTTTGAAAAATAGGACGCAAGCGGTCGGCAATTCTCATGCAAGGAACTATCAGCACATCACTGTTATCGGACTGCCCGGTGGCAGTCCGATAACAGTGAAAAGCCTTGATTTTCAAGGCTTTTTTCTTTTTCTCCGAAATCCGAATCCCGCTCCAAAAAGCCATTTAGTACTATTTGGCTGCTGGGGCGGGTTTTTTGCGCTCATGCCTCTTTTAGTGGTCGAGGCTTGCGCATGGCCGAGACTGCTTGAGGCGGTTTTCACGTCCTGACGGGAGACAATCATCAGCGTTGCTGACGTGTGACGGAGTGTGCGAAAGCACACGCACTCCAGTCCGCATTCCCGTGTATACTTTTTCGTTCTGTATTGCAAAAGCTGCGGCAGGCTGCAAGCCTTTTGTTCCAAAAGGGCTTTGCCCTTTTTGAACACTCATGTGTTGTCCCGGCTGATGGGGCGGCGGTGCAGCAGGGAGCGCAGGTCCCGGCCGTTGAAGGGGATCAGGGGATAGAGATACCCCTTCCCCACCAGCGGGCGGGTGGAGGCGATCAGGGCCACCACCCCCACGATGCCGCCGATGAAGCCCCACCAGTCGAAAAAGTAAATCAGGATCAGCAGGGTCATGCGGCACAGCTTCACGGCGTAGCCCATTTCATAGCTGTGCTGGGCATAGTTGGCGATGGCCACAAAGGCCATATACACCAGCACCTCCGGCACCAGCCACCGGGCCTGCACCGCGAAATCTCCCAATATCAGCGCCCCCAGCATACTGAAGGAGTTGCTGAGCGCATCCGGCGTGTTCAGCGACGCCAGCTTCAGCACGTCGATGATCAGCTCCACCAGCAGCAGCTGCAAAATCAGGGGCACATAGTATTCATCCTCAATGAGCAGAAAGTGCAGGCTCTCGTGAAGCCCTGCCGGGTCCTTTACCAGCAGATACCACAAGGGCGTCACAAACAGCGTCAGAAGCAGGACGATCATCCGCACGATCTGCAAATACGACCCCACCAGGGGCGGGAAGTAATAGTCGTTGATCTCCTCGGCAAACCGGAAAATGGTGCAGGGAAACAGCATCACCGACGGGGTGTTGTCGATCATCAGCACCACGTCCCCCTCCATCACCGAGGCCGTGGCCACGTCGGGCCGCTCGGTATACCGGGTCTTGGGGAAGGGGTTCCACCACTGGGCCGGGGCGATGGCCTCGGCGATGCTCTCCTGGCTCATGGAGATGGAGCTGATCTGCATATGCAGGAGCTTCTCCCGCAATTGCCGCAGGAGCTCCGGGTCGGCCTTGTCCTCCAGATAGCACAGGGCCACGTTGGCGTGGGACCGGCCCCCCACCTCCAGCCCCTCTAAGGTCAGCCGGGGGTCCCGGATGCGGCGGCGCAGCAGGGCGGCGTTTTTCATGATGCTCTCCACGAAGCCGTCGTGACTGCCCCGCAGGACCTTGCTGGTGTCCGGCTCCTCGATGCCCCGCAGGGGGAACTGCTTGGCGTCCATCAGCACGCCGCCGGACAGGCCGTCGATGACCAGCAGGGTCTTTCCTGCCAGCACCGCCGTGACGGCCTTGGCCATATCCTGCTCCGCCGCCGCGTCCGACACGGTGACATACCGGGCCGCGAAGGCCTCCGCCGTGTTCACCCCGGCCAGGTCCCGGATGGCCAGCCACCCGGCCACGGCCCGCTCCAGCACCGAGTCGTCGGCGTAGCCGTTGACCACCCACAGCCGGGCCCGGCGGCCCCCGATGGTCAGGCTGCGGCCCACCATGTCAAAGCTCCGGCCCACCCCCAGCCGCCGGTCCAGCTCCTCCGTCCGGCGGAGGAACGCATCCTGCACGATCTTCACCTGCTGCACCCCCAGAATACGGAAAAATGGCTTGCCCAAAAGGCCTTGGCTCTCCCTTTGGGAGAGCTGTCGGCGCAGCCGACTGAGAGGGCCTGCAAGCCTTTTATTCCAAAAGGGCAAAGCCCTTTTTTGGCAGGTATATTATCCCGCATTTTTGCGGGATTTATTCTTGCGATGGGGGCCGCCGCGTGGCATAATAGGAACAAATCCAATTATTCCCGCAAAGGGGGCCTTGCTATGACGAAAAAACGCATCCGCCAGATGAACGCCGCGCTTCTGCGGCGGCTGTCCCTCCGCCCGGCGGCGGAGTACCTGGCCGGACGGGAGGAGACGGCGGCGCAGCTGGTGGGCGAGGGATATTTCCAGCGCTTTGCGCCGCTGATGGACCGGCGGCTGTGCTGCGCCCGGGTGCTGGACCTGTGCCGGGAGGACCTGGAGCGGCTGGACGGGCCGGAACCGGAGGAGGGCTGGCTTCCGTACTGCTACGACTTCGCCCGGCGGCTGCTGTTTCCGGAGAAGGACGCCCGCCCCGCCCACGGGGCCGGAGCGGTGTTCTTCCTGTCGGTGCTGCAGGTGCTGCTGGACGCGGAGCGGGAGCTTCTGGACTATGACCCCGCCTGGGACTTTGTGCCCCCCGGGCCGGAGGAGCTGGAGGACTGCCCCGCCGCCCCCCAGTTCGGCCAGATGATGCGTCTGTGGCGGCGGGAGTTCGTATACGAGATGATGCGCCTGGGCCTGGAGGTGACGCCCTACCGGACCCTGGAGCACATTGTGGGGGTCCACCATGTGGCCGTCACCGCCGGGCGGGCTCTGCGCCGGGGGGGCGTGGAGCTGGACCTGGCCCTGGTCTCCGGCAGCGCCATCGGCCACGACATCGGCAAGTTCGGCTGCCGCCCCGGGGAGCGGGTGCCGTATCTGCACTATTACTACACCGACCAGTGGTTCCGCCGCCGGAGGCTGACGGACATCGGCCATGTGGCCGCCAATCACTCCGTGTGGGACCTGGAGCTGGACTATCTGTCGGTGGAGTCCCTGCTGCTGATCTATGCCGACTTCCGGGTGAAGCAGACCCGGGACGATCAGGGCCGGGAGGTCACGAAGATCTTCTCCCTGGCGGAGGCCTTCAACGTGATCCTCTCCAAGCTGGACGGCGTGGACTGGGAGAAGCGCCGCCGCTATGAGCTGGTGTACGCCCGGCTCTACGATTTCGAGCAATTCATGCTGGCCCGGGGGGTGGACGTGACCCTCCGGGGGCCGGACACCCCGCCCCGGCCGGAGAAGCACACCGCCCTGATGACGGATCGGGAGGCCCTGGACGCCCTGACCCTGCAGTGCGTGGGCCACAACATCGGCCTGATGCACCGGCTGACGGGACAGCGGAGCTTTGCCTCCCTGCTGGAGCAGGCCCGGGGCGAAACCAACTGGCGGCGTCTGCGGGCCTATCTGGGGGTGTTCGAGTCCTACTCCCTGTATCTGCACATTCCCCAGAAGGTCCAGACCCTGGCCTTTCTGTATGAACTGCTGATGCACCGGGAGGGGGACATCCGCCGCCAGGCGGCGGCCCTGCTGGGGGAGATCATCGCCGGGTTCCAAGCGGGCTATGCCAAGGAGCGCCCGGCGGACAGCCGCCCGGACGCCGGTGTCCCCACGGACCTGGACCAGTGGAAGCTGTATCTGCAAAGGATCATCTATCCCGACCACAAGCTGATGCCCCAGCACCAGCGCTGGATCCGCTATACCCTGAAATTCGCCGTGGACTCCCTGCTGCAGCGGTGCCCGGGCCGGGAGGAGCGGTTTCTGGCCCCCTTCTTCGCCTATTACCGCCATCCCCAGCAGCTGGAGGATGAGGTGACCTTCCAGCTGCTGGACACGGCGGCGGCTCTGCCTCCGGCGGCCCTGACCCGGCCCCGGCAGGAGCTTCTGCTGCGGTTTGCCGAGGGGGTGTGCGACCGGGAGGACGTCACCGTCCGGGCGGCGGCGGTGCTGCTGGTGGACCGGCTGCACCGGCTGGACAGCCGCAGCCGCCGTCCCCTGCGGATTCTGCAGAAGATCGACTGCCGGGACGCCGCGTCCCTGGACCTGCTGCGCCGCCGGATCATCAAGGGCGGCGCCCCCGGCCCCCTGCCGGAGCAGGTGATCTCCGACATTTTCCTGGACAACCTGAAAACCGGCACCCCCTGGATCCTGAAGCAGGTGAACATCCGCCTGCTGGAGGACTACGCCGCCCGGGAGGACGGCCCGGTGCTGCACATCGCCACCCATCTGTCAAACCTGGTGAAGGTCAGCGACCGGGTGACGGTGCGCCACAGCGCCGGAAACGCCCTGCTGGCCCTGGCCCCCCGGCTGACGGTGGACCAGCGCAACGAGGTGTCGGTGGAGCTGTCCCGGGGCCTGGAGCTGGGCCAGCAGGAGTTTGCCAAGTATATCCCCGATTATCTGGGCCGGTTCGCCCTGTGGCTGCCGCCGGAACAGCTGGAGGAGCTGCTGGCGGACCTGAGCCAGACCCTCAACGCCGCCTCGGGCCGGATGGCGGCCTCCGCCCTGGACACCGTGGGCGTGATCTATGAGGAGTACGACACCTACCGCACCCGGTTCCCGGAGGAGCCGGAGGCCTACCGCAGCCGCCGGGAGCGTCTGCTGGGGATGCTGATGAAGCGCCTGGCCGGCGGCGACGGCGGCACCCGGCAGGAGGCCATGTTCGTGCTGGGCCGCCGGGTGTTCGGCTCCGGCAGCCTGGGTGAGCACGAAAAGCGCCGGGCCTTCCTGCTGACCGGGCGCAAGCTGCTGGAGACCTGCTATGAGGAGGCCGAGGACCCCCTGACCTTCTATTACCGGGCCGCCATGCTGGGCCGGGTATACCGCTTCATGACGGAGCAGCGCCTGTTCCACGGGGGCTTCCCCATGGAGGAGCCGCGGCCCATCGCCTTCTTCCCCGGCACCTTCGACCCCTTCACCCTGTCCCACAAGGGCATCGTCCGGGCCATCCGGGACCGGGGGTTCGAGGTACTGCTGGCCATCGACGAATTTTCCTGGTCCAAGCGGACCCAGCCCTACCGCATCCGCCGCCGCATCGCGGCCATGTCCGTGGCCGACGAGTTCCATGTCCACATCTTTCCCGAGGACTTCCCGGTGAACATCGCCAATCCCGAGAACCTCCGCCGCCTGCGGGAGGCCTTTCCCGGCCGGCCGGTGTCCATCGTGGTGGGCAGCGACGTGGTGGCCCACGCCTCGTCCTACCAGAGGCCCCCGGAGCCGGACTCCATCCACAGCTTCGACCATGTGATCTTCCGCCGGGACGAAGTGGCCGGGCCGGTGGATTACGGCTGCATCCGGGGCCGGGTGGTGGAGCTGACCCTGCCGCCCCAGCTGGAGGAGATCAGCTCCACCCGCATCCGGGAGGCGGTGGACGCCAACCGGGACATCTCACGGCTGGTGGACCCGGCGGTGCAGGACTTCATCTATCGCCGGGGCCTGTATCTGCGGGAGCCCCAGGACAAGCCCATGCTGCGCACGGAGGACCTGGAGTTCTCCCTGTGCCGGGAGGCGCAGGAGCTTGCGCCCCTGCTGGACCAGCTGACCCCGCCGCCGGAGGGCCTGGCCCGGGCTATAGCGGACTCCGGGGACCAGGCGGTGCTGCTGCACCGCAGCGGATCGGACGAGCCGCTGGGAGCCGTGACCTTCCGGTGCCTGGACTCCCAGATGCTCTATGCCCGGCTGAAAAATCCCCGGCTGACGGGCCTGGTGCGCCAGAGCACCGGAGGCCGGGCCCTGCTGATCTCCGGGGTGCTGGTGCCCCGGGGGGAGCAGCAGGAGGAGTTCGGCCAGCTTCTGCTGACGGAGGTGCTGACCCTGGCCCTGAGCCGGGAGTATGCCTATGGCCTGTACTGCCCCCTGGAGGGGGCGGCCTCGGCCTTTGCCCGGCAGCTGATCCTGCGCCAGGGCTTCGTGGCGGTGGCCGGGGAAAAGGACGCCCTGGCCGCGGATATGCGGCGGCCCCTGGTGCTCAACCGCAACGTGGACACCGCCATCAAGCAGCCCCTGGCCTCCCGGCCCGCCGTGGCGGCGGCGGTATCCGCCGCCCGCATCCGGCTGCAGGAGGCCCTGACGGGGCTGTATCCCGGCAATCTGGTGCTGAGTCTCAGCGCCGGGGTCATCTATCACCGGCTCCTGCAGCGCATCACCGCCCGCAACGGCGTTCCGGCGGAGCCGCTGGTCCCCCGGCAGCTGGGGCCGGACATCTGCGTGCCCTATGGCAAGATCCTCCGGGGCGTGACGGTGCCCAACACCGTCACCAAGACCCTGCGCACCGACAAGGTGTATGAGCCGGATCTGTCCGCCTATTCCATCGAGGCCTACCCCGGCTATTCTCCCCTGCCCGACCAGGTGCGCACCATCCGGGCCTTTGACCGGCCGGTGATCCTGGTGGACGATATGCTCCACGACGGCAAGCGCATCCGCCGCCTGGCCCCCCTGCTGGAGCAGACCCACACCCGGGTGGACCAGGTGCTGGTGGGCTATCTCACCGGCATGGGCCGGGACCTGATGGACCAGCTGGGCTATCCCGTGGACAGCATCTACTACCTGCCCAATCTGCGGCGGTGGTTCGTGGAGTCCACCCTGTACCCCTTCATCGGCGGCGACACCGTGCGCCGCACCGGACTGCTCCCCGGGGGCCTGCAGCCCTCGGTGAACCGCATCCTGCCCTATGCCTCCCCGGAGCTGCCGGACGTGGACAGCCGGGCCGTGTGGCAGCTGAGTCTGTGCTGCCTGGAAAACGCCCGGGACATCCTGCTGGCCCTGGAGGCGGAGTACCGCAGCCTGTACGCCCGGAACCTGACCCTGGCCCGGCTGGGCGAGGCGGTGATCCTGCCGCTGTGCCCGGACAAGGGGCCGTGCATGACCTATGACCTGACCCGCGCCGCCTCCACCTATCTGGACGGAGACATCGAACAGCTGCGGCGCATGAGATAAGGAGGCGTCCCTATGTATCACTACTATACCTATGACGGCCGCACCCTGTGCAGCGCCGGGGCCCTGCCGTACCCGGAGATATCCGCCCTGCCGGAGACGGGAGAGGTGCTTTGGGTGTTTCATCGGCCGCCCCTTTCCGGGCGGGACACCTTCCCGGTAACGGACCCGGCCCAGCTGACGGAGCGGGAGGGGGTGGCCTCCCTGTGCGCCGCCCCCGGCCCGGAGGGCCTGCCCCGGGAACTGACAAACGCCATCCGGGCGGGCCGGGTCCGGGCGGTGAACGGGTCCCACCCCCGGTTCGAGGAGCTGATGGCTCCCCGGCCCCGGCCCGAAAAGGTCCGGGTGAACCTGCTGGCCTTAGGGGACGTGGGCAGCACCCTGCTGATGGGCCTGCGGCTGATGGGCGGGGACGTGATCTCCTCCATCGGCATCTGCGACCTGCGGGAGGGGGTGGCCCAGCGCTGGGAGTTCGAGCTGAACCAGATCCAGCTGCCGGGGCCTTACGACGCCCTGCCGCCGGTGGAGATCGTGTCACCGGAGCAGCTGTTTGACGGGGACGTGTTCCTGTTCTGCGCGTCCCGGTTCGTGCCGGACACGGCGGTGAAAACCGGCGACGTGCGCATGGCTCAGTATCAGCTGAACCGGGAGCTGGCGGCCCTGTATGCCCGCAAGGCCCGTCAGGCCCGTTACCGGGGGCTGTTCTGCGTGGTCAGCGACCCGGTGGACCCCCTGTGCCGGGCGGTGCTGACGGAGAGCAACCGCGCCCTGTCGGGGGAAATGGACTATCAGGGCCTGTTTTCCCACCAGGTCCGGGGCTTCGGCCTGGGGGTCATGAACGCCCGGGCGGCGTACTATGCCCGGAAGGACCCCCGCTTTGCCTCCTTCCTGACCGAGGGCCGCAGCTTCGGCCCCCACGGGGAGGATCTGGTGATCGCCAACTCCATCCGGCACTATGACGACGCTCTGTCCCGTCTGCTGACGGAGCGGACCGTCCACGCCAACCTTCAGATGCGGGAGATGGGCTTCAAGCCCTATGTGGCCCCGGCCCTGTCCTCCGGGGCCCTGAGCCTGCTGCTGTGCCTGCGGGGCCAGTGGCACTGCTCCTCCACCTATCTGGACGGGGTGTTCATGGGAGCCCGGAACCGGGTGCTCCCCACCGGTACGGAGCTGGAGCGTCTGCCTCTGCCCCAGGCCCTGCGGGACCGTCTGCAGACCACCATGGACCGCCTGCGGGCCATTGACTGACGGAAAGGGGGCGTGAGCCATGTCCATCACGGTACTGCTGCCGGAGAACCTATACAGCGCCCCGCTGCGGGCCCTGCTGGAGCCTATGCTGCCTCCGGGCAGCGTCATCCGCCGCCCGGAGGACGGTATGGAAAACCTGGAAAACCGCCGTCTGCTTTTCGCCGTGGCCCTGGACCCCAGCGGCTGCAACCTGGCCTATTACGGGATGCTCCAGGCCCTGCGGGGCTGCGATACCCTGCTGCGGGGCAGCGTGGCCGGGGTCATCGTCACCGGCGTGGGGGAGTTTTATACCAAGGACGTGGCCCGGGACATGGTGTTTGCCGCCAACCAGGCGGGCTGCGCCTTTCTGGGCCGGCCCCTGGTGGAGGCCACCGGCTCCCTGCGGAATTTCCGCACCCAGGCCCAGATCGGCGGCGTGGACGAGAAAACCGCCTTCCGCCTGGCGGTGGAGGAGCTGGTGGACCGGCTGGCCGCCTGGCGGCCTCTGCCGCCGGTGCGGCAGGTGCTGGCTCTTCACGCCTCCCAGCGCAGCGCCTCCAACACCCTGGCCATGTGGGAGCTGGTGAAGGCGGCCCTGCCGCCGGAGGTATCCGTGGAGGAGGTGGGCCTGCGCAACGGCGCCGTCCCCGACTGCAACGGGTGCAGCTATACCGCCTGTCTCCACTTCGGCGAGCAGGGCAGCTGCTTTTACGGCGGCCCCATGGTGGAGGAGGTGTACCCCGCCGTCCGCCGGTGCGACGCCCTGGTGATGCTGTGCGCCAACTATAACGACGCCCTGTCCGCCAATCTCACCGCCTGCGTCAACCGGCTGACGGCCCTGTTCCGCCAGACCCGGTTTTACGACAAGCGCCTGTTCGGCCTGGTGGTGTCCGGCTATTCCGGCGGGGACCTGCTGGCCCGTCAGCTGATCTCGGCGCTGAATATGAACAAGTCCTTTTTCCTGCCGCCCCACTTCTGCCTGCTGGAAACCGCCAACGAGCGGGGCAGTCTGATCCGCCTGCCCGGCATCCGGAACACCGCCGCCGCCTTTGCCCGTGAGATGATGACGCCATAAAGCAAGCCCTCCGGCTACGCCGGAGGGCCTGCGCTTTTTATTCCATGTCCACGGTGATGTTGTCGGTGCCGTGCTGTTCAAATTCGCCCAGATACTCGTCCATGCGGCTCATGACCTCGTCATAGTTCTCCTCGGTGATGGGGGGATCGTCCATATCCCGCAGGGCCAGCTCCTGGGCCAGAATTTCAAAAAACGTGTTGTCCTCATAGGCCATGATGGCCTCATGGATGCCGCCCTCGGCAAAGGCCCGGGAGGGGATGATCTCCCCCTGGTACAGCTCCGTCAGCCCCGCCATGCCATGGCTCAGGCAGTGGGAGAAGATCAGGCTCTCCACCTGGTCATACTGGCGGATGCGGTCGTCGCCCCGGGTGGAGTTGAGCACCCAGTTGCCGATGTATACCAGGTCCAGCAGGCGCCTGAATTGTTTTTCTGTCAGCTTGATCTCCATGAAAACACCTCCATCCGGCCGGAGCGCTGCGTCATTATGCACAGTATAGCAGACTCCGGCGGAAAATACCACTGAAAATACCGGGGAAACTCCCCAAAATTTGACTTGAGTATCCGGGGATTCCATAGTATAATTGATTAGTTATGATAACCACAGGCAGGAGGCGGAACTATGGACACTCGCCCCATCGGGGTTTTTGATTCGGGCCTGGGAGGCCTGACGGCGGTGCGGGAGCTGCGGCAGCTGCTGCCCTCTGAAAACATTATATACTTCGGCGACACGGCCCGTGTGCCCTACGGCGGGCGGTCGGCGGAAATTCTGCTGAAATACGCCCGGCAGGACGTGCGCTTTCTGCGCAGCCACGACATCAAGGCCATTTTAGTGGCCTGCGGCACCGTGTCCACCACGGCCTTGCCCCAGCTGCGGCAGGAGAGCGACATCCCAATTCTGGGGGTGGTGGAGCCTGCATGCCGCCGGGCGGCGGCTGTGACCCGGAACCGGCGGGTGGGCCTCATCGCCACCGCCGCCTCCGTCCGCAGCGGCGCTTATCAGCGCAGTCTGCGCCAGCTGGACCCGGACATCGCCGTAACGGCTAAGGCCTGCCCCCTGTTCGTGCCCCTGGTGGAAAACGGGCGCTTCCGGCGGGGGGACGTGGTCATCGAGACCGTGGCCCGGGAGTATCTGGAGCCGCTGCGCCGGGAGGGACTGGATACCCTGATCCTGGGCTGCACCCACTACCCCCTGTTGACGGATATCATCGGCGATATCATGGGCCCCGGCGTCACCCTCATCAACACCGGCGAGGAGGCCGCCTGGGAGCTCAAGCGCACCCTGCGGGCTATGGACCTGCTGGCCCCGGAGGGGCCGGCCGGCCGGGCCACCCTCTGCGCCAGCGACCAGCCCGAGCACTTCGGGGTCATGGCGGCCTATTTCCTGGGGGAGAGCCTCACCCGCCCGGTGCAGCCGGTGGACATCGACCGGTACTGAGCCATGGAGGGACCTGTACGGATCGCCGTCACCAGCCGCAGCCTGTTTGACGGCGGCGACGAGACGCTGCACTTTTCGGGCGCCGGTACCCTGCGGCCCACCGCCGCCGGGTGGGACCTGCCCTATACCGCCGCCTGCCGGGAAAACGGCGCGGCGCTGTCCTCCCGCATCCGCCTGACGGCGGAGCCCAGGCGGGCCATTCTGTGGACCCTGGGGCCGGAGGGCTATGGCCTGCCCCTGGACCCGGAGCACGAGACCCAGGCCCGGCTTCCCCTGGGCCTGACCGTGGCCGTCCGGACCGGGGCGGTGGAGTTTTCCCTGAAGGAGCCGGATCGGGGATATATAAGGCTTGCCTATACGCTGCTGGACCGGGGCCTGCCCCTGAGCCGGATGCAGCTGGAGATACGCATGACAAAAGAAACGATATAAGGAGAGCATCACCATGAATATGATCCAGAACGCCAAGGACCAGGTGCTGGACCTGACCGTCAGCGCCTATCAGAAGGCCGCGGCAGAGGGCCTTCTGCCCCAGGACGCGGCTGTGACCCCGTCGGTGGAGATCCCCAAGGACACCGCCAACGGCGACTATACCACCACCTTCTGCCTGGCCGCCGCCAAGGCCCTGAAAAAGAACCCCCGCCAGGTGGCCCAGATCCTCATGGACCACATGGACCTGGCAGGGTCCTACTTCACCTCCGTGGAGATGGCCGGTCCCGGCTTTCTGAATTTCCGCCTGGGGGACAAGTGGTTCCGGGATACCGTGGCCTGCGTGGAGCGCGAGGGCGCGGACTATGGCTGCAACGACACCCTGAAGGGCCAGAAGATCATGGTGGAGTTCGTATCCGCCAACCCCACGGGCCCCATGCACATGGGCAATGCCCGGGGCGGTGTCCTGGGCGACACCCTGGCCTCGGTGCTGCAGAAGTCCGGCGCCGACGTGTGGCGGGAGTTCTATGTCAACGACGCCGGCAACCAGATCGAGAAGTTTGCCAAGAGCCTGGAGGCCCGGTATCTGCAGATCATCAAGGGCGAGGACGCCGTGGAGTTCCCCGAGGACGGCTATCACGGCGATGACATCCGGGAGCTGGCCCAGGCCTTCTATGACCGGGAGGGCGAGAAGTATCTGGACTGCGACCAGAAGACCCGCCACGACGCCCTGGCCCGCTTCGGCCTGGACAACAACATTCCCAAGATGCAGCGGGACCTGGCCCGCTACGGCATCACCTATGACCAGTGGTTCTTCGAGTCCAGCCTTCACGAAAGCGGCTATGTGGCCGACTCCGTCCAGGCCCTGACGGACCTGGGCTATACCTATGAAAAGGACGGGGCCCTGTGGCTGAACACCAGCCGCATCCTGGCGGAGAATCTGAAAAAGGCCGGCAAGTCCGATGCGGACATCGAAAAGCTGGGCCTGAAGGACGACGTACTGCGCCGGGCCAACGGGTTCTATACCTATTTTGCCGCCGACATCGCCTATCACCGGAATAAGTTTGCCGTCCGGGGCTTCGACAAGGTCATCAACGTCTGGGGTGCGGATCACCACGGCCATGTGGCCCGGCTGAAGGGCGCCATGGACGCCCTGGGCCTGGACGGCGAGCACCGGCTGGACATCGTGCTGATGCAGCTGGTGAAGCTGGTCCGGGACGGCGAGGTGGTGCGCATGTCCAAGCGCACCGGCAAGGCCATCAGCCTGACGGACCTGCTGGACGAGATCCCCGTGGACGCCTGCCGCTATTTCTTCAACGCCAAGCCCGAGACCCAGATGGAGTTTGATCTGGGCCTGGCCGTCCGGGAGGACAGCGAGAACCCGGTGTACTATGTGCAGTATGCCCACGCCCGGATCTGCACCCTGCTGAAGGCCCTGGAGGCGGAGGGCTACACCGTCCCCGCCGCCGGAGAGGTGGACTTCTCCCTGCTGTCCGGCGAGGCGGAGCAGGCCCTCATCAAGAAGATCGCCGCCTACAGCCAGGTGGTGCGCCTGGCCGCCCGGGACTATGATCCCAGCCACATCAACCGCTACCTGACGGAGCTGGCCGGCGACTTCCACCGGTTCTATACCGCCTGCCGCATCAAGGGCGAGGAGCGCCCGGTGCTGCTGGCCCGGCTGAAGCTGGCGGATACCGCCCGGTCCGTGCTGAAAAACGCCATGACCCTCATCGGCTGCACCGCCCCGGAGAAGATGTGAGTGTGACAGAGCATAACAAAAAGGAAGCCCGACGGCTTCCTTTTTTGTTATGCGTGGTATTCCGGGCCGCGGCCCTGATAGATGTCCTGCATCTCCCGGTCGATCTCGCTGATGGCGTCGGAGCACAGCCGCAGGCGGGCGGCGTCCGAGGGGGAGAAGTCCCGCTGGGACTTATAGCGCAGTTCGTGCTCCAGGCTGGCCCACATATCCATGGCGATGGTCCGCAGCTGGATCTCCACCGGCAGATGCAGCGTCCCCTCGGAGATGACGATGGGCACGTCGCAGATCAGGTGCAGGCTCCGATAGCCGGATTCCTTGGGCTCCTTGATATAGTTGACCTCCCGGATGATCTTGAAATTCTCGTTCCGGGCCAGCAGACCGCGCAGGTAACAGATATCGTCCAGATAGTTGCAGATGACCCGCACCCCGGCCACGTCCTGGATATGGGCATAGATGTTGTCGATGGTGACCTCGAACCCCCGGCGCTTCAGCTTTTCCACGATGCTGTCCACGGTTTTGATGCGGTACTCGATGTGGTGGATGGGGGAATGGTCATACAGGCTGGCAAACTCCTCGTCCAGGATCTCCAGCTGGGTGACGGCAACCTTCAGGGCGCTGCGGTACAGGTGGTTCACCCGCACCATGCCTTGGGCCAGCTCCTGCTGTTCCGGCGTACCCCCCTGGGGGATATGGATGTCCTTGAGCCGGATGGTGCCGCTTTTTTCGATCATCATGAAAAAACTGCGCCTCCTCGTTATTGGTTCTCTTATTGTTATGATTATAACATACAGCTATGACGGGTGTGTGAATAAATTGCAAAATTCGCCGTAGAAAAATCCGCCCCTTTTTCGTCATTTCGCCAAAGAACCTCATTTGCACCGGGGGCGTTTTTGTGGTATCATAGGAAAAGCGAAAGGGGGGACGGCGGATGCACGTCCGGGAGCATTTGCGCACGGTGGGCCGCCACCGGCGTCTGGTGCGGCACTACTGCCTGCGGCTGGGGCTGGTGTGGCAGGGACTGACCCATGATCTGAGCAAATACAGTCCCACGGAGTTCTGGCGCAGCGCCAAATACTACCAGGGGTACCGCAGTCCCAACGACCAGGAGCGCAAGGAAACCGGCGTCAGCCTGTCGTGGCTGCACCACAAGGGCCGCAACCGCCACCACTTTGAGTATTGGATCGACTATTGCCTGCGGCCCGACGGCAGTGTGTACATGGGCGGGTGCAAGATGCCCAAGCGGTATGTGGCGGAGATGTTCTGCGACCGCATCGCCGCCTGCCGGGTGTACCAGGGGGAGAAGTATACCGACGCCTCGCCCTATGACTACTATCAGAAGTCCAAGGACCACATTCTCATCAACCAGGAGACCAGCGACCTGCTGGACCGGTGGCTTCTGCTGCTGAAGGAGCACGGCGAGGACGCCGCCCTGCCCCAGATCCGGCGGGAGCTGAAGGACCCGGAATATTGAGAGATAACGCACCCCAGGGACGCGGAACCGCCAGGTTCCGCGTCCTTTTTTGCGGGGGTGCCGGGTTGACGCGGCCCGCTGAGGGCAGCGGGCCCTACGGACGGTTGCCGGGAAACCACCCCGCCCACAAAAAAATGCGCCCCCGTGGGGCGCATTTTTTAGCCTAAAAAAGCCTCGCAGAGTTTGCCGCCCGCAGGCGGCAAATCAAATGTGATCCATTTTTTGCCGGGGCGTGTACCTGGCAAAAAATACTTCTCATACTGATTCTTGATTAAAA
>ENA-UESH01000882-UESH01000882.1-human-gut-metagenome-genome-assembly--contig:-NODE-882-length-24347-cov-11.473342_pt1 | contig 24347 bp, 20 predicted proteins | sample MGYA00243001_ERZ508002 | MGnify/ENA primary metagenome ERZ508002 (study PRJEB26167, sample SAMN06115447) | human gut metagenome | host: Homo sapiens | place: China:Anhui | collected 2015-08-07... | reverse complement strand
ATTTACCCCTGTTTTGCATAGAAAAAGACACACGCGTCGGAGTTTTATACGCTCCTTTTGCGTGTGTCTTGATGGTGGAGATAAGGGGATTCGAACCCCTGACCTATGCGTTGCGAACGCATCGCTCTACCAACTGAGCCATATCCCCATAGGGGTGTTCGTCTTGCAGAGAACGCGTATAGTATATCACTTTGTTTTTATTTTTGCAAGAGATTTTCCGTCTGTTTTTCAAAAAAATTCCTTTAATTTTATTATTTGCCCGCAACCCGTTTACTTTTGATAAAAAAAATGATATGCTTATAATGTATCATTATAAGAAGAGGCGATTCTTATGGAAAAGATAACCGAATATGTTTTCAACGGATTTACGGCTACGATTATAATGCCGGAAAATCCGAACGGCAAATGGATATGGAAGACAGAATTTCTTTACGCATTCGACGATGCCGAAAGAGCCTTATTGAACGACGGGTATACGCGCGTATATTATCGGATTAGCGATATGTACGGCAGTTATCGCGCGGTAAGGCTTATGCACGATTTTCATCTCGACTTATTGAACAGATTTCCTCTTTGCAAAAAAGCGAATTTGTTCGGTTTCAGCAGGGGCGGGTTATACGCGTTTAATTATGCCTTGTTTTATCCCGAATACGTCGATAAAATTTATCTCGATGCTCCTGTACTCGATTTGCGATCCTGGCCATGGGCAGATTCTCCCGAACAGTCGCAGATGCTTAAAGAGTATTGCCTGACGAAAGACACGTTAAAAGAATTTAAAGGTTGTCCCGTATATAATTTCGCCGAATTTTTCTCGCATAAAATCCCCATGCTTCTTGTGGCGGGCGGTAAAGACGAGGTCGTTAAATTTGAAGATAATTCTCAGAAACTGATAGATTATGCAATCACTCACGGGGAGAATTTCAAATATGTGATAAAACCCGAATGCGGACATCACCCGCATTCGCTTACCGATATTACGCCTATACTTAACTTTATCGAAAACGATTAAAAATCGATAAAATCGGGCAGAATATTTTGACAGATGAAACCCGAATACGTTGCCTTGCTCGACAGTCTTCGCGTCTTATGCGGAAAGAATTATAAACTCTTTACCGCCGATGAACTTGCGAAATCGAGCGGGACAGGCGTTACCGAAGAAGAAATCGTCGCCGTTTTGCGTCGACTGGACACAGACGGATATGTCGATATGCGTTATTGCGACGGAAAAGAAATTTTATTGAAACCGCTCGATAAACCGTATTCGTCCGATACGGAAGTCCGGACCGAACAGAATTACGTTTTTGCCTCCGACGATAAAAAGGCGATTAAAGCGATAATTTATGCCGCCGCGGCGTTTTTGGGGGCTTTGCTCGGCGGGTTTATAGCAGGTGCGGTATGCTGAGCCGTAGCGAACGCGAAATAGTGCGGGCGACGCTCGCGTTTTGCGGAGACAGAGAAAGTTGTCTTATATCCGTCGGACACCTTCTCGCTCTTGTCGATATTCGCAGAATGACGGAAGACAAACTTCTGTCCTCGCTCGATTCGCTTGCCGCCGACGGATATTTCGATATAATCCGTTGCAAGAAAAACGGCGAGACCGCCTTGTGTGTCACGCCGAGAGTAAAAGCACGGGCATGGAAGAGCGAACGCGTCAGATTTGCCCGCGATTTATGGCTTAAAATTCTGATTGCGGTTGCCGGGTCTCTGGCTGCGTTTGTCGTCACCAAATTATTATACGGGTTGTTCTGACCCGAACGGTTACTATGGAAAAGAGAAAATTCGTATTACACTCCGAATATACGCCTACCGGAGATCAGCCCGAGGCAATCAAAAGTCTTACCGAAGGATTTGAAGACGGCTTAAAAAGTCAGGTGCTTGTCGGGGTTACGGGTAGCGGTAAAACGTTTACGATGGCTAACGTTATACAGAACGTTCAACGTCCGACGCTTGTAATTGCGCACAATAAGACGCTTGCGGCGCAACTTTGTAACGAATTAAGGGAGTTTTTCCCCGAAAACAGGGTTGAATATTTCGTTAGTTACTACGATTATTATCAGCCCGAATCTTATATACCTTCGACGGATACCTATATCGAAAAAGATCTTTCCATAAACGACGAAATAGATAAACTTCGTCACAGCGCGACGTGTTCTCTTGCCGAAAGAAACGACGTTATCGTCGTGGCGTCGGTTTCGTGCATATACGGTCTCGGCGCGCCCGAAGAGTATTTCGCGCTTGCAATCTCTCTGCGCGAGGGGATGGAAATCGACCGCAACGAACTTATGCGTAAACTCGTTTCCAGACAGTATGACCGTAAAGATATTGACTTTACGCGTTCGTCGTTCCGTGTGCGCGGCGACGTGGTTGAAATATTTCCGGCATCGAATGACGAAATTTATATCCGTGTCGAATTTTTCGGCGACGAAATAGAGCGCATCAGCGAGTGCGACTTCGTTACGGGCAGGGCGATACGAACCCTTAAACACGTTGCGATTTTCCCCGCAAGCCATTATGCCGTCGGCGACGAAAAAATGGAAGATTCGCTTAAACGTATAGAGTCCGATATGCGCGGAGAGGTTGAGGAATTCAAACGACAGAATAAACTTCTCGAGGCTCAGCGGCTTTTACAAAGAACCTCTTACGACATCGAGATGATGCGCGAAATAGGTTATTGCAGCGGTATAGAAAATTACAGCAGATATTTCGACGGTCGCACAGAGGGCGAACCTCCGTTTACGCTTTTGGATTATTTCCCTAAAGACTTCATCGTGTTTATCGATGAAAGCCATATGACCGTTCCGCAGATACGCGCGATGTACAACGGTGACAGAGCGCGGAAAGACAATCTTGTCGGTTATGGTTTCAGACTTCGCTCGGCTTACGATAATCGCCCGCTGACTTTTGACGAATTCTGTTCGAGAATAGGTCAGACCGTTTATATATCGGCTACTCCCGCGAATTACGAATTGTCTATTTCGGATAACAACGCCGAGCAGATTATTCGCCCTACGGGGCTGCTTGATCCGCCCGTCGAAGTCAGACCTACGAAGGGACAAATCGACGATTTGCAAAGCGAGATAAAAAAAGTTATCGCATCCGACGGGCGCGTTCTCGTGACCACGCTCACAAAAAAGATGGCGGAAAGCCTTACAGATTATCTGAAAGAGCAGGCGTTCAAGGTCAGATACATGCACAGCGACGTCGATACGTTGGAAAGAATAGATATTATTCAGGAACTTCGTCGAGGAGACATCGACGTGCTTATAGGTATAAACCTGCTCAGGGAAGGTCTCGATATGCCCGAAGTAAAACTCGTCGCCATACTCGACGCAGATAAAGAAGGTTTTTTGCGCAGCGATACCGCGCTTATACAAACTATAGGCAGAACGGCTCGGAACGCCGAGGGCAGAGTCATAATGTATGCCGATGTAATGACAGACAGTATGAAACGCGCAATCGACGAAACCGCCAGAAGACGTAAGATACAGTCGGAATACAACGAAAAACACGGCATAACGCCGAAAACCATTATAAAAAAGATAGTAAATACGCTCGAAATATCCAAGAAAGCCGATCCTTCGCAGGATGTCAAGGCAAGTGATATTCCCGACGAGATAGAAAAACTGAAAGCGTTGATGAAAGTCGCGTCGGCTAATCTCGACTTTGAACGCTGCATAGAAATACGCGATACGATCGCAAAACTTAAACGAAAGATGCATCAGCATTGATAAGATTATGATAGAATACATTAAAATTAAAGGCGCGAAGGAAAACAACTTAAAAAATATAAGCGTTGACATTCCGAGGGATAAACTCGTCGTATTTACGGGTTTGTCGGGTTCGGGGAAATCGACGCTCGCTTTCGACACGATTTTTGCCGAAGGGCAAAGAAAGTATATGGAGAGCCTGTCGAGTTACGCGCGTATGTTTTTGGGACAGATGGAAAAACCCGACGTCGAGAGTATAGAGGGGCTTTCGCCTGCGATTTCGATCGATCAGAAAACCACTTCCAACAACCCGCGTTCGACAGTCGGCACCGTAACGGAAATCTACGATTATTTAAGGCTTTTATATGCGAGGGTAGGCGTGCCTCACTGTCCAAAATGCGGCAGGGTAATCGAAAAGATAACCGTCGATCAGATTGCCGAACAAGTGCTGGCTATGCCTGCCGGAAGTCGTATACTTGTCAACGCTCCCGTCGTCCGCGGCAGAAAGGGCGAGTACGGCAAACAACTCGAAGGATATAGAAAGAGCGGCTATGCAAGGGTCGAAATCGACGGTTCGGTGTATGACTTATCCGAAGAAATCAAACTCGAAAAAAACATAAAACATAATATTTCCGTCGTCGTGGACAGACTTATCGTAAAAGACGGCATAAGAAAACGACTTACTGATAGTCTCGAAACGGCATTGAAACTCGCGGAGGGGCTTGTTGTTATCGAGTGCGACGGAGAGAGTAAACTCTATTCGACGAACTACGCGTGTCCGGAATGCGGAATTTCGATCGGAGAAATAGAGCCGCGTTCATTTTCGTTCAACAATCCGTACGGTGCGTGTCCTAAATGTAACGGATTGGGTTATACTTCCAAAATAGACGAAAAACTCGTCATCGGAGACCCGAACCGGAGTCTTCGCGACGGTGCGTTGACGGTTACGGGCTGGAATCTCGACACGGGAAGAATGGCCGAGATGTATTTCAGAGCCCTGTCAAAAAGGTACGGTTTCAGTCTCGACGTTCCCGTCAAAGATTTACCCGCCGACGTTATGGATATATTATTGTACGGCACGCGCGGCGAAAAAATCAAAATGAGTTATGCCACGCGGACGTTCAGCGGCAGTTACGATTCCGCTTACGAAGGGGTTATACCTAATCTCGAGCGGAGATACCGCGAGACCACAAGCGATTATACAAAGGGCGAAATAGAGCGGTATATGGTCAGTTCGCCTTGTGACGAATGTCACGGCAAAAGACTGAAAAAAGAGGCTCTTGCCGTAACGGTTGGCGGGCTGAATATAGCCGAACTCTGCGATTTGTCCGTCGTCAAAATGAACGCTTTTATCAGTGACCTCGAACTTACGGAAACGCAGAAAATCATATCCAAAAGCGTTATAAAAGAGATTAAGGCGAGATTAAAATTTCTGATCGACGTCGGTCTCGGCTATCTTACGCTTTCGCGTAGCGCGGGGACGCTTTCGGGCGGCGAGGCTCAGCGAATCAGGCTTGCGACTCAGATAGGCAGCGGACTTACGGGCGTGCTGTATATTTTGGACGAACCCAGTATAGGGTTACATCAGCGAGACAACGAAAAACTTATAAATACGCTGCTAAAGTTGAGGGATCTCGGAAACACGCTTATAGTCGTCGAACACGACGAAGATACCATGCGGGCGGCGGATTATATAGTCGATATAGGACCGAAAGCAGGCGTTCACGGCGGCGAAGTCGTAGCAAAAGGCACGGTCGCCGATATATGCGCCGAACCGCGGTCGATAACAGGCGATTATCTGTCCGGCAGACGTAAAATCGAGGTGCCGGCGTTCCGCCATATGCCCGACGGAAGAATGCTCGGTGTTCGCGGGGCGAAACAAAATAACCTCAAAAATATAACCGCCGAATTTCCCGTAGGGTTGTTCACCGTCGTCACGGGCGTTTCGGGCAGCGGTAAAAGTTCGCTTATAAACGAAATTCTGTTGCCGTCGTTCGCCAACAAATTAAACGGAGCAAAAATGCGTGAGGGCAACGCCGACGATGTTTTCGGACTCGAATATTTCGATAACGTTATTGCCATCGATCAGAGTCCCATAGGCAGAACGCCGAGAAGTAATCCCGCAACTTATACCGGTGCGTTTACTCCGATACGCGAATTGTTTGCCGCTACTCAGGATGCAAAAGAACGCGGATATAAGTCCGGCAGGTTTTCTTTCAATATAGCGGGCGGCAGATGCGAACGCTGCTCCGGCGACGGAATAATCAAAATCGAAATGCACTTCCTGCCCGACGTTTTCGTGCCGTGCGAAGTCTGTAAGGGTAAGCGATATAATCATGAGACATTGGAAGTCAGGTATAAGGGCAAAAGTATATCCGACGTTCTGGATATGACCGTCGACGAGTCTGTCGAGTTTTTCCGGAGCGTGCCGCGGATCTTCGGTAAGGTCAAATCTTTACAGGAGGTCGGTCTCGGGTATATAAAACTCGGGCAGTCGGCGACGACGCTTTCGGGCGGCGAGGCTCAAAGGGTCAAACTTGCCACGGAACTTTCAAAGCGGTCGACGGGAAGAACGCTTTATATTCTCGACGAACCGACCACCGGCTTACACAGTTACGACGTAGATAAACTTTTGTCTATTCTCGAAAAATTGCGCGATGCGGGCAACACGGTTATCGTCATCGAGCATAATCTCGACGTAATCAAGGTCGCCGATTATATCGTCGATCTCGGACCCGAGGGAGGCGACGGCGGCGGAACGATTGTCGCGAAAGGGACGCCTGAGGATGTCGCAAAAGTAAAAGAAAGTTATACAGGGCAATTTCTGGCAAAGATTCTGAACGGAGGTACAAACGAATGATAAGAGACGATTTCAAGAACGTCAAAGAGGTCACGACGAAAGAGGCGCGGAAAAAGAAATCGATGGGTGAACGTAATTTTTACGCAAGCGGAATGTCGAAGTTAAAGGATATGAACAAGGCTTTGGGGTTCACCGTCAAGTTCACGTTGATTTTGATGACGATAGCGTACGCAATGGTCGTCGTAACGTTTATAATTTCGCCGAAATCCCTCGTTTCGTTTATAGTATGGTCGTGCATTTACGGCGTACTCGTAGTGTTTTCGATCCTGTGGTATACAGTCATAAAGCCCGGTAACGATAAAAAGATAGAGCGGTATAAACACGAACTTGAAAGATTAAGCGCGAAAGATATCGGCAAAATTTCGGCGGCATATTCTCTGTACGGCGAAAATTATAAAAAAGCGGTAGTCGAAAAACATCGCGAAGACAGTGCCAAGGCAAGAGAAACCGCAAAAAATTCTGCCGCGGAAAATACGGAATCATCCTCGCAATCCGCCGAAAACGATAAAAATATCGGTCAATCCGATGAAAATAATTGACGCCGAAGACGAATTGTGTTATTATCTATGGCATAGGAAATAAAAGACTTGCCTGTAAGGTCCGTCGGGTCTTACGGTAATTCGGGCGTGAATATATTATGTTGAATAAATTTGCATTCGATAAGTACGATGTCGCGCTTATCACCGATGAAAAAGAAAGGCTTTATTATCTCGGTTTTCACTCTACCGCCGGTTACGTCGTCGTAACGAAAGACGAAACGTTTTTCGTCGTAGACAACAGATATTTCAAGGCGGCAGAAAAAGCGCTTACGAAAAAGGGAGTAAAAGTAATATCCGGCGCCGATTATTCGGTTTTCAAAGAGATTGCGGATAAAATTAACGCTGCGACCGTCGGTATAGATTTTACCAAGGTTACGCTTTCCGGATTCGAGGTACTTAAAAAGCTCGGTTACGATTACGTTGATATTTCGCATGAACTCGTTAAGATGGCTGCGATAAAGAGCGACGAAGAACTTAAAAATATCAAAAAGGCATGCGATATAGCCGAAAAATCATGGCTTGCGGTTTTACCTTTCATAAAGGAAGGAATAACCGAAAAACAACTTGCCGCCGAACTCGAATATAATTTCCGTAAAAACGGCGCGGGCGGTACTTCGTTCGACACGATCGTTGCTTTCGGCAAAAACGCCGCCGTTCCTCATCACGAGACCGGCGATACAAAACTTAAGAAGAACGAATGCGTGCTTATGGATTTCGGGTGTACCTATAAGGGGTATTGCTCCGATATGACCAGAACCATGTTTTTCGGAACTCCGGACGAAGAATTTGAAAAAGTTTACCTTGCCGTCCTGCTCGCTCATAAGACCGCCGCGGAAAAAATCAAGGCGGGCATTACAGGTAAAGATGCGGATAAATGCGCGAGGGACGTTCTCGATTCTCTCGGCTACGGCAAATATTTCACTCATTCTCTGGGGCACGGAATAGGCGTCAATATTCACGAATTCCCGACGCTTTCGCCGAAAGGCGAGGCTGCGCTTGAAGACGGTATGGTCTTTTCCGACGAACCGGGCGTATATATCAACGGTAAATTCGGCGTAAGAATAGAAGACAGTTGCTATATGCTCGACGGTAAATTCCATACGTTTATGAAAGATGACAAATCACTTGTCGTAATCGGCGAAAACGGTGAAATTCAAAGAAAAAAACTGATAAAAAAATAATTTATAGATAGAATCTAAGGAGACAATTTTATGGTATACGCAGGAGATTTAAGAAAGGGCGTTACGATCGAGTACGACGGCAAAGTCTGGACGGTAGTTGACTTCCTTCACGTTAAACCCGGTAAGGGCGCGGCATTCGTAAGAACCACGCTTAAAAACGTCGTCGACGGCAGAGTTTTGCAGTTGACATTCAACCCCACCGAAAAATTCGAGAACGCCGTCATTGAAACCAAAAAGATGACTTATTCTTATAACGACGGCGAATTGTATTATTTCATGGACGAAGAGTACAATATGGAACCCCTCAATTACGAGCAGGTCGAAGATGCGCTTAAATGGATAAAAGAAAACGATCCCGTTACTGTTAAATTCTATAAGGGTAAGGCTTTCTCGGTCGACTGCGATAACTTCGTCGAACTTCTCGTTACCGAATCCGAACCCGGCGTAGCGGGCAACACCGCGACCAACGCTACCAAGCGTGCGAAACTCGAAACCGGCGTTGAGATTCAGGTTCCTATGTTTGTAAACGAAGGCGAACTTATCAGAATCGATACCCGTACCGGCGAGTACATGGAACGTGTAAAGAAATAAATCAGATCGGATTATAAAAGCGGCTTTGGCAAAATCGCCAAAGCCGCTTTTATGCTATTTCGTTTATTCGTATAATTCGAGAATTTCTTTGGCGCGGTTTATAACGGCGCGTTTCAGCGATTTCGGGGATATTACTTCAACTTTTCCGCCGTAACTCGCGATTTTCGATATAAGCCAGTCGTCTATCGGCAATTTGCACGATGCATAAATGTATCCGTCGGTGTTTTTATAAACGTTTTTAACTCCGATCCATTCTTCTACGTCGGTCAAAGCCTCGGGGTATATTCTTATATCCACATATTCCGAATCGTTCCCTTCAAACCAGCGTTCGTTGTTAAGCGAATTTATGTCGGTCGGTCGTTTCGTAAATTTTTGTGTTGTATGCGTCGCGTATATTATTCTGGACACTTTGAATGTCCTGAATTCTTCGCGTGTACGGCAATATGCGTATATGTACCAGACGCCTTGTTTAAGAATTATCACATGAGGTTCTATTTCGCGTTCCGTACGGTTACCGTTTTTGTCGACGTATACGATATTGACGGTAACTTCGTTTTCTATCGCCTCCTCGATGACGGATATTACGGATTTGGCGTCATCCTGACCGTACCATCCTGAAAAGTCTATAAGGAAGTTTCCGGCTTTAAGTTCGCCGTTGGCGGCATTGGGGCGATACAGTGATTTTAACTTATCTATCGCGGACGACAAATGCTTTTCGCCGAGCGGTTCGTTACAAGCCTCGGCGGCGGTGATCAATGCGTCGAATTCTTCTTTTGTCATGAAACCGTCGGTTATCTTGTAGGAGTCCGCTATGTAATATCCGCCGTTTCTGCCGTTATCGGCGATAATCGGTATTCCCGCCAGGCTGATTTCGTTTACATAGCGTATGACGCTGCGCGTGGAAATATCGAATCTCGAGGCGAGTTTTGCCGCAGATGTTTTGCCTCGGGCGAGCAGATAAAACAAAATTCTTAACATCATTTCGTATTTCATATGCCGATTATATCATTATTCGTTATCTATTTCAACAAAAACGAGCAAATTTTTGACTAAATATAATATAAGGGTTGCGATTTTAAGCGTTTTGTGATAAACTGAAATTATGTTATACGATATTGCGGGATTGAAAATTCAGATTAACAACAGACTGAGTTATACCAACGGATTTTGCGAAAAGTATCTTTCGGCAGATCAGTCGGCTGTACCGGATATTACCGTTGCCGTAACCGACGAGGAATTCTATAAAGAAAAGAAAGGCTCCGAAAACTTTGCCGACGGATATATCGAAAATCTGTGTATTTACAGAAAAATATGCAACGTTATGCCGCATTACGACAGATTTTTGTTACATTCTTCGGTTGTAGAATACGGAGGCAAAGCATACGCCTTTCTGGGGCACAGCGGTGCAGGTAAATCCACCCATTCTGCATTATGGCTCAAAAATCTGCCGACAGCAAAAATACTCAACGGCGATAAGCCTATTATCGGTTATGAAAACGGAAAGTTTTTTGTATACGGCACGCCGTGGCAGGGTAAGGAAAATTTCGGTTACGACGGTAAAGCGGAACTCGTTTCCGCATGTTTTATAAGGCAGGCTAAGGTAAACGCGATAAAACCTTTGACTCAAGGCGAATTTGCCGATGCACTTTTTGCTCAGACGCTTATGCCGCCTACCGCAGACGGTGCGGCTCGTACGCTAGAATTGCTTGATTTGCTCGTGAAAACCGTGCCTGCGTTTTTGCTCGATTGCGACATTTCCCGCGAGGCGTTTTTAACTTCGTATAATTCGATGACCGATGTGGTAAAACATGGAACAGTTTGACGAAAAAATCGATATAAAAGGAATTTTAAGCAGCGAAGGCAGATATGTCGGCACTACGGTAGGCGTAAGCATGTTGCCTATGATACGCAGCGGCAAAGACGTGATCGTCGTCGACAAAAAAACCGAAAGGCTGAAACCGTACGACGTCGCGCTGTATATGCGCGGCGATGCTTACGTTTTGCACAGGGTTCTTTCCGTCCGCGAAAACGATTACGTTATCCGCGGGGATAATTGTTATAGCGACGAATATATCTCCGAAGATGCCGTAATAGGTGTTTTAACGGGTTTTTTCAGAGGGAATAAAGCCGTTGACCTTAACGGTGAAAAATATCTTAATTACGTCAGGAAGAGAATTAAAACATATCCGTCAAGGAAGAGATTGTACGCGGTTCGTTCGTTTTTCAGACGTATCGCAAAACGTATAGCGGGCAGATAATCGGGTAAACGATGAAAAGAAATAAAAACGAAACAGCCGAAAGCAAACGTTGGCTTAAAAACATAATAAAACCATACCGCGGAGCGATAGCGATTTTAACCGTAACGTCCGTACTTGCGGCATTGTCGTCCGTGGCGTTTGCGTATATTACGCAATTTCTGGTCAACGGTGCTACCGACGGTAAAAAACAGATAATAATTACGCTTGCGTGCGTTCTCGTTGCTGTACTGATTTTCCGTATTGCGATACGAACGCTTAACTCGTACCTTACCGAAAAATACAGGGTGAGCATTGCCAACGATTTGTCGCGTAACGCATTCGATAAAACGCTTAAAGGGCAAATCGCGAAAATATCTTCGTACCACAGCGGCGAACTCGTGAACAGAATAATTGCCGACAGTCGGGAAATTGCAGCCGATACCGTTGCAATCGTTCCGGTTACGGCGGGGCTTGTCGCGCAATTTGCAGGGTGTCTTATCGCGCTTTTAACCACCGACGTACTGTTCACGTTGATTTTAATCGGCGGCGGAGCGGTTATTTTCGGATTAAGCGTATTGTTCAGAACCAAACTGAAAGCGTACCAGAAAAAGATAATGTCGCTCGACGGAGAATGTAAGTCTTTCATACAGGAAAGTTTAACTTCGGCGGGAACGATAAAGGCTTACGGCGCCGAACAGAGAACTGCGGATAAATCTGGCAGATTGTTTTCGGCATATGCCTCGGAAAGAGTGGCAAGAGCGAAAACATACTCGTTTGTTAATGTTCTGTATTCGCTTGTCAGTAATATGGGATTGTTGTTTGCGGTTATATGGTGTGTGCTTAGCGTCCTCGGCGGAGATATGAAATACGGCGCGATATTGTCGGTTATATTGCTTATGGAGCAACTGCAACGTCCTTTGACGTCTTTTGCGTCGGTTATGCCTGTGGTGTACGCCAAGGCGGCAAGCGCGGAAAGACTTTACGAAATTGAAATCTTCAATTCCGAACTTTGTACCGAACCGACAATTTCATATGAAAATCTTCGAGCGATAGTGTTTGATAATGTATCGTTTGCCTATGGCAAGAAAGTCGTGTTAAAGGGAATGAATTGTTCTTTTGAAAAAGGAAGACTTTCGTGTCTGACAGGCAGTTCGGGCGCAGGGAAAAGTACGACGTTCAAACTGATGCTTGCGCTATATTCTCACGACGACGGTAACATTTATCTTGAAGATAACGACGGAAAGCGCAGTAAGATAGGCGTTGGCGACAGGCGATTATTTGCGTATGTGCCGCAAGGAAATTATATGTTTTCGGGGACGATAAGAGAGAATCTGACTTTTTTTGCTCCCGAAGGCGTAAGCGATGAAGATATACGCTCGGCGCTGATAACGGCGTGCGCCGATTTCGTTTACGATTTGCCCGGCGGTATTGACGGAAAACTTGGCGAAAGAGGGGCGGGTTTGTCGGAAGGTCAGATACAACGACTTGCGGTAGCGAGGGCTCTGTTGTCGACAAGACCGATACTGTTGCTAGACGAGGCGACATCCGCTTTGGATGAAGAAACCGAAAAAAGGCTGATAAACAACCTTAAAGCATTGGCGAACAGAACTATAATATGTATAACTCATCGCCCCGCCGCTGTTTCGGTAAGCGATAAGGCGGTAAAAATCGAGCACGTTTGAGCGGTTGTATCTGCGTCTGAAATAAAATAAAAAATAAGTCGATTTTTTGGAAAAACGCAATAAAAACGATTGACAAACGAAAAGTTATTTGATATTATATTCAGGCAGTCTGGGTGTTGACGAAATCGTCGGCGTACAGATTAAGCGAATATGCGGTCATGGCGGAATTGGCAGACGCATAAGACTAAGGATCTTATGAGGCTTTCTCGTGCAGGTTCAAGTCCTGTTGACCGCACCAAGTCTTAATAGGTTGAACTTTTTCTTTTTTAGGAAGACGTTCGGCCTATTTTGTTTTATAGAAGATTTTGAGTCTTTTAACGGATAAATTCTGAAAAAAGAAAAGGCAGACGGGAGAAAATACCGCCTGCCTTTGCCGTTTTATAAAAGTTCGGCAAACTTTTTGTCTTGCTTTTGCGTTATTCCGGAAAGCAAGGTTCCGTTGTCGTCAGCGGAACTGTTTTTACGTTTAGATTTTTTATTAAGTTGTAATGCGGCTTTTTCAGTCTTGTTCGCTTGCCATTCGGCATAATCTTTTCGTCCCTCCTCCGACGAAAGATATTCTCTGATTGCGGGCAACAACACCCGCGCCAACGATTCCAATTGAGAATCGGAAATACATGAATCGTTTTCTTTCTCTTTTCGCTTTCTCGTGCTTTTCCCCTCCGATAGAGTTATTCGTTAAATTTCATATTCAGTTTTCTTTTCATTTTTATGGCTCCTTTTCTAAATTTTTTCTCAGCCTCGCATGAATGCGAATTGCGAAACCGGTCGGGCTTACTTTTTCTATTTACTTTCATCTCGGTATCATACCTTCTCTTAAAATGCCGACTCTTACGTTTCGCTTGACAAGTTTTTATATTACTTGCCGTTAAAATTTTTGTTTGTGTGGATTCTTTTACGATTCCGTTCTTGTTCATGTCTTGCGTTCGCGGCTTGTTTTGCGGCAGCGAGTTCTTCGGGCGCGTATTCGAGTAATTTCTCCAAAAGTTTTGCCGCGCCTTCGTTTGTTGTCGCCGTTTTTTCTTTCCGTTTCAGTTCGTTATACAAATCGCCGTTATCCTTGGCAAGAACGTTGTTTCTCTTTTCGAGTTTGCTGTTTTTCATCCGTAACGCGATAATTTCCGTTTTCTTTTTCTTTCCCGAAAGCGGAATCTTTTCAGATCTTGCATATTCGTAACTTTCAAGCAATTCTTTCACGGATTTTGCCGCGGTTTGCGCTTTTTCGGCTTCGCGGATTATTTCTTCGGCGGCTTCCGTCATCTTTTTCGTCTTGAAAGAGACCGTATCCAAATGCTTCGCCGTGCTGCCTTCCTTACCGCGCTTTAAGCCGTATTTTTTGCCGACGATCTCGTAAAAATCCGTTTGCAATTCTCTTAAAGCGGCGCGGTCGAAAAGTTCTTTCGCGCATAATCTTCCGCCCGTTACAGGCATCAGATTGAAATGCAAATGCGGCGTGCTTTCGTCCAAATGAACGACGGCTGATACGACGTTTTCTTTTCCGTAGCGTTCCGCGAAAAACTCCGTGCAATCGTCAAAAAATTGTTTTTGCGTTTCAGGCGAGATACCGTCGAAAAATTCTTTATCCGAACCTAAAATAAAAGAGGTTATAAGCACAGCGTCGTCTTTGTTTTTTCGTTTCGGGGCGAGTTCTTTTATTCGCTCGTCGATGAATGCAAGATACTTTTTCTCATACGGTAAAGTATGATAATTCAGGTGCGTTCTCGACTTGTCGATTTGCGGGTTTCTCGTGGACTTATAGTTCTCGTCGCGTTCGTTTTCACGTTCGATTCCGACGATATCGCCGCGGTTATATTTTTCCATGTGACATACTAAATAAGACGTAATTCATCACCTCCGTAAAAATCGTTTTTGCCACCTTTTTCAAAAAGGTATAACTCACTATACCAAATCGCTTCGCGTTTGGTGCCGTTCGCCCTTGCAGGGGGCAAGTGTCCGCAGATATAACGACGGCGTTGCCGTAATAAAACGGACGAAAATTTCTGCTTTCTAATACGTTTTCTATAATGATTTTCTCCTTGTAAATTTATTTTTTGCTCGTGATTTTTATCGCTCACGGCGGGTGATACCGATGATAATTTTGCATACGTTCCTCCTGATTTTTAACGTAAAAAGGTCGCTGATTTTCTTTATCACCGACCTGAAATGCTCCGCAATATAACTTGCGGAAAAATATTTAATTGTCTGTTTTTTTTACATGGTAATACCTCCCGATTTGTTTTAAGAATAAAAAACCCGTGCGATTTCGGTTGCCTAAATAGGCTCGTTCTTCGCACGGATTTTAATCCCGATTATTTCATTTTTAGGCGATTTTATCTAAAAAATCGTACAACAATAAAACCCACGCTAAAACCCTTAATTTTTACGGTTTCAACGCCCGTCGCGGTAGTTACTATGTTTTTTAGCAACCCTATGGCAAGCGACGGTAATTCTTCTCTCGGATAAACGTGAGCGAAACGCTTATCCGCGTTCGTCCCCACGGCATAGGGAACGAATATTCGGGCAAACTCTTCACGCCCGACAGCGCCTATCTTTACGGCGCAAGGCTTGACCTTATATCAAACCAATTTTATTATAGCATACGAACATTTGTTCGTCAAGTGCTTTTGCCAAAATTTTTTCAAGAGCAAACAAAAAAGGCTTAATGTATTGCATCAAGCCTCTCCTGAAAGGTTATTTTATATCAATAAAACTATTTGACTTCCAAAAACTTCATAATAAACGCGTCGGGGAAAACGAATTGTTTTTCACCTGCGTCGAATTTAACGCGCAAATACTTTTTCGCACTGTCAATCCAAACAATCGTACCGCTTCCGAATTTTTTGTGCGTAACGGTTATGCCTACTTGTACTTTTGCAAGCATTTCTTGCAAGGCCTTTTCGGCGGCAAGTTTTTCTTCGTTTTGCTTTTGCAGAGCTGTGTTTGCGTCATTTGCGGCGGCGTTAATAACATTATCCGTAACCGCGGCGGCAATTTCGTTTTCTGCGGTATTTCCCGATTTTTCGGCGCGGTACTTTTCGGGAATTAAAATCTCTTCAAAGTCTGTCATCGTGGCTTGTTGCTTGCCGTATAACTCTTCGTATTCTTCGCGACGAAGTACCGTATCCCAGCCGCCGACAGATTCGCCCGCGTGCTTGTCTATGCCTGTATAGGATAGCGACGAATTTTCGTACTTACGGAATCCGAAAATGCCTTGGTTCATCTTTTCGGAATCGAAAAGCCCTATCGAACAGAGAATATCAAAGTCTTTTACCGATAGCCCGGTAACCTTTTTGAAAAGTTCGGGTTCTATCTGCGTTATTACGTCTTTTATCGTCTGTTCGCGGTAGTCGGTTAAATACATAAACGCGGGGATACGCGCGGCGAGTTTTAAAAGATTTTCCTGCACCTGTTTTCGGAGCGATTTTGCCTTTTTTTCGTCTTCGGTAAGTTCCTTTTTCTCGGCGGACGTTAAATCGTCGCCTTTTTCTTTTTTAAGTTTTTTAACCTTTTCAGAGCGGTTTATAATCGTCTGAATTTCAGCGTTCAACGAACGAAATCCTTCGATACGCATAAGCGCGTCCAAAGCGTCCTGATTGTTTTGCAACTTTTTAAGCGTGTCGTTATCGACGTGCACCAAAAGAGCGGTTTGCCAACGCTTTGCGAGCAAGGTTGCGGACGTGCCTGCATAAGTAATATCTAAAATATCCTGCGCGTCGATACGGTTCATCGACGCGCCGTCGAACGCAAGCACGGGCAAAAACGAAATAAATTCGGCAACTTTTTGTTCGGGGCTTACGTCGTCCACCTTTAAGCGGCATGAGTAGTCGGAAATCTGATGAAGGGCACGTTCCAAAGCAAAGTCGAAAACGTAACACTCTTTTTTAATAACTTCTTTATCGCCGTTGTCGTTCACAATCTCCCAAGGCGATTGAACGCGGAACGCCGTTTGAAAATAAGTTTCGGGCGAATTAAGGTTGCGCAGCATAAACACGCCCGCCCAAGGTCTGACCGTAACGCCCGTGGTAAGTTTTCCGCAAGACAGGGTTATGGTTTTCGTTACGAGCGGATCGCCCATAGCGGCTTTTACGGGCGCAAGCGCGTCCAAGCCGATACCCGCTTTCGTACCCGCGCAAACGATAATTTTGTAATCGTCGAAAAAGTTGTTTTGCTTTTGCCGTAGCAAATTATACATGGCATAACAACTAGCAACGTTCGGTAAAAACCATAAAGTGTGCGACAGAACGTTCAAAAGCGTGGTATCAGAAAAGGGCATGGGCGGACGTTCGGCACCGAGTTTCAACCCGTCAACGGGCATGTAACTACCTTGTATCATTTTAAGCCATTTCTGTACGTCGTCTTCGTAAACGAAATGCGCCGTTTCTACTTTGCCTTTTTCGGTAACTTCCGCACGGAAAAATTCGTTAATATCGAATTCGTCGTAACCCTCGTTTATCGCAACGTTGGCGGTTATAGAATCGGGTACTTTGTATGTGAGCATAACCATTTTAGGTAGTGCCGCATAAGGATTTTCGCCCAAAGACTTGTCCCAGTTTTCTTTTGCCGCTTGTTCGTCCGAATATGTCCAGTTAAAAACTTGATCTTCCAGAAATTCTCCCGAATTAAGCGCGCGAAACGGCGTACCCGATAAATACAAATAATGTTCCGACGTGATAGGCAAAAACGTTTCGTTTATGGCGTTGTCGGCTTCTTCCTTTTGATATTTTTCAAGGTCGAAATCGTCGTTTTCTTCGTCGTATTTTTCAAACAAATTTTTTGCGTTTTCACGCCAAGCGCCAAAGTGATATTCATCAAAAACGATAATATCCCAGTTGGTTGTATGGATAAATTCGTTTTTCGCTTTTATTCCGCCTGCTTCGTTCGTGCCGAGCAAATCCTGAAAAGAGCCGAAAACAACGATAGGCTTTGTTTTGTCGCAAGCGTCAAATTGTTCGTCAAGTTTTTTTGCGTCGAACTTTGCCTCTTTGTTGCTCACAAACTGCCAACCTTTGAAATCAACGTGGTGAGTCAGATCTTCTTGCCAAGCGGATTCAACGGCAGGCTTAAACGTAAGCACAAGGATTTTTTTGAATCCCATCGCCTTGCACAATTCGTATGTTGCAAAAGTCTTGCCAAAACGCATTTTTGCATTCCACAAATATTTTGGCGGGCGCGTGGGATCGTCAATTTTTGATTGCTCAAAATACGATTTTGTCATATTGACGGCTTGTTGCTGTTCGCCACGCATTGCAAAATTCCACGTGCGATTGCCTTCAAACCTTGTTTCGGTGCGGATTTCTTCAATCGCCGTCAAAGCGTCCGAAAGCGTGCAACGGAACCATTCATTTTTATCCGCTCCTTCGTTAAGCTGCAAAAAACCTTTGTGCTTTAACAAACGGTGCACGTCCTTGTCGGTAAAACAAGTGCCGTCAGCGCGCATTGCCGATTCTTTGAACAGAATTTTGAAATTGATTGCCGCCGTATGCAGTTGTTCGCGGATACGCATTTCGGTGTCTTTTCTGTCTGTGTAGCCGATTTTGATATATCCGTCGTGGCCTTTTACGTCGGGCAGAATATATCCGTAAATTGTCGGCACAACGTCAGGACGTTTATGTAAAATTTCGGAAAGACTGATATTATTCGCCATAATGTCACTCCATGGGTTTAATCATCGATTCTATAAAATCGATTTCTTCTTGCGACAAATTGTATTTTTTATACAATTCTTCGTCCGTCCACGGCTTTGAAAAATCTTGCATAGGCACATAATGATAAACCTGCTTTGTGGCGTGTTGTGTTTGTTTTCTTATTCCCACCAAACATCTAAAAAATTTTGTTTTCAGATACGACATAACATTTTCGGCTTCTTCGCGAGTATCATAGTTGCCTATTTCCAGAAAGGTTTCCGTACATAACTCTCCTGGCGTAGCCAGGACTGGCGTAGCCAGGACTGGCGTAGCCGGACCTTCTCCTATTTCACCGCAACCATAACTGTTAGTTATAAATAGTTTATATTTGTTGATTCCATCTTTTTTCGGTAACGGATAATTTTTGGGAATATACTTTAATACTCTTTTTAAGGAAGCAAGTCCTAATATGCTATATCCATCCTTTATAGGGGTATCACTAATCGGTGGTAAACCGAATTTCGCAGGACTGATAAAAAAGTCGCTTGCTAAACCATATGGCTTTCTTGATGAAACTATTGTTTCAAAAGATTCTGCTTTATTTTTCCAAACCTTATGTTTAATTGATACAAGTTGCGAATACCGAATAAAAATGTCATCATCTTCTTCGACTAAATAACGTTGAGAAAAAATCGTACCGTTATTATCATGCCTATAAATATCACACATTTTTTCTTTGTCTCTTTCCCAAAGAAAATAACATACTCCGCCTTTTATATCTACGCCGCTAAAACAGTCCTCTGCATTTGCAAAGTCGTGCAAGACAGTAAAATGCTTATCATGAATCATGTCTTCTCTAAAATCGTCTAAGCCTTTTCCACCCGTCATCCATCTTGCAGGAATAATCATACTCAAATATCGTGGTTTTAATCTTTTTGCCGCTTCGACAAATTCTTGGTATATAGGCTTTGCGCTTGCCTGTGCGCCTCCATCGGATAACTGATAAGGCGGATTTGATATAATTACGTCGAATTTCATATTAAAAATTTTCTCCGGGTTTTCTGTATGTATAAATTCGTAAGCGTGGGTTTCTTTTCCTTCTTCGCGTTTCCATTGCGTTTCGGTCGCACCGCAAAATTTGCATTTGCCGTTTACCCAGACGTGATTCACTCTGCGAAATCGTATATTGCCTTCGGCTGTGTCGAAATGAGAAATCGAGTATTCGCCGTTTGGATATTTTGAGCAATATAGACTACGGCGAGATAACAAACTTGTGAGTTCCGTGATTGCAATGCCGTAAAGTTGCTTGTGGAAGATATGGTCGATACGTTCTTGCAAGTTAGGAATTTTATTTTCCAAGCCAACTAATAATCGTTTTGCAATTTCTCTAAGGAAAACTCCCGTTTTGCAAGCCGGATCTAAAAACGTTGTGTTTGGATCGGAAAACAATTCCTGCGGCAGTAAATCGAGCATTTGATTTACTACGTTAGGCGGGGTAAAAACTTCGTCGTTAGATAAATTCGCAAGACACGACAAAACGTCGGGTGTGTGCAAAGTCTTGTTTTTGTAGATTTTGTCAAAAAAGGTTTCAGCCATTTTCTTGCACCTTCCTGTAATGCACGGGCGGATATTCACATATCGTCAGGGTCATATATTCTTTTGTTGTGGGGTTTATAGACAAGTATTTTCGTATGTCTTCGGGAACGTCGAGAAGTGATGGTTGCTTATTTTTGGGCTTGTCGTTGGCTTTGAGCATCACGTCAAGGCGAAAATCACGACGTTTGAGTTTTGTGCCGAGCATAAGACTCCATTCGGGGAAAATAATCGGCGTATCAAGGTCGTTTTGATTTTCATCCACGCACATAAGAGTCAAAGCGTTGCCGCATAAAATATTTTTGGAAAGGATATATTTCACGGCTTCGCGCGTTTCCTGCATAACCGCCTTTTTACAAATGGATTTGTATTCTTTATCCCACAATTTGAAAAGCCGTGCGCGACATTCTGCAACGTTATCGGCTAAAATATCCACGCCGTAAAGGCTTGTTATTGCAAGCACGGAATATCTTTCAAAGTCATACGGGTTTGATTTATACAGTTTTTTTACAGTGGTAAGTTTGCGCGTCAATATTTCAGCCAAAAAATTGCCGTCACCGCATGCAGGCTCTAAAAATCGGCTGTCTATTCGGTCGCATTCCTGCGCAACCAGATCACACATAGCCTTTACTTCGCGTTCGTTTGTAAAAACCTCGCCGTGCTCGGCAACCCGCTTTTTTGATTTTATTTGTGTTTTTTGCGATTCTATGCCCATTTTACGATCCTTACTTTGTATTTCCGATAATATTATATCGTAATTACGATAAAAAGTCAACGCGTTTACGTAGTATATATATCGTAAAAACGTAGTAAAATTATTATGTGAGGTGCAAATGAACGTTATTGATAAAATACGCAAACTGCAATGGGACCGTGGCTGGACCGACTATAAACTGGCGCAAGCGGCTGATATTTCGCAATCTTCGCTTGCAACGCTGTATGCCCGCCGCACTCCGCCGAAATTAGAAATGTTGCAACGCATTTGCGAAGCATTCGGAATTACGCTTGCTCAGTTCTTTTTAGAAGATGAAAAGATAGAAGTTTTAAGCGATAAAGAAAAGCAACTGCTTTCTTCCTTCCGTAAACTTTCACCGGAAAAACAAAAAGCCTTAATTGAATTATTTGCAGACTAAAAACGGCTCCGCTACACCACGGAACCGTTTTTTGTTTGAAAAAATATTTTATTTAAATTCTGTCCCAAATATATTGACATTGTCCCAAGCGTGTGATATACTATTGCTGACATCAAAGGAGACTATCTCATGAAAAAGAAAAATATTATAAACTTAATCAGATACCATGTAGAAGGAAACGATTTGGGATTCAGAACCGAAGCGTATGAAATAGCAAAAGACTTTGATGATAACGGGGATAATCAATTAGCCGAATACATCACGGCTTTGCTTTCAAACGCCAATACTTTTGTTCCACAAATGGAAGAAAACAACTGTGTGTTTTTAGAAAAATGGACTCACGATAACGGTGATCCGTTACCTCTTCCTAAGGTCATTCAACAGGACATTATAGGAATCGTAAACGCCGTATCGCATAATGCGGGAGTTAATAAATTTCTTTTTGAAGGAAAACCGGGAACAGGAAAAACAGAAACGGCAAAGCAGCTTGCCAGAATTTTGGAACGAGACTTATATTATGTAAATTTTTCAAGTTTAATCGATAGCAAACTTGGTCAAACGCCTAAAAATATTATCTCTTTATTTAAAGAGATCAATAGTTTTTCTCGTCCGGATAAAATTGTGATTTTGTTTGATGAAATAGATACAATTGCTTTGGATAGAACGAATTCCAACGATTTACGAGAAATGGGCAGAGCAACTTCTACTATCCTGAAAGGCTTTGATAATCTGGACGAACGAATTGTTTTGGTTGCAACAACAAATTTATTTGAGCATTTCGATAAGGCAATAATAAGAAGATTCGACGCGATAATCAATTTCGATAGGTATGAAAAATCCGACTTGCTTGAAATTTCCGAAGTGTTATTAAATCTTTATCTTGAAAAATTTAAGTCTGCGGGTCGAAATATTAAGCTGTTCAGAAAGATAATCACACTAATGAATCCGCTGATAATGCCAGGGTCTTTAAAAAATATAATCAAAACGTCGATAGCGTTCAGCAATCCTGGCGAACCGTTTGATTATTTAAGACGGCTGTATTTCACTATCTGTAATACGTCAACGTTTAATTTGAAAGTTTTACAAGAACAAGGTTTTACATTAAGGGAAATTGAAATTCTCACCGGCGTTTCAAAAAGTCAAGTCGGTAGAGAATTAAAGGGAGAAAATAATGAGTAACAAAATTTTGCAACTAAAAGGCAGTTTTAAAACAGATGGAAACCATACAAAGCCGGCAGCGCCTAATATCCCCGAAAAAGGATTACCGGTTAATGTGGATCATCTGCGGGATTTAAAGCAGCAGTTGGAAGAAATTTTAAAATACTGGAAATCCGAAACGTTGATCGGCGGCGCGCTTATAAGTGTTTACTATAATAAAATTGTAGCAAAAAGTAATCGGATGAAGGGACTTCTTGCAAAAGGGAACATAAAACCAAACGACAGCGTCCGTGGAGCCAAATTTGATGTTTCTGGGAAACAGCATATCTTTACGCATTTTGTTTCCTTGGATATTTTAAGCGAATCCATTCGCAGATTAAACGAATGTATAAAGATTCTTGAAAAAGATTTTAACGGCAGCATATCTCATGCTGATATAAAACAGTTAAACGCCAAAAATACAAACTATCCTCTTGGTATTTCGATTTTCAAAGCAGTAATAGTTGATTGTTATTATGTGCAAAAATTTAATATAGACAGAGATGCCGAAAAGGCAAATGAAAACACAATCGTTACTCTATATAAAACAAATGTAAAAACAACCGAATTATTAAATAAATTAGGCATAACGTCTATTGATGCCGCTTTACTTGATGAAACAACTGTTCGTCTTACTCCAGATGAACTTGATTTGTTAAGAGATAAGGCTCCATACCTTATCGCTATGGAAACGGTAGATATTAGAAAACTAACGCTGACCGATATCTACAGTGCATCGGATAAAATTTTAACCATTCCCGATCCGACGACAGAACCAGTGGTCGGCGTAATAGATACACTTTTCGATGACGATGTTTACTTTAAAAATTGGGTAGAATTTAAGAATATGCTCGATCCCGAGCTTGGCATTGATCCGAGTGATTATAAACATGGCACTTTTGTTACTTCAATAATTGTTGACGGTCCCGCATTTAATCCGAATCTTGAAGATAACTGCGGAAATTTCCGTGTCAAGCATTTTGGAGTGGCGAAAAACGGCTATTTTAGTTCATTTACGGTATTGAAAGCAATACGTCAGATTGTTTCGCAAAACAGAGAGATTAAAGTCTGGAATTTATCGTTAGGTTCCGTTTTGGAAATCAACAATAATTTTATTTCGCCGGAAGGTGCGGAACTTGACAAAATTCAAAGCGAATATGACGTCATATTTATTGTTGCCGGAACTAATAGACCGGAAGGTCGAAAGCTTGGTATGAAAATCGGCGCGCCTGCCGATTCACTAAATTCCCTTGTTGTCAATTCGGTCGATTTTAATAATAAACCTGCTTCGTATACAAGAGTCGGACCTGTCCTATCCTTTTTCAATAAACCCGACGTAAGTTATTATGGCGGTGACGGGAAACAAAAAATCAGAGTTTGTTCGTCACTAGGTGAATATTTTGTAACAGGAACGTCTTTTGCGGCTCCGTGGATAACAAGAAAAATGGCTTTCCTTATATACAAATTAGGATTGAGCCGCGAAGTTGCAAAGGCATTAATTATCGATTCCGCTGCAAAATGGAACAGACAGGATAATGTTTCTCATTCGCTGGGATACGGCATTGTTGCAAAAGACATCAAAGATATTGTTGAATCGCCGTCGGATGAAATTCGTTTTATATTAACAGGTGTATCCGAAGCCTATGAAACGTATGCTTATAACATTCCTGTTCCTTATTACGATAATAAATACCCCTTCTTTGCACGAGCAACTTTATGTTACTTTCCGATCTGTTCGAGAATCCAAGGTGTTGATTATACAAACACGGAAATGGATATACACTTCGGGCGTTTAAAAGAAGACATCAAAGGTAAAACGCAGATTTTATCTCTTGATAAAAATGCTCAGGGGGATGAAGGAAATATCGCCATAACCGAAGAAAGCGCAAGAAGTTTTTATCGTAAATGGGATAATATAAAACATATCGCAGACGCAACAACAACCGTCCTCGCCCACAACAGGGAGAAAACAATAAGGGAGAGGCCAATAAAGCAGAAACCAA
>ENA-UESH01000877-UESH01000877.1-human-gut-metagenome-genome-assembly--contig:-NODE-877-length-24479-cov-4.977379_pt1 | contig 24479 bp, 23 predicted proteins | sample MGYA00243001_ERZ508002 | MGnify/ENA primary metagenome ERZ508002 (study PRJEB26167, sample SAMN06115447) | human gut metagenome | host: Homo sapiens | place: China:Anhui | collected 2015-08-07 | study... | reverse complement strand
CTTCCTTCGGTGCTGCGGCGGCAGCGGCCCGGTCGGCCGCGCGTTCAGACGCCCGTTCGGACGCCTTCAGCATATCGAGGTCGCCTTCGTGCAGCAGCGCGATCAGGGCCTTCGCTTTCGCGGCGGCTCCTTTCCGTCCGTAGATCTTCGCGCAGTACGTGTCGAGGAGTTCCTCAAGCGTCGTTTCGTCATCGTGCCCTGAGAACTGTTCATCAAGGGCGATGATGCGCCGTCCGTCAGACTGCAGAGCAAGGTCGAGGTAATCAAAGCCGGACGGGAGAATCCGATCCGGGGTTTCAACCACGATCGTTCGGATCTGGCGGTTCTTCAGGAGCTTCTGAAGACCGCGGCGGTTTTCGTTCGTCACGGTCGCGATTTCAGAAGCCTTATCAATGACGCTCCAGCCCATGCTGGCCGCATAGACTTCGAGCCGTCTCATCTGACGCTTCAGACGGTCCTTTTCGGCTGCCGAGGAGACACGGGCGTAGAGCCCCACGCCGCCGGCAGCCGGCACATCGTCAACAACGATGGTGCCGGACGGAAGCTGGCAGGCGGGAACCGGGAGTTTTCCGGTCTTCCACATTCTCCAGGCAGTCTGATAGCAAATGCCCCTTTGATGGGCCCAGGCGGATAGCTTCATGGATAGGGAGAGAAAAAATCTGAACAACTAATCAGTCAATGGCTGAAAGTATAGACTCAGACGCCATTCGGCGTGAGAAAGAACCCCGGAATAATTGTGCTTTTGCGTGACCGGCTGTTCCTATGCCATTATCATTAACCAATTACTGATTGAAAACGGCTTCTGCAGAAGAACGCTGAACGCAGGGGCTGCACGAGGGATTTGATGCACATTCTGATTTCAAACGACGACGGCTACTCCGCCCGCGGCATTCAGGCGCTTGCGAAAGCGATGGCGAAGTTCGGCCGCGTGACGGTCTGCGCGCCCGAGCATAACCAGTCGGGAGCGAGCAACTCCCTCACGCTTCAGCTGCCGCTCCGGGTGACCGAGGTGGCGCGGGATGTCTACGCGGTGAGCGGCACCCCGTCTGACTGCGTGCACCTCGCCTTCACCGGGATTCTGAACGACCGTCCGGACCTCGTGGTGTCCGGGATCAATTCCGGCGCCAACATGGGCGACGACACAATGTATTCGGGCACCGTCGCAGCGGCGATCGAAGGCTACCAGTTCGGCGTCGATTCGATCGCTTTTTCGCAGATTGACCGCGGCTGGATGGAACTTGAGTCTGCCGCGGAAGTCGCTCAGACTGTGGTAGAACAGTTTCTGAATAAGAAGCAGTCCTCCGATCCCGTGCTTCTCAATGTCAATATTCCGAACATGCCTTACAGCGTGCTCTCCGGCATCAGCGTGACGAGGCTTGGCCGCCGTCACAGCGCGGATCATGCTGTACCGGAGCTCGACCCGAGGGGAGAGCAGGTGTACTGGCTTGGACGGGCCGGCAAGCCCCGTGACCAGGGACCGGGAACTGATTTCTACGCAACGCAGCACGGCTTTGTCTCCGTGTCGCCGCTGCAGATTGATTTAACGCATTACGGCCGGCTGTCGGCGACTTCATCCTGGTTTGATGAGGCGCTTCCGGGGAAAGGCCATCCGTAACAGTCTTTAGGGGAGAGTTTCATGTCTTCAGCAGGTAAGCTTTTAATCGCCAGCGCGCTTGCCGCCGTTTTCGCCACGGCCTGTACGTCGACTCAGATTGCTCCGGTGTCGGATAACAGCACCACGGGCACGATCAAGTCCGGTCCCGCCTCCGTGCCGGCCGCGCCCGCGGCGTCCTCTTCCGGCGCTCAGGTGGTGCCGCTTTCAGGCGGCAGCGGCTTCTCCGGAGGTTCCGCTATGTCGTCCGCGGCTCCTGCCGCATCCGGGAACACCTACACCGTGAAGGCGGGCGATACGCTTTACCGCATCGCGAAGAACCACGGCGTGAACGTGAATGAGCTGATGCGCGTGAATGGCATTTCGGATCCGCGCCAGCTCGCGGTCGGCCGTACGCTGCAGATTCCGGGCGCTGGGCGCCCGGCGGTCCGCGTGGCGACAGCCCCGGTCGCCGCTCATCAGGCTCAGCCGACAACCGCTCCCGCCTCTCAGGCGGTAGGCGTGAAGCAGCCGGCGGCTCCCGCTGGTGCTGCGGCCCCTGCGGCGGTGCCGGCAGCCACGGCTCATGCACCGACCCCGATTCCCGGCACTCAGGAGACGCTCTCCTGGCCTGTGACGGGTGACGTTGTGAGCCATTTCACCCCCGCGACCCGCGGTATTGATATTTCGAGCCGCCGCGGCACGGCCGTGAAGGCCGCCGCGAACGGCGAAGTGCTCCTCACCTCAACCGCCTTCAAGGGATACGGCAATCTCGTGATTCTCCGCCACGGCGACGGTACGTTTGTGACGACCTACGGTCAGCTGCAGACGATCAACGTGAAGAAGGGTGAACACGTGAAGGCCGGCCAGAAGATCGGCACAGTGGGCGGATTCGATGCCTCGAAGCCTGTGCTTCACTTCGAAGTGCGTATTGGCGGCAAGCCCGTCGATCCTTCTCCCTATCTGCGGTAATTTCTGAAATCCGCTAATATGGCGCGCCCGGTACTTCCATTTTTATCAGGAAGTTCCGGGCTTCTGATTTTCTGGAAGCAGACCCCCGGATGTATGACGATTGAGGAAAAGCGATAATGGCGCGTTCTTTTCATAAAAACAAAAAACCACGCGACCGTTTTACGGTCGAGATTGAGAGCCTGGATCAGGACGGCCGCGGCGTAGCGCATCGCGAAGGTAAAGCGGTCTTCGTCGAAGGGGCTCTGCCTCACGAAGTAGTGACTTACGAGCGGATCCGCAATAAGACGTCGTTTGAGATCGGACGCCTTGTGGAACTGCATAACGAGGGGCCGCTGCGCGTGAAGCCCCGCTGCCCGCATTTCGGTCTGGAGCCGGGGTGCTGCGGCGGCTGCGCGATGCAGCATCTCGATCCCTTCGCTCAGGTAGCGATCAAGCAGCGGGTGCTGCTTGATGCCCTCTGGCATATCGGTAAAACGAAGCCTGAAAACATCCTTCCCCCGATCTACGGTCCCTTCTGGGGCTACCGCCACCGCGCCCGCTTTACGGTGCGCGACGTGACGAAGAAAGGCGGGGTGCTGGTCGGCTTCCATGAGCGGAGCTCGTCCTACGTTGCCGATATGCATAGCTGCGCGATCCTCCCGAAGCATGTTTCCGACATGATTGATCCGCTGCGCGAACTCGTGTCGACGCTCACGATCCGTCAGCGTCTGCCGCAGATTGAAGTGGCGGTGGACGGTCACGGCCGCACGGCGCTGGTTTTCCGTAACCTTGAGCCGCTCGGTGAAGGGGACGAGGAGAAGCTCCTCGCGTTCGGCGACCAGTACGGCGCGGATATCTGGCTTCAGGCGAAGGGGCCGGATTCGGCTGCCCCGATCCGTCCGGAGCTTGAAAACGCGCTCGGCCTTTATCTTTCCGAATTCGATGTCCGCATTGCCTTCAAGCCCACGGACTTCACGCAGGTGAACCACGCCCTTAACGAAACCATGGTGAGCCGCGCGGTGAGACTCCTCAGGCTTACGCCTGAATCCCGCGTGGTGGACTTCTTCTGCGGCCTCGGCAACTTCACGCTTCCGCTCGCCCGACGCAGCGCCCGCGTGATCGGTCTTGAGGGAAGCGAGGGACTCGTGTCGCGCGCGAAGGCCGGCGCCGCGGAAAACGGTCTCGCGGATAAAACGGATTTCGTTGCCCGTAACCTCTTCACCTGGTCTGAGCAGAACTGGGACGCGATCTGGAAAAAGATGGGCGGAATCGACCGCCTGCTTCTTGATCCGCCGCGCGAAGGCGCTCAGGCGGTCTGCCAGGTGCTTGCCGCGACCGATAAGCGTCCGGAACGCGTGGTGTATGTTTCCTGCAATCCGGCGACGCTTGCCCGTGACTGCGCGATTCTGCAGCATCAGGGCGGATGGCGGCTGCTTGAGGCCGGCGTGATGAATATGTTCCCGCACACGGGGCACGTCGAAAGCATGGCGGTGCTTGTGCCGGGACCCAAGCCGATTCCCTCTGAAAAGGCGGAAGATAAGGCGGAATCAGGGGATTCCCGTCCCGCGGAAGCTGCCTGAGTCTGCTCCTAACACATGCTAAAATAAGCACCTTTCATCCGGCAGCCCCTTCGGGATAACTGAGGGCTGGCTGCCTGTCGGAAGAATTCTTTTTTGCCTCCGGGCAGCCTCTCGTCAGGTGCCCCGGCGGCGTTTCTTTGTTTTTCAATTGGACTAAAAATGACTGTTCAGCGTACTCTTTCCATCGTGAAGCCCGATGCCGTCGCCAAGAATGTGATCGGCAAGATCTACACCCGTTTCGAAGACGCGGGCCTCAAGATCGTGGCTGCCCAGATGCGTCAGCTCTCCCAGGCTGAAGCCGAAGGCTTCTACGAAGTTCATAAGGATCGTCCCTTCTTCAAGGATCTCGTTTCCTTCATGATCTCCGGCCCCGTCATGATCCAGGTGCTCGAAGGCGAAGATGCGATTCTGAAGAACCGCGAACTGATGGGCGCCACCGACCCGAAGAAGGCTGCTCCCGGCACGATCCGTCACGACTTCGCTGAGTCGATCGACGCCAACGCCGTGCACGGCTCTGATGCTCCCGAGACCGCTGCCCGCGAGATCGCCTACTTCTTCCCGGCTCTCGCGATTCACTCCCGCTAATCCGGCGGCAGTCAGGCGCAGTTAGCTAGTACCCCCTCCCTTCGCCCGCGGGTGAAGGGAGGGGATTGCAGTTTTTTGAAGTTTCATTGATTCATGGGCCCGACGGGCCGTGGAGGCAGGTGTCTAATGGCGGCAGAGCGAGTGAATCTCCTTGATTTTGATCGGGAGCAACTCACCAGGTGGTGTGACAGCCTCGGGGAAAAACCTTTCCGGGCAGTCCAGCTCACACGATGGATCCACCGCAACCTTGAAAGTGACTTCAGCAAGATGACGAATCTCGCGAAGTCCTTCCGCGAGAAGCTGGAGGCGATGGCTGAAGTCCGTCCTCCGGAACCGATGCGTGAACAGATTTCCTCCGACGGCACCCGCAAGTGGGCCTTCGATGTCGGCAACGGCAACGCCGTTGAGGCGGTGTATATCCCTGAAGTGGACCGCGGTACGCTCTGCATTTCGACGCAGGCGGGCTGCGCGATGGGCTGCCTCTTCTGCTCGACCGGCAAACAGGGTTTTGCCCGCAACCTGAAGACCTCCGAAATCGTGGGCCAGCTCTTCTGGGCTGAACGCGAACTGAGGCGCGAAGCGGGAACCGATAATCCGAATGAGCGCGTGATCACGAACGTCGTGCTGATGGGCATGGGCGAACCCCTCCAGAATCTGGAAGCTGTGGTGCCCGCGATCCGTCTGTTCCTCGACGATCACGCCTATGGCATTTCGCGCCGCCGCGTCACGGTGTCGACGAGCGGCCTCACGAACCAGATGGATAAGCTCGCGGAGCTGGCTCCGGTGGCTCTCGCCGTGTCGCTTCACGCGCCGACGGACGAGCTGCGCGACAAGATCATGCCGGTGAACCGCAAGCATTCGCTTGAGGATCTGATGGCGGCCTGCCGCCGCTACCTCCGGTACGCGCCCCGCGATTACATTACTTTTGAATACCTGATGCTGGACGGCGTGAATGATTCGCTCGAGATGGCGGATAAGCTGATCCGCCTCGTGCGGAACGTCCCCTGCAAGGTGAATCTCATTCCGTTCAACCCGTTCCCGGGATCCGGTCTCTTCAAGTCAGACCGCGATACGGTGCTTGCCTTCGAGCGCCGGATGAATGACGCGGGCATCGTGACCACGATCCGCAAGACCCGGGGTGATGATATTGACGCGGCCTGCGGTCAGCTCGCAGGCCAGGTGAAGGACCGCACCCATCGTGCGATACGGCTGGTCCGCCAGAAGGAAGAGGCGGCCTCGATTCTCAATAAAGCCGAGGAGAAATGATGGAAGAACAGAAAGAACAGACGGCGAAGGAACCGGCGGCCGGCGCTCAGCCTGGATTCGGCAAGCTGCTGCGCAGCCTGCGCGAGAAGGCCGGACTGTCGCTTGACGATGTCGCCAACCGCACGAAGATCAGCCGCGGACAGCTCGAAGCGATGGAACGCGAAGAGATGCGGCTTCTTCCGGAACCTGTCTACGTCCGGGCCTTTATCCGCGACATCTGCCGCGTGATGGGCGCGGACCCGAAGCCGGTGACAGACGCTTTTGCGCGTGACTTCGCGCCTGAGGCCCCCGCGGCGCAGGCTCCGGCGGCTGCGGATGCAGTCCCCGCGCGGAAGATGGAGAAGGAAGTGGAATTCCATGCGAGCCCGAGAAAGAAGGGGTTCCGCGTGTTCCTCGCTTTCGCCGTGGTGATCGTTCTGATCGGCGCGGTCTGGGGCGGATGGCGTGAAGGGATTCTCTCGAAGCTTGGCGGTGACAACACCGAAGCCGCTCAGGTTCAGATGCAGGAAGCGTCCGGCAGAACCGCGGCGCTTCAGCGCCCGCGTTCTCCCTCGAACGCGATGCCGGCGAACGCGCCTCTTACGGCGAACCCGGATGGCACGGCGTCCTCGCCTGACGCTGCGGCTTCTTCTCCCGTGGCTTCGAGCCCGGCTGCCACGGCTCAGACCGCCGCGGCGTCCGCGAAGACTGCTGACACGGCAGCTGCTCCCGCCGGCACCGGCAACGTGACGATCCGTACGATCGGCAGCTCCTGGGTGAAGCTGATCGACGCGGATGGCAAGACCATTTTCCAGGGGAACATCAAGGCAGGGGACGAGAAGTCCTTTACCGGCAAGCTCCCGATCCGCGCGACGGTCGGCAATTCGACTCAGTGCGCAGTGTCTCTCAACGGCACGCCCTTTGATCTCTCCGGCTACACGAAGGGATCGGTCGCCCGCTTCATCCTTCAGTGAGAAACGGAAAGATGGCACAGATTGCGACGATTTCGCTCCCCGGCCGGCGTGTGACGCCGACCGTCCATGTGAAGTGGGGGAACACGGATATCGCTATGGGCTCGGGCCACCCGATCGTGGTTCAGTCGATGGCGAATACGCCGACCGCGGATGTCGAGCAGACGGTGGCCCAGGTGCTGGAACTCGCCCGCGCGGGATCCGAGCTGGTGCGTCTGACGGTGAATACGCCGGAAGCGGCGAAGGCGGTCGCGGTGATCCGCGACCGGCTCGATCAGGCGGGCTGCAGCGTGCCTCTTATCGGCGACTTCCACTACAACGGGCATAAACTCCTGCGCGATGTGCCGGAATGCGCCCGCGCGCTCTCGAAATACCGGATCAATCCGGGAAACGTTGGCAAGGGGGACGCGAAGGACGAGCATTTCTGCCAGATGGTGGAAGTGGCGATCCGAGAGGATAAGCCTGTCCGGATCGGCGTGAACTGGGGGTCGCTCGATCAGGAGCTCTTCGCCCGCATGATGGATGAGAACGCGAAGCGGCCCGTGCCGCTGCCGCCCTCTGACGTGCTGCGTGAGGCTCTGGTGGAAAGCGCGGTGGCGAGCGCGAAGCGCGCGATGGATGTGGGGCTTCCCGCTGAAAAGATCGTGCTTTCCGCGAAGGTTTCCGGCGTCCCTGATCTCGTGCATGTTTATGAAGAACTCGCGCGCCGCAGCCGCTGCTGTCTGCATCTCGGCCTCACCGAGGCTGGCATGGGGATGAAAGGCATGGTGTCGAGCGCCGCGGCGCTCTCCATTCTGCTGAACGAGGGGATCGGTGACACGATCCGCGTGTCGCTCACGCCGAAGCCCGGCGAATCGCGTGCTGAGGAAGTGCGTGTCGCGCAGCAGATTCTCCAGTCGCTTGAACTCCGCAGCTTTACGCCTGAAGTGACGGCGTGCCCGGGCTGCGGCCGGACCTCAAGCGATCTCTTCCAGCGTCTCGCGAAGAGCATCGAGGAATTTATCTGTGAGCAGATGCCCGTCTGGAAGAGCGAATTCCCGGGAGTTGAACGGATGAAGGTCGCCGTGATGGGCTGCGTGGTGAATGGCCCCGGCGAATCCGCTCACGCCGATATCGGCATTTCGCTCCCCGGAAGCGGCGAAAACCCCGTGGCGCCTGTCTACATGGACGGAAAGCACTGGGGCACCCTTAAAGGGCAGGATATTGATACGGAGTTCAAAAAGCTCCTAACCGACTATGTCCGCCGGACTTACGGCCCGAAGGGCGAGTAGCGGACCATTTACTGAAGCAAGAAAGGATTACTTGGGATGGCTTCAAAAGCAAAAATCAGGGCTGTAACCGGCATGAATGACATGCTGCCGATGGACAGCGCCATTTGGGAATTCTTTGAGGATACGGCCCGCGACATCGCGACCGAGTACGGCTACCGCCCGATGCGGACCCCGGTGCTTGAGTCGACGGACCTCTTCACGCACGGTATCGGTGAAGCGACTGACGTCGTGGAGAAGGAAATGTATTCCTTCGAAGACTCCCTGAACGGTGAGCGGCTGTCGCTGCGTCCTGAGAACACCGCGGGCATTGTCCGCGCGGCGATCGAGCACAACATGCTTTACGACGCCCCGCGCCGTGTCTGGTACTTCGGTCCGATGTTCCGCCACGAGCGTCCGCAGCGCGGCCGCTATCGTCAGTTCTATCAGTTCGGCTGCGAGGCTCTCGGCTTCGCGGGTCCTGATGTCGACGCGGAAATGATCCTCATGACCTCCCGCCTCTGGAAGGCGCTGGGCATTCAGGAAGTGAAGCTTGAAATCAATTCTCTCGGTGAGCCTGCGGAACGCGCCGCGCACCGCGAGGCGCTCCTCAAGTACTTTGAGGCGCATCAGGATCAGCTGAACGAAACGGCGAAGCACCGCCTTTACCTCAATCCGCTCCGTATTCTCGATACGAAGGATCCGGACATGCAGGAGCTCGCGAATAACGCTCCCCGTCTGATCGATTACCTTGGCGAAAAGTCCCGTGCGTTTCTCGCCGGGATCGAGCATCAGCTGGAACGCGCCGGGATCGAGTACACGGTGAACCCGCGTCTCGTCCGAGGCCTCGACTACTACAGTCACACGGTGTTTGAGTGGACGACGGACCGTCTCGGCTCCCAGGCGACGATCTGCGGCGGCGGCCGCTACGATGGCCTGATGGAGATCCTCGGCGGAAAGCCCGCGCCCTGCGTCGGTTTCGCGATGGGAGCGGAACGCGTTCTCGAGCTCATGAAGGAATTCGGCGTGAAGCCGGAAACCCCTGACTGCTCGGTTTACGTGATCCACGCGGGCGAAGGCACGCTTGACCCCGCGGTCACCGTGGCTGAGTCGCTCCGCGACTTCGACGTGAGCACGATTGTTCACGGCGGCGAGGCGAGCATGAAGAGCCAGATGAAGAAGGCGGATGCCTCCGGAGCTGAATTTGCCGTGATTATCGGCGATACTGAAGCCGCGAACGGCACGGTGTCCGTGAAGCGTCTCCGCGACCGCGGCGAGGATGCCCGGTTTGCGCATCAGGAAACGCTCCCGGCCGACGACGCCTGCGATACGATTTTTAGCGAACTTTTAGCACTCGAAACGAAGGACCTTTGACATGGCATACAACCTCGAGGAACAGGAGTCGATCGACAACCTGAAGGGCTGGTGGGAAAAGTGGGGCACGCCCGTTCTGGTCGTCATCACGCTCGCCTGCGTCGGCGTCGCCGGCTATAACGGCTGGAAGTGGTGGAACCACCGCCAGACCGCCAAGGCTTCTGTTGCCTATGTGGCGCTTGAAACGGCTGTGAACAATCAGGACGGCAAGAACATCAAGTCGATTTCCGACGGCCTGATCGATCAGTACGGCTCCACGGTCTACGGTCCGATGGCGGCTTTTGTCGCCGCCCGCTATGCGGCCGATAACGGCGATATCGCCACCGCGAAGCAGAAGCTTCAGTGGGTGGTGGATCACGGTGACCGCAAGGAGTTTGAGGCGATCGCGCGTGTCCGTCTCGCCGGTCTCCTGATGGACGAGAAGTCGTACGACAAGGCGGTTTCCCTTCTCACGGGCTTCACTCCCGCGACCGACACGGAGCGTCTCGTGATCGATGACCGCCTGGGTGACGTGTATCAGGCGATGGGCAAGAACGCCGAGGCCCGCAAGGCCTGGCAGGATGGCATCTCCGCGGCCCGCGACGGTGATCCGCTGCAGAATCTGATCCGTCTGAAGCTGGATTCGCTTCCTGAAGACGGCACGGCTGCCCCGGCTCCCGCCGCGGCTTCTGCTGCCGCCTCTTCTGCCGCTGCCTCCGCTCCGGCTTCTCCCCCGGCTGCCAAGTCTTCCGCTGCCGGCTGATCAATCAACATTTTTGGAGTGTGAGAGCACATGAGTCAGAAATTACTTCGCACCGCAATTGCCGCAGGCCTTGCGCTCGCGCTGGGCGGCTGTTCCCTCTTCTCATCCGATAGCCCCCGGGCCCCGGTGGCACTCACCGCGATTCAGCGGTCCGCGCCGGCGACTGCGGTCTGGTCGACGAAGCTCGGCAGTTCTGAGCACTCCTTCCTGACACCGGCACTCGCCGGCAACGGACTCTATGCGGCGGGCTCGAACGAAGTCTTCCGTATTGATCCGTCGAACGGTGCCAAGGTCTGGACCGCCTCTCTGAAGGAGAAGGTGGTGGCAGGCGTCGGCTCCGACGGCTACTTTGTCGCGGTCGGCACGGATCAGGGGAACGTCGTGGCGCTCTCCGCCGAAGGCAAGGAACTCTGGCGCCGCAAGATGCCGTCAGAAGTCGATATGCCGCCGCTTGTCGGCCACGATCTCGTGATCGTGCACACGTCGGATACCCGCGTGACGGCGTTCAATGCCCGCACGGGTGAACAGGCCTGGTACTACCAGGGGCAGGTGCCGATCCTCTCGGTGCGCGCGCCGCGCCAGATGATTTTCTTCGCTGACGGCATTCTTGTCGGCCAGGCGAACGGCAAGCTGATCGGCATTTCGCTCACCGGCAAGGTGGCGTTCGAAGCGTCGATCTCGATGCCTTCCGGCATCACCGAGGTTGAGCGTCTGAATGACGTCGTGGGAGCGCCTCTCGTCACGTCCGGCGTTCTCTGCGCGGCCTCCTATCAGGGCCGTGTCACCTGCATGAGCGCCCAGAACGGCTCTGTCCGCTGGACCGAAAAGGTTGACGCCGTCACCGGTCCGACGGCTGACCTGAAGACCGTCTACGTGGTGGACGAGAAGAGCACGATTCACGCCTATTCGCTTGCGACGGGCGGCGAGCTCTGGAAGAACGACACCATGAAGTACCGTCAGAACTCCGCCCCGGTTGCCGTCGGCTCCTATGTGGCGAGCGGCGACTATGACGGTTACGTGCATCTCCTTGACCCGATCACCGGGCGTGAGATGGGCCGCGGCCGCCTCTCGGGCGCTATTTACACCACTCCGATTGCCTATGGCGACGGAGCCATTTTTCAAACGGTTGACGGAGAACTGGCGTTCATCCGGTCAACCAGCCGCTAAAGACAGCACAGCGGATTTTATTTTTTAGGAAATTTCTCTCATGCTTCCGGTTATTGCGCTTGTCGGTCGTCCGAATGTCGGGAAATCCACACTCTACAACCGGCTCACCAAGACTCGGGATGCCATTGTCGCGGACTTTGCCGGCCTGACGCGTGATCGCCACTACGGCGACGGCAAGGTGGGCCCGCGCCCCTACATCGTGGTCGACACGGGCGGTTTTGAGCCCCAGAGACCCGAGGGCGTGGTGAGCCACATGGCGTCTCAGGCCGAGCTGGCGATTGAAGAAGCGGATGCCGTTATCTTTATTGTCGACGCGAGAACGGGCGTTACGCCCCAGGATCACCGTATCGCGCAGACGCTGCGCGAATCGGGCCGCAAGATCTATCTTGCCGTCAATAAGGCTGAAGGCCTCAGCGCGATCGCGGGCTCTGAATTCTATGAACTCGGTCTCGGTGTCGAGCCGTTTATGGTGTCAGCCGCTCACGGTCAGGGTATCGCGAGCCTGATGGAAACCGTGCTTTCCCCCTTCCCTGAGGATGAGGAGGAAGAGAAGCCCGCCGAGGAGGAAGAGGGCGAACACCGGATCCGTGTCGCGATCGCCGGACGCCCGAATGTCGGCAAGTCGACGCTCGTGAACGCGCTGCTCGGTGAAGAGCGCGTCATCGCGTTCGATATGCCCGGCACGACCCGCGACGCGATCAATATCGACTTCGAGTACGACGGTCATCCGTTCACGCTCGTGGATACGGCCGGTCTCCGCAAGAAGGGCCGTGTTTTCGAGGCGATCGAGAAGTTTTCGATCGTGAAGACCCTCCAGGCGATCGCCGATTCGAACGTTGTGGTGCTCGTGATTGACGCCCGGAGCGGTGTCGCTGAGCACGATGCCCACATCGCCGAATACGCGCTCGACTCGGGCCGCGCGCTCGTCGTCGCCGTGAACAAGTGGGATGGCATGAGCGCCTACGACCGCTCGCAGCTTGATCAGCAGCTCGATATGAAGCTCCGGTTCCTGCACTGGGCGAAGTTCGTGCATATCTCCGCCCTGAAGCATAACGGTCTCAACCACCTCATGAAGGCGGTTCAGGAAGCCTATCAGGCCGCTATCGCGAAGCTGCCGACTCCGAAGCTCACGCGCGCTCTGATTGAAGCCGTTGAGCGTCAGCAGCCGCCGCGCGCCGGCAAGGTCCGTCCGAAGATGCGTTACGCCCACCAGGGCGGCACGAATCCGCCGGTGATCGTGATTCACGGCAACTCGCTTCAGCAGATCGGCGACAGCTACCGCCGCTATCTGGAAAGCTGGTTCCGTGATAAGTTCAATCTTGCGGGCACTCCTCTCAAGATTGAATTCCGTACCGGCCGCAATCCGTACGCGGATCCGAAGCCATCAAACGGCAAGAAAAAGTAAAAAGAAGGCAGCACTATGAAAAGAACCAAGCTGTCAGCCTGGCTGCTGACTGTGGTCGTTTTCCTCATTTCGCTCGGGGTGATCTACTGGGTCGGCGTGCCGCTCGGGAACCCTGACGCGAATGTGCTGCTTGCGGTCGAGGTGGTGCTTGCCGCGGCGTTCGCGATGTTTGTGAACGCCATCGCCTATCCGCAGAGCCGGATCGGTGATCAGACGGGGCTCGGCGCTCCGTCCGTTTCTTTCACGGTGGCTGTGGTGACGCTTGCGATCGCGGGGCTTGCCGCCGCTTTCGTGGGACTCCGTCATCCGATGGTCGCCGCGTGGCTCGCCGGGATTGCCGCTGTGGCGATCGTTTCCCGGACGCTTCTCACGCGGTTCCTCACGCGTCTCTACTGGGGTGCGCCGATCAAGAACCGCCCGAGTGTCTGCACGATCTGGAAAGTGGGGCTCGCAGAGGTGGCCGGGAAAGAGATGAATGAACCCTTCCAGGAGCGTCTCTCTGAAGTGCAGGCGCTTTGCGCGAGTCAGCCCAAGGTGACCGCAGAGACCTCGCAGAAAACCGCGGAGCTCGATGAGGAAATCACCCGTGAGGTCCGCGAGCTGCAGGGGTTCGTCTCTGAGGGAGAGCTTGGAAAGGCGACCGCGTCACTTGACGCGATCCGTGACGGTCTCCGCCGCCGGATCGAAATTCTCGCGCCCGGCAAGGCTCCTCATAAAGACGTATGATAATTGGGTGCAGACAGGTCTTTATTTGTCAGCACACACACTTCGTCACCCGCTTTTTTATTGGCGGGTGTAGCAAACAAAGAACAAGCGCAGAAGCGCTGGGAAAAACATTATGGCCAACAATAACAAGGGACAGCTTCTTCAGGATCCTTTCCTTAACGCACTTCGCAAAGAACATATCCCGGTCAATATCTATCTGATCAACGGCATCAAGCTGCAGGGTCAGGTGGAATCTTTCGACCAGTACGTCGTGCTGCTTCGCAACACCGTGACGCAGATGGTCTACAAGCACGCGATCAGCACGGTCGTGCCGACCCGCTCCGTCACTATCACGAACACTCCGGAGTCTTGATCTGACAGTATTTCAGGTAGACCGGGAGCGGGATGACCGCCCCGGAAAGGCTTGGCTTGTCTGCGTAAGCCTCGGCCGGGATTTCCGGCCGGATGCAAGCGAGGAGCTTTCGCTTCTCGTCACCTCGGATGCCTTGATCCCGGTGGGCCTCACAGAGGCTCACCGCGACAAGCCCGATCCTGCTACATATCTCGGCAGCGGAAAGATTGAAGAAATCGCTACCGCGGCCCGGGAGGCTGGAGCAGACGTGCTGATATTCGACACGCCGCTCTCGGCAGCCCAGGAGCGCAACATCGAGAAAGCGGCTCATATCGCTGTTCTCGACCGCACCGAGCTTATTCTCGAAATTTTCCAGAAGCGTGCGAAGAGCCGTGAAGGCCGTCTGCAGGTGGAGCTTGCGAAGCTCGAGCACCTGTCGACCCGTCTTGTCCGCGGATGGACTCACCTTGAGCGTCAGCGCGGCGGTCTTTCGAAGACCGGCGGCCCGGGTGAAAAGCAGATTGAGCTCGACCGCCGAATGCTTTCTGAGCGCGTGAAGCAGCTGAAGGTCCAGCTGAAGAAGCTGGAGCGGCAGCGTGACACGCAGCGCCGCTCGAGAACACGCGGCGATCAGATGACGGTGTCGCTTGTCGGCTACACGAACGCGGGGAAGAGCACGCTCTTCAACCGTCTTACGCGGTCGGACGCCTATGTCGCGAACCAGCTTTTCGCAACACTCGACACGACAGCGAGACGCTGCTGGGTGGGCGGAAGCGAGATGGTGGTGCTTTCTGACACCGTGGGCTTTATCCGTGACCTTCCGACGCAGCTCGTTGAGGCCTTCAAGTCAACGCTTGAGGAAACCGTGCACGCGGATCTTCTTCTTCATGTGGTCGACGCATCAAGTGAAGTTCGCGAGGATCAGATCGATTCCGTGAATCAGGTGCTTTCCCAGATTGATGCCGATACGATTCCGACGATTCTTGTCTATAACAAGATCGACCGGGCTCCGGCCGCTGCCGGCGTTGTGCGGGATGAGAAGGGACGGATCCGTTCAGTGGGCGTGAGCGCCGTGACAGGTGAGGGGCTTGATGAGCTCCGAGCCGCCATCATGGAGTTCGCCGAGCACTGGCATAAGGATCACCCGGTGAAGGCCCGTGAGCTTGAGCCCTGGGAACAGGCGAAGCTCGAAGCCGAAGCCCGCCGCGCGGGAAAACCGACGGCTTGATTCACACGCCTTTTCCCGTCCCGGCGGGATCCCTGAAGAGGGTGCCCGGGGCGGATCAGGTGTTAGACTGAAAGACTTGCAGGCTGTACCCTCCGGGGCACGGCAGGGGTGCGCTTGCGCGCAGGAATTTCGGGGATATCCCCTCAGGATTTTTTCTTTATGTCTATTGATGATTACCGCTGGGGAAGACACCCGGAACCGGAAAAGAAAGATCCGGAGAAGGAACCTTCTTCAGGCAAGAATGAGCCGGAAACGCCGAAAGTGAGCGAGAATGGTTCAGGACCCGCCGGGACACCGGAGCCTCCTCAGAAGCCTGAGGAGCCCCGCCGTCCGCAGCCGGAGTCCGCGAAGCCTGAAAGCCGCAGTCCGGGCACCCCGGATGGTGCCTCTCCCTCCGGCCGACCGGAGAACACTGAGGAGTCATCCGCTAAGAAGAGCGGCAAGGACCTTGACGCCGAGTGGAAGGCGTTTAATGACCTCCTGCAGTCCATCTGGGCAAACGGTGAAAAGAACGGTGCCAAAGCGTCCGGCCCCGAGCAGACTGTGAACAGGCCCGGGGCTTCGGATTCCCCGCGCGAGGACGATATCCCCCAGATTGACCGCAGCCGGAGATCCAGCCGCATCGCGGCGCTCGTCGCGATCGTCACCATTTTCTCTGTCGGCGCGTACCTCGGTGCCGGGTTCTACTCTGTGCCGTCCGGCGAAACCGCGGCGCTCTACGCGACAGGCCAGTTCAAGGGGCTGGTCGGCCCCGGCACGCACTGGCACTTCCCGTGGCCCTTTGAGAAAGTCCGCATGGTAGATACGCGTCTCGTGCACAGCCAGGACGTGAGTTTCTCGGGAAAGGCCGGTGAAGGCTATCTTCTGACTGCTGACGGAAGCTTTGTTTCCGCCACCGCCACCGTGAAGTGGCAGGTTGCCTCTGACGGCGTCCGGAATTATCTCGAACATATGGTGAATCCCTCTGAAGTGATTGACGCGGCGCTTCGCCGCGCGCTCCGTCAGGAGTTCACCGATATGACGGTGCATGACGTGCTAAGCGGCCGGGCGGCGCTCCTGAAGGACGATCTCGCGAAGCGGGTCCAGAAGGAAGCGGACAGCCTCGGTCTCGGTGTCCATATCGAATCCGTGTCGGTCACGAACGCCGGTATCCCGACTGAAGTCCGTGAGGCCTCACGCGTGGCGCTTGAGGCGCAGAACGCGGGTGAAAACGCGTTCGGGAATGCTCAGAGGTGGGCTGAACTCGCGGGTGCGATGTCTGTCAACACGTCGCGCGCCATCTTAGAAAATGCTGAATCCTATCGGGAGCGCGTTGTGCGGGTTTCCGAAATGGACAGCCGCTATATCAGCTACCTCTATGGCGAAAAGGCTTCTGACGCCGCGAAGCGCGACGCGATTGAGCAGGCCTGGAATGCCGGGCTCGCGGCAGCCCTTCCGAACAAGGGATCGATCGCGAACGCGAAGCTTGATGACCTGATGGCCGTGATCCGTGCCGCGAAACCGAAGGCTCCTGAAGGGAAACCGGGTGAGGAATCCGCGGTTCCGGTGGTGACGGAAGCCCAGATCATTGCCCAGAAGAAGCTTGACGCGGAGAAGAAGGCAGCTCCTGCCGCCGCGTCTTCCGCTCCCGCGTCGTCACCCGCCGCTGAGGCAGCCGCAGAGGCCGCGGCTTCGAACGTGACAACTCCGGGCGAGGATCCCGCGAATGAGCGTGAAAGCACCACGGACCGCCGCGATTACCTCCGTAACCGCGGACGCTAGGAGACGATGATCATGAAGAAATTGATAGCAGCCTTTGTGATCGCCCTGGCAGCGATTCTCGCCGCGAGACTTTCCTTCTTCACGGTTGAAGAGGGAAGGGCGGCGCTCGTGCTTGGATGGAACAAATCCGTGTCTGCTGAGGTGACGGAGCCTGGGCTTCATGTGAAACTCCCGGACCCCATTGAGCGGACCGCGATGATTGACTGCCGCGGGCAGTCGCTTCAGGTGTCGGCGCTTGAGCCGAAGGGTGAAGGCAGCATTCCGACGCTTGGCTACGATGTGGTGTGGCGTGTCGTGAAGCCTGAAGTCTGGTGGAAGGAATTCAAGGGAAGCGGCGATCAGACGGCGCGCGAAATCACGCAGGCCGTGCAGACCGCGTCAGCCGGCGAAACCGCCGGGCTGAATGACGCGTCTCTCATCACGCGGGGCGGCGTCTGGATCTCGTCCCAGGTGATGGCGAAAGTGGCGCCTGAATTCCTGAAGCGCGGCGTGCGGATTGAATCCGTGCGAGTCGCTGAAGTGCGCCTCAACGCGAAGAGCCAGGCTTCGGCCCTTGACGCCACCGCGAAGATTCTGAATGGCCAGGTGCAGGCCTCGGGCCGCCTCGTCGAGGAGAGCGCGTCAGAGATCCGCGCCGCGGCCGACGCGAAGGCCCGTCAGACGCTTTCCGCGGCGCTCAGCCGCGCCGCTCAGATGAAGTCTGAAGCCGATGCCGCGGCGAACGCGAATTATCAGAAAATAGACCGTGTGACTGGAATCCGGGATTTCTCCTCGGCGCTTGAAAAGGCCCGTTCTGAAGAGAAGCCTGGTGAAAAGCTCGCCCCGATGCCCGACTTCCGGGGACTTCCTGGAGGCACAAAGCCATGATGGGACTGAAGGAGCTTCTGGTCGCCTTCGGGTTCATGATGATTTTCGAAAGCCTGATGCCGATGATCTCGCCCCGCCGCTGGAAGCGGGCACTGTCGCTTCTGCAGCAGGTGCCTGACTCAGCGATCCAGAAGCTTGGGATCGTCGGCGTGCTTTGCGGCCTCGCGGTTATCTGGCTGCTGCAAACCGATATTGCTTCGCTTTGATAGGATTTTTTCCAAATGACGAACTGGGTATTACCGGATCATATTGCCGACATGCTGCCCCGGCAGACGCGGGAACTTGAAACCCTGCGTGCTCGCACCCTCGAAGTGATGAGGTCTCACGGATTTGAAGCTATCCGTCCGCCCATGTTCGAGTTTCTGGATTCTCTTCTCACCGGTACCGGCAACCGGCTCGATCGCACGACGATCAAGTTTGTCGATGAGGCGAGCGGCCGTCAGGCTGGATTCCGCGCCGATATCACGCCTCAGGTGGCGCGTATCGATGCCCACATTCTGAACCGCACCGGGATCACGAGACTCTGCTACGCGGGGTCGGTGCTCCACGCGCGGCCGCGTCACCCGCTCGCTACGCGTCAGCCGTATGTGGCCGGCGCCGAAATGTTCGGTGCGACGGGACGCGAAGCGGACCTGGAAATGGTGCGGCTCGCCGTGGATATGCAGCGCGAAGTCGGTATCCGGCGCGTGCATCTCGCGATCGGTCACACCGGGATTGTGCGTTCCATCCTGAAAGCGGACCCGGCGCTTACCCCCGCGATCCAGGACGCCGTTGTCGCGGCGCTTTCCGATAAGGATCCGGCGGGGCTTGCCGCTGCCGCATCGCCCCTCTCCGCGAAAACCGTTGAAGCGCTCTCCGGACTCTGCCTCATTTATGGCGGCGACGACGCGCTGGACCGCGTTCTCACGCTCTGCAAGGGCGTTCCGGACGCCGAGAAGGCGGTCGATGAGCTTCGGTGGATCGCGGAACGCTGCGGCGCTGACGACGTCACGATTGACGGCGCCTCGGTGACAGGATTTGATTACTACACGGGTATTTCCTTTGCCGGTCTTGTTGAAGATCTGCCCGAACCGCTCCTTCGGGGCGGCCGCTATGACGGAATTGGATTAGCGTTCGGACGCTTTAGACCGGCAGTTGGATTTACACTCTATCTACGTGAGCTTGCTGTGCTCAGAACGCCCGAACTTCCCTTCGCGGTCATTGCGCCCCCGGCGTCAGAAGATCCGAAGCTGGAGAGTCTCGTGCGCAAACTTCGTCATACCGGCAGAATCGTCGTGCAGCTGTTGCCGGGAGAAGACCCTGCCGGGCTCGCCGAGAGCTTCCAGGTGACGGAGCGTATTGTTTTCGAAAAGGGTGAGTGGCAGGTGGTTCCTGTCTCCGCCAAGTCCATTTAGGAGAAAAAGATGGCAAAAAATGTAGTGGTCGTCGGCGCCCAGTGGGGTGACGAAGGCAAGGGCAAGATCGTCGACTGGCTCACCTCCAAGGTCGACGGCGTCGTGCGCTTCAACGGGGGCAACAACGCCGGCCATACGATCGTCGTGAACGGCAACAAGACCGTGCTTCGCCTCATTCCGTCCGGCGTCATGCATCCGACGATGCAGTGCTACCTCGGCAACGGCGTTGTCTTTTCGCCGTCCGCCTTTTTCTCCGAGCTCGATCAGCTGAAGGAACACGGAATGGACGCGGAGTCCCGCCTTCACGTGTCCGGCAACTGCGCGCTTCTGATGCCGTACCACGTGGCGCTTGACCACGCCCGCGAGAATAACCTCGGCAAGAAGAAGATCGGCACGACCGGCCGCGGCATCGGCCCGGCCTACGAAGACAAGGTGGCCCGCCGCACGGTGCGCGTCGCTGACCTCTATAACGTCCCGTTCTTCGAAGAGCGCGTCCGCACGGCTCTCGAGTACCACAACTTCGAACTGACGCACTTCCTCCACGCTGAGCCGCTCGATCCGCAGAAGGTGATCGACGAGGTGCTCGGCTTCGCGGATCGTCTGAAGCCGCGCGTGATGGACGTCTCCCATACGCTGAATAAGCTGATGGCCGAAGGCAAGCAGTTCCTCTTCGAAGGCGCCCAGGGTTCGATGCTCGATATCGACCACGGCACCTATCCGTTTGTTACGTCCTCCAACACCGTCGCGGGTTACGCCACGGCGGGTGCGGGCGTCGGCCCCCATCACCTCAATTACGTCCTCGGTATCACCAAGGCGTACTGCACGCGCGTTGGCGCAGGTCCCTTCCCGACCGAGCTCCTCGATGAAGAGGGCGAACGCATCCGTCAGCGCGGCGGCGAATTCGGCGCTGTGACGGGCCGTCCGCGCCGCTGCGGCTGGTTCGACGGCGCGGCGCTCCGCCGCGCGGTTGAGATCAACGGCCTCACCGGTCTCGCCGTGATGAAGCTCGACGTGCTCGATGAGTGCGATGTCGTGCGTCTGGGCGTCGGCTATAAGAAAGACGGCGTTGAACTCGAAGTGATGCCTTACGGCGCGGAAGAGGTCGCGGGCTGCGAAGTGATCTATGAAGACTTCCCCGGCTGGAAGACCAGTACCTATGGCATCAAAGAATGGGATAAACTCCCCGCTGCGGCGCGCAGCTATCTGAAGCGCCTTTCTGAAGTGGCTGGCTGCCCGATCGCGGCAGTGTCCACTGGTCCGGATCGCGAACAGACCATTCTGCTCAGCGACCCGTTTGAAGCCTGAGCCCCGTAAACAGGGGAAAGTCTGATCCGCGGATAAGCGGATCAGACCGACAGCCTATAAGCATCACACAGGCGGCACTGCAGTAAAAAATGCAGCGCTGCCTTCCTTTTTTGTTGGATTTGATAAGCCATGGCGGATCTCTTTGTATCTTGGCAGGATTACATCGACCTGAATGAACAGCTCGTCCTCAAGGTTGCGGACAGCGGCTGGAAGTTTGATTCTCTCCTTTGTCTCGCCCGCGGCGGCATGCGCCCCGGGGATATTTTCTCGCGCGTCTACTCGAAGCCGCTCTCCGTGCTGTCGACGAGCTCTTACCGCGCGATGTCCGGCACGGTGCAGGGCGAGCTGAATATCAGCAGCTGCATCACCGGCACCGAGGCTCTGAAGGGAAAGGTCCTTCTGGTCGATGACATGGTGGACTCCGGCATCACGCTTGAGAAGGTGGTGAAGCACCTGAAGAGCGACTTCCCGGAAATCACCGAGATCCGTATCGCTGTGCTCTGGTGGAAGGAACGCTCTATCTTCCAGCCGGATTATTTCGTCTCTTACCTCGAAGGGAACCCCTGGATCCACCAGCCGTTCGAGGCTTATGACGATCTCGGTATCGAGCGGCTCCGTGAGAAGCGCGCGATCGCCGGCAAGTAATCTCGCCTGACACTGCGGAAATTCATCTTCCGCTGCTTCTTTCCTGAGGCGGCGGCCGATGGCTTCTGTACAGAATCCCTGCTTCAGAAATGAGGCGGGGATTTCTTTTTTTCAGGCCTCTCACCCTGTAAAGGAAAGGCCGGTGACTGTAATTAAATGTGTATCTGAGGGAAATCTGTTGCTTTTTGGCAACGGCTACAATTTACATAAATGTATCACATAGTTACATACACTGAGCCAGCAATCTGATTTCCTTCAAAGAAAGTTATTTTTGGTAGTGTTTTACGATAAGGGTTTATACCATAAGACTCCCTTTTTTCCGGCCGCATCATGAAGTCAGAGGGGAGATCCACTCAGATGCATTTCCCTTCAGATATATTTTTTGGAGTCACACATAATGAAGAAATCTCTACTTGCTCTCGCCCTTCTCGGCGCTTTCACGGCTTCTGCTTTTGCTGAACCGTCCGTCACGCTGTACGGCCGCATTGATACGGGTCTTGTCTACACCCACAAGAATCTGGATAACACTGCCGGTTCCACCGACACGTTCTCCATGGATTCCGGTGTGACCACCGGCTCCCGCTGGGGTCTGAAGGGTTCTGAAGACATCGGCAACGCGAAGGTTGGCTTCGTCCTCGAATCCGGCTTCAATTCTGATGACGGCACGTCCGGACAGAATAACCGCCTCTTTGGCCGTGAAGCTCAGGTGAACGTCTCCGGTGCCTACGGTACTCTGTACGCCGGCCGTCTCGCCTCCATCGCTTCTGATTCCGGCTCGATCGGCTACCTTGGTGACGTCTCCGCCTTCCCGTCTGCCTACGGCTTTGTCGGCAACCAGCAGGGCTCCACCGGCACGGCTTATGGCCGCTATGACAACACCCTCGCCTATGAGACCCCGACGTTCGGCGGCCTGCAGGGTGCCATCATGTATTCCTTCAAGGGCGACACCAAGGCTTCTGACACGAATGTTGCCAATGCCCGTGAGAATTCCGGCAATGCTGACCGTTACCTCGCCGCTGGCCTGCGCTACAAGGCTGGCAAGGCCGCTGTTGTCCTCACCGGTGACATGACGATGTACGGCAACGACGCTGCCAACTATGGCAATGTCGATAACGGCTACAGCTTCATCCTCGGCGGCAACTACGACTTCGGCGTTGCGAAGGCTTTCGCGAAGGTCACCTACTTTGATAACCAGGTGAACGTTCTCGACTCCTTCGACCTGATCAGCGATTCCCGCGATCTGAAGAAGAAGGCTGAGGCTCTGAAGGGCTGGGGCGCTGAACTCGGTACGAACGTTCCGGCTTTCGGCGGCAACTTCCTTGCTGCTGTCGGCTATCGTGACGCGAAGGACGTCGATGACGGCTCCTACAAGTTCAAGCGCTGGAACGCGGCTGTCGGCTAACCTATGCCTTCAGCAAGCGCACCAACGTCTACGGTCTCGCTGGCTACGCTCAGGAAAAGGCGATTGCTCTCGACCGCAAGGCGAGCGGTGCCCAGGTTGGTTTCGGCCTCGTTCACAAGTTCTGATCTCTTAAAAGAGACCGGCAGAAGTTCGCCATTCTGCTGAGAACTGAAAAACCGCATTCCGTGAGGGATGCGGTTTTTTTGCGCCTCTGAAAAGCCGGCGGCTTCGACATAACGGGAGAAAGAGAAAGGTGACGTGAATTCCTGATATATGGATCACAAAAGTAAATAGATAAAAACTTGCTCCCAGATTTTCGGACAAGTCAATATCCTGTACTGTTTACACTTTGTAACTCACTCTCGGATATTGTTTTTTATTTTCAGGGAAGCTCTTCTGAAGCTGTTTTTTGCCAGTTTGTTGCATAAAAGCAACAGAAAACGGTGAATTAAAGAAATACGAAAAATAGTTGTAACGTTGTCTTAGTTATTGAAAGTAAATAAAAAATTTCTGTCGGACATAAATCATAAAGGGTTTACCCGTATGAACGTCCGGGAAATATTTTTGCATCATGCACTTGGGGTGACTCCAAAAGCCCTTAAAACTGTAGTTAGCAATACACACATTCAAACTACTGGAGAAAATTTCATGAAGAAGTCTCTCATTGCCGCTGCTCTGCTTGGCACTTTTGCGGCATCCGCTTTCGCTGCTCCGTCCGTCACGCTGTATGGCCGCGTGGATACGGGCCTCGCCTATACCCACAAGAATCTTGATAACGATAAGTCCTCTACCAACGAGTTTTCGATGGAATCCGGCTTCTCCACCGGCTCCCGCTGGGGTCTGAAGGGTTCTGAAGACATCGGCAACGCGAAGGTTGGCTTCGTCCTCGAATCCGGCTTCAATTCTGATGACGGCACGTCCGGACAGAATAACCGCCTCTTTGGCCGTGAAGCTCAGGTGAACGTCTCCGGTGCCTACGGTACTCTGTACGCCGGCCGTCTCGCCTCCATCGCGTCTGATTCCGGTTCGATTGGCTACCTCGGTGATGTGTCCGCCTTCCCGAACGCCTTCGGTATCGTTGGCACGCAGAAGGGCTCCACTGGCACGGCCTATGACCGTTACGATAACTCCCTCGCTTATCAGACCCCGACGTTCGGCGGCCTGCAGGGCGCGATCATGTACTCCTTCAAGGGTGACACGCAGTCCAACGAAGACAGCATCAAGAATGCCCGTGAGAATTCCGGCAATGCTGACCGTTACCTCGCCGCTGGCCTGCGCTACAAGGCTGGCAAGGCTGCTGTTGTCCTGACCGGCGACATGACGATGTACGGCAATGCCGCTGGTGAACAGAAGGCTAACTTCTATCACGACGTTGATAACGGCTACAGCTTCATCCTCGGCGGCAACTATGACTTCGGCGTTGCCAAGGTCTTTGCCAAGGCTACCTATTTTGATAACCAGGTCAACGTTCTTGACTCCTTTGGTCTGATTACCGATGCCCGCGATGGGACCGATAAGACGCTGAATGCTGATGGCAAGGCCCATGCTCTGGCTCTGAAGGGCTGGGGTGCTGAACTGTCGACCGCCGTTCCGGCTTTCGGCGGTGCCTTCCTCGGTACCGTTGGCTATCGTGATGCCAAGGACGTCGATAACGGCTCCTACAAGTTCAAGCGTTGGAACGCTGCCGTTGGTTACTCCTATGCGTTCAGCAAGCGCACCAGCGTTTACGCTGCTGCTGGCTACGCTCAGGAGAAGTCCAACGCCCAGGACCGCAAGGCCAGCACCGCTCAGGCTGGTTTCGGCCTCGTCCACAAGTTCTAATCTCGTAAAAGAGATCAGCAGAAGTTCGCCATTCTGATGAGAACCTGAAAGAAAAAACCGCACTCCGAAAGGTGTGCGGTTTGTTTCTGGAAAGAAGGACGGAATTTGTCAGGTGAAGCTGCCTGACAGCGTAAAGAAGCA
>ENA-UESH01000873-UESH01000873.1-human-gut-metagenome-genome-assembly--contig:-NODE-873-length-24555-cov-319.780129_pt1 | contig 24555 bp, 20 predicted proteins | sample MGYA00243001_ERZ508002 | MGnify/ENA primary metagenome ERZ508002 (study PRJEB26167, sample SAMN06115447) | human gut metagenome | host: Homo sapiens | place: China:Anhui | collected 2015-08-07... | reverse complement strand
ATGGCAAAATCCTGGGCAACTTTTTGTTGCTCAGGAACTTATAAATAAAGTTAAATTATAGTGTTGCGGAATTAAGGCTTATGTATTAGGGTATGCAGATATGGATAAAGAGGTTGATAAATGTAAAGAACAAGTTGACCTGTTGGAGAAGCAAGCTGCCCAATCGGTAGCTGCTCAAAGTGCATACGAGAAAGCCAAAGAAGAACTGAAAGAATTAGAGAATAAACGTTCTATTAAAGAGCAAAGTTGTCTAGATGCTTTTAAAAACAAATTAATTTCAATTTTCCACTCCTATCCTGATAGTTATGAGTTGTCTTTAGTCTGTAAGTTCTACCAGCAAGATAAAGATGAAATTCTGTCCTCTATTAAACAAGATAGTTTGTGGGAAGATATAAAAAAGAACTTGTCAAAGAAGTATTCTACATTTTCATTTAGAATTGAGGGTGACTTAAAGATTATTGCAGAAAAAAGAGAACTCTTGCAATTGGATGAAGCTGAGGAGATGAATGGTGAAAAAGATATTTGTTTAATAACTGGAAATAGGGATATTACTGTCGATACGACAACCGCAACAATGATTCCTGGAAGTCAGGCAACTGCAAAATTAGTTGCATTCCAGGTTAACTCTGGCTATGATTCCTATGGCAAGAAGAAATGTGGTAATGCTCCAATATCTAAAAAAGCAGAATTTGCCTATACCACAGCTCTTAACGCTATGCTGCAAAAAGGTTCTCACAATAAGTTTAGTGTAGGTAATCGAACTTTTGTCTTTTGGGCGTCCTCTAACAGCGAGGCTGCAGAACAGACAGAAGGTAGCCTCTTTGACCTGTTGGGATATACTGAAGAAGAGGTTGATGATCCAAATGCTAAGATAGAGCAAGTGCGCAAAGTGTTTAAGGCTATATATTCTGGAAGTTTGAAAACATCATTAGAAGACCGTTTCTATATTCTTGGTTTGGCTCCAAATTCGGCAAGAATAGCCGTTGTATATTGGTCTGAATGTTCTCTGAAAGAATTTGCAGGAAAGATACTATGTCATTTTGAAGATATGAAAATCAAAGATACTCGTATAGATAAGAAACCATATATGGGAATCAAGAGTATACTTGCAGCTGTCACTCTTAACGGGAAACAATCTGAAGCTACCCCTAATCTCCCAGAAGCAGTTGTCAAAAGTATCTTCCAAGGAACGCCATATCCATTCACTTTATTTTCTGCATGCATTCGCAGAATAAGAGCTGAGTCTGGCAGCAAAGATGCAATTCGTATTGCTCGTATGGCAATCATCAAGGCATATCTCAATAGAACAAATAGTAATAATAAAAAAATAGAAATTATGTTAGACAAGAGTAACACTAATCAAGGCTACTTATGTGGTCGTCTTTTTGCAGTTCTTGATAAGATTCAAGTAGATGCAAATGGAGGTAGCAGCATACGTGAAAGATATATGAATGCTGCCAGTGCAACACCAGCTTCAGTGTTTGCTACAATTCTTAATCTTTCTTCACATCACATGGAGAAGTTGTCGAATCAGAGAAAGAAAATCTTCTTTGAGAAGATGAAGCAGGAGATTATGGATAAGATTCCAGCATCGGGCTTTCCTCCACATCTTGATCTTCAAGACCAGGGTAGATTCTTTATTGGATACTACCATCAGAAACAAGAGTTCTTTACGAAGAAAGAGGAAGAAAATAAAGATGAAAATATTAACGATTAAAATATAAGTATTATGGCTGATTTAAAAAATAAAATTGATTTCGTTTACATTTTTGATGTTCAAGATGGCAATCCTAATGGAGATCCAGATGCAGGTAATCTACCTCGTGTGGATGCAGAGACTGGTATGGGCTTAGTTACTGATGTATGCTTGAAGCGTAAGGTGCGTAACTATGTACAAGTGGCTAAAGGCTTGGTTGATGGCTATGATATTTTTATCAAGGAGAAAGCCGTTCTCAACAATGAGATAGATAAGGCACATGATGACTCAGAAGTCAAGAGCGCAAAAGACAAAACTGCAGCAGCTCGTTTGTTTATGTGCAAGAACTATTATGATATTCGTACTTTTGGTGCAGTAATGTCTACAGGAAAGAATGCAGGACAGGTAAGAGGTCCTATTCAGCTTACTTTTGCTCGCTCTGTAGATTCAATTGCAACTGCTGAACATTCTATTACTCGAATGGCGGTCGCTACAGAAAATGAAGCCGAAAAGCAGAAAGGTGACAACAGAACTATGGGGCGTAAGGCAACAGTTCCTTACGGTCTCTATGTCTGCCATGGCTTCATCTCTGCCAACCTTGCCAAACAAACGGGCTTCTCTGAGGAAGACCTGGAACTTTTCTTTGATGCATTGAAGAATATGTTTGATGTTGATCGTTCTGCAGCAAGGGGCTTGATGAGTGCTCAGAAATTAATCGTGTTCAAACATGATTCTGTTCTGGGTAATGCGCCTGCGAATAACTTGTTCGATTTGGTGAAGGTTGAGAAAAAGAATAAGGATGCGGTACCAAGATCGTTTAACGATTATAAAGTTACAATAGATATGGACTCTATTCCAAGCGGTGTGACAGTTGAAGAATTGATTTAGTATCATCATGTATGCTGAAGACGAAATGCTCATGTTGTCGGGGATACAGCACTTTATGTTCTGCCCTCGACAATGGGCTTTGATTCATATCGAGCAACAATGGGCAGAAAATAAACTGACGACAGAAGGGCAGATTCTGCACAAGAATGTAGATAATCCCTTCTATCGTCAGAAAAATGGTGATGTCATCACACTTCGTTCCCTCCATATAGCCTCTAAAGAATTAGGGCTGTATGGTATAACTGATGCTGTAGAACTTGTTCCTGCAGATTCTTCAGAAGATGCCATTACTCATAATCGCTACAAAGGATATTGGAAACCATATCCTGTGGAGTATAAAAGAGGGCATCATAAGCCTGATGAAAGAGATGAAGTTCAATTGGCTGCCCAGGCAATGTGTCTCGAAGAAATGTATGGCATTCATATTCCATACGGTGCATTGTATTATGATGAAGTAAAACATAGAGAAACGGTCTCTATTTCAGAGTCATTAAGAAGTACGACTATTCAATGTGCCAGGCAGATGCACGAGGTCTTTAAAAGCGGTATCTTGCCAAAAGCTAACAAACAGCATCATTGCAAGAATTGTTCTTTGGTAAATATCTGTATGCCGGAAATGAGTGATTGCACTCAAGTGTCAACCTATTTAAACAAGAATCTATATGAGGATATTACTTAATACATTATACGTGACCACACCTGAAGCCTATCTAAGTAAAGATGGGTTAAATGTTGTGGTATCTGTGAAGCAAAACGAGATATTCCGTATTCCTATCCATAATATAGAGCAGATAGTTACTTTTGGTTATATGGGGGCAAGTCCAGGGCTTATGAAGTTGTGTGCAGATAACAATGTGTCCCTCACTTTCCTTTCTCCGCAAGGTCGGTACATCAGTCGCTCTCAAGGACCTACAAGGGGAAATGTCTTGTTGAGAAAAGCGCAATACAAGAATTCCGATGATCCAAATTATGCTCTTCATCTTTGCAAGCTGTTCATAGGGGGTAAGATTCAAAATTATCGCAACATTTTGCGCCGTTTCATCAGAGATAATGGAAATGATGAAGCCATAGAAAAAGCTGCGAATGAATTGTTGCGTTGTAAACATAAGGTGCTGAATGCTGATTCTATAGATAGCGTGAGAGGAATAGAAGGAGAAGCTGCCTCCTGTTACTTTGGCGTTTTCTCTCATCTTCTCCTTTGCCAGAAAGAAGATTTTGTTTTTGAAGGACGCAATCGACGACCACCAAAAGATGCTGTCAATGCAATGCTTTCTTTTATTTATACGCTGATAGCTAATGATATGACATCGGCTTTAGAAACAGTCGGGTTAGACCCATACGTTGGCTTTTTGCATACATTACGCCCAGGTAGAGCTTCGTTGGCATTGGATATGATGGAAGAACTCCGTGCTTATCTTGGCGACAGACTGGTATTATCGTTGATTAATAGAAAGCAAATCACCAAAAGAGATTTCATTAAGCAAGGGGAGGAAGGAATTGTAATGACGGATTCTGGTCGAAAGACTATTCTCACGGCTTGGCAGAGTCGAAAGAAAGAGCAGATTACCCATCCTTATTTGAACGAAAAGGTAAGTATCGGTCTTCTTCCTTATATTCAGGCTACATTGTTGGCAAGGTTCATTCGTATAGATATTGATGATTACCCAGTATTCTTAATTAAGTAGGTTATGTTTGTATTGATTACTTATGATGTGAATATCACATCGCCACATGGTGCCAAGTGTTTGCGTAATGTTGCACGGGCATGTATGAATTATGGAAAGCGTGTTCAAAACTCTGTTTTTGAGTGTATTTTGACGGAATCCCAGTTTATTACGTTGAGGAATCAATTGGATGGTATTATAGATTCTGAGCAAGATAGCATAAGGTTTTATATGTTGGGGAAGAATTGGAAGAATAAGGTAGAAACTTTAGGTAAGGATAGGGGTGTTGATTTCACTGGTGAATTAATCATCTGATATATGAGAATGCGAACCTATAGGATTGCATAAATTGCTGTGAGGTTCGCACCTTTTGTGTATCAAGACTTTATAAAAATTCCAAGGATTTAATAACTTTAAATGTTATTGTTTGGTTAATATTCGCAAAATGACTACTTTTGTATATTAATATTCTGTATTTTGCAGAATATGCAGTCGCACCCCTCGTGGGTGCGTGGATTGAAACCTACATATCAACCAGACACCCATTGCTCAATGGTGTCGCACCCCTCGTGGGTGCGTGGATTGAAACATATCTACAAAATTTTAACACGTTAGAAACGACAGTCGCACCCCTCGTGGGTGCGTGGATTGAAACGTTAAATCATCTCAATACTTACAAGGAAGCTCTCGTCGCACCCCTCGTGGGTGCGTGGATTGAAACCTGTTTCCCACTCGCTGTTATCTCGATACTTCCGTCGCACCCCTCGTGGGTGCGTGGATTGAAACTTGGTCTTGGTGGTCAAGCTATTGACTATAACTTGTCGCACCCCTCGTGGGTGCGTGGATTGAAACAAAGGCTGAACGTCATTTGTAAGTGAAAGACGATGTCGCACCCCTCGTGGGTGCGTGGATTGAAACTTGGGATTGCTGAGAACGACGAGCGGTTTCTTGCGTCGCACCCCTCGTGGGTGCGTGGATTGAAACTGATTAGTGCTTATGTTTTATCACTCTATTATAGTCGCACCCCTCGTGGGTGCGTGGATTGAAACGTAATATGTATGCACTCCAGAAATATAAGGAGAGTCGCACCCCTCGTGGGTGCGTGGATTGAAACTATCGAGAATCTTAATAAGATGCGTGCTGCTACGTCGCACCCCTCGTGGGTGCGTGGATTGAAACATTGTCGACAAAGAAAAATATCTTGGATATGCCGTCGCACCCCTCGTGGGTGCGTGGATTGAAACTGAATCATACTCTTACGTATGGCATAAGGAATAGTCGCACCCCTCGTGGGTGCGTGGATTGAAACGTTTGCCGATTCTCATTATTTTTTGAGTGTTTATGTCGCACCCCTCGTGGGTGCGTGGATTGAAACTTAATCATATACTTTCGAATTACATAAGGAATACCAGTCGCACCCCTCGTGGGTGCGTGGATTGAAACTTTCGAATTACATAAGGAATACCAAAAGAAGTATGTCGCACCCCTCGTGGGTGCGTGGATTGAAACATCCTGTTTTGGCTGAGGAATACTATAGTTCTTTGTCGCACCCCTCGTGGGTGCGTGGATTGAAACTCCTTCACCTTCCGATTTTTATAATTCTATTCAGTCGCACCCCTCGTGGGTGCGTGGATTGAAACCTTTACTTTCTGGGCAACAACTTCCTGAGCCTCCTGTCGCACCCCTCGTGGGTGCGTGGATTGAAACCCTCTGTTGATGATTAGACATTTAAACGTCCTTGAGTCGCACCCCTCGTGGGTGCGTGGATTGAAACTCCATGTAGTGAGCAAGGAGCAAACGTCCGCTACGTCGCACCCCTCGTGGGTGCGTGGATTGAAACTCTCTTTTCGTCCTCCTTGAACGTCAGAATCTGTGTCGCACCCCTCGTGGGTGCGTGGATTGAAACAAGCGATAGGCCCTTCGTGTCAATCTCCTTGCATCTGGTCGCACCCCTCGTGGGTGCGTGGATTGAAACCTGCTCACTAAGCAGGAAGGAATGAATTGTGCTGGTCGCACCCCTCGTGGGTGCGTGGATTGAAACTGGAAAATCTATTAAATCATCATCCACGGGGCTGCAGTCGCACCCCTCGTGGGTGCGTGGATTGAAACATCCTCAGAGGCTCTAAGCATACCTCCGTCAGGATGTCGCACCCCTCGTGGGTGCGTGGATTGAAACAGTCTTGATTATTTCCATATTTCCCTCGTTTTAGTCGCACCCCTCGTGGGTGCGTGGATTGAAACCTCTTGCCGTGATGTTGTTGTACGTGGCCGTGCGTCGCACCCCTCGTGGGTGCGTGGATTGAAACTCGTAAGATACGGAAGTATAATCCTCGTATTAAAGTCGCACCCCTCGTGGGTGCGTGGATTGAAACATCAAGACAAAATTTTATCTTGAGGTTATCGGGGTCGCACCCCTCGTGGGTGCGTGGATTGAAACCCTTGAAAAAGTGGAAGATTAACTAACCATCCTGTCGCACCCCTCGTGGGTGCGTGGATTGAAACTTTGACGAAATCAATCTTTTGAGACTCAGAAAGCGTCGCACCCCTCGTGGGTGCGTGGATTGAAACACAAGTATGATGTCGGGAAGTTGAAGAACATGCTGTCGCACCCCTCGTGGGTGCGTGGATTGAAACCCTTTTAGGTTTGGCTCGTCTCGCAAAGTTCGCAGTCGCACCCCTCGTGGGTGCGTGGATTGAAACATTGGAAGTTGACGTGAAGGATTCGGAAGGAGTCCGTCGCACCCCTCGTGGGTGCGTGGATTGAAACTTGGGGGATTTCTCTTGCTATCAGCAATGAGATTTGGTCGCACCCCTCGTGGGTGCGTGGATTGAAACTTGAATTTGTAACCGCTGAAACGAGGAACAAAACGTCGCACCCCTCGTGGGTGCGTGGATTGAAACACATATACACTTATCATCTTTGTATGATAATATGATACTTCCGCTGCTGTACATTTGCTTTTTAAAAGGCACTATAGTGCTCTTCGCTGGGCACAATTGTGCCATAAGTAGGCATTTTTATAGCATCAGTTTTTATAAAAATGGATTACGCAAATACCCTTCACCTTGTTGTCATTTTCAGATTTCGGCTGATGTATAGGAACAAAACTCATGCTTCTATTAAATCGAAGTACACTTTTGGTACTTTGTAGGGATTTTCCTTTTACAATTAGGGAATTATCCCCATGTTTAAACAATGAAAAGGAGTATCTTTGCAGAAGATAAGCTGCATTCGGCAATTAGAAAGCAAGCTTTCATTGCACTCGTTTGCATTATCTTTGCAGAAGATAAGCTGCATTCGGCAATCAGAAAGCAAGCTTTCATTGCACTCGTTTGCATTATCTTTGCAAAAGATAAGCTCCACGTCAGCAAATGGGGAAGTTAAAGAAGTTATAACTTCTGAACTTGAGAAATTCTATAAACACCAACCTTCAAAAACAGTAAAGACAATGAAGAGAAATGAAGTAATGGCAATTATCGCCACCAGCCTGATGCTCTTTGCCTTATGCCTCTCGGCTTCGGCTAAAGACAGAAACGAGAAAGTGATCAACTACAGTACAAGAATTGACGATGACAACAACCGCAAACCAACGGTTACGGTTTGTCCGGAACGTCCTACTCCGCCAACTCTCGGTCCGGCATTCTGTCCCGAAGAGGGAACACGCTATGGCTACAGTCTCAGCAACCAAAGCTTCTCCATACTATATAATAAAGTGAAGAAGGCATCGTTCGATGACAACAAGTTCGACCTGATAGAGGTCGCCAGCTTAGGATGCTACTACTCCTGCTCACAGGCTGTCAGACTGATGAAGATTTTCACCTTTGACGACGAACGGCTGAAAGCGCTCTCCATGATGGCGCCCCACATCGTTGATCCTCAGAATGCGACCGACATCTATAAACTGTTCAGCTTTGACAGCGATAAGGAAAAGGCTGGAGAAATCATGAGAAAGTGTAAATAATTGTTCTTCCTCACGCCCCTACTCCATCGTGGAAATCGTGACATCAGAGAAATCATTCATGTAGTCGAGCATACAAAGGGTATGGAAACCGCGTTTCGCCTTCAGTTCCATGCTCACCTCCAAAAACTCGCCCTTGGACGTGCGACGGTCTTTCAACTCATAAGAATGGACCTCTACATTGTCTTGTTTCAGACTCTTGATGAGCTGCTTCACACTATCTATCGAGGGAGCCGAAAAGGACAACTCGATCGTGGTGGTTCCCAACTGTGGTATCAGATAGTTGAGCACCTCAAGTCCCAGGAGCACCATCGCGGTCGTGATGACGGCGGCGACAAACATGCCCGTTCCGCAAGCCAGACCTATGGCTGCTGTCACCCATAAGCCGGCAGCGGTGGTGAGTCCTCTCACCACATTCTTCTGGAAGATGATGGTTCCTGCACCTAAGAAGCCGATGCCCGACACCACCTGGGCTGCTACACGGGAAGAGTCTTTCAGGTCGACACCAAAACCATATTGCGACACCACACAGAAGAGGGCACTTCCCAAGGCTACCAGGAAATGGGTGCGAAAGCCTGCCTCCTTGGCACGATACTCACGCTCTATACCTATCGCTCCGCCCAAGACCATAGCCAACGTCAGCCTTACCACCAGTTCCATATAAGTTGCATCCATAGTTGTATTTTTTTGTTTGTAATTTGCTGCCAAATATAAGCAAAAATTACGGGAAAACAACTTCCATCTGCCACTTTTTTACCCGACAAGCACATTTTTTCTCTTTATTTGCCATTTCAACGTTACTTTCTTGCGAAAATTGACTTTTTATTTGTATTTTTGCAAGCAGACAGAAAAGATTAATACATTATATAATAAACATGGCAACAGTTGACGACAAGAAGATTATCTTCTCTATGGTGGGAGTATCCAAGATTATCCCACAAAATCAGAAACAAATTCTGAAGAACATCTACCTATCGTTCTTCTACGGAGCAAAGATCGGTATCATCGGTTTGAATGGTGCCGGTAAATCTACGTTGATGAAAATCATCGCAGGACTTGAGCAACCTACCCAGGGTGAGGTGGTTTGGAGCCCAGGCTACTCTGTGGGCTACTTGCCTCAGGATCCTCCGCTCGACGAGAACAAGACCGTGAAGGAGAACGTGATGGAGGGTGTGCAGAAAATATACGATGCACTCGCTGAATACGAGGACATTAACAATAAATTCGGACTCGAGGAATACTATGGCGATCCCGACAAGATGGACAAGCTGATGCAGCGACAGGCCGAGGTGCAGGACATCATTGATGCTACCGACGCCTGGAACATCGACTCTAAGCTGGAGCGTGCGATGGATGCACTGCACTGCCCTCCCGGCGACTGGCCCGTAACCAACCTCTCGGGTGGTGAGCGCCGTCGTGTGGCTCTCTGCCGTCTGCTGCTGCAGAAGCCTGATGTCCTCCTGCTCGATGAGCCTACCAACCACTTGGATGCTGAGAGTATCGACTGGTTGGAGCAGCACCTGCAGCAATATGAGGGAACAGTCATCGCCGTCACTCACGACCGATACTTCCTCGACGATGTGAGCGAGTGGATATTGGAACTCGACCGTGGCGAGGGAATCCCATGGAAAGGCAACTACTCGTCTTGGCTCGACCAAAAGACCAAGCGAATGATACAGGAAGAGAAGACTGCCTCTAAGCGCCGCAAGACGTTGGAGCGCGAGTTGGAATGGGTACGCATGGCACCTAAGGCCCGACAGGCTAAGGGTAAGGCCCGTCTGAACTCCTACGAGCAGATGCTCAACCAGGAGCAGAAGGAACGCGAGGAGAAACTGGAGATCTTCATCCCTAACGGTCCTCGCTTAGGCAACAAGGTGATCGAGGCTCAGCACGTAAAGAAGGCTTTCGGAGAGAAGGTGCTCTTCAATGACCTCAACTTCATGCTTCCTCCTAACGGCATCGTGGGTGTCATCGGTCCTAACGGAGCCGGTAAGACTACCCTCTTCCGCCTCATCATGGGACTGGAACAGGCCGACGGCGGCAACTTCGAGGTGGGTGAGACCGTGAAGCTTGCCTATGTGGACCAACAGCACAAGGACATCGATCCTCAGAAGACGGTTTACGAAGTCATCTCGCAGGGCAACGAGACCTTGCGTCTTGGCGGACGTGATGTGAACGCACGAGCCTATATCTCGCGATTCAACTTCTCGGGAACCGATCAGAGCAAGCTCTGCAGTGTGCTTTCGGGTGGTGAGCGCAACCGCCTGCAGTTGGCCTTGGCGCTGAAGCAGGAAGGCAACGTGCTTCTGCTCGATGAGCCTACCAACGATATCGACGTGAATACGCTGCGCGCCTTGGAGGAAGGTCTGGAGGCCTTTGCGGGATGTGCGGTTGTCATCAGTCACGACCGTTGGTTCCTCGACCGTATCTGTACTCACATCCTTGCCTTCGAGGGTAATGGTGAGGTCTTCTTCTTCGAGGGAAGCTACTCGGAGTACGAGATCAACAAGGCTCGCCGTCTTGGCGATACTGAGATCAAGAAGGGTCGCTATCGCAAGTTGATGGAAGAATAAAAATATAAGGATAAAAAATCAGAGAAAATGAAAAAGTTAATGATTATCTCACTGGCTCTTGTATCAATGTTTACAAGCGCCAACGCCCAACTCTTGTATAAGATTTCGGGCAAAGACCTTAAGTCACCATCCTACATCGTAGGAACTTATCATCTGGCACCCGTCAGTTTCGTCAATGCCATAGAGGGTATCCCTGACGCTCTCACCAATACCGAACAGGTATGCGGAGAGCTCGACATGGAAGATATGAAGAAACCAGAGAGTGTACAGAAAATGGCAGCTGCCATGCTGCTCCCTCACGGCAAGACACTCAAGAGCATACTTACCGAAGAAGAGTACACACGACTCAACAAGTTGCTCAAGGACTTGACAAGTGCCGATATGAGCAACCCTATCGTGGAGGCTAAGTTTGGCAACATCACACCGCAGGCTCTCAACACACAGCTCACCCTGCTCATGTCGCTCAAGCATGCCCGTGGCTTTGACCCTACACAGTCGTTCGACGACTACTTCCAGAAGTTTGCCAAGCGCAACCACGAGCCTGTCATCGGTCTTGAGACGGTTGACAAGCAGATAGAGGTGCTCTTCAAGAGTATTCCTCTCGAGCGCCAGAAGCAACTCCTGATGTGCCTCGTCGACAACACGGAATATTACAACATGGTAACGCAACGCCTCAGCGACGCCTACTTCGCTCAGAACATGAAGCAGATAGAAGAGGTGATCAGCGAGAAGCGCAACGACAGCTGCGACGACACGAAAGAGGAGTATGCCATCATGTTCGACAACCGCAATGCTGACTGGGTGGCAAAAATGCCTGCCATCATGAGCGACAAACCAACCTTCTTTGCCGTAGGTGCCGGTCATCTGCCAGGCGAAAGGGGTGTGCTCAACCTCCTCAAGCTGGCTGGCTACGAGGTAGAGGCAGTGAAATGATTTTTCAAACCAAACAACTATATGAAGAAACTATTTTTATCTCTCGCTTTTCTGCTCCCCATGATGGGAACGATGGCGCAAACCCAGGTAAAGACGGCTGAGGGTATCCTCGAAGGAAAAGACCTCTTGGGCATCAAGGTGTTTAAAGGTGTTCCGTTTGCTGCTCCTCCTGTGGGCAACCTCAGATGGAAGGCTCCACAGCCAGCAAAGCACTGGGACGGTGTGCGCGAGACTAAAGAGTATGGACCTAATCCGATGCAGGAACCACTCTTCGGCGATATGAACTTCGGAACCAAGGTGAACAGCGAAGACTGTCTATACCTTAATATATGGACTCCTGCCAAGACGATGAAAGAGCATCTGCCCGTATTGATCTATTTCAATGGCGGAGGACTGATGGCTGGAAGCGGAAGCGAGGCTCGATATGCTGGCGACGCGATGGCGAGAAAGGGCATCATCTCTATCACCGCCAACTATCGCGAGGGTATCTTCGGTTTCTTCGCGCATCCACAACTCTCCAAGGAGACCACCTATAAAGGATCGGGCAACTATGGTTTCATGGACCAGGTGGCTGCTATAAAATGGGTGAAAGACAATATCGAGGCCTTCGGAGGCGACCCCAACCGCATCACAATCGTTGGCGAATCGGCCGGTTCGATGTCGGTAAGTGCCCTGATGGCTTCGCCTCTCTGCCAGGGTCTCTTTGCACAGGCCATGGGTTCCAGCGGCTCGGTCATGGGATTCAAAAAGGTGCTTACCCTGAAGGAAGCTGAGCAGAAGGGTGTGGAAATGGCACAGAATATAGCTGCACAGATGGTCGGTAAGACCGATAAGACAAAGGGAAAGGCAAGCAAGAAGAAAACCCCTAAGGCTGACATCGACATGCTTCGCAACCTTCCTGCTAAAGAGCTGCTGAAGTTGGCTTCCGTCAAGTCGCGCCCCGTGTACAACATCGACGGATATTTCTTCGTAGAGCAACCAGAAGAGACTTTCGCCAAAGGCAACCAGACCAAGGTGCCTCTGCTCGTGGGCGGCAACAACCAGGAGATGACACCATGGGCTGTACTGATGGGCAAACAGCCTACGGTGGAGAACCTGAAGGCTGGTGCCAAAGCTACTTTCGGCGAAGAGAACATAGATGAGTTGTTCCGTCTTTACGGCATCACTACCGACAAGGATGTGCTGGAGCAACCAGGTGTGAACTTGGCTTCTGACATCTTCCTCGACTATTCCACATGGAAGTGGGGCAACATGCACAAGCTGACAAGCGGACAGCCCGTTTACCGTTATCGCTATTGTCATCCCCGTCCTGCCATGGCCATCAAGGGAAAGGTGGCTGCCCTGGCTGGTGGTGTGATAGACGCCAAGGAGGGTGAGGCTCCTGCCCCACAGGACAAGGGTGCCGTACACTCTGCCGATATCGAGTATGCCATGGGCACTCTGCCTACCAACCGTGTTTACGACTGGCAACCTGCCGACTACATGATAAGCGACATCTTCAGCCAGTACTACATCAACTTTGTGAAGACTGGCAACCCCAACGGACTGGGTCTGCCTGAATGGCCTTCCACCAACGGTAAAGCCATCGCTCCTGTGCTACAGATCGACGAGAACACGGTGGTAAAGACCGATGCCCAGATGGAGAAACGATATGAGTTTATCGACCAACTGTTTTGGAAGTAAAGCGGTCAAACGGTTCTCAAAACCAATATAGAAATGAATATAAAATCAATAGGTAGTAAAATAAAAGGAAACCCCACGAAGATGGAGGGGACGGTATATTCGATACTTATCATTTGTGGCATTTCCCACTTTCTGAATGATATGATTCAGTCGATCATCCCCTCCATCTACCCCATCATCAAGGATAAGTTCGACTTCTCGTTCGCACAAATCGGAATCATCACCCTGATGTTTCAGATGGCATCATCGATTCTGCAACCCTTTACTGGACTGTATGCCGACAAGCATCCACGTCCCTATGCCCTCTCCGTGGGTATGTGTTTCACACTCATCGGTCTGCTGATGCTGGCCTTCTCTGAAAATTATCTGCTGATTCTCCTCTCTGTGAGCATCGTGGGTTTAGGCTCATCCGTGTTCCACCCCACTGCATCACGAGTAGCCCAGTTGGCATCGGGAGGCAGGAAGAGTCTGGCACAGTCCATCTTCCAGGTAGGCGGCAACGGTGGCTCGGCGATAGGTCCTCTCCTTGCAGCCCTCATCATCCTGCCTTTCGGACAGCACGCCATCTCGTGGTTTGCCCTTGCCGCCTTGCTCGCCGCCCTTATCATGATCAGATTAGGGGCATGGTACAAGGCCCGGTTGGTGTATGTGGTGACGCATCCGCAGAAAAACGTCACCCTGAACAACGACATCTCGAAGCGGGCAAAATATGGGGCACTGCTCATCCTCGTGCTGCTCATCTTCTCGAAGTATTTCTATACCTCCTGCATCACGAGCTACTTCACCTTCTTCCTGATCGACAAGTTTGGCATCTCGGTACAGGCTTCTCAGCTGTGTCTGTTCGTCTTTCTTGCCGCCTTTGCCATTGGTACTGTGGCTGGAGGTATGTTGGGTGATAAGTTTGGGCGCAAGTACGTCATCTGGTTCTCTATCCTCGGCTCGGCACCCTTCGCCCTCATCATGCCCTTCGCCAACCTGTTCTGGACTCTCGTCTGCACCTTCCTTTCGGGATTGATCATTGCCTCGGCTTTCTCGTCTATCGTGGTGTACGCCACTGACCTGATGCCCGACAAGGTGGGTCTCATAGCCGGCATTTTCTTCGGACTGATGTTTGGTTTAGGAGGTTTGGGCTCCGCCTTCTTCGGATGGTTAGCAGACAAGACCAGCATCGAGTTCATCTTCCAGGTAAGCGCCTTCCTGCCTCTGCTCGGCATCATTGCCGGATTCCTGCCTAACACGCAAAAGAAGAGGAAATAAGGGAGATTTTTTGGGAGGAGTTAAGGGAGTTAGAGGAGTTAAGGGAGTTAGAGGAGTTAAAGGAGTTAAGACAAATGCCTTTGTGGACATGAAATTAAACAGCACACCCTACCATACAGGTCAAAAAACTCCCCAACATCCCCAAAAAATCTTCAACATTCCCAAAAACTCCCCAACTTCCCAAAAATGTAGGGTGAAAAACTTGCATATAAGAAAATAATCATGTATAATCGCGAAAACGATTTGTACAAATTTTCAAAACGAAATGTGCATTTTTCTCCATTTTTTCGCGGTTCGTCTTCCTGCTTGGAATATCAATTAAAAGGCTTTTAATCGGTGTTTAAACGCTGCTTAAAAGCCTTTGTTTTTCAGTATTTTACAGTCGTGAAAAAAGTTTGTATTTTCCGTGCAAATAATACTTAAAAAGTTTGTTTTTCTCAGTAATTTTTCGTATCTTTGCAAAAGAATTAATGAGGCTGTTTTCGGCTTCAATTTGTCGTGTTGCATCCATTTTGGAACGGCGAAAGTTTGCGCTTTTGTCGTTCCATCTTCAAGTTGTTTCGCGTCTGTTTGTCTCTGCTTGTGAAAGCCTGAGCAAATAAAAGTTTACAGCTTCGTGATCATAATGTCTTTGTAAGCTGCAAAATCATTTACTCTGCTGTTCTGTTCGTACTTTTGTGCGCCATTCAGCAGCGAAGCATTAAACTGTTTGTTTATCCAATCGCAAAGTTCTATTATCTGGCTTTTGCCTGATGTAAATAAAACATATTTTGTGCCGTTCAGTAGCGTAAGAACGTCTAAATAGTCTTTCAGCTGCCAATATGTGTCGGCTTTGTACGCGCTGCATTCTGTCTGCAAATAAGGAGGATCGAGTAAGAACAAAGCCTTTTTGTTTTCCTTGTGAGCCTCGAAAAGTTCGCGGTAGTCGCAATGTGTCACTTCAAGTCCTTGCAGGTAATTTGTCACGTCGTAGTCGGTTTTTACCATTCTATTGTACATGGTTTGCTTGCTTAGCTGCTCATAACTTTGCGCCCAGTTTCCCGAAAACAAAAGTGAGCCTGAAAGCGTGATGTAATCGACTACGTGTTCCTTCTCTGCCTTAGCGCATATCTCCAGTATTGTTTTTTTTGTTTCTGCGGGGATTTTCTTGTTGTCTGGTACAGTTGCAACCAATGGCGCGATAGAACGCAACAGCGCGTTTGTATTGGCCACATTTGCCAACCTTTGGTCGTAATGGTCGAAGTCATTGTAAATAACGCGGCAATTTGGTAGCATATCTTTTGCCACACGCGAAAGTAAGCCAGAGCCGCCGAAAATGTCGACCACTGTGTCGATGTCGTCAGCTTGTGCAAGAACCTCACGAAAACGCTTAATATAGTAGCGTTTAGAGCCTCTAAATGGCAGAGGCGAGCTTGAAAATCGCTTATTCATTCAGCTTTTTGCAAATTATATTTAATTTATTTTGTTTTTATTTTTATAAAGTGTATCTTTGCAGCAGGTTTGTTAGCTACGGCGACGTGCAGAACCCTGCCGCAGGGTTTTAAGTTCGAAATGCTGTGGACGCGAGAGTATCGCGAGCTCCCCTATGTTGGGGTTATAAGCAATATTTTGACCCGTCCCTTTGCTTCTCTGTTATTCTCCGTTTGGTAGCGAAAATGCTCCCGATTATTTGGATAACAACTAAAACTGGCAAATAACCAATTTTAAAAGCACGGCATACATTGAGTTACGACCGCAGGGACTTAAAAGAGGAACGCAAAGCGCACCTCTTTTTTTTTGCCCTATTCCATGGAAAACGAACGATAATAAGTGTACTTATATACGGGATAAGTCTTTCCTTTTACAGTCTGTGTCCCTATTTTTCGTTTTAGCCGCCTCAGATGATACTTTAGCTTTAGGATATTACCGCCCACGGCAACCGAGCCGTCAGCGTTGTAGCTGACTACCTGAATGCCTATCTGAGTGTAGGCACTGTTTTGCGTGTGGCTACTTTTTTTTATTTGTCACCTTGTTGCGCACGCCTGCCATTCGGTAAACCTCATTACCGCTTGCGTCGTTGGCCTCTTGCACCACAAAAGGACGGCACAGGCCGCCAAGTTCACAGTTCAGCATATTGCCATACAATTTCTGGTCTTCCACCTCGATGCAGCGCGGCACATACCAAGTGTTTGGTGTCGATGTATTCAAAACGACGCCCTTATAATGCACATACTGGCGTTTTGGTGCTCTCTTGATGCGCTTTCCTTTGTTCTTGGCGTATGACTTCGCGCCTCCAGTGCTACGCCAGCGCGAGCGGCGTTTCTTGCGCACCATGATTATTTTGCAGCCCTCTGGTAGGCTTCCGTGACGAATATAAACCGTGCCGCTCACAATCTTGCATTCCAGATTAAGGCTCTGTCCCTCCAGTTTCCAATCACACAGCCAGTCGTCGCCGTCGTTGATGCGGTAGTATTTGCGGCCGTCAGGAAGGTGGACGTACTGGCTTGCCCCAGTGTTCTGTCCGCTATTGCCATTTGGTAGAACCACAAGCCCATAGTCGGCAAAACCGCCGATTTTTATCGATTTCGAGCACCTTACGACACACGGGGTCGTAAGCGTGTCGAGCTGAGTTTGTGTTATGCCCTCCTTGGTCAAAAGCGGCATTTTCTCAGCGAGAATGTCTTGCAGGTAAGTGAGCACCACTTGCGGCACCTGCTTTATTTTCTCGCTTAGTGTCTGGTTGCTCTCCAGTACGGTAAATTTTGCGTATTCGTAGGACTCGCCACTGGCAGAAGAAGCGAGCGCGGCCGTGCGGTAAGTTCGCGCCTCCTTGTATGTCTCGCCGTCTGCCTTTATGTCCTCCGTCTTCGTCGTGACGTTTACAAACTTGATGTTAGCCGACGGCGTAGGCTTTGCGGCCAGCGTGAAAACTTCACCGTCGATGAAAGCGAGTCCCGTCTGTGTGCCGTCTGGCTGTCTCAGGATGTATTTGTTGCCGCCGATGAAACCAAGCTGCTGTAAAAGGGTGATTTGCTGCTGTATGAAGTCCAGCGTTTGCGTGGATAGCGGGTATTTACCCTGTCCGCCAGATGCGGTTGCTGTGTTTGTATAATTTCCTTTTTGCATGATGTTAAGTTTAACTTACCGGCGTATATATCGCCTGTTTTGATATTAATTTATAGCTATCGACCAAAGCCTTGATGTCGGCGAGGTTCGTTTGGTAGAGGTCAGCGGGAACGGCCACCATGAAGCTGTTTTGCTGTGCCGTAAGCATGGCCTCGTTTGAAAGCACAGGGACGACCAGTTTGTTGTCCTGATATTCGCCCTTTTCATTGAAGCTGTCTTCTGCCGTTGCTATCGTTATACGGCTGCCGGCCTCAGTGATGGCATACAGCCAGTCGCCGTCCCTCTCTATCGTCAAAATCTCGAATTTTGTGCCGCTTGGACTTACAAAAGCATCATTCAGCACAGCGCGAAGATAACAGACCTGCCCGTTATGGGTCAGTCGGTAGATGTGGGCGGCACGCGCTTTCGTAAAAGCGTCGTAAACCGCTTGCAGTCCGCCGAGAGCCGCGCGAAGCACCCCGAAAATGAGCTGCTGGCGGTAGAATGTAGGAAGAAGTTGCAAAACGAGCTTCTTTAAGTCGATTTCAAACATTATTCTATCGATTTATATTCCTTATATGTCACGTTAGCACTGCCGCCCTCTATCTCGTAATATCCGCTATAAGGGCGGTTGTAGCCCACAACTGAAGAATAGCGGTCGGCGTTTCGGGCTTTCGCCTGTATGCCACCGCTTGCGCTGTCGATGTCCACGACCACGACCGCGGGTATCGACTTTATGGCCTCCAGCAGGTCGGTGTTCCTAAAGATGCCATTAAACGGCAAATTTGTGATGACGGACTGCACGGCCTCGTTCACAGGCTTTGAACCGTCAGAAAGTTCGCCGCGCTCATTCATAAGGGTGGGGTCATAGTACACAAAGAGGTTTATTTTGATAAGGTCGGCCTCCTCATTGCGAAGCTGCACGCTTACACCTGCGTCCTTTATCTCGTTCACATATTGCTTCAGGGCGGAAAACTGGCTTTTGTTCAACAGGCACGGCTTGCCGTTGTCCGTCTGTCCTGCCACCTTGATGTAAACCATAGAGTCGTCCTCCGTGGCTACGGCATATTTAATGATACGGGCTTTATTGATGTCGGTGTCGCTCATTCCGCTGGTGTCGTAGCGGTCAGTGTCGGAAACGAGCTTGTAACCATACATAAAAGCCTTTACCTTGTTCACATACCAACGTAGTGTATGAGGTTCGAGCTGTTCGATGCGTGTGTCCACCTCCGCGCTGTGCTTGTCGAAAAGCACCTCGACCGCCCATACGGCGACCGCGAAACAATAAAACAGGATGCTTTCGATGCTCACGGCACTAAACTGCTGGTCGAACGACTTGCGAGCGTCCAGCCCGTAGGCATTGACAACAGCGCGCTCCTGAGCGAACGCCGTTGTCATTTCCTTTTTGATGTCTGATATACTGCGAGCCATAGGCGTGATGCTTTAGAGTTCGCGGGCTAACAGCTCGTCGATCGTCTCCTTAACCACGCGGCGGTTGTCCTCAAAGTCTTTGAGTTCTTGCGCGTGCTGGTCGGTGTCGTTGCCATTTGCGAGGATGGCTATCTGGCTGTCGATGTCGTATTCCGTGCCAATAAGACCCGCCACGAACTTGGCGCGGCGGTTGTCGTCGGTCACGTCCTTGGTTTCCACCAGAGTGCCGCCGTCAGGCTGCGAGCCTGTGTAGGCATAGCCCTGCATGATGTCGCCCGTTTCCTCATTCTTAACTTCTGCCTGTTCCTCATTGAGGTAAAGCAGGTAATGTTCGTCGTCGAACTTCACAAAGTTCTTTCTGCCGATGTAACTAACCTTGTACATGATGATATTTTTTATTTGTTGTTAAACTGGTCTTACCGTATAGAAGCAGTGTCCCTTTTCGAGCGGCTGGCGGATAATCTGACAGCGCACGGGTTCGGAAAAGTCCACGCCCGTGAAGTCTTCCTCCAGCTTCTTGGAACCCGTAAAGGTGATATGCTGCACCCAACCCATGAGCGCGGCGGTCTTGGCTTCGTCTTTCCAAAGCAGCTCGCCGTCCTTGTTTTTCAGTTGCTCGAAAATTTCGTACTGAATGGTCAGGCAGTTGCCGTCGTTCCTGCTCGATGGCTTGATGTCCACCGCCTGCACGTGAAGTTCACGGTTCAGTATGGTGTCGATGTGCAGCTTAGAGCCAGTAAGGGCGGTGCCCGTCTTCTTAACCTCAGTCCATTCTTTCATAATATCTAAACTCCTTAATAAATTGATGCTGTTACAGTGAACCATGAAGCCGAGGCGCGAGGCCACTATCAAGCGTATTTCTTTCGATGTATGGCCTTTCTTCCTTAGCTTCGCCACAATTCTACACAGTGCCTTTTTGTTGCGCTTGCGCGCCTTGCAATAGGCGTGTCGCGTGACATAGCCCACAAAGTCGATGCCGCGGGCTTCGACGGGGAATATCTGGTAATTGCCTTTCATCTGCAAAAGCCGCTCAGTGTTTAAATAGTGATTAATAAACACTTCAACACCCTTTAAGCGGTCTTTGCTGCTGTCGAGAACCACGATGTCGTCGGCGTAGCGGTAATAATAGCGAGCGTGCAAAACTTCCTTTACCTGATGGTCAAGCTCCGAGAGGTACACATTCGCGAAATACTGGCTTATGTAGTTGCCGATGGGCACGCCGTCCGCGCTGTCGATGATGTCGTCCAGCAGCCACAGCAGGTCGGGGTCTTTGAACTTCTGCCGTACCACCTGCTTCAGTACGCTGTGAGTGATGGACGGGTAGAACTTGCGAACGTCCATTTTAAAGCAGTACCGCGTCCCGTCGGGGTCTTTTCTCAAATCGCGGCGCAGGTTGCGCAGCAGCGTATGAAGACCGCGCCCCTTTACACAAGCGTAGGTGTCGGCCGTGAAGCATCTCACCCAGATAGGCTCAAGCACTTGCATTATTGCCCACTGCACCACGCGGTCGCGGTATGGCAGTTTGTAGATTTCACGGCGTTTAGGCTCATACTTGATAAAGACGCTATATTCCGACGTGTGGAACGTCTTGTTTACGAGGTCGTTTCTTATGCTCTCGATATTGGCCATAAGGTCAGACTCGAAAGCGATTACCTCAGAGCGTTTGCGCTTCTTCCTGCTTGCATTGAAATGGGCTTCCAACAAATTGGGCACCGAGCAAATTTGCTCAAAAAGATAACCTTTTCTTTTCATGTCGTTTCTGCTTTGCATAGTCGGGAACTTTCGAGGCGGCGAGCCGTCCTACTAATACCCTTTTTGACTTTTATCTTTTGCCGAGAGGCATGGTTCCTTCCATATCGCTGTATTTTTTCTATCTGCAAAGTATAGGGGCGACGAGTAGTTCGTGTTCGTATTCGTGGCCGCGTTGTTCGTATTCGTGTAGGACGCGCCTGCATTCGTACCATTGTTCGCGTTACCGCCAGCCGCACGCACGCGAAGACCCGACGCGGGGAAGTCCGCCAACGGTTTGCTCCAAACCGCAAATTATATCTTTTTCGTGCCTCAGAATTTTGGCCGCCTTGCGGCGGCGAGAGAAACACCCTCGTCGCCTGCTGCCTCACTGTTTCAGCTCAACAAGTCAAAGAACATTTTAATTTTATTTACTCACTTGTTTTTTCGGTCGCGTTCGCGCACGCTTACGCAGCCTGTTCGATTATCGGGTCGCTCTCAAAATAGCAGAGGGGCGACGAGCAGCCCGCGTACGCATTCGTGGCCGCGTTGTCCGCAGACGTGCAGGACGCGCCCGCAAGCGCACCATTGACCGCGCTACCGCCAGCCGCACGCACGCGAAGACCCTTGCTTGTATTGGCGTTTGTATAGAAGTAGTCACAATAGTAGGTCGTAGCACTGCCGCCCACTTCTGTAGGCATACAGCAAAGACCGTTGTAACTCTTGCGTTTGATGTAGCCCTCAGAACGCGAACATTCCGCCACCTTGATTTTGTCGTTTATGGTCGAGGGATCGAAAGCTGCAAACATTGAACGCGAAATGTACACTTCGCTTTTTTTGTCGCCAGCGTTCATAATGAGGCCGCGAACCCAACGCCACAAGCTGCCGTAGCCCGCGTGAACCAGTCCGAAGAATACAGGAACCTTGAAAGCCTTGTATGTGCCCTCGTCGGTCGCGTATGGCAATTTGTAGTCCACCAAGCAAACGCCGTCGCCTGCCTCCAGTCCCACGCTGGTAGGTATTACGGGGTAATAGCCGTTATAGTTGCCCCAGTCTGGCATATCGGTGACTCCAGTACCGAAGCCACCCTGATAAAGTCCGTTAGCGTCTTTGTCGGCGTTAAATGTCGCTTGGCTGTTCTGTGTGCCCATGATAACCTCGAAAAGGAACTCGACCACGAACTGAGCCACAAACCAGTTGGCCTCCCAGCCCTCACCACGTTTACGGGCGTATGTGCCGAAACTGGTAGTGCTTATGTTGGTGGCGGGCATTCCCAGCATGGTGAGTTGTGCCGCGTCCGCCTTTGGTGCCTTGGTGTAGCTGCTTGCATTGAGCGCGGAACCACCGCCGCCACGGAACTGCTCAGCGTTTGAAATGACGCTGCAAAGCAGCTGGTTCGTTCTGTCCATTACACCCGCGCCGAGCCAGCTTGTGCCGCCCGCAGGGATGCGGATGCTCACGCCGTTGCCCACAGGCTTGTCGAACGTGATGCACTTAACCTGCACGCCGCCCTCATTGAAGATATTCGCGATAAATCCGTTCCAGCACCACATACACTGCCCCTGTGAGCCGTCGAGAGCCGCGGGGCTGCCGTTGGCGTATTTCGTGCTGTCGGTGGGATCGAGCTTTCGCTTCTTGCGGTCGTCGGTCACGAGGTAGCGACCGAGCCCCAGCTTTGCAGGCAGGTCGCGCAGTGCCTGAAGACTGCCGTAGTAGCCCGCCGCCGTAGGTGTGGCGTTCGCGGTGTTCCAGTAGCGACCCGCTATCGGGTTGCCTGCCTGAGCCACAGCGTCGGCCAGTTCCATGCTGTGCGTCTCGCCCGTTTCGTCCATTACTTCGATGCGCATATCCTTGAGCGCGCCCTTTGCAGCGTCCAGCTCGTTGATGCGCTTGCCATTCTGAAAGGCTGCCAGCATTGCCACCACGCCTTTTTCCTGTTCTGCTGTTAATGCCATAATATTTATATGTTATGTTAAACGTATGTTTCCTTGTTTGTCGAGGCGTATGCCGCCGCTGGTCAGTCTGATGCGTGGCGGTACGACCTCTATTTTGATAGTCTTGTAATACTTAGTCCCTTGCGTAGGGATGACGTGTACGCGGGTGCTGCCCGCCTCACGCGCCTGTATCTCGCCGCTTGGCTCCACCTCGATGCTCTGCCCGTCCGTCTGGTATATGACGTTTTGGGCGCAGCCGTCTGGCTTCACTCGCGGCTTTATGTATTGCTTGGCGGGGTTTCCCAGCGTGACGGTTTCTGGTGCCTCCACCTTTAGACCGTTCGGGACACCCTGCACCACCTGCTCGGCTCTCGCGATGGCAATCTCCATTTCGCCGCGTGTCGCCTCCAGTCTTTCGGCGGCTGCCGCTGCCTGCTGTCCCGCCTCATTTGCGTAGGCGGTCGCCGTCTTGGCCTTGCCCGTCGCGTCAATGCTCTCTGTGGTTGCCTTTTTCGTCGCGTCGGTTGCGGTGGTCGCCTCTGTGGTCGCCGTCTTTGCGTTCTTTGTCGCGGTGTCTGCCGTGGAAGTGGCGGCGATTGCCTTTTTCGTCGCGTCGTTCGCCGCGTCGGTGGCTTTCTTACACGCCGTCGTTGCGGTGTTGGCGTTTGTCGTGGCCGTCACCGTGGCCGTGGTTGCCGTCTTGGCCTCAGATGCGGCGTTTTGCGCGTTTTTAACGGCCGTGTCGCTTTTTTCCTGCGCCACCCTTATAAATTCCCGTACATCTGTGTCGGCGCGTTCTGCGGCCTCTATTGCGGGCTTTTGCAGTTCCAGTATGTTGGCGGGTGTGAAGTCTTCCCACGTGAACTTATAGCCGCGAGTATATGCAGCCACACAGTCGCTTTCTATCACTCCCTCGGTGTCGCCCATTTTGTCACAAAGCCAGATATGCAGACTTTCGGGATAATAGACATTTTGCACGCCGTCGCAAAACAGTGGGTTGTTCTGCGCGAGGTGTAGCTCATGGTGCAGCTCTCCCTCGCCGAGCCCGTGGTCTTTGAATATCACCAGCAGGGCGTCGCCGTCCGCCACGCAGTTGGTGAGCACGCCGTCCTTCCGCGATGCCTTAACCGATTTGCTGCCTACCCAGTAACGTAGCTCGAAGTCCACGTCGGGCAGTGCCACGACCTTGCCTGTTCCGTCGCGGAAACGCTCACGGATAACAAAGTCGGATTTTACGTTTATGTGTCTTGTTTCCATTACGTCAGCCTTATGTTGCCTTTTCCGTCGAGCCTCATGCCGCCGCCCGTCAGCCTGATGCGCGGCGGCACTACTGCGATGGTCAGTGTCTTGTAAATACTTGTTTTAACCGTGGCTACCACGTTCACCTTGCCCATGCCCTCAGCCAGCGGGATGATGCGGCCGTCGGGTGTCACCTCCAGCACGTCGCCGCCGCCGATGAAAAGCAGCGAGCCGATGCCAAAGGCGGGCAGGGCTTTCGCTTCGATGCGTGGCCGCTGCTGGTTGCCCAGCGTCACCTCCTTGGGGCAGTCGGTAATTTCCAGCCTTGTGGGCGCGGCGACGTTCTGAGAGCTGAGCACGCTCACGAGGTTGTCCACCAGCGCGCGGGTCGCCTCCGTCTTCTGCGTGGCCGCGTTTGCCTCCTTGGTTGCTGCGTCCACGCCCGCCAGCCTGTTGTCTATGTCGCTGGTTATCTCCTGCACGTTG
>ENA-UESH01000870-UESH01000870.1-human-gut-metagenome-genome-assembly--contig:-NODE-870-length-24614-cov-8.631862_pt1 | contig 24614 bp, 19 predicted proteins | sample MGYA00243001_ERZ508002 | MGnify/ENA primary metagenome ERZ508002 (study PRJEB26167, sample SAMN06115447) | human gut metagenome | host: Homo sapiens | place: China:Anhui | collected 2015-08-07 | study... | reverse complement strand
GCAAAAACGCCGGGGATAGCCCCGGCGTTTTATGTATGAGTCTTCTGCGCTTGCGGCGCGGCGAGACACCTTCTATATTATTATATTTGCGTTGATTTAGAAGAAGAATTCCTTGATCTGGCCGTACAGCACCAGCAGCATGGCCAGGGGGGTAATGTACTTGATGCAGATCCTGAACCAGCCGTAGGCCCCGAATTTCTGCCCCTCGCAGGTGGCCTCGGCGTGGACTACCTCGGGCCCGAGCTCCCAGCCGTACATAATGCTCATCAGCAGCGCGCCCAGAGGCATCAGAATGCCCTCGGCGATGCAGTCAAAAAAGTCCAGCCAGTCGGCGCTCCAGGTGGGCACCTCGTCGGAGGGATCCACACGCATGCCCAGAATGTCGGCCGGGGAGATACCGGCGTTGCCCAGAGCATCCAGGCAGACGATGACGCACAGGATGCCGGCGCCGATGGCGCCGATGAGGGAATAGAGCTTGCGCTTGTCGCCCTTGCCCTGGTCCCGGGCCTTATCCACAAAGTGGGCCACAACGGCCTCCAGCAGGGAGATGGAGGAGGAGACGGCGGCAAACACCACCAGCAGGTAGAACAGGATGCCGAAGATGGGGCCAGCGCCGCCCATGCGGTCGAACACGTTCTGCATGGTGACGAACAGCAGGGAGGGGCCGCCCAGCTTGCCGGTGGGGTCCAGGGCGAAACGGCCGGGGATCACGCACAGACCGGCCATCAGGGCCACCAGGGTATCCATCACCACGATGATGATGGCGTTTTTCTGCAGGTTCTCCTTCTTATCCAGATAGGAGCCGTAGGTGATCATGGCCGCCATGCCCAGGGACAGGGAGAAGAACATCTGGCCGCCTGCTGTGGATACTACAGAGAAGAAGTCAGGCGCTTCCTTGATGACGCCGTTGGCCAGAGCCCAGCCGGGGACAAACATATACTTCAGGCCCTCTGACGCGCCCTCCAGGGTGCAGGAACGGATGATGCAGATCACCAGCATCACGAACAGAGCGGGCATACCCACGGAGCAGACCTTTTCGATACCGCCGCCGACGCCGCCCATCACGATGATCATGGTGATGGCCACGAAGATCAGACCGTAGACCACGGCCTCGCCCTGGTTGGCCATCAGGGCGCCGAACACACCGGCGCCGTCCAGGGTGCCGGTGCCGAAGCCGGCATGGAACAGGTTGCCCACGTTCAGGGTCACATACTTCAGGCAGTAGCCGCCCAGAGCGCAGTAGAAGCCCAGGATCAGGAACGCCGACAGAACGCCCAGCCAGCCCAGCCACTTGAACCTCTTGGACAGGACCTTGTAAGCGCCGATGGCGCCCCGGCCGGTCTTGCGGCCCAGGGCCAGCTCGCCCATCATAACGATGAAGCCGCAGCACGCCGCCAGGATCAGATAGATGATGAGGAATCTGAAGCCGCCGTTGGCGCCCATCTTATTGGGGAAGCCCCAGATGTTGCCCAGGCCGACGGCTGAGCCGATGGCCGCCATGAGGAATCCGAAATTGGATCCAAAGCCCTTTCTTTCTTCCATTGTTTTCTCTCCTTACTCATATGGATGTCCCCCTTATGTCCGGTAAAGGGGACTATGGTCACTTTACCATGACTGTTTTCTTGTGTAAAGCAATATACAGGCTTCTTAACGCTATCTTGTCAACCGGCACAGCTTCCTTGATTGATTTCTTACGGATTTCCCCTCCTTTCCGGGCTGCGCCCTTTCGCCTCAGTCAAAATCACAGCCCCATTTTATGCAGAACTTTGTGAATTATGTCACAAAAATCAGGCTGATCCAGCGGCCTTTGTGGGTATTCATACGGCGGTTTCGGACGTTTTGTGCAAAATATCTATACGATTCTGCGATATAAATTTATTGATGTGAAACTTTTTCATCAAAAGAAAAAGCCCGGCAATACCGGGCTTTCCGTTTTTCAAGAAAAGCCTCGCAGAGTTTGCCGCCCGCAGGCGGCAAATCAAGTGCGAGCCTTTTTCCCAAAAAGGGCTTTGCCCTTTTTGGGCAGTCTCAATATCAGATTCCGAAGAAGCGCTTTCCGTTTTCCCAGGTGGCCTGCTCCACCTCCTGAGGGGTCATGTCCCGCAGCCGGGCGATCTTCTCCGCCACCAGGTGAACGTAGGTGGAGTCGTTGCGGCGGCCCCGGTAGGGCGCCGGGGTCAGGTAGGGGGCGTCCGTTTCGATCATCAGCCGGTCCATGGGTACGGCCTGGATGACCTCCGGGGCCTTCCGGGCGTTTTTGAAGGTGGCCGCCCCGTTGAAGGACAGGTACCACCCCATATCCACCAGCTCCCGGGCCATTTCCACGGACCCGGCGAAGCAGTGGAACACCCCCCGCAGGCCGGGAAATTCCCGGACGATGGCCATGGTGTCGGCATGGGCGTCCCGGTCGTGGATGATCACCGGCAGCGACAGCTCCCGGGCCAGGGCCAGCTGGCTGCGCAGCACCTGCTGCTGCAGGGGGCGGGGGGGATTTTCCGGCCAGTAGTAGTCCAGGCCGATCTCGCCGATGGCCACTGCCTTGTCCTCCCGGGCCAGAGCGCGGATGGCGTCCAGGTCCTCCGGGCGGAAATCGCCGCAGTTTTCCGGATGGATGCCCACGGCGGCGTAGACATGGGGGAAGCGGCGGGCCAGCTCCACCGCCGTCCGGGAGGACGCCACGGTGCAGCCGGGATTCACCACCAGGCCGACGCCCTGCTCCGGCAGGGAGGCCAGCAGGGTCTCCCGGTCGCCGTCGAACTGGTCGTCGTCATAGTGGGCATGGGTGTCAAACAGCATAGGGGGCCTCTCAATCCAGATGGACCCGGCCCAGCTGGGCGTCGGCCACATACTCGCTTTTCAGCCGGCGCAGCTGGTCCATGTGGGGGGTGCGCAGGTGAATCTGCTGCTGCTCCTCCGTCTCCCACTGCTCCACCAGGAGGATCTCGTCGGCATTCTGGACGGACAGGAAATAGTCATACCGCAGGCAGCCGTCCTCCTGCCGGATGGCGTCGATGATGCCATGGGTGGTCAGCTGGCGCAGAAAGGTCTCCCGGCAGCCGGGCTTGGCCAGATAGCGCACATACAGAGTCAGGGTGTTTTCCATGGTGATTTCTCCTTTACAAATAGCGCCGGTCCAGAATTTCGATCATGGCGGCCATGGCGTTTTTCCGGCAGTCCGGCAGGATGCGGATCCCCGGCACCCGGTGCACCGCCGGAATGGCGTTTTCCGGGGCGAAGGCCATGCCGGCGTATTCCAGCATGGGGATGTCGTTGGCGTGGTCCCCTACGCAGCAGACATTCTCCTGCCGCACGCCCAGAAGCTCCGCCAGGCGGCGGACCATGCCGCCCTTGTTGGCTCCCCGGGCGGTGATCTCCAGCAGGTTCACGGCGGAGGCCACCACCTCGTACTCCCGGCTCCAGTCCTGGGCCCGGATGGCCTCCTCCAGCTGCCGCAGCCGCTGGGGCTCCTCCTCGAACAGCAGCTTGGCAATAGGTGACGGGGCCTGGTCCAGGCTGGCGATCTGCTGGGAGGGGGTGTGGGTCAGGTGCAGGTGGCGGGCGGTGATCTCGTTGGGATTCACCACATGGATGGAGTTGTCATCGTGATAAATTTCATAGGTCAGGCCCGGCATCAGCTGGGACAGCTGTCGCACATGATCCCGGATGCACTCCGGCAGAAAGGCGGTGCGCAGATACCGCCCCGCCGGGAAGTCGTAGATGGCCGCGCCGTTGAACAGCACCGTGGGGCCGTTCATGGGCACGCCGTCCATAACGCTGGCGAAGGAGGGCAGGGCCCGGCCGGTGGCCACGGAAAACGTCCCGCCCTGGGCCATAAAATACTCGATGGCGTCCCGGTTTTCCCGGGATATGGCCGGGACGGGCCCGCCGCTGCGCAGGGCCCCCTCGGTATACACCATGGTGTTGTCAAAATCGCTGGCGATGAGCACGCCGTCAAACTTTCCCACGGCTCAGCCCTCCGATGCCGGGGAGCTGCCGCCGCCGCTTCTGCGGCGTCCGCCCCGGTGCCGGGGACGGCGGCGGGACTGGACCCCCTCCTGGGCCTCGCCTGCGGGCTTCTGGGGCGGCTTGGGGGCGGCGGGCTTGGGGGGATTCTTGGCCGCCTGGGGACGGCTGCCGCCCTCCTGGGGCCGGTCGCCGGACTTGCGGCGGCGGCTGCGGGGCTTTTCGTCGGCCTTGGGGGCCTCCGGGCGCTTTTTCTCCGTCTGGCGGGGCTTTTCGGCCTTTTCCGGAGCCTTCTCCCCGATCTGCTGGGGACGGCTTCCGCCCTTTCTGCGGCGGTCGTTCCGGCGGCGGGAAGGCCGCTCCTCCCGGGCGGGGGCGTCGGGGTCAAAGTCCGCAATCACCAACGGCATGGGGACCTCCTCCTCGGGCCGCTCCTCCACATACCGCTCGGGCCGCTCCTGGGGCACCTGGATGCCGTCGCGGCTGCCCTTGCCGTTGCGCAGGACGCACACCTCGCAGTTGTGATAGCACCGGGGGGAATCCGGCTTTTCGTCCAGCCGGACCTTCATGGTCTCCCGGAGCACGTTTACCTCGCACACGTTGCCGGGGCCGTCGGGGGTCTGGACAAAGGAGTCGTTTTTGGGCATGCGCTTCAGGGCGTCCTCATAGGCGTCCTGCTCGTATTTCAGGCAGCACATCAGCCGCCCGCAGGTGCCGGAGATTTTGGTGGGGTTCAGGGACAGGCTCTGGGTCTTGGCCATTTTGATGGACACCGGCACAAAGTCGTCCAGGAACTGGGCGCAGCAGAAGGGCCGGCCGCAGATGCCCAGGCCCCCCAGCATCTTGGCCTCGTCCCGGACGCCGATCTGCCGCAGCTCGATGCGGGCCCGGAACACGGAGGCCAGGTCCTTCACCAGCTCCCGGAAGTCCACCCGCCCGTCGGCGGTGAAGAAGAACAGGATCTTGTTCCCCTCGAAGCTGCACTCCACCCGCACCAGCTTCATCTCCAGCTTGTGCTGGAGGATCTTCTTCTGGCAGATGTCGAAGGCTTCCTTTTCCCGGGCGCGGTTGTGGGCCGCCGTCCGGCGGTCGTTTTCCGTGGCCACCCGGACCATGGGCCGCAGGGGCTGGATGACGCAGCAGTCGTCCACCGGGTGGTTGCCCATGGTACACTGGGCGTATTCCAGGCCCTGGGCCGTCTCCACGATGACGTGGTCCCCGGTCTGCACCTGCACGTCGCCGGGGTCAAAGAAGTAGGTTTTGCATCCGCTGCGGAAGCGGACGCTGATCACAGTTGTCATATATTTCGATTCCTTTCCGTGTATGTCAAAGCAGCTTTTCCCACCCGGCGCACAGGGCTCCCAGCACATGGCCCACGCCCACGTTATAGCGGCACTCCAGGCAATAGCGCTTCATCAGCTCCGTCAGGCCCCGGAGCTGCCGGACGGTGAGGCCCCGGCGCAGCTCCTCTGCCCCGGGGATATCCGCCGGGTCCGGCTTTCCATAGGCGGCCAGCAGGGCCTCGGCGGCGGCGCGCCATCCGGCCTCCAGCAGCTGCTGCAGCTGCTCCCGCTTCAGGCGCTTGTTCTCCAGCCCCACCAGGTATTGGCTCACCGGCAGCAGCTGTCCGCTGGCAAAGGCCCGGCACAGGTCCCGGGCGGTGTCGTCCCGGGCGTCCTCGTCCCCGCCCCGGAGCTTCCACTCCACGCAGCGGGAGCGGATGGTGGGCAGCAGGGTCGCCGCCGTTTCCGCGCAGAACAGGAAGGCCGCATAGGGCGGACCCTCCTCCACCAGCTTCAGCAGCACGTTCTGGTCCCGCTGGTTCAGGGCGTCGCAGTCCGGGAAGATATACACCTTGGCGGCCCCGTCGTTGGGGCGGATGTATGCGTCCTGCCGCAGCCTGCGCAGCAGGTCCACCGGCAGCTCCCGGTGGTCGGGGTCCTGCACCGTCTGCACGTCCGGGTGGATGTCCTCCATCACCTTGCGGCACTGGCGGCATTGCAGGCAGGGCCGCCCCCCCTCCGCCTGGCACTCCATGGCGGCGGCGGCGAAGCGGGCGGCGGCCATGCGGTCCCCGCTGCCGGAGAAAATGATGGCATGGGGCAATGCGCCGCCCTGGGCGGCCCGGCGCAGGCGGCGGGCCAATGTGCTGTTTTCCGGCAGAAGCTGCCCCATGGTCCGCCCTCCCTTCCATGGCCGCTGTGATGGTCATACGAACCGATTCTATAAGTATAGCACACCCCCGGGTTCCTCCGCAAGGCGCAGGCGCGGCTTTTCCGCAAAAAATAGTTTCCTGTCGGGAGAATATTCCCGGTAATTTTCGGCCATAATGGCAAAAAGATTCCTTTTTGCGAAAATGTTCTTGCTTTTGGCGGGAGATATGCCTATAATGAGGTGTTCGTAATTTTATTGATATACGGAGGGAACTAAATGAGTAAGAAGTATTGCTATCTCTTTACCGAGGGCAACGCCAAAATGCGCGAGCTGCTGGGCGGTAAGGGCGCCAATCTGGCCGAGATGACCAACATTGGCCTGCCCGTGCCCCAGGGCTTCACCATCACCACCGAGGCCTGCACCCAGTATTATGAGGATGGCCGCCAGATCAACGACGCCATCATGGCCGAGATCATGGAATACATCGAGAAGATGGAGAAGATCACCGGTAAGAAGTTCGGCGATCACGAGAATCCCCTGCTGGTCTCCGTCCGCTCCGGCGCCCGGGCCTCCATGCCCGGCATGATGGACACCATCCTGAACCTGGGCCTGAATGAGGACGTGGTGGACGTTATTGCTAAGAAGTCCAACAACCCCCGCTGGGCCTGGGACTGCTACCGCCGCTTTATCCAGATGTACTCCGACGTGGTCATGGAGGTGGGCAAGAAGTATTTCGAGCAGCTCATCGACGAGATGAAGGAGAAGAAGGGCGTCACCCAGGACGTGGAGCTCACCGCCGAGGATCTGAAGGAGCTGGCCGGTCAGTTCAAGGCCGAGTACAAGTCCAAGATCGGCGAGGACTTCCCCTCTGACCCCAAGGAGCAGCTCATCGGCGCCATCAAGGCCGTGTTCCGCAGCTGGGACAACCCCCGCGCCAACGTGTATCGCCGTGACAACGACATCCCCTATTCCTGGGGCACCGCCGTCAACGTGCAGTCCATGGCCTTCGGCAACATGGGCGACGACTGCGGCACCGGCGTGGCCTTTACCCGCAACCCCGCCACCGGCGAGAAGAAGCTCATGGGCGAGTTCCTGACCAACGCCCAGGGCGAGGACGTGGTGGCCGGCGTGCGCACCCCCATGCCCATTGACCAGATGGCCGAGAAGTTCCCCGAGGCCTATGCCCAGTTCGTGGACGTGTGCAAGACCCTGGAGGATCACTATCGCGACATGCAGGATATGGAGTTCACCGTGGAGCACGGCCAGCTGTATATGCTGCAGACCCGCAACGGCAAGCGCACCGCTCCCGCCGCCCTGAAGATCGCCTGCGACCTGGTGGACGAGGGCATGATCTCCGAGCAGCAGGCCGTGGCCATGATCGATCCCCGCAACCTGGATACCCTGCTGCACCCCCAGTTTGACCCCGCCGCGCTGAAGGCTGCCGCCCCTGTGGGCAAGGCGCTGCCCGCCTCTCCCGGCGCCGCCTGCGGCAAGATCGTCTACTCCGCCGAGGACGCCAAGGAATGGGCTGCCCGGGGCGAGAAGGTGGTCCTGGTCCGTCTGGAGACCTCTCCCGAGGATATCGAGGGCATGAAGGCCGCTCAGGGCATCCTGACCGTTCGCGGCGGCATGACCTCCCACGCCGCCGTTGTGGCCCGCGGCATGGGCAAGTGCTGCGTCTCCGGCTGCGGCGCCATCGTCATGGACGAGGAGAACAAGCAGTTCACCCTGGCCGGTAAGACCTATCACGAGGGCGACTGGCTGAGCCTGGACGGCTCCACCGGCAGCATCTACGACGGCGCTATGCCTACCGTGGACGCCAGCGTGGGCGGCGACTTCGGCCGCATCATGGCCTGGGCCGATAAGTATCGCCGGCTGCAGGTCCGCACCAATGCCGACACCCCCCACGACGCCGCCAAGGCCCGTGAGCTGGGCGCCCAGGGCATCGGCCTGTGCCGCACCGAGCACATGTTCTTCGAGAGCGACCGCATCGCCGCCATCCGCGAGATGATCTGCTCCGACACCGTGGAGCAGCGCGAGAAGGCTCTGGCCAAGCTCCTGCCCATGCAGCAGGGCGACTTCGAGGGCATCTATGAGGCCATGGAGGGCTGCCCCGTTACCATCCGCTTCCTGGATCCCCCTCTGCACGAGTTCGTTCCCACCGAGGAGGCCGACATCGAGCTGCTGGCCAAGGATATGGGCAAGACCGTGGCCGAGATCAAGGCCATCATCGCCTCCCTGCATGAGTTCAACCCCATGATGGGCCACCGCGGCTGCCGTCTGGCCGTGACCTTCCCCGAGATCGCCGTGATGCAGACCCGTGCCGTGATCCGGGCCGCCATCAACGTGCAGAAGCGTCACCCCGAGTGGAACATGGTTCCCGAGATCATGATCCCCCTGGTGGGCGAGGTGAAGGAGCTGAAGTATGTCAAGAACGTCGTGGTCAAGACCGCTGACGAGGAGCTGGCCGCCGCCGGTGTGGAGATGAAGTACCTGGTGGGCACCATGATCGAGATCCCCCGCGCGGCCCTGACCGCCGACGAGATCGCCACCGAGGCCGAGTTCTTCTCCTTCGGTACCAACGACCTGACCCAGATGACCTTCGGCTTCAGCCGCGACGACGCCGGTAAGTTCCTGGGCGCCTACTATGACAAGAAGATCTATGAGAACGATCCCTTCGCCAAGCTGGACCAGGTCGGCGTGGGCAAGCTGGTGAAGATGGCTGCCAAGCTGGGCCGCGAGACCCGTCCCGACCTGCACCTGGGCATCTGCGGCGAGCACGGCGGCGATCCCAGCAGCGTGGAGTTCTGCCACAAGGTGGGCCTGGACTATGTGTCCTGCTCTCCCTTCCGTGTGCCCATCGCCCGTCTGGCCGCCGCACAGGCAGCTATCAAAAGTAGGTAGGAGTTCTCTTTCCTTTGAATTACCGCTTGGTTTCAAGGAAGCAGAAGCCTATCGAAAGGCTAACGGACAGTATTTAAGGAAAAATCAATGGAGAGATACCACCGTAAGGGTGCTTATCGACCTTGATTGAAAACCGAACTATAATAAGCGTATCATTAGAAATAGTGATACGCTTATTTTTTATCTCTTTGCAAAGTTGTTCTTCCCCCTGCTCTTTTATATAATAAGATTAGCAAGGAGGTCGAGCGTATGAAAGACAAAACCACTCATCTATATGTAGACAGTCACGAAAGGAAGCTGATATTGCATAGCCTTGTGGAGCTGAAAAACGCTCTCATACGGCAAGGCAGATATACGGACTGCATTGACGAACTCATTTTCAAGGTAGCTAATGCACCCGTCAAGAAAATGAAAATCGAATATGTCTAAGGCAATTCAAGAGTGAGCCGCTTATTCTTTTCCATAAGAGTAAGCGGCTTTTTTGCGTTCTCTGTACGATTTACATAGCCGCCTTGACAAAGCGGCTAAATCTATGCGAAAGGAGGACGCAGCTATGTCATATTGCAAAGTGATTGCTCTGACCAATCAGAAAGGCGGTGTTGGTAAGACCACAACGGCGGTCAATCTGGGTGTGGGTCTGGCGAAGCAGGGAAAAAGAGTGCTGTTGATTGACGCCGATGCACAGGCAAATCTCACAATGGCTCTGGGTTACAGCCGACCAGACGATTTACCCATTACGCTCTCCACAATCATGCAGAACATCATAGACGATAAATCTTTTGATGTTTCGCAAGGAATTTTATCTCACAGCGAGGGCGTTGCCCTGCTTCCGTCAAACATTGAGTTATCGGGCTTTGAAGTAAGGCTAATCAATGCAATGAGCCGTGAGCGTGTTTTGAAAACCTATGTGAATGAGGTTAAGAAAAACTACGATTATGTGCTTATTGACTGTATGCCGAGCTTGGGTATGATAACCATTAACGCTCTGGCGGCCGCTGACAGCGTGGTTATCCCAACACAGCCCCACTATCTTTCTGCAAAAGGCTTAGAGCTGTTGCTTCGCTCCGTGTCAATGGTCAAGCGGCAAATCAATCCCAAACTCAGAATTGACGGTATCTTAATGACAATGGTTATGCCCCGTACCAACATTTCAAAAGAAATCACGGCGACGGTCAAGAGTGCCTACGGTCAGAAAATCAAGGTGTTTGATACCGAGATACCTCATTCTATCCGTGCGGTGGAAGCAACCGCAGAGGGTAAAAGCATTTTCGCCTACGACAAAGGCGGCAAGGTTGCCGCTGCGTATGAACAGTTCTCAAAGGAGGTGGCAGAGCTTGGCGAGAAACAGAGAAACCAAAATCGAGCTGACCGCTTACGATGACCTGTTCCAGACGGACGAAAGCCGTGCGGAAGCAGCTTTAAGCAAGATACGGGATATTCCCCTGTCGGAGATTGACGAGTTTCCAGACCACCCATTCAAGGTTTTAATGGACGAGGATATGGAACAGCTTGTCGAGAGCGTGAAACGGAACGGCGTAATGACCCCTGCTACCGTGCGTTTGAAAGAGGACGGGCGGTATGAGCTTATCAGCGGTCACAGACGAAAAAAGGCTTGTGAGCTTGCAGGGCTTGAAACCCTCAAATGCGAGGTCAAAGACCTTACCCGTGATGAAGCCATTATCATTATGGTGGAAAGCAATCTGCAAAGGTCTGTTATTCTGCCGAGTGAAAAAGCCTTTGCCTACAAAATGCGGCTTGAAGCGATGAAGCGGCAAGGTCAACGAAGCGATTTAACTTCGTCGCCATTGGCGACTAAGTTACAAAGTGGGCGTTCCGATACGGAGTTAGGCGAACTTGTTGGCGAGAGCAAAGACCAAATCCGTCGTTTTATCCGCTTGACCGAGCTTGTACCCGAAATTCTCCAAATGGTAGATGAAAAGCAGATTGCTTTCCGTCCTGCGGTGGAGATTTCCTATCTTGCCGAGGAACAGCAATACACCTTGCTTGAAGCGATGAGCTATAACGACGCTACTCCCTCATTGGCTCAGGCTATCAAAATGAAGAAGTTTAACCAAGACGGAAAGCTGACGGACGAGGTTATCCAATCCATTATGGAGGAAGAAAAGCCCAACCAAAAGGAAAAGCCTGCTTTCCGTGATGAACGGATAACCAAACTCATTCCGAAAACCGTTCCCAAAGGACAGGAAACGGATTTTGTTGTTAAGGCTTTGGAGTTTTACACCCGACACCTGCAACGAAACAAAGCACACGAAAGATAGCCGCACACCGAGGGCGAGGTCTGCCTGTTTGCGTGGATAGCCGCATTTTGCGCTTCCCCCTCTCCACACCTCACCCCCTAACTACTGCCAAGACTATCCGAGAAAAGAATATCTGCAATATTTCGCAAATCGGTTTGTACCTTTGAGGACTTCTGATGTTTTTCGTATAATGAAGCCGTAAAGGAGGTCGATATGATGAGAAAATCAATGTTTGCAGCGCTTCTTGTGCTGATAATGCTGCTATGTGGCTGCTCCGATGTTTCAACAGCCCCCACACTGAATGATGAAAGTGAGCTTGTGACGGAAACCGAAGCTACTGCCGAAGCCGAAAGCACCAAGAGCATTTATTCCTCGGAAAGTAATGAGAGCAAAGCTCCAGAAACGAGTGCGGCGCTTGAAACTGCCGCAAAGGTAACGGAGTGTGAGCCTGTTCAGAGTGAAACGGTAAGGCAAACCGAGCCTGCCAAGCAGAGTGAAGCAGAAACACCTGCAACGAAATCCACTACGGAAAATAATAATCCGCCGCCTACGGAAACACCGACACAAACCGCTTCCGAAAACACAAAGACAGCCTATGATTTTGAGTTCGATATGGAAGCGATAAAGGCGGATTGTATCAGTATCGGTCAGTCAATGGGGCTTCGTTTGGATACCTCTCTCACTCCGAGCAACGCAAGCTGGTGGAATCCCGTAACGGCGTCACGGAGCAATCAAGGCGAAATTCTAAAGCAAAGCCTTGAAAGCTATATCAAGTTTCATACCGCTGAAAATCTCAGCGCATACGGAATTGATGAAATCTCAGAATTTAATATTTGCTGCGAAGCAAAAGGAAACGGCGAATATCTGATTTACTTTCTTTTTGCATAAGTGGCAGCAAGGCTTATCCCTCTGTTTCAAAAACAGGGGGATTTTTTATACCCAAAATCAAGAAAGGACGGTTTAACAGTCTATGAAAACAAAGTTTAAGAAGAACGGAAGGCGGCTTCTGGCGGCTATCCTCTGCCTTGTTATGGCGGTTATGGCATTGCCGATGTCCGCCTTTGCGTGGACAAGCGAGGAAGGCGTTAGCTGCACTTCCTCATTCGGGGACTACTATGTCGGCTCTGACGGAGGATACTATCGCAGCAAATCCTCTTATTCATTCATCGTGTACGACAGCGACGGCAACACCTCTGTAAGAACAATCAGCGCAGGCAACGCCAAGCGCAAATACTTGATGACCGACAGCAGCGGAACGCACCAAGTTTACTGCGTAGAGTCTGGTATTGACTTTAATACGGGAAACAGCTATGTATCCAAGAATGGCAAAAACAGCTCCTATTTTCGCAAGCTGCCGACCGAAGCACAGTTCGGCGTAATGATGGCTCTGATGTACGGTTGGCACGAAGGAAAATCCTCACCCGTTGCAGGCACGAACAAAGATGATTATGCGTTTGCAACCCAAACGATTATCTGGGAATATCAGCAGCAGCTCCGCACAAGCCCGTCCGACCTGCACAGCGCAAACGGCATTGATGCGGACACTTACTGCTATTCCCTAAAGGGCAGACCTGCCGAAAAATGTTATGACTGGATTTTGTCGCAAATGGCAAGCCACTATACCATTCCGAGCTTTGCCGCAAGAAATCAGAGCAAGGCAGACACCTATACGCTCAAATATAATCCCGACAGGCAGAATTACAGCTTGACCCTTACCGACACAAACAACACCCTCGCCAATCTAAGCCTTTCGGCAAGCGGCATTAAGGTATCCAGAAGCGGAAATCAGTACACCTTTACAAGCGACAAAATGATTATCTCTCCAATTACGGTATCCGCACAGAAAGCCGTTAATCTGGATTGCGACGAGATGCTTATCTGGGGCTGCGTAGGCAAGCAAACAATGGTTTCGGGAGCTTCCGACCCTGTATATTTCTATTTCAAACTTGATACCGAAACCTACGGAACAGGTCTTATCAAAAAGACATCTGAGGACGGTGTTGTATCTGGCATCAAATTCAATATTTCTGGTAACGGCGTAAATCAAACCGTCGTGACCAAAGCAGACGGCACGGTAGATATTTCTTTGATGCCGGGGGTCTACACCGTCACAGAGCAGCCGATTGACCGATATGAGCCGCAGAATGTTCAGAGAATTACTATCGTAAGCGGTCACACCTCTACCGTGACCTTCAGCAATACGCTGAAGCGTGGCAGTCTGGAGATTATCAAAAGCTCCGAGGACAATCTGGTGGAGGGCGTGAAATTCCATCTTTACGGCACATCTTTAAGCGGTCTGCCCGTTGATGAATACGCCGTGACCGACGCAAACGGCGTTGCAAGATTTGAAAATGTGCTTATCAGCGGCACTACACCTTATACCGTAGAGGAAATTGATACGGCGGTGCGCTATGTCGTTCCCGCTTCCCAGACAGCGCCTATCGAATGGGAAAAGGTGACGAGCCGCAGCTTTACAAACATTCTCAAAAAATTCAATGTGACCGTAACGAAATCCGATGCAGAAACGGGTACGGCGCAGGGCGACGCTTCTCTTGCGGGTGCAGTCTACGGCATTTATAAGGGTGAAGAACTCATTGACACCTACACGACAGATAAAAACGGTCAGTTTACAACGAAGTATTATGTATGCGGCAACGATTGGACTGTCCGAGAAATCAGCCCGTCTGAGGGCTATCTGCTTGACAGAACAATCCACAGGGTCGGCGCAGAGCCAGAGCTTTACACCGTGGAGTTTAACTCTACCGCAAATGATGTGACCGAGCAGGTCATCAAGGGCAATATCGCCATTATCAAGCATACCGACAACGGCGAAACGCAGATTGAAACGCCCGAAACAGGCGCAACATTTGAAGTGTTCCGCAAGGCGGCAGGCAGCTTTGACGCTGCAAAGGAAACCGAGCGAGATATTCTCACTTGTGATGAAAACGGCTTTGCCCAGACAAAGGATATGCCTTACGGTATCTACACCGTCCGCCAGACCTCTGGTTGGGAGGGGCGTGAGCTGATGAAGCCCTTTGATGTGTTTATCAGCAAGGACGGTCAGACCTACCGCTATCTTATCAACAACGCAAACTTTGAAAGCTATATCAAGGTCGTGAAGAAAAATGCGGAAACAGGCAACACCATTCCGTATGCAGGCGCAGGCTTCCAGATTTACGACCCGAACGGAAACCTTGTGACAATGACCTTCACCTATCCCGAAGTGACGACCATTGACACCTTTTATACCACAGCCGACGGCGAGCTTATCACGCCGCAGACCTTGGAATACGGCAAGGGCTATTCTCTGGTTGAGGTACAAGCACCGTATGGCTATGTGCTGAACTCCGAGCCTGTCTATTTTGATGTGATGCAGGAAAACTCCGAGATTGACAGCGGTATTACCGTCATTGAGGTAGTACGCTCCAATGTGGCGCAGAAAGGAACGATTACTGTATCCAAATCGGGCGAAGTGTTCAGCTCCGTCAATGAAACAGGCGGCTTGTATCAGCCTGTCTATGCGGTGCGTGGGCTTGAAGGCGCAGTCTATGAGATTTCCGCCGCCGAGGATATTTATACTCTGGACGGTACGCTCAGAGCTTCTAAGGGCGAGGTTGTCGATACCGTTTCCACAGGTGCAGACGGTACGGCGGTAAGCAAGGAACTCTATCTCGGAAAATACGAGGTCAAGGAAATCACTGCTCCGTTTGGAATGGTACTGAACGAGGAAACTCACGCCGTTGAGCTTGTATATGCGGGTCAGAATGTCGCTGTTACCGAAACCGCCACTTCTTTCTATAACGAAAGGCAGCGTGTAGAAATTGACCTTATCAAGCGCCTTATGACAGACGAAGCCTACGGCATTGGTAAGAACGGCGAAATTTTTGATGTAACCTTTGGCTTGTATGCGGAAAAGGAACTGACGGCGGCAGACGGCACGGTTATCCCTGCTGACGGTCTGATTGAGATTATCTCTCTTGACGAGAATGGAAACGGCAAGGTCAAAACCGACCTGCCTATCGGGAGCTACTATGCAAAAGAGCTTGCGACCAATTCCGCATATATCTTGAACGGGCAGAAATATCCCGTCACTTTCGAGTATGCGGGACAGGAAACGGCTACTGTTCACATCACAGCCAACGACGGCGAAGCCATTGAGAATGACATCATTTACGGCTCTGTAAGCGGTAAGAAATCCGACGAGGACGGCAACGCTCTCGGCGGTGCGGTTATCGGCATTTTCAAGACAGGCACAGAGAAATTCACAACCGAAAACGCCATCCAGACTACCGTTACGGCTGCTGACGGCAGCTTTTCTTTTGAAAAAGTGCCGTATGGAACTTGGGTCATCCGTGAAATCGAAAGCCCGACAGGTTTTGTACTCTCCGAGGAAGAAATCACGGTCACAATCGGTGCGGTTGATGAAGTCGTGGAAATCGAGTTTGTCAATTACTTCATTAAGGGCAATATCGAATTGACTAAGGTCGATAAGGACTACCCCGACAACAAGCTCATAGGGGCAGAATTTGAGGTCTATGCCGATACCAACGGTGACGGCAAGCTGGATAACGGCGATAAACTGCTTGGAACAATGACCGAGCTTGACGGCGGCGTTTATCAGATGAAGGAGCTTCGCTACGGAAAGTACCTTGTCCGTGAGAAAACTGCGCCGACAGGCTTTGTGCTTGACGAGAATGTATATTCCGTGTCCATTGAGGAAAACGGCAAGACCTATATCGTTGAAAACGAGGCAGGCGTGGGCTTTGTCAATGCGGCGCAGAAAGGCTCTCTTAAAATCGTAAAGACTTCTTCTGACGGTAAGATTGAGGGCTTCTCATTCCGTGTGACGGGTGCTGACGGCTATGACCAGACCTTTAAGACCGACAAAAACGGCGAGATTTTTATTGAGGGTCTGCGAATTGGCGAATACACCGTATCCGAGGTAAACGACAGCGTTTCCGCAGGATATATCCTGCCTGCCGACAAGCAGGCTACGGTCAAGGTCGGTGCTACCACCATCGTTGAGATGCACAACGAGCTTCGTGATACCCCGAAAACGGGCGATGACTTTAATCTTGCTTTGTGGGTAAGCCTTGCGGCTGCTTCCGTTATGGGCGCAGGCGTTCTTGGCTTTGTAGGCTTTAAGAAAAAGAAAAAGGAGGACTGATTTATGGAAGCAAAGACCATTATTGCAATCGTGCTTGTGGTGTTTATCGTAGGCGCTGCGGTATGGCTGAATATCCGTAACAGAAAGAAGTAACAAGCGTCGGGGCGGCTGAAAAAGCCGCCCCTTTGCTGTTTATGGAGGTAAATCTATGAGAAATCTCAAAACCATTGAGGGCAAGGTCAGAGCCGTTCTGCAAAAGGACGAGGAAGCCCGAAACGATGATATGCTGCTGTATTTGAAGGTCTGCAACGGCTGTCTGAAAGATACAGGGGCAATGCCCTTTGCCGAGGTAATAGCTCAGTATAAATATCTGGGACTGCCGAGCTTTGAGAGCGTCGGCAGGACACGCCGTAAATTACAGGCGCAATATCCAGAGCTTATGGGAAACGCCCGTGTAAGGCGGCTTCGTGCCGCAGGCGAAAAGGCGTACCGCAAATACGCAAAGGAATGAGGTGCAAGATGGAGGAAAAACGGATAAACAGCGGTTATGAAATTATAGAGAGCCATACTATCGGGAGTAATGAGCTTGTTATCGGTCATAACGACAAAGCACCCAACCCCTATGTGTGTTGGTACTGCAAAAACGGCTCGGATTATTTCTGGGGATATTACTGCAATCAGTTGTCCGAAGCAAGGAAAAAGCTGAATGAACGCTATCGGCGGGAGTGCCGTATGCCCTACAATCAGCCCGATAAAAGCCAGAAAAGCCGTGATGACCGTGAGCGATAAAAAGGTATATGACTGTAAGACCTGTCCTTACCCCCGATATAAGGACGGGTCTGTTATTTTCTGCGATGTCTGTATCCGAAAGATTTTAGATGAGCAGAAAGAGAAAAAAGAACGAAAGGAGCAGCCGAATGAGTGAGGAAAAGAGAAAACTCGGTGATTACGAGATTATCCAGAGCATCTATATCGGAGATAAAGAGGTCGTGTTCGGCGTAGACAAAAAAGACCCGTATCCCTTTATGGTATGCTGCTGCGACTATCACAACCCTCTGTCAGCGGCGTGGCCGACAGAGGGTGTTGCTTCGGACGATTATCTGGAAGCAATGCAGATTTTTGTTGACCGAGTACAGTCGCAGATTGACCGCACCAAAGAGGAGCTTGCCAAATTTCCCTTTGACAAGACCGTGTTTACAAAGGAGCATTGTATCCCCGATGACGGTATGCGTAACATTGTGGGCAAGGTCGTCATTATCAATTCCGAACCGAAACGCTATGAATATCAGCATCCCGCCTATCAGCTTGTGTTGGCTGACGGAGGAAACGGAGCTATCGGCGGCAGAGGTCGGGCGGTGTTCGGCACTTGCCTTGCCACAGGCGAACAAGCCAGATGGGAAAGGTACGATGTGCTTGGAGAAATCAAGCCCGAATGTATGCCCGATTGGGCAAAGGAAGCACTTGCTAAAATCAAGGCGCAGGAAAAAGAGAAAAAGCAGAAAAGTCGGGAGGAACGCTGATATGGAGATACGAGCATTAACCCCTGCCGAGCAGAAATACACCTATGCTCAGAGTATGCAGCTTGAGGGACAGACCGCCAATATCGGTCATCTGCGTGGAGATTTTGACAGCTCTGGATACGGCTTTTATACCACTTGGACGGACACCCGAATACAATGGAAAACGGACGAGTTCAAGGTGGAGTTTGACGAAGTTATCAATGCTCTGCGCTCCGATAAATACGGACTGCTGAAAAACCGTTCCGCTATGAGTGCGTATGCAAGGCAGTATGCGGACAGCGCCTTTAAGGGGTGCTATTGCACGGAGTACGGTTTCCGTGTGGATACGGAGAAACACACCTATCTGCTGCGCTGTAACCCCACAAGGGGCGACTACAATTTTTATTGCTACTGCTTTGTAAAGGAATGGCTTGATAAGCACATTCAGAAAGCTGAGCAAGGTATCCGATTTATTGACCCGAACTATAAGGAGCTGTTCCGTATCCCAGACGGCGGCAGGATAATCGTAACGAACTCTTGGGGAGAAAAGCGAGAATATTCCTGCCGCTTTATAGATGAATGTCATACCGAGGTCGGCAACAACATTTTTCATATCTGCGAGTTTGCCGAGCGTATGCAGCAAAACGGGGCGACCTACGAGCCGAAACAGGTGGAGCAGCCACCCCAGAAAGCGCCGAGGAAAAACAACTATGAACGATAAAGGAGGATTGCGATATGGCTGTTAATCAGAAAGCCGTCAAGGTTTTGAACAAGGTTTTGGAAGCAGGCTTTACCGATGAAAAAGCAATTTCCGCTATGACTATGGACGATATTCTCTCTATGCAGAGTATCACGGTTGCGGACATTGCCCTTATCAACGACCTGCAAAAGAGCATTAAAGCGAACAAGGTCATTTCCTTTCTCGGCGGTGCTGCCGATGAATAAGAAAGACCGAATAACGAAAATGGAATAAGGAGGTGCAAATTCAATGGCTGCGAAGTATCAGCTAATTACGGAGCTGTATCGGCGCACAGGTATTGCGGTTGCAAAAAATCCGCAGGAGTGGCAAAGCTTTTTAGCTGCTGCTTGCCGCAACTATAAATGCCGCTTTGATGAACAGCTTTTAATATATGCGCAGCGCCCCGACGCTATCGCCGTTGCAGAGCTTGACACTTGGAACAAGCGTTTTAAGCGTTGGGTAAACAAAGACAGTAAGGGTATCGCCGTTTTCGACCCGAAGGGTCGCAGGAACACCCTTAAATACTATTTTGATGTTTCGGACACGCACGACGGATATTACGGCAGCCGCCCCGTCCCGATATGGCAGATGAACGGACGATACGAGCAGGCTGTTATCGAAAGGCTCTCCGATAGATTTGGCAACACAGAAAGCACCGACCTTGCTTCTGCCCTAATGGAAACGGCAAAGAACGCCGTTGGGGATAATCTGCAAGACTATTTCTCTCAGCTCAAAGGCTTCACAAGGGACAGCTTCTTGGAGGAATTGGACGACCTTAATGTAGAGGTCTGTTACAGGCGTTTGGTAACAAACAGCGTTGCATTTATGCTGATGAGCCGCTGCGGTCTGGATACAAACGAGCATTTTGACCGAGAGGATTTTGAGGGCATTATCAATTTCAATACGCCTGCGACTATTAACGCCCTCGGCATTGCCACAAGCGATATTTCCGAAATGGCTCTCAAGGAAATTTCTCTTGCAATACAAAATCTGCAAATCGCAGAGAAAGGCACAAATCGCACCTTTGTACCAGAAAGCAAAAGCCAATATAATATAGGCAGAATACAACCCGAAAGGAGCGAAAATAATGAACGCAATCACTTACAGCAGGCAAGGCGATTATCTTATTCCCGACCTGACATTACCGACCGAGCAAGAAAATCCGCTTGGCAGATACGCACAGATGCACAGGAGTTATCTGGAGCAGCACAAGCGAGTGATCTATCTCAACCTGCTGACATCGGGCAAGCTGAACGAGCATCTGTATCAGACCGAGCAGACGGCTCTCCAGAGATTGGAGCTTCTGACGAAGCAGCTTTCAGCCGAACAGGGCGTGACGGAGGAACTGAAAGAGAAAGCCCCGATGCAGTGGGTACAGAGAATGAACAACATCCGCAGTCAAGCGGAGGAAGTGATTATGACCGAGCTGATTTACAAGTAAGCGTTGCCAACGCCGATGAGGTCAAGGTCAATCTTCCCACCGTAGAGGAACAAATCGAAATAATAGCCGAAGCAGAGGACGAAAAATCCTCTGCTTTTGCTGTTTCACAGGAGGATATTGACTCTGTTCTGACAAGAGGAAGCGGCTTTCAAGACGGAAAATACCGTATCTACCGTCAGTTTCAGAAATATGAGGACAGCAAAAGTAATATCGCTTTTCTCAAAAAGGAATACGGCATAGGCGGCGGAACGCACTATTACCCAGACGGAACAAAAGGCGGCGAATGGCACGACGGCAAAGGCATCGGCATTGAAAAGCACGGGTCATATACAAACCCAGACTTGCGGCTCAGTTGGTCTAAGGTTGAAAAGCGCCTGCGTGAGCTGATAAAGGCAAACCGCTATCTCAATCCGAAAGAAAAAGACCATTATGCCGATTATCTGGAGAGCGTGTCAGCTCCCCAATATGAGGTTGACGCCCAGAGAAAAATGGCAAGACAGCGTTTTATCGACGCTCATTGTGACCTGCCGCCTGCCGACAAACGGGATACCCTTGCCCTGCGTCTGTCGGACTTTATCCGTGACTTGGATGGGCACGAAAAAGACCTGTTATCCAATGTGGAGCGTTCCGACCTTGTCGATGTTACGGCTGAACAAATGGAACAGCACTTGTCCGACCCTGCTGCCGTTCAACAGCTCCTTGATTTTCTTACCCAGATACAATGGAAAACGACATCGGTTTTCAGCCGAAGCAATGCGTGGAAATTTTCCGAGGAATTACGGGAGCTGCATCCGGTTCACTATCTCTACAATGAGGGCGATGTGGTTTATATCGGCGCAGACAAATACGAAATCACAGATTTTGACGAAAGCGCCGTATCTCTCCGAAATGCAGAGTTTCCGTTGTTCGGCAAGGAATACAGCCGAGAGGATTTTGAGAAAAAGCTCAAGGAAAATCCCGCAAACGACCATCTGAAAGTTGTCGTGACCGAGAAGCAGCAGACAGACGCACCGTCCGAGAAAAAGCCAGACGGAATACAGTTTTCTATCGGCTTTTCCGAACACCCTGCTTTTTACGACAGGCAGCTTAATGACCGTTATACGGATTTGAGCTTTGCCCTCGGAAACAAGCTGCTCGGTGTTCTGGATGAAAAACAGCACCGAGAGCGTGAAAGCAAGGAAATCGGTTGGTATCATAAAACGGATTTTGAGATTACCGCTACCGTCGTCGGCGAGGACTTTCACTATGAGGGGCGCTTTGATATTGGCGACGGCGAGGGCGACCTTATCGCCCACATCAGGAATTATTATGATTACTGCCTGTCGCCGCAATGCCCGTTTATCCCCGAATGGAAGCGACAGGGCGAGGATTATTACCGAGAACGGATGGATAGTCTGCGCTTGGGGCGTGATGTGTTTATCCCGTTCTTGGAGCAGAATACCGAGCTGACGCCAGAGGACGAAAAGCTCCTTGCCGAGATTATGGCTACCGAAAGTGACTGGTACAGGAAATCCGAAGAACCAGAACGAGCGTCTGCGGCAGATGAGATGATTGCCTATGCGGAAAAGGTTGCTTCGGAATATGAATCCGAGCCTCAAGAGGAACGCTTTGAGATTTTAATGACCTCGGATGCGTTCCCCGACCCCGAAGATGTTTATGCCATCTGGGATAATATCCGAGAGAAATATTACGCCGATGATTACGGCAAAATTCTGACCTATCCCACAGAGGAAGCGGCAAATGAGGGCTTGGTGGCAGTCAAGAAAGCGGTTGCCGACAAAGAAACCGAGGAATGGCTGTATGTGGAACGGGCTAAACAAGGTTTAGATCCCGTTCCCTCACAGGACAACGCCGACCTTATCGGCAAGGAAATCACGATAGACAACCGCAAATATGTTGTGGAGAGTGTCGGCAGGATAAGCGGCGATGTGTCCCTGCGTGACATCACTTTTCAGAACAGCACGGGCTTTCCAATTAACCGAGTGGAGAAAATCGGCTATATCCGAAGCCTTTTGGAACAGGCAGAAGCCGAATTACCGTCCGAAGAAAAGACGGACGCTCCAGCCGCTTTATCTGCTGACCGTCACAATTTCCGCATTACCGATGACACGCTCGGCGTAGGTGGCGCAAAGGAAAAGTTCCGCAACAATATGACGGCTATCAATCTTCTGCACGAGCTTGAAATCGAAAACCGCCTTGCCACACCCGAAGAACAGGAAATCTTATCTCGGTATGTGGGTTGGGGCGGTCTTTCTATGGCGTTTGATGAACACAATGCGGCGTGGGCTGATGAGTTCAAGGAGCTATATGCTACCCTGTCCCCAGAGGAATACAATGCCGCAATGGAGTCAACGCTGACAGCCTTTTATACGCCGCCCGTTGTTATCAAGGCTATGTATGAAGCACTTGACCGCTTAGCCTTTTCACAGGGAAATATCTTGGAGCCGTCCTGCGGTACGGGCAATTTCTTTGGACTGCTGCCCGAAAGTATGGCAGGCTCTAAGCTGCACGGCGTAGAAATCGACCCACTCACGGGCAGGATTGCGAAGCAGCTTTATCAGAAAGCCAATATTGCCATAGAGGGCTTTGAGCAAACAAAGCTTCCAGACAACCATTTTGATGTGGTTATCGGTAATGTGCCTTTTGGAGAAATCCGTGTGAACGACAGCCGATACAATGCCCAGAAGTTCCTCATACACGATTACTTTTTCGCAAAGGCGCTTGATAAAGTTCGTGCCGGCGGCGTTGTGATGTTCATTACCTCTAAGGGAACAATGGACAAAGCAAGCCCAGAGGTAAGAAAGTATATTGCCCAGAGAGCCGAGCTGTTAGGCGCAATCCGTCTGCCAGACAACACTTTCCGTGCCAACGCAGGCACAGAGGTCACAAGCGATATTCTCATTCTGCAAAAGCGTGACCGTGTAATTGATGTTGAGCCAGATTGGGTGTATCTGGACACAGACGAAAACGGCGTTACGATGAACAGCTATTTTATTCAGCATCCCGAAATGGTGCTCGGACAAATGCGGCTTGAAAGTACACGCTTCGGGAAATCAGAGCCTGCCTGTAAAGCCTATGAGGATAAATCTCTGTCAGAGCAGCTTCACAACGCCGTTCAAAGGATAAACGGCGAAATCACAGAGCTTGATAATGAGATAGACCAAATCTCCGACGAACAGGACACATCCATTCCCGCTGACCCGAATGTACGCAACTTCTCATTCGCTCTGGTAGACGGCAAGGTTTATTTCCGTGAGAATGACCGTATGACCCCTGCCACTGTATCAATGACGGCGGAAAACCGTATCAAGGGACTTATAGAAATTCGGGATTGTGTGCGCAGGCTCATTGAGTATCAGACCGAGAATTATCCAGAGGAAATGATACGCACCGAGCAGGAAAACCTAAACCGCCTGTACGACAGCTATACCGAGAAATACGGTCTTATCAACAGCCGAGGAAATTATCTTGCCTTTGCGTCGGACGAGAGCTATTTCCTTTTGTGTTCTCTGGAGGTGCTTGATGATGAGGGCAATTTCAAGCGGAAAGCGGATATGTTCACGAAGCGGACTATCAAGCCGCACCGTGAAGTAACCTCGGTTGAAACATCGAGCGAAGCCCTCGCTCTATCCATTGGAGAGAAAGCCCGTGTTGATTTGCCCTATATGGAACAGCTTACGGGCAAAACGCAAGCCGAGCTTGTCAAGGATTTGCACGGCGTTATCTTCAAAGTGCCGAACTCCGAGCCTGTTTCCTATGCAGCCGCAGACGAGTATCTGTCGGGCAATGTCCGCACGAAGCTCATTATTGCACAGGCGGCGGCAAAGGACGACCCAGAGCTTGCGGTCAATGTGGAAGCCTTAAAACAGGTCATTCCGAAAGACCTGTCCGCTGCCGAAATCTCCGTCCGTCTGGGAACGACTTGGATACCGCAGGAGGATATTCAGCAGTTTGTTATGGAGCTGCTTACTCCGTCGCAGTACGCCAGAGGAAAAATCAAGGTGCGCTACACCGAGTTTAACGGCGATTGGTTTATTGAGAACAAAAGCTCCGACTTCGATAATGTCAAGGCAAACAGCACCTACGGTACAAAGAGGGCTTCTGCCTACCGCATTATTGAGGATACTCTGAACCTGCGTGATGTCCGTATTTTTGACTATGTGTATGACGAACACGGCAACAAGAAAGCGGTGTTCAACGCAAAGGAAACGACGGCAGCACAGGCAAAGCAGGAAGCTGTCAAGCAGGCGTTTGCGGATTGGATATGGAAAGACCCAGAACGGCGAAACCGCCTTGTTCGCTATTACAACGACACTTTTAACTGCATCCGTCCCCGTGAGTATGACGGCAGCCATATCACTTTCGGAGGTATCAGCCCAGAAATCACATTAAGACCGCACCAAGTAAACGCTATTGCCCATATCCTTTACGGCGGCAATACGCTCCTTGCCCACAAGGTAGGCGCAGGCAAGAGTGCGACACGTTCGTAACTGAAAAGGTTACGCACAAGTCAGCTAACAATAGAATCGGGATTTGAAAGGAGTCCCTG
>ENA-UESH01000832-UESH01000832.1-human-gut-metagenome-genome-assembly--contig:-NODE-832-length-25754-cov-8.878802_pt1 | contig 25754 bp, 20 predicted proteins | sample MGYA00243001_ERZ508002 | MGnify/ENA primary metagenome ERZ508002 (study PRJEB26167, sample SAMN06115447) | human gut metagenome | host: Homo sapiens | place: China:Anhui | collected 2015-08-07 | study... | reverse complement strand
TGTACCGTATTATATATCTTCAAACTACTTAATATAAGTGGAGGATTAAACTCGCGCAAATGTATATTTCGAGGATTGAAATAACTAAACCCGCTTACTCCTCCAAAGTACAAGAAGTCACGATGATCCTTGAAGAAAGCTCCATCAGAGAATTCATCATTCTGCAATCCGTCATTCAAGGTATAATTATCTATTTTATTGTTTTTTACATTCAGGCTAGACAATCCCTGGTTGGTACTGATCCATATCTTTCCTTCGTGGTCTTTTAATATTCCATGAATTGTTTTATTATTCAATTTCTCGTCGGCATATTGTATCAGGTGAAAATCATTCTCCTCCTTTTTCAATTCGTTCAGTCCATAACTTGTTCCTATCCATATATTGGCATCATCACGCAGTAAACACAATACATCATTATTAGTCAGCAAAATCCGACTATCCATATCCTCCAATGATTTTATGCTGTTATCTTTCATATTGATACAGTTCAAGCCTCCGCCACGTGTGCCAAACCATAACATATTGTCTTCCGGATCGGATGTAATGGCATAAACAACATCGTTATTCAATGAGATATTCTTATCCGACGAATTATATTGCCTGAATCCTTTAACGTGATAACGACCTTGCTCTCTGGAAATATTTATTTTGATCAAACCATATCCTGATGTCCCCACCCATAAAAGAGAATCATTGTTCGTAAAATAAATGTTATACACAGCCTTGAAAGGCGGATATTTATCAGGTATCTCAAGCTTTTCCAGTCGCCCTGTAGCAACATTCAATATATTGATTCCGTTTCCTTCCGTTCCGATAAAAATGTCATTCGCTTTATTTCTTCTCAAGGCATAGACAGAATTGGAAATCAATCCTTTACTCTCATTCAGATAATCTGTCAATTCTTTCGTTGCAGGATTCAACAGTTTTATTCCGCTTCCTTTTGTGCCTATCAGAATATTACCATCTTCATCTTCACAGAAACATCTCACAGGGTGACTGGTGTGAACGGTTTCAAATAAAGAGTCGTAATGATAAAGTTGAATTAATCCTTGTCCGTCCGTTCCTATCCACAATATGTTCTGACTACCGGAATAAAGAGTGAAGACTGATAACTGACTGGATAGTTCGTTCAGGTAGGTAAAAGTATTCTTTTTTAAATCATAATGAATACATCCCCCTTCTATAAAGCTGACGTACATCTTGTTCTCTGCTAAAATAACCTGCGCTACTATCCAGCTCAATGCATTGGGAAACTGTAAAGTCGGGATTTAAAAGGAAAAGTTTGTTGTCTTTGTTTAAGATAAATCTGCCTTTCGACAGAAATATCTTATCTACAGGAGTCTGTATGTCGACTGTGCGTAAATCACTCTGTTTTCCTCCGTTAATGAGTAGATTGTAGGTCAGATACACAGTATTTCCATTATTTAAAAGGAAAAGCATACGGTCGGAATCACTCACGGAATAATCCTTTATATGACTTGCAAAGTCTGTGTTAATCGGATTAAACTCATCTTCAGAATCATTGTAGACAAAGAACCCCAGCCCCTTTATGAGGCAGATAATATCTCCTGCCGCACTCTTTCCTAAAATAAAAGACTTTTCCTGATTGGGTACTTTATTATCTGTTCTTAAATAATACCTTGTTATCTGACGGGTTCGTTTATCTAACCGATTGATTCCATTATCTGTTGCTATCCATAAACTGCCCTTACATTCGATAATCTGGCGGATAACGTTATTACTTATAGAATTCGGATTGTTTTTGCTATATCTGAATGTCGTAATTTCTCTTCCATTATATGCATTCAGTCCATCCCATGTCCCAATCCAGATCGTATGTTCTGCATCTTCCAAAATACAGTTTACTGAATTATTCGTCAGCCCGTTAACATTTGATATGTGTTTTGCCACATTAAAAGCATAAGACTTTGTGGAAGTGACAAATGCAATAATCAGAATAAAAAATAATTGTGCGTATAAGATGTTTCTCATGTAAATGAATGTTATTTATACGGTTAGGATAATAGCAAATATAAGGAATTTATTTTATTCCGCGCATATTTTCATCGGTAACAAGGGTGTATGATTTCACCGTCAACAACCAATCAATAATCAATAGGCGTTTGCTAGATTCAGTATTCATTCATGAGAAATAATAATGTCTTTTTCATGGTCAGTTGGTTGTTAAAAAAGGGCGGATTTTATAATCCGCCCCCTCATTTTATTCATATTAAAAACCCGGATTTTGGGAAAGAATATTGTTGCTCTTATCCCTTTCACCTTGCGGTATCGGAAACAGATAATCTCTGTCGTCTCTAAAATTGGCACCTTTCGATGTATTATATTTGGTTGCATAAGCACGCATAACGGTTCCGAAACGTTTTTGTCTCATCAGGTCATCCCGTCTCCATCCTTCCATTGCTAATTCACAACGACGTTCCTTCCAGATGATTTCTTTCAGACGATCTTGGTCGGTTTCTGTTATGTCGGGCAGTGTATTAGTTGTTGTAGCAGGGATATACGCCTGTTGATCTCTTCTCGGATCTATCGGATTAGTTTTGCGGGCTCTTTCTCTTACATCATTCAGGTAAGGAAGTGCAAGCCCTGGTTTTCCATTTTCGTTTAATACTTCGGCATACATCAAGAGAACATCGGAATAACGGATCAAACGAATGTTGTAACTAATCATCCAGACGTCGAAACCAGTTTTTTCTACTGCTGGCACAGTCATCTTGTAATCATGATAACCGCTTGGAGATTCAGCGTTGTCTTGCGCTTCAGTATCACCTTTATATCTGTCACCAGTTTGTGTGAATACATAAGTAATACGCGGGTCATCTGCATCAAAGGCATCATAGAGGTCTTGGGTCGGTACATGAAATCCATATCCCTGATAACCGGAGATGCGTCTGCTTGTGAAGAAGTGGGGAACATTGGTACCTGTGGCAATGTTTTTATCATATACTTTGTTGGCAATCTCAAATACTGATTCCGAACTGTTTTCATATTCAGTGCGCCAGTTCATGCCGTAATCACTCAACAATGTATAGTCTTTGTCCACTTCAATAATATCATGAAGTACCGTTTCGGCAGAGGTAAAATCACCTTTGAACATGTATGTTTTAGCAAGCATTGTTTTAGCAAAGCCACGTGTTGCACGATAAGCATCATCTTCAGAGTAATCTCCTTTTGCAGGAAGTGCGGAGGCATCGGTTAAATCATTCACAATACATTCATATACCTTCTCCAATGGGGAGCGGGGTATTTGCAGTATTTCAGCGGGTTGCATCGGCGTAGTGATTAGAGGCACTTCTCCGAATGTAGTGACCAGACAATAGTACCCGAATGCTCTCAATGCTTTAGCCTCGTTTGCATAACGTTTCAATAGTTCTTCGTTTCCTATTGCATCAGGAGCATAATAAATCACATCGTTACAGCGATTGATTAATCTGTACAGAATCTCCCAACGACGTCCTACTTCACCATTGGTTGTGTAGATCGTAAAGTCGGACAAGTCGCGTACTTCGGCACGGTCACCGTCATTTCCTCCTCCTTTTAGAGCATCATCAGTGCTGCAATCACCTACAAAATAATGATTTAATGCATATTCATTCCAAGTTGTACGTAATTGAAGATAAGCTCCAGTCAAGGCTTGTTCAATATCGCTTTCCTTCTGATAATAATTATCGCTTGTGGTTTTACCATAACTTGGTTCGTCGAGAGAGCAGCTATACAACCCCACTCCGGCAAGAGCCCAGCATATTATAAATAATATTTTTCTCATAATGTAATGTCTTTTTAGCTAGATTTAAAATTGCAAATTAACTCCAAAAGTGAATGTACGTGAAGACGGATAACGTGTAGTATCCACTCCCATATCCAATGGGTTATTGATACCCAGTTCCGGATCAAGTCCGGAATAACCGGTTAAAGTAAATATATTCTGACCGCTCACATAGAATCTACAACTTGAAAACAGTTTGCTCTTCTGGCAAATGTGACTCGGCAGTGTATAACCTATTTGCATATTCTGCAAACGCAGGTAAGAACCGTTCTCCACATAGAAAGAAGAACCTCTCATATTATTGTTAGAGTCAGAGTTGGTTATGCGTGGATATACAGCATCCAAATCCCCGTCTTTTGTCCATGCTTTTGTGTAAGCATCCGCCAACGCATTCTGGCGTCCTGCTGAAGCAAGGCTTCCTTTAGCAACGTTCCAGATGTCATTTCCAATAGTTCCCTGGAATGCCATACTTACGTCAAAGTTCTTATAACTAAATCCTAAGTTGAAACCATAAATGAGGTCCGGATTAGGATCACCGATAAAAGTACGGTCATCATCATCGTTCAATTCGCCTGATTCTCCTAATTTGGCAAACTTAAAATCACCCGGTTGTGCATTAGGCTGAATCTTGGTACCATTCTTATCCACATAATTGTCTATCTCTTCCTGATTCTGGAATATTCCTATTTGTTTGTACCCCCAGAAACGTCCGATAGGACCTCCTACATACGTACGGCTAGTATTTCCACTCAAATATTCCGATGTAAGTTTGGTTACCTCTGTCTTATAAGTAGACATGTTCAGCCCTACATTGTAATTAAAGTCTTTTCCTATCTGGTTACGGTAGTTGACTACTATTTCAAAACCGGTATTCTTCAAGTCTCCCGCATTAAAGAAGGGGCTGTTAGGGAAGGCGCCAAAAGAAGGAATAGGCATATTGAGCAACATGTCACTTGTTTTCTTTACATAAAAGTCCATGCTAACATCAAGGCTGTTTTTAAAGAAAGACATATCTAAACCGACATTGGTTTGTTGGCTGGTTTCCCATTTAATATCTGCATTTCCCACATAAGTCGGAACGTAACCTTGTGAGTACCCGTTTCCAAAGTACCATTGATTTTCATTATTGGTACCAATCAACGTAAGAGGTGCGTCTCTGTCGATTCGTTGGTTACCATTCTGTCCCCAACCTACACGCAGTTTTAAATTGGAAATTGTATTTTCAATGTTCAGGTTTTTGAAGAATTCTTCATTGCTCACTCTCCAACCTAATGAGACTGATGGGAAATAGCCCCAACGGTTACGTTTGGCAAATCTTGAAGAACCGTCGGCACGGAAATTGACCGTAGCAAGGTATCTATCATCATATACATAGTTGATACGTCCCAGGTACGACAACATAGAAGATGTTTCTTTACCTCCCGAGGTGTTATCTCCAGCTGTTTGTGCATCAAGTATCTGATAGATTTCATCGTTACCTAAAGCCTTTCTCTTAAATGCATTAATGCCTTCGCTGCTGTTCTTCTCATAAGTCATGGCAACCATTGCATCCAGTTTATGTCTGCCTATTATCGTGTTGTAATTAAGGCGTTGTTCCACCTGATAATTAGAAGTAACAGCGCTATTATTATTCAATTGAGTTTCTTTATTATATTTACTTTCCTGATTCGCTAAGTTATCTTCCGAAAAAGTAGACGAATAGACAGGACGGAAGTCTTTGAAAGTATCATGGTATCTTTCGAAACTATACTGTACCCGATAGCTCAATCCTTTATACAATTTGATTTGGGCAAACACATTACCAAATACATTGAATATGTCATTGTATCTATTAGGAAGTTCGAGCATGGCTACCGGATTAGGGTCGTAAGACCACTCGGTAGGCGCATATTTGTTATATTCGTAATTTTCAGAAGACGGATCTACCAACGGGCTGATAACAGGGGTAAAAGGATCAGCTTTTTGAATGAAATCGAATGAAGGAATTGCTCCTGCGTCACATTTTCTTATCTTTGCCAGATTGACATTGGCGCCAACAGTGATAAATTTGTTGATATCATATTCAAGATTCGCTTTAAGTGAAAGTCTCTTGAATTCAGTAGTGATGATTGCACCCTGATCGTCTACATATCCTAAACTTAAAGAAGATCTCGAATTATCTGTCCCCTTACGGATGCTTAGATTATAGTTCTGGTTGAAAGCTGTACGGGTTACTTCATTCCACCAGTTGGTATTATAGCCTTTCTGATACTGATTGGTAAACTTATCCTTCATTGAGTTTTGAAAGCTTGCATCGTTTTCATACGCTTTCATGATGAAGTTGTAGTATTGGTCGCTGTTCATCATGTTCAATGCTTTATAACTGTTTTTTACACCTACATAAGCATCCAATGTTACAGTCGTTTCACCTTTCACCCCTCCCTTGGTAGTAATGAGGATTACTCCATTAGAACCTCTCGAACCATAGATAGCGCAGGCTGAAGCATCTTTTAATACTTCCATACGTTCAATATCAGATGGATTCAGGCTGCTGATGTTATCCATGAACTGTCCATCAACCACGTACAATGGGTTGTTGTCATTGACGGTCCCTAAACCTCTCACGCGGATCACTGCATCCGATCCCGGCTGGCCGGAACTGGCGGCAACAAATACGCCGGCTGCCTTACCTGTAAGTAGTTCGGATGCATTGGACACTGCATAGTTCTTAATATCCTTACTACTTATAGAAGCCAAAGCACCGGTAAGGTCACTCTTTCTTTGAGTACCGTAACCAATAACTACAACCTCATCCAATTCATTATCGGACACTAGATTTACATTGTACGTTCCGCTATTTGTTACGTTTACAATTTCTGTTTTAAAACCTACATACGAGAATGAAACTTTATTTGACGATACTTTTAATGTATATTTACCGTCAAAATCAGTGATAGTACCATTGGTCGTTCCCACTTCAAGAACAGAAACTCCAATTAAAGCCTCTCCGGTATTACTGTCGTATACCACACCCGAAATACTCTTGGTTTGCTGTGCAAAGACATTTGTGCAAACAGCAAGAATAAGAATGAATAATAAATGCTTACTCATAGTTTATACACTTAGATTTAATTATATGAAATGATATTTTGTTTATTCGCAATAATCTTACCATCTTTCAGTTCTAATTCTGTTCCGGCGGGAAGTTCCACAATTACTCTTGCGTCGTTGGCCGGGATCTCAACGGAGCCATTTGTCTTTATATTTTTTGCTATATATTCTTTGGCAACAATATCAAACAAATCGCATGGTTGGGTAGCTTGATAAGTAATGGTTTTGGTCTCTTTATGAGGGTTATAATAGAGATAGACCGGATAAGGTTTCTCTGTATAGAAGTCTGTGACATTACAATCCAGCCGGAGGATACCCTCCACATTCGTTTGACAAACAATGGCCCCTAAAATACCAACAGGAGAAGAACTGTAAACGCTGAACATGCTCTCCGTCGGATTACCTTTTATCCATTTGGGACCATCGCCGATTGCAACCGGACTAACCCCTTTTAATGATGCTTTTCCATAGTCATCCGTTTTTCGTAAACCTTCATAAGAAACATTGTCATAAGTAATGTCCTTCAATTCAGGAGCCCATTGATGTGTTTCATCTATTTCCCCCGGATAGAACAAACGACATGCACTTGCATTGTTCAACATCCACTTGCCGATAGCTTTTGCATATTGAGGCTGATATTTCACCATCGGAATGAAAGGCCAGGCGGGTTTGATACTGTTCATAAGGAATGCATATCCTCCGCCGTCTGTGATACTTCCTTGCAGACCGCTTACATCATAGTCACCCCATTTTCCTACAATAATTCCCCAACCGGTTCTTCCTGTAGGGCTTTTACATCCGTCAAATACCCAATCAAGAAGTTTGGCTACATCATAGTTGGCTCCTTCTACTGCATTCAAATAGGCTGCCGTATACACTCCGAGTGGTAAAAGGGCCTCGTAAAAACGGCTTTCTTTTTGGGCAAGCAGGGCTTCGATGGCACTTTTACTATGTTGCAGATAACGTGGATCACCAAACTTATGATAAGCACACAACAATACATAAGCATGCCCACCGGCGGCGTCTTGTTGCAATGGAATATTATTAACCATTCCTTTCATTTGTGCATAGTCAAAATAAGAATAGTCGTAGTTTCCATTCAATACAGAATCTGCTTTAACAAACTGCTCCGCAATACTTTTTTGTATCTTCTCTGCCCCGTCTACATTGGGGAAAACATCGCAAATAGCATAATATAAGGCATTGGGTAATACATCATACCACCAGTCACGGCCATAGCCTCCTCCTAAAAGGGCTACTGACGGAGTCGTATTGTTCATGACTATATTCCAGCCGTTATCAGAATTGAAATAATTCTGCACCATTTTTACATAGTTATATCCGTCTTGATTCGTCTTGTCAATTCCTACAAGGCCGGCACCAAGAATAGCTGCCAATGAGTTCAGACTTTCATGGAACTCTCCATTATTGGCATTCTTTCCCTGACGAATATCTTTAATGGCAGTATATAAGCCAAATGTAGTCTGGTCCATATTTCTGCGGGTGTCATCTAACCAGATTAATGGTCCGACTTCGCTTTTATTATTCCAGTCAAAGATAAACTGGTCATACTTTTGGGCTTTTTGCTTCCAGTCCAGCATTTTATAAGTTTCAGGCATATCAGGCATAGAGTCTACCCTATGGATGGAAACCTGCTTTACCTTTTCGCCAAAGTTATTTCCGTTGCCCGAGCAAGATGCCAGGAGACAAACGGTCATAAGTACAAAAACACCTTTACTTGTCATTTTCATGTTCAATAGTATCAGTTTGATTAGTAATATTCTTAGCTAAAGGATATGCCGCTAATTGTAATCCGGCAACAATCACCAGCGCATATTTCAATGCAAAATCCTGCGATACACAATAAGCAAGGAAGATAAACAGTAGTAAGCCGAAAGCTCTTCCAAGGAAAAGGCCGAACTCATGACTTAGGATATATGCATATTCGTTTCTATTCTCAATCTTTGCAACTGCATCAATTGTTCTCATCATAATGGGGAAGTAAGCCAGGTCGAACAAAGGCTGGAATATCACTTTGCAAAGGACGAAAAGGATCACTCCTGTAGCAGAGAAGAGAATACCGTTGAATAGTGTACCGACAAAGAATACGATTAATCCTCCTACAAAGATTTTCAAACGGTCTTGCGGGCGGGCCATACGTCCTAATACATACACCAGGACAGCGGTCAGTGCCCCGCTAACTCCCTGAATCAGTCCTAACGCTCCTTCATCTCCTACCAGCTTCAATACCAATATAGCCGGTGCCGTTACTAAAAAACCTTGAACCACTCCTTTCAATGCGGCTAGCCACAGCATCTTTTTCCAAAGTATGTTGAAGCGGAAATAGAGGAAGTTCGTTTCTTTAGGGTTCTCGAATTTACCTTTCCACAGTGTCATGCAGGCGATAACGGTAATGACTACTGCTGCCATCGTAACTACACAGTAAGAGGTATTGATATTGAAGAGGAATCCGAAAACTTCTTTTCCATCTATCTGGCTGATAAATGCGCCTATAATTAAAGGAACACCGATGGAAGTAATAGAAAAGAAGAAAGACTCTAGTCCGAAGAAATAGTTACGGCTGTTGTCGTTGGTATTATAGAGAGCCAGCAGGTATCGGTTGGTCCAAAAGAAACCAGAAGCTGCTCCCATTAAAAAGCCGGCCAGACCAAGTTCGATGAAGCCAAGTGACTTGATGGTCATCATACCGAACATGGAAATGCCACTTACCAGGATTCCTACCGAATAAAGTGTCTTCACACTGTATTTCTTTAGCAGATAGCCGTTAACAAGAGAGGTAGTAATGATGCCTATATACATTGCCAGCTGATAAAAAGCAACCATCACCGGATCGCTCGTGTTCCTCATGATATAGGCTCCCACAAAGATTTCTACTATCGGTAGTACCAATGCATAAAGCATATTGGTAACCAACAGTGTTCTCATGTTAGGTTCCTGTTGCTTAAAGAACAGATATTCTTTTTTCAGTTTATTCATTACTTCTTTTGTGTCTGTTTTAATACGTTTAATATCTCTGAAATGGAAAGCTCTGCCTTACAAATCACTTCATCGCTTGCTCCATAATACATGGTTATCGTATCGCCGTCCACCAAATGCCCATTAGTGAAAACTACATTTCCGAAGAAACCTGTTTGCTCATAAGCGGCGATAGGTTCCATGATCGGTTCTTCGCTTCTTGCAATGACTTTCGACGGGTCATTTAAATCGAGTAATAAAGCCCCCAAGCAATAACGGTGATTAAAATCGGCTCCATGATAAATCTCCAGCCAGCCTTCTTCTGTCTTTATTGGAGCTGCCCCTGCCCCTACACGTGCGCAATCCCACATTCCGTCACGAGTGGTTGCCACACATTTGTGATTTCCCCAATGCAAGCGGTCGGGCGATTCTGCCAACCATATATAATTGCCACCAAGTTCGGGACTGCTCGGGCGATGAAGAGCGAAATACTTGTCACCTATCTTCTGTTCGAATAATGCACAATCTTTATTATGTGGTGGGAATATCATCCCATGCCGTGTATAGTTTTTCCAATCATTGGTGTGAATCAGTCCAACTCCTACAGCTACCGACGATACTTCTGTGAAAGTAAGGTAAAAACCATCTTCGGTTGTTGCAACACGGCAATCCTCAATACCGAATGCTTCCAGCTCTCCTTTTCCGAAAATAGGTGGAAATTCCGGTTCATCTTTGAAGTGAATACCGTCGGTACTTGAAACCAATCGTAAGTAAGACATCGTAGTCAGATAATTCTTTCCTTTGTAACCGATAACGCGTGGGTCTGAAGCATCCAAATCGGGATCATTCTTTAAAAACGAAACCACTTCTATTTTTCCTTTTTCATTATATATAGGAAAACTGATAATTCCTTCTTTCTGTATAGGTCTCTCTGCGACGCGCAAAAGTAACCAAATTTTGCCTTGATATTTGAAAACTCCGGGATTTAACAAACATGTAATTTCCATTCCGTTGATTCCCGCTTTTAAATCTTTTGGAGCCAGTAGGGGGTTCTGCTCACATCTTTTAGCTATATCCATAATATTTCGATTAGTGATTATTTCTGTGAACAAAAGTATGAGATGAGAGACAGGAAAGCGTTTACTATATTCTCAAAGAGGTGTACACATGCTCAAGAACATGTTTTTAAGAGGATGATATTAGGGAATGATTTTAGAAGAGGCAGAGATATTCGTATTTATATGCTGTTGCTATTTAAATACTTGATTTATAGATGGATGCGCAGTTCGTTGAAGTGTATTATATTCTCATAAGTGTATAGTATAGTTTCTTTGAGGAGTGCAAAAGAAACATATAAAGATAAAAAAATAAGAGGCCAAACTCAAAAATATAATTTGAGGAAGCCTCTTGTTTTTTCTTTTTAATAAAAATAATACTGTAAATCCTATTTCTTCACATACGGATAATCTATCGTACATAATCTGTCAGAGTTTGTTTGATAGAGGTGAAGCCGTTAAAAAGAAATTTGTTAGACAGCCTCTTTTCGTTATCGGTTTGGTATACTGTCTTTATAAATAGTAATTGTCCTTTTTCTTGTTGAATCATTCTTGATACTGGTTACATCTCCCCGGGTCGTGAAATACACATAGTTTCCCAGATCGAGAAAACGGTACACTTTCACTCCGTCGTGCTCGAACAGATAACTGACTTCATAAGTCTGGTTATTTTCCGATTTTCCGCTTTTCAGTGGAATACCTGCATAGCAGGAAGCTAGTCCCGTTATGCAGAAGAAAAGAATAAAGGTCCGAATCAATGTTTTCATAATCATTTCTTCACGTGAGGATAATCTATCGTATAATGTAATCCGCGGCTTTCCTTACGTTCCATTGCTTGGCGCATAATCAGATAACCCACATTCACCATATTACGCAATTCGCAGATTTCTCTGGACGCTACGCTGCGTTTGAACAGGCTTTCAGTCTCTTCGTAGATAATATCGAGTCTGTCCCAGGCACGTTTTAGACGGAGGTCGCTGCGGACAATACCTACATACGTACTCATAATCTGGTTCACTTCCTTCATACTTTGCGTAATGAGCACCATTTCTTCCGGCGAACGGGTTCCTTCATCGTTCCATTCGGGAATATCTTCATTATAAGAATATTGATCGACCACTTGTAGACTGTGCTTGGCGGCAGCGTCGGCATATACCACTGCTTCTATCAATGAGTTGGAAGCCAGACGGTTTCCACCATGCAATCCGGTGCACGAACATTCTCCCACGGCATAAAGGCGTTCGATGGAAGATTGTCCGTCCAGGTCGACAAGAATACCTCCGCAGAGATAGTGGGCGGCCGGGGCTACCGGGATATAATCTTTAGTGATGTCGATGCCCAGGCTAAGACATTTCTCGTAGATATTGGGGAAGTGTTTCTTTGTTTCTTCGGGATCTTTGTGGGTGACGTCCAGATATACATGGTCGTCTCCACGGTTCTTCATCTCGTTGTCGATGGCGCGTGCCACGATGTCACGGGGAGCGAGCGAAAGACGGGGATCATATTTCTGCATGAACTCTTTTCCGTCCATGGTGCGCAGTACGCCTCCGTAACCACGCATTGCTTCCGTTATCAGGAAAGAAGGGCGGTCTCCCGGATGATACAGGGCGGTAGGGTGGAATTGTACAAACTCCATATCCTTCACCGTACCTTTGGCACGGTAAACCATGGCGATACCGTCTCCGGTAGCGACTAGCGGGTTAGTGGTTGTTTTATAAACGGCTCCTACTCCACCGGTAGCCATTAGCGTCACTTTAGCAAGATAGGTATCTACTTTTCCCGTTTTCGGATCGAGGATATAAGCACCATAACATTTGATGTCCGGTGTCTGGCGGGTTACAGTCACTCCCAGGTGATGCTGTGTCAGGATTTCAATGGCAAACTGGTTTTCGATGACCGTGATATTCGGATGGCGTTGTACGGCTTTAATCAGGCTGTCTTGAATTTCTGCTCCTGTATTGTCTTTATGGTGAAGAATACGGAACTCCGAGTGTCCGCCTTCGCGGTGCAAGTCAAATTCGCCTTTCTCGTTTTTGTCAAAATCCACTCCCCACTTAATCAGTTCTTCAATTTGCGCGGGAGCTTCGCGCACTACCTTTTCTACTGCGGCACGGTTACTGATCCAATCGCCGGCAATCATTGTGTCTTCAATGTGCTTGTCGAAATTATCCACCAGAAGGTTGGTGACGGAGGCTACACCTCCCTGGGCGAAGTACGTATTGGCTTCTTCCAGCCCACTTTTACAGATAAGAGCAACTTTACCTTTGTGCGCCACTTTCAGCGCAAAACTCATACCGGCAATTCCGGAACCGATAACGAGGAAATCGAATTTTCTTACCATAATCTTGTTATTTCTCACCGCAAAGCTACAAAATAAGTTACTTCGTTGTACTTTTCGTTGTCACTAATTCATAAAATTGCTACCTTGCAGGCAAAAATCTGACAAAATGAATCGAATTTTTCATGCTCGCATCGCCTGGTACCAATATTTCCTGTTGGTGGTGCTTACTGTAAATGCTGTTGGCGCATTGTGGTGCAAATATATCTTGGTAGCGGTACTGTTTATGCTGATGCTGATTGTAGTGATCGAACAGATTATACATACTACTTATACGTTGACTACAGACGGTAACCTGGAGGTTTCACGCGGCCGTTTTATTCGTAAGAAGGTTATTCCGCTTTCCGAAATCACCACAGTCAGGAAATACCATTCCATGAAGTTCGGTAGTTTCTCGGTGACGGATTATATCTTGATAGAATACGGAAAAGGGAAGTTTGTTTCGGTGATGCCTGTCAAGGAACAGGAATTTGCAGAACTACTCGAAAAGAGAATGTTTGAAAAGAAGATAAAAGAGTAACTGATTATATACTATGAAATATCAAGTGATTATCATCGGTGGCGGTCCTGCGGGATATACGGCTGCCGAAGCTGCCGGTAAAGGTGGTTTGAGCGTATTGCTTATCGAAAAGAATAGTCTGGGTGGCGTCTGTCTGAACGAAGGCTGTATTCCTACGAAAACATTGTTGTATTCGGCAAAGACTTATGACAGTGCAAAACATGCATCAAAGTATGCAGTCAATATCCCGGAAGTCTCTTTCGATTTGCCTAAGATAATAGCGCGTAAAAGTAAGGTAGTGCGTAAACTGGTGCTGGGAGTGAAAGCGAAGCTGACTGCCAACAATGTTACAATCGTATCGGGAGAAGCGCAGATCATTGATAAAAATACGGTTCGCTGCGGGGAAGAGACTTACGAAGGAGAGAATCTGATATTATGTACGGGTTCGGAAACCTTTATTCCTCCTATTCCGGGAGTGGACGCGGTGAACTACTGGACGCACAGAGATGCTTTGGACAGTAAAGAATTGCCGGCTTCTTTGGCTATTGTTGGTGGCGGGGTAATCGGTATGGAGTTTGCGTCGTTCTTCAATAGTTTGGGAGTACAGGTGACGGTGGTTGAGATGATGGACGAAATCCTGGGTGGAATGGATAAGGAGCTTTCCGCTTTGCTCCGTGCAGAATATACAAAACGAGGTATTAAATTCCTGCTTAGTACGAGAGTGGTCGGCTTGTCGCAAACGGAAGAAGGGGCTGTTGTTTCTTATGAGAACGCGGAGGGAAACGGCAGTGTCATTGCAGAGAAGCTGTTGATGAGTGTCGGCCGTCGCCCGGTGACGAAAGGTTTCGGGCTCGAAAACCTGAATTTGGAGCAGACGGAGCGTGGTGCTATCAGAGTTAATGAAAAGATGCAGACTTCTGTGCCGGACGTGTATGTTTGTGGTGACCTGACAGGATTCTCTTTGCTCGCCCATACGGCTGTTCGTGAAGCGGAAGTTGCCGTACATTCCATCTTGGGAAAGGAAGATGCCATGAGTTATCGGGCTATTCCGGGCGTAGTCTATACCAATCCGGAGATTGCTGGAGTGGGTGAAACGGAGGAGTCGGCCTCAACGAAAGGAATCAATTATCAGGTTATCAAACTTCCGATGGCTTACTCCGGCCGTTTTGTGGCGGAGAATGAAGGCGTGAACGGAGTCTGCAAAGTATTGCTGGATGAACAGCAGCGGGTGATTGGCGCTCATGTGTTGGGAAATCCGGCTTCGGAGATTATCACTCTTGCGGGCACTGCCATTGAGCTCGGATTGACGGCAGCGCAATGGAAAAAGATTGTTTTCCCGCATCCTACGGTAGGAGAAATCTTCCGGGAAGCTCTATAAACGGATTCCGATATCTGACATCGTTCATTGATGAAGATACCTATCTGATTCATTGATGAGGGGGTATCTCACTGATAAATCGAATATATGATGAGAAAATATATAATCACTCCGGCCTTATTGGCAATAGTTTGTATGGTGATGTGTCATTGTACATTTAATCGTAAAGCGTCAGTTGCCGCCAATGAATATTTGATTCAGGGCGAATTGGCCAATCTTCCCGACAGCATTGTGATCGGCCTGTATGAAGAAGACGGAAATATTCTCAACTGTGTCTTGAGAGATACGCTTATGAATGGACAGTTCTCTTTCCGCGACACGGTTTCTACCACACGGAAAATGCTGATTATGTCTGATAACCGGGGCTTCCCGGGTACATGGCTGGAAGTGTGGATCGCACCGGGGGAATACATCGAAATCAAGGGACAGGACAAACTAGTGAAAACATGGGAAGTAGTAAGTGATGTGCCGGAACAGCAGGAAGAAAACCGCTTTATGGCTTGCGCGATGGCTCAACAGAAAGAACTGATGCAATACATGGCAGCGGAATATGACTGGCAACGGATGATGTTCATTGACCATCCGGGCGACCGGGAGTTTGAAAGTCAGGCGTGGGCCAAGATAGATTCTATCCGGAAACTGTCAATGCCGTTGCAGCAGGAAATCTGGAAAAAGGAAATGGAATACATGGAAGAAGCTCCCGTCTCCCCGGTGTGGATGGACAGGTTACTGTTTTTTGCTTCCATGATGAAATATAAAACCATCATGCCTTATGAAGAAGAGGTGAAAAAACTCTATGCCCGAATGTCCGAAGCTGATAAACAAACAGGTGACGGACAGGAGATTACAGCCTATGTTTATCCTCCCGCTACCGTAGGAGTTGGAGATATGATGGTGGATGGAGACCTATATGATGCGAATGATTCTCTCCGTCATATTTCCGAGTTCAAAGGAAAATTCATCTTACTCGATTTCTGGAGTAGCGGGTGTGGTCCTTGCGTGGAGTCGATACCCGAAATGGAGAAGGTGATGGATCTGTACAAGGATAAAATGACTGTGATTAGTATTAGTGAGGACCCGAAAGCACGTTGGAAAGAGTATATCAAGACGAAAGGAATGGGCGGTAACCAGTGGAACGAACTTCGTAAAGGACGTACCGGTCTTGCCCTAAATTATCAGGTACGGGGAATCCCTCATTATGTATTGATTGCCCCTGATGGAAAAATCCAGGATGTATGGTCCGGCTATGGCGCCGGTTCGCTTCTTGGACAGGTAGAGAAAAACTTGAAATAGATAGAGGTAAGATACGATCATTTGTTGATGTCATAAACAGTGTTATATGAAAAAAAGTCTTTTGTTAGTCGCCCTTTCAGTTTGTTTGTTGCCACTTTGGGGACAACAAAATTTCTCCCGGATAGATTCGCTTATCAAGAAGATGCTCCCCGAAGCATCCGAAGTCGGCATATCCGTCTACGATCTGACGGCTAAGAAATCACTTTATAACTATCGTGCGGAGAAACTTTCACGTCCTGCCTCTACCATGAAGCTGTTGACGGTTATTACCGCACTTTCCTGCCCCGAAGCCAACGAGCCTTTCCGCACGGAAGTATGGCACGATGGCGTGATAGAGCATGATACCTTGCAAGGCAACCTGTATGTGGTAGGCGGATTCGATCCGGAATTTGACAGCCAGTCGATGGATTCATTGATAGAAGAGGTAATCACTTTCCCTTTTTCGGTTATTAACGGGCAGGTCTATGGTGACGTTTCAATGAAAGACTCCCTTTATTGGGGCAGCGGATGGGCGTGGGACGATACACCTGCGGGTTATCAGCCTTATCTCTCTCCGCTGATGTTCTGCAAGGGGACTGTACAGGTTTCCGTAGTTCCATCCACGGTGCAGGGCGATACGGCAAGTGTTTCCTGCCAGCCTCTGTCTTCTTATTATACAGTGACGAATCAGACGAAAACACGTACCTCTTCTGCCGGGAAATTCTCTTTCACAAGAGACTGGCTGACGAATGGAAACAACCTCCTTATTTCGGGTAATGTCACTTCGATTCGAAAAGATGATGTCAACATCTATGATTCTTCCCGTTTCTTTATGCACACTTTCCTGGAACGTCTTCGAGGGAAAGGAATCACGACTCCCCAGTCGTATGGCTTTGCCGAATTACCTCGCGACAGTGTGAGAGTAGAGCGTATGGCTTGCTGGAACACTTCTGTGCAGAAAGTGCTGAACCAACTGATGAAAGAGAGTGATAACCTCAATGCGGAAGCATTTCTCTGTCGCCTGGGAGCGCAGGCTACGGGAAAGAAGCAAGTAGCTGCCGAAGATGGTATTGTCGAAATAATGAAGCTGATCCGCCGCCTGGGGCATGACCCGAAAGACTATAAGATTGCCGACGGTTGCGGACTGTCCAATTATAATTACCTCTCTCCTGCCCTGCTGGTGGATTTTCTAAAATATGCGTACTCGCAAACAGAAGTGTTTCAGATGTTGTATAAATCACTTCCCGTTGGTGGGGTGGACGGAACTTTGAAATTCCGGATGAAAGGTACTCCTGCTTTTCGGAATGTTCATGCCAAAACAGGCTCGTTTACGGCAATAAATGCGCTTGCAGGCTATCTGAAGATGAAGAACGGACATGAAGTGGCATTTGCCATTATGAACCAGAATGTACTTTCGGCGGCTAAAGCGAGAGCATTTCAGGATAAGGTGTGTGAGGTGATTATTGGGAAATAGGCTGATATGAATACATTAGCCCGTACAACCAAAGTGGAATTCCGTTGTTGAATCCGATTTCTATGTTGTCAAGGGGCAGGTACTATTTTCCATGGAGGGCTCTTTATTGATTCTTCTATAAAAAGACAATTGTATTCTCTAATAAGCAAAAATCGTAGGATTTTGTTTACCAGAGAATACAATTATACTTGTTTAGAATCGAATATTGTAAATCCTATATTCTATTTACTTGGCGTATTCAGCCCAATTGGTATTCTTCATATCGCCGCTCTTAGCCAACTCTGCGTGCATACCAAGTGCAGCCTGAATAGCGTGTGGAGTCTGTGCCCGGTTACCGGCCAGTTTGAGGTAATCCCAAAGAAGCTCTTTGTAGTCAGGATGTGCACAGTTTTCGATGATGGCTTGTGCGCGTTCTTTCGGGCTCTTGCCACGAAGATCGGCAACACCTTGCTCGGTGATAACGATGTTGACATCGTGCTCCGTGTGGTCGTGGTGGGATACCATCGGTACGATCGCGCTGATCTTCCCTTCTTTGGCCACAGACGGACAAGTGAAGATAGAGATGTAAGCGTTGCGGGTAAAGTCTCCCGAACCACCGATACCGTTCATCATTTTTGTTCCGCCGATATGGGTAGAGTTTACGTTGCCGTACAGGTCAACTTCGATGGCTGTATTGATAGAAATGATACCGAGGCGGCGTACTATTTCCGGGCTGTTTGAGATTTCCGACGGACGGAGAACCAGTTTGTCGCGGAAGAAATCCATATCATTGTAGATGCCTTCCAGACAGTCATTTGTAACAGTCAGTGAACAGGCGCTACCGAATTTGATGCGTCCTTCGCGAATCAATCCGATCACGGAATTCTGGATTACCTCTGTGTACATTTCGAATGCAGGAATCGTTTTATCACGTCCCAATGCACCGAGTACGGCGTTGGCGATGTTTCCTACACCCGATTGCAAAGGCAAGAAACTGGACGGGATAATACCGCGTTTCATGTCGGCTGCAAGGAAGTCGGCAACATTCTGGCCGATTTTGTCGGTCAACGGATCAGCGGCAGCGAAAGAACGCGCTTCGTCCGGCCAGTTGGTTTCCACTACGCCTATAATTTTTTTCGGGTCTACCTGAACGTAAGGCAGTCCGATACGGTCACTCGGTTTATAGATCGGTATTTCGCGGCGGTAAGGCGGGTCGAGCGGTTCGTATACGTCGTGCATACCCATACCGGATTTGCTGTGTGCGCTGTTCAACTCCACGATGATCTGGTCGGCAAGACGGCAGATGGTCGGGGTGATGCCACCGGCGGCAGTCAGATAAATTTTTCCGTCCGGAGTTACTTCGCAGGCTTCGATGATGGCTACGTTCACTTTGCCCATGAACCCGTAGCGCACTTCCTGTGCCATTTGTGAGAGGTGTATGTCGTTGTAGGCAATCTCTCCGTTGTTCACAGCTTTGCGGAAGTCGGCGTTGGTAGTATAAGGAGCGCGGTAGCGGATGGCTTTGGCACGTGACAGTACGCCGTCACAGGATTCCCCTGTCGATGCGCCTGTGAAAATTCCTACTTGAAACGGGTTTCCTTTCGCATGTTCTGCTTCAGCAATTTTTGCGAGTTCGGCTGTTACAGCCTTGGCCGTTCCGGCGGGAGTAAATCCGCTTAGGCCGATGTTGTAGCCATGTTTGATTAGGCTTGCAGCTTCCGCTGCCGAAATACGATTGAGTGACATAAATAGTAAATTTCGTGTTAAATACAGTTGATATTTTTATTGATAATTAATTCTCTGTTTGTACGGCCTTGTACCAATGCGTGGCAATGACTCGTCACATAATGATTCGAAACTCAATGAGTTTACGGGCTCTCTCAATACTTCCGTTGAAGTATCTCTCCCCAGATAATAGCGCGGCGGGCTTCTTCTGCGGAGTGAATCGTGAAATCATGTTCGTTATCAGTTGATTCGGTGTGAGAGTTATAATGAGAACCTTGTTGGGAATTTCGTTTATCTTGCGCGGCACTGTTTGCCAGGGATGCGGAAACGGATATTTCTTCTTTTTTTCTTTTCTGCTGCGCTGCTGGTTTCGCCGTCTGTTTGGGAGACTGTTGCGGTGGCGTCTGTTTCAGGGGGTTAGGCTGGAATAATTCTTCCAGCGACTTGGGGCCACCCCATGCCTCGGGCATAGGAACTGCATCCGGAGCTACTTCAACGGGGGATGGCATCGGGGAAACGGGGCGTTTATTCTTAGCTTTTTTCGATTTACTATTCTTATTCACCTCTTTGAATATTCCCACAAGAATGACACCTGCTATCAAGAGAAATTTCAAAAAATCTTCCATTGTGTTTCACTGCTAATTAGTTATCTGCCAAAGTTACGTATTTTATCTGGTTCAGGCTAACATTTTATTATGAAAAAAGGGCAGCTTCACAGCTCCCCTTAATTTTTTTAACCTAAACCTTAACTATGAAAAAATCTAATGTTTCTTTCATTGCACAAATGTGAAAAATAAATTTAAATTTGCCAAGCATATCGCCTAAAAATGTTTATTCTCTTAACATAAATTACAAATTTGCTTGCCAAATCATAAGTTTTTGCGTTATTTTGATATCAATTCACTACTTATTGAAAGCGAAGCCGTATCTTTGCATCCGAATTTTTAAACTAAGATTTGAGTATGAACGAATTAACGGGAGCGGACTTTAAATCCGCAACTGAAATGAAGGATGACAACAAAAAGTTGTTTATCGAAACCTATGGCTGCCAGATGAACGTAGCCGACAGTGAGGTGATTGCCTCGGTGATGCAAATGGCGGGTTATTCCGTAGCCGAAACGCTGGAGGAAGCCGATGCCGTGTTTATGAATACCTGTTCCATCCGCGACAATGCGGAGCAGAAGATTCTGAATCGCCTGGAGTTTTTCCACTCGCTGAAGAAAAAGAAAAAGCATCTGATTGTAGGTGTACTGGGCTGTATGGCCGAACGGGTAAAGGATGATCTGATAACGAATCATCATGTAGACCTCGTTGTGGGGCCGGATGCTTACCTGACGTTGCCCGACCTGATTGCGGCCGTAGAAACCGGTGAAAAAGCAATCAATGTGGAACTATCTACTACCGAGACTTATCGGGATGTGATTCCGTCGCGTATCTGCGGCAATCATATTTCGGGTTTTGTATCCATCATGCGTGGCTGCAATAACTTCTGCACCTATTGTATCGTGCCCTATACTCGTGGACGCGAGCGCAGCCGTGACGTAGAAAGCATCCTGAATGAAGTGGCAGACCTCGTGACGAAAGGCTATAAGGAAGTCACCCTGTTGGGGCAGAACGTCAACTCTTACCGTTTTGAAAGACCGACAGGCGAAGTGGTTACTTTCCCGATGTTGCTCCGAACAGTGGCCGAGGCTGCTCCGGGAGTGCGTATTCGTTTCACGACTTCCCATCCGAAAGATATGAGCGATGAAACGCTGGAAGTGATTGCGCAAGTTCCGAATGTGTGTAAACATATCCATCTGCCTGTGCAGAGCGGCAGTTCGCGTATTCTGAAACTGATGAACCGTAAGTATACCCGTGAGTGGTATCTGGACCGGGTGGCAGCTATCAAACGTATCATCCCCGATTGCGGACTGACTACCGATATTTTCTCCGGTTTTCATTCTGAAACGGAAGAGGATCATGCCTTGTCACTTTCGCTGATGGAAGAATGTGGATATGATGCCGCTTTCATGTTTAAATACTCCGAACGTCCGGGAACGTATGCATCGAAGCATCTTGAAGATAATGTGCCCGAAGAGGTGAAAGTCCGTCGCCTGAACGAGATTATCGCTTTGCAGAACCGTCTGTCTGCCGAATCCAACCAGCGTTGCATCGGTAAAACGTATGAAGTGCTTGTAGAAGGAGTTTCCAAGCGTTCGCGCGACCAGCTGTTCGGCCGTACGGAGCAGAACCGTGTGGTGGTGTTCGACAGAGGTACGCACCGTGTAGGTGATTTTGTCAACGTGCGTGTCACGGAAGCCAGTTCGGCTACGCTGAAAGGGGAAGAGGTCGTTTCAAATTAGTTTGCAAGAGAATTTTAAGATCAAACAAATATTGCACGAATTAGCAGATTATTTCATTTAATGTGCTTCTTACGGCTTACTATATTTCTCATTGCAGAGGACGTAAAAAACGCAGAGGTATTATTTTTTTTAATCTCTGTGTCTTTTGTGTCCTCTGTGTTTTTTCCGTGTTCTTGGCTCTCTTTTACGATGAGATTCACATCATCATGTGCCTCCTAATGGAGAACTTCACAATCGCCATTGCATTGATGGACGCAAATGGAATGTCCATCGGTTCGTGGTGTGTATTGTAGCTCACTAGTTTGAGATATCCCTCCTTATCGGAACGGTTCACGTATTTCACTGCCAGATACTCGTCTCCGTCAATCATAAACGACACCAGATATATTTCCCCGTAAATGACATTATCGAAGCTGCTGATTTCTTTATATCCGATAATGTCTCCCGATTTCAATATAGGATACATGCTGTCTCCGTTGACGTAGACTGCTCCGTCGCAGACGGAAATATTCGGAATTAATATCTTTCCCAGTGCATACTGCTTTTTGTTGGTGAACAATGTTTTCAGGTTCGCAGCTGCCGTAATATCGTATAATGTCACGCTACGGTCGTCTATTGGTTCGGGTGTTTTCGGATTGTGTATAATCTCGACTTCTCCCTGCACCAGTTCGCTTTCGCAATATCTTGGCTGGTGTTTCGGATTTCCCTTTCCCAATAATAGCCAATTGTAGTCCACCTTGTCCCCGAATTTATCGAGTAACAGGCGGAAGTCAATACTATTTCGTGCACCCCAATTGGATACTGTGGCGCGTGAGACGCCTAAATATTCAGCTAATTCGCTGTCGTTCTTGAAGTTTAGCACCTGTTTGGCACGCTTCACTATTCCTGTAACATCCAAAAATGTATCCATTCTATTATCGTTTATTTTTGATGTAAAAATTCATAAACTCGTTAATTGCTCATTGATAATTTGTTATCTACTTTTTTAAAGTTAATTCTCAAAATCGTTTGTTTTCTTTGCGAAAACTGTTTTATCTTTGTAACAATGAAATCACAAAGATGTTTCACCATGAGAAACAGCAAAAAGTTTACGAAAGGTTGCAAAATACCTCATTCACCCCCTTTTTAAGGAAGCCGTGCCGGACGGGCGGAAGTAATATTGAGCCCGCTTACACCATCTATATATCTTGCGTGTAGCGTCTATATACCCAATGTGCAGCCGATATATCTCCAATATACAGCAACTATATGTCCTGCGTGCAAGCGATATATCTCTAATATACACACGAATGTTTAAATATGAAAATTGTAAAAACGGAAAGCAGTATGGAAACCATTATGAATCAATCTCTACACATCTGCGGATGTTGCAAGCGTAAGCTCCCACAGGAAGCCTTTTATATGAATCAGCGTACCCGGGCTTCAGATAATTACTGCAAGGAATGCCGTAAGGCAAACACGCGCAGACATCGCAATCAGGATAAAAATATATCATTTGAAAACAAACCTCTTTCTTATCCGGTAATAACCGAGGTAAAGGACTACGCTTTGCGGATGCTCCTTATCCGCCATGCCCGTCAGGTGGTGGCGGACAGTATTCGCCGGAAGCAGGAAAAGGAAAAACTACACGCACTATGGGAAGAATAAAACAGGGGTTGGATTATTTCCCCATGAGCACCAGTTTCATGCACGACCGCGTGGTGCGTCGTGTCATGAAGCGGGAAGGTGATGCTGCTTTTGCCACATTGGTAGAAACGCTGTCGTACATCTATGCCGGAAAAGGATATTATATCTCTGCCAGTGATGAGTTTTACGATGAACTGACGGACAGCCTTTACAATACGGATATGGATGATGTGAAACGTATCATCGCCCTGTCCGTGGAATGTGGTCTGTTTGATGCCGGGCTTTTCCGCCAATACGGCATCCTGACTTCCGCCGATATCCAACGGCAGTATCTCTTTATCACCAAGCGGCGTAGCAGTTCGTTGATAAAGCCGGACTACTGCCTGTTGGAAGCGGAGGAACTTGCATCGTACCATTCTTCTCAAAGTAGCAAAAGCTGTGCGGATGATGCTGATAACGAAACAGTCGATGCTGTAACATCAACTGCTGATTCTGTAACATCAAACACCGATTCTGCAACATCGGAAGCCGAAATGTCGACATTGGGTACACAAAACAAAGAAAAACAAATTAAAACAAACCAAAACAAATTAAACCACCTCTCTGACTCTCCTCAAGGAGAGAACGGAGGAGGAAAAATCTTGAAAAGAAGGAAGGCGATGACACAGGACGACATCGACAACCTGCAACCACCGTCCGACGGCACGCCGCGTAACTTCGAGGGACTGCTGGAGAACCTTCACTCTTACAAGATTCCGCCTTCCGAGCAATATGCCATTATCCTGAAAAGCAACTTCGGAGCTATCGGAAACTCTGTGTGGAAGGGATTCAGCAACATTCGCGGGAGTAATGGAAAAATCAAATTGCCGGGGCATTATCTTTTGAGCGTAATTAATTAATTTATGAACGCACTTTGAAAAAATGATTGGGTCAGTCTGAATAATACCCGTATCTTTACAGTGTCATTAAGCTTAAGGACAACACTAAACTAATTTATTAACACGTAAAAACTATTACAATTATGCCAGTATTGTACAAACCCTTCCAGTCCGTTCTGGAAGACAAGAACAAAAAGAAATTATTTCATCCCCGTGTGATATACACGGCCAATGTGTCAACCACCCAACTCGCCAAAGAGATAGCCGCTTACTCGTCTCTTTCCACCGGTGATGTGAAGAATACACTCGATAATCTGGTGACAGTGGCTGCCCAGCATCTGCAAGCATCGGAAAGTGTAACGCTCGACGGCTTCGGGACTTTCCGTATGGTGATGAAGTCCAACGGCAAAGGTGTGGAACTGCCGGAAAAAGTATCGGCTGCCCAGGCTTCCCTTACCGTCCGCTTCTTGCCCAACTATACCAAGAATCCTGACCGTACCACCGCTACCCGCTCTTTGGTGACAGGTGTCAAGTGTGTCCGTTTCGACCTTGCCGATACTTCGGCTTCGGGTGGCGGAAATAGCGGTGAACCCGATGACGGTGGTGGTTCCGGCGGCAGTGGAGAAGCACCGGATCCGGCAGCATAGCCTGTCTGTATGACGCAACACAAACACGAATGGCTGACTAAACGGAACTTTTTAACTGGACTAGTAAACTAATTATCCACTAACATGCGAATTATTAATTTAATCGTGGTGCACTGCAGCGCCACGCGGGGGGATTGTACGCCCTCTCCGGAAGATTTGGACCGGCTGCACCGACGTCGGGGATTCAACGGAACAGGCTATCACTACTACATCTGCAAGGATGGAACAGTGCACCTCACCCGCCCCATCGAACGTGTCGGAGCGCACGCAAAAGGTTTCAATGCTCATTCAATAGGTATCTGCTATGAGGGTAGTCTGGACTGCCGGGGACGCCCGGCAGATATCCGGACTCCGGCACAGCGGGCCACGCTCCGGCAACTCGTCGGGCAACTACAGGAGAAATTCCCCGGCTGCCGGGTATGCGGACACCGGGGTCTTTCACCGGACTTGAACAGAAACGGTGAGATAGAACCGGAAGAGTGGATTAAATCGTGCCCGTGTTTTGAGGTGGCAAAGGAATTCAAGGAACTTGAGGAGTTTGCTGTCAAAACAGAAAACACGGAAGAACACAGAGTAACACAACACATTAAAGAACAGAAAGGAGGTAAATGATGGCAATGAAGAAATCAGTATGGGATATGATCCTGAAGGTGGTTATCGCAGTGGCTTCAGCTTTGGCTGGCGTTTT
>ENA-UESH01000827-UESH01000827.1-human-gut-metagenome-genome-assembly--contig:-NODE-827-length-25881-cov-6.384475_pt1 | contig 25881 bp, 28 predicted proteins | sample MGYA00243001_ERZ508002 | MGnify/ENA primary metagenome ERZ508002 (study PRJEB26167, sample SAMN06115447) | human gut metagenome | host: Homo sapiens | place: China:Anhui | collected 2015-08-07 | study... | reverse complement strand
GATCTCTACGATCAAGGCCACCAGCGACCGTGTTCAGATAGAGTGGAAAATCTGACATTTCCGCTCTATCGCCCCTCATTTCTATTTTATCTTGTTTGTACCCCTTGTACACCGATGTTTATCATTCCTTTTGCAAGAAGTATCTCAATGAGTTTCATTGCTGCTACATTCTTATCAATTCTAATCTCATTCATTCGCAGTCCTCCTTAAAGAAATGCTAATGGCAAGAGCTTTGTCGGCTCTTGCCATTATGACTGTCGGTAACATACCAATGTATTTACGCAGGCGTTGTTTGTCTATGGTGCGGATTTGTTCAAACAATATAATCGAGTTCTTATCCAGACCGTCGAAGTCTTTAATTAAGGTGTGCGTAGGTAGTTTTGCTTTTGTGTGTATCCGACTTGTGATAGGAGCGATAATGACCGTAGGGCTATGCTTGTTGCCTATATCGTTGGAAATGATAAGTACAGGTCTTGTGCCGCCCTGTTCCGAGCCGATAACGGGATTTAACTCCGCATAATAAATATCGCCACGCTTGATAGTCAATTCCATTGTGTTTGACCTCCCAATATGATTTAGGCAGAGTTTTTCTGCCTATGTAGACAGCCAAACACAAGGAAGTATTTAAGGTCGGGAGAGCGTAAACAATCTCTCTGTTCTTATGACCGCCCTGCGTCTGGCTGCTATGAGAAAGCATTTCAATTTGTCCTCGACACCCCGAAATGCTATTGGGAAGTCGCCAAACGGTCAGCAGCGGACTGACGCCACGGGAGTTTCACCCCAACTGTCGTTCTGACAGAGCCGCCCTCATTGCCTGCGACGGTTTTATCACGCTCGGACTGTGACTGGACGGGAGTATCATTGTCCCCTTTGTGGGTTATGGCGAAATCGGGAGCTGCCCGATATTTTGAGTAGGTAGTTATCGCTCTCTGCTTTACGGCAGGTTATGGCGTACCTCTCGACACGCTTATGCTCATCACAATCACAAAGAGAAGGTATTTGGCGAATGGGTATTCGGTTTTCAAAGAGCAATCCCGTTTTCGCCACACAAAGGAAAACAGGGCGAGAGGTTTTGTCCTCTCACCCTGTAGCCCGTGGGAAAGTGCTTTTTTGGACACTATCCCAAAAGTTTTTTAATTTTTTGCTTCAGCCTTCCTAACCGCTTATAGACGGTATCCTCTTTCATACCGAGAATGGCAGCGATTTCGGCAATGGAATAACCTTGTATTTGCAATAAAATCGCCTGTAAGGTAAGCCTGTCCACCTTAATCAGCACTTGATAAAGCTGCTGATTTTCGATATTGTCCAGAAAGTCCTCGACCGTTTTTATTTCGGGCTGTGTTATATCCGCTGCGACTTCTTCAAGGTATGTACCTGTTTCCTGCATACGCTGATAGTAACGCCTGTCGGAATTGAAAATCGCCCAATCGTGAACACGGAGCTTTTCTATGTCGTTTTCACTGACACCCAAACTCCGCAACTGTTTTTCCTCGGCTTCTTTCCAGAGCCGCCATTTCTTTTCTTCTCTGGCTTTGTTGTACGCCATACTGTTTCCTCCAATCTGAATTTTTTTGAAAACTCAGATTGGCAGGCGGACTGCGGCAGCCAACGCCAGATACGGACTTGTTCTGTATCAAAGAAAAGCAAGGCAAACAAAAAGCCGCAAAGGTACAAAGACCTCTGCGGCAATAAGCATAACTATACCTATGGCATAGAAATGTAATCTCTATTTGAAAACCATAAGAGTGCCACGAGCAGGCGAGGATTTTTTTAACAGATTATCCTCGTTCCTGCGTGACACTCTATATGTATCCGCTGCTTCTGATGAGCAGCGTTGCGGTCATATTAGACCAACACATAAAAATCCCTCCAAACCTTAAACGGGCTTAGAGGGCTGCACTATTTTTGTTTGGGCGTGACAGAGCAGCCCACCAAAGCACCGTTTTTTTTATTTGGTGGGCTGTGCTGCCAAATTTATTGATGAAAAAAGAGCCGACGAGCTGTGAGGTATCTCACAAGTTCATCGGCTCTGCGTCTTAGCGTCTGGCACTTCTGCTTTTGTGATATTCAGTTGCTTTGCATTTATCAATGTCTGCTTATGGCACTTGGGACAGAACAAAGGAAAATTCTTTAACTCTGTATCTTCCCGTATCTGCACCCTTGTTTTGTTGCCGCAGATAGGGCATAGTATAAACTTTTCTTTTTGCATTAGGCATATTTCCTCCGACTCACAAACGCAAGATTGCCTTAGCTATTGTTGCCAAGGAAAGCCGCAAGTCCCTTTTGCACTTCTGCTGGGTCTTTGACACTATATGTGAAAGAAAGCGTTGCGTTTGTTTCAATCCAAATCTTAGAATAATCAGAAGTGAAGCTGATTACGGAGTCCATAGAATTGTCTGCTCGGTAAAATGTAATTTTATTATTTCCCTCGCTGTCATTCCAAGAGCCTCTCTTGACTTCTTTCGTGTTGACCTCAATACCTTCTATGAAGGTCAGCAGTTGATTGAAGTCTTCACTGTCTGTAATAGTCGTATTTCCATCGGCGGTCTTTATTGCGGCATGAGTTGCGGACTGCGTAGCTATTGCGGGAATGCCCGTAATAGCATCCTTTGCCGTCGCATACTGCGGACGGTTAGGAATAAGGCATATTGAAATGACCGCAATTAGAATTACCGCCCCTAAACCTGCAAATCCAATGATTTTTTTCGTGTTTGATTTCATAACATTCTTTATCCTTTCTTTGGGATTTCCCTCGGCAAACGCCATCGGTACGCCAAGTGTGCTTTTTTCAATAGAAAGCTCTAAAAGCGACCGGCTGTATTCTTTGCGAATATCCTCCTTTGAATTTCTGATTACGCTTTCATCGCAGGACATTTCCATATCGGTAACGAACAGCTTGAACGCAAGCCACACAAGAGGGTTAAACCAATGCAGGATAAGAACAACATATCCTAATATCTTCGCAAGGTTATCACGCCGAGCGAGATGCGTCTGTTCGTGGGCAATTACATATTCCTGTGCGTCAGCCAAATTGCTCGGCAAGTATATTTTTGGATTTCGCAATCCAAGCGCAAAGGGCGTGCTGATTACTTGCGAAATATAAATATTATCCCGAAGAAGGACGGCACTCTGTAATTTCTTTTTGAGTCTGGAATATGAGCGTATGCTATACAGGCAAAACGCAAAAACGCCGATGAACCATATAATCTTTCCCCAAAAGGTAAATATCTGATATACATTTGCGGTAGAACCGAAAACCTCAGTTGCTACAACAGGGTTGATTACGCTGTCTATTGCTTTTATACCCGTTTCCACATAAGGGGTTTCAATGTAAAGCATATCCGTAGAAAGCGGCGTTGTGTTGAACGGCAATATGCTCAAAACGCTTTCAAAGGAAACGGGGACAAGCAGGCGGAAAAAGGCAACAAACCACAATGCGTAGGAGAAAACCTTTGGAGCTTTTTTCAGCAGCAGCCGTGCCAGTATAATAATTAAGATGGCGAAGCTGCCCGTAATACTCATATTTACAATATCGAGAAATACTTTGTCGCTCATAGTCATTCCTCTGCATTTTGGTCGATGATTTTCTGTATTTCAGCGATTTCTTGCTTTGAGAGCTTTTTGCGGCGGGTAAACGCCACTAAGAATTGCGGCAAAGAACCGTTGAATGTTTCTTCCACGAAGCCCTCACTTTGCTTCGTAAACCACTCCTGTTTTGAAAGGACAGAAACGACATTGCCCGAATTGTTTTGAAAAATGCCCTTATCACAAAGACGCTTCAGCATCGTATATGTAGTGGATTTCTTCCAAGAGAATTTCTGCTCACAAAGCTGTACCAATCCTCCAGAGGAAATCGGCTCATTTTCCCAGATTAAGTTGGCAAACTCCAGCTCCATATCTCCAAGTCTGTAATTTTTCATTATAATCCTCCTTGCAGGTCTACAACCATTAGGCCTCTGCTTATAGTCTAACACTTGTAGACCCGTTTTGTCAAGAGGAAAACAAAAAGTTCACAAACTCGTTGCCGCCACTACTCTGACAGTATTTAACTGCTTTGGGCTTACTAAGGTCTGCTCACAGCAAAATCACAAATGTTAGGCTGATTGAAAGTGATTACTCGCTCTGGTTGTCCACCGTGTAAACCACACAAGCAATCCCGACAATCAGCGAAAAGAGAATTGCACCGCCGAAAGCACTTTCTAATGCTGAGCCGAGAAAAAAGCCGACCACACCTGCAAGTACCATTGCAATCAGCGATACGATTGTCCTAAATTTCTTCATAAATATGTCCTCCTAAAATTTCATTTTGATTTCTTCTCAAAGGCATTAGTAATGGCAATGACAGCAGGAAATATCACTCCTGCAACGACCCAAATTATCCAACTCTGCCCCCAATTATTTGATGACAGACTGTACCCCAAATAAACTGCCGTTGCAATTACCCAATACGCCGTATAGATAGCTGCTGAAAAGGATGGTCTTTCCTTGTTCTCTTTAGAATGTTCACCCTCTTGCAACAGTTTTTCATAGCTCGCCCATATAATACCCGTCTTGATAAAGCAAATTACGCCTACTCCCGCAATGAGAAATGAAAGCGAAAGCATAATCGCTAGAAACAGGTCGCTATCAGCGTTAATTATTGCTCCGATAAAAAGAGGAATTAGGGCAGCAATACACAGACAAGTTCCTGCAATATTATGCTTCGTATGCAAATCCTTGTATTGCGCTTTGCGCTCTTTTACCATTCCACTCACGCCATACTCAGTTTCAAACTTTTCTTTCTCCAAATAGGCAAATGGGGCAGTTTTGCTGCCGCTTGATATAAACATCACGGCGGCGATTGCCACAAGAATGATAAGAACAATCATTCCGATTCCATTCGCAATATTTTCGTTCAAGACACCTACCGTACTTTCGCTGATTGCACTCAATATCAAAAGGGCAATCGGAGATAAGATACACAAAAAGGCGGCATACGCTATTGTTTTAGCCGTCCGCAGCTTTACGGAAAGAAAAGCGTTTGCTTCCTCCATAGATACACGCCTTAACGTTGGCGTATTATCGGACGAGTCTATATGCTCGGCTTCTTAAATTTCGTCTTTCAGCAAATAATCGGTGCTTACTCCGAACAGTTCGGAAAGACGCAGCATTTTTTCGAGGTCTGGAACAGATTGCGCTCCCTCCCATTTTGAAACAGACTGTCGTGTTACATTCATTTGGTCAGCCAGTTCCTCTTGCGACCAACCTGCTTTTTTTCGCAGCAGTATAAGCTTATCGGCAAAAATCATATTTGTCCTCCTGTTGTTTTGATTGTTGTACTCATATTTTAGCATTTTGCGAAGTTGCTAACCACCAATCCAGACCATTCAATATGTCAACCGACGGTTGCAGCTACAAAAAGCGCCCTTAGATTTCGGATTTTTGCCGAGTACTATGTTCAGTCCAATACGATGGCATCTGCACAAGTTCCACGCTTTTGCAGCTCAAAGATGCTGTATATTCCCAAAACGATATACACGGGCACGATGATATACAGCGTTATGTCGGCATATCCGTTGATACTTGAAAACAGGTAGGGCAAGGCGCAAACATTAACAAGAAAAAAGACAGCCGAGCCGATGAAATGATGGCAATCAATTCACAGGAAAATAGCAAATTTATGATAGTTGCCTTGACCTTTTAATTGGATGGCGAATAACGGTTTTCCATTTTTCTGGCGCTACTTTCCGTGCATCTGATAAGTAAATTTCGTGATGTAATCGGCTTTCAGTTATATCATTTTCATAACCGTTCTGCGCTATATATTCATCCATTAACGCTACCGTTTGCGGTTCATCATCAAATGCGCCTATGTGCATTATTTGCACACACACTCCCTCATCAATAGTCAGAAATTCCGCCGATGAGCAATCGAGCTTTTTTTTTCGGATGCGGTTTCTACTGCCCATTCAAAATCCTTTTGAGTAACAAATTCTGGCAGGCGAATGACAGAAATCCAGTTAAATGCAGCTTTATCAGCGTAGTCTATACCATCAACATTATCCTGCCACCAAAACCCCTCCAAAGGAGGAACGACATACTCAAAAAAGCCCTCGATTTTATGCTCTGTTTTATAGCTCATTTTCAGCGTGTAAGCAACAGCGTATAGGATACTGATTGCCCGCTGATAAGCACCGTCAATCTCGTTAGGATTTCCTTTTCCTCGTACAGCAATGTAGTTAGCTTTCGGAACAGTAACAATCTCTGGTTTGTTCTTCGGCATATAAAACTCTTTGTATTCTTTTTTGAAATCAAAAGCCATAATGTTCTCCTTATAAATCTCCATTTATTCTAATTTGCGAGTAGATTGTACCACACTTATACTGACACCCTGTATCAAGATTTATATTTTTCATAGATACTTTTTGCCTGCTTTGCAACGATGTCCTTGAGATGCGCAGGCTCTACAATATCCACCTGTGTTCCGAATGATAACAAATACCCGATTAACCATTCATCTTCTGGCATTTCAACAGATACGATTAAATCCCCATTTTCTTCTGTGCTTATTTGAGTATTATCAAATTCATCATAAACACGATACGAGATTTCTTTGGCAAAGCGCAGTACGATTGTACTATAAACTTGCCCCGACATCTCATCTAATTCTGGAAAAGACTTTTTATCAAAAGTGTCTGCAAGCACTTCCAATGTTATAATGCGAGTCAGCTTAAAAATGCGATAGTCCTGTTTTTCCGTACAGTACGCTTTCAAATACCACGACATAGATTTATATAACACTTTTAACGGTTGGATAATTCTCTCGCTAATCGTTCCATAGGAGTTGGCGTAGGTTATTTTCACGCACCTTTGTTGAATTACTGCCGATTTCAGCAATTCAAATTTTGTATTATCAGTTCCGTTATTGCCCCATCTGGAAAAATCCACTTCAAGCCAGCTTTCTGAACCGACATTAAATATCGCAGAGAGTTTTTGCAGTATTTGGCTGTTGTCAATATTGCTTGTGGAATTGATGCTATGCAAGGCTGTTAGAATTTCTCGCTTTTCTTCTTCGGTAAGCACAGCTTTATCCATAACAAAGTCATTCATTAAATAAATGCCGCCATTTCGCCCCGCTTCCGCATAAATAGGAATACCTGCGCCGCTTAAAGCATCAATATCTCTATAAATCGTTCTTACAGATACTTCAAACTTTTCCGCCAGTTCTGAGGCAGTAGCCCGACCTTTATCAAGTAAGTGATATACTATCTTAAACAACCTGCTTTCCTGCATTGTCTTATTCTCCTTTGATAATAAGATACCATCAAAAACCTGACACGGTATGACAACATTTATTATAATTGATTTGCCGAGCAGTATCAAGTATGCAATTATGAACTTTAATCGCCTGATATAAGAGGTTTAATATCCTATTGCAAGAGATTTTAGACCGTTTCATAAGAAGCCTCGTTTCTGTAAAATATATATAGTACGATTTTACAGGCACAAGGTGGTGAGCTTATGGACGAAAGAAATAATGATTTTGACTTCGATTTTACGCCAATCGGTCTGGCTATCAAAAAAGCCAGAACAGCACAGGGTATGACGAGAGAACAGCTTGCCCGTATCGTTGACTATGACCCAAGGCATTTACAGGCGATTGAAAATGAGGGGCAAAAGCCGAGTCTGGAGTTGTTTATTCAGCTTGTGACGATGTTCAACATTTCGGTTGACGAGTACATATTCCCCAATAAAGAAGTCAATAAGAGTTCCGCCCGCAGACGCTTAGACGCACAGCTCGACAATTTAGATGATAAAGAACTGTCCATTGTAGAAGCAACCGTCAACGGTTTATGTAAGGCAAAAGAGTAAACAGAGGAAAGAAAAACCTCTGTTTTTCTTTTGCCCTTTTTTAGTAGGCAGGAATACCATATCCGTAGATAACGCTGCTGCCGACAGCGTATTGCTTCTGCCTGCAAGCGTCGCCAGAGTTACCCTCAACGGTATAGACAATGCCGTTTTCGCACTTCTCTACAATGCCCACATGGTCTACCTCGCTGTCGCACTCCCAATCAAAGAAGATGATTTGACCTGCCGACGGCTCAAAGCTGCTGTCCTGCCATTGCCCACGGTCTTTGAACCATTGCACCCCATTGACGCAGCCTGCGAATTTCGGTATTACGCCGCTGTCTATATAGCCACATTCATTCGCACACCAGCTCACAAAACAGGCGCACCATTCTACACGCCCATCAAAGCCGTACCAAGACCAATAAGGCTGACCGCCCACATTGCCGACCTGCGACAAGGCAACGGTTACGATTTCGCCGTCACCAACCGAGATACCGTAAAGCACCGCCGACCAGAGTGAATTGTTTTCCTCGGCAAGTAATTCGGATAACTGTTGTCGCTGTTCTTCGTTAAATCCGTATAAGTTTGCCATTTCATCAGCGGTCTTGTGGCTGACCGTGATATAGAGATAAGTCCGTGTAACCGTTGTTTCCGTCTGCACGATATTCCCGTGACCGTCGTCACTCTCGGTTATGACGGTTTCGGTCTTGCTTTCCGTTCTGCTGCTGATTTCGTTCATCTCCCAGAAGATACCCGATAGAAGCTGCTTTTTGCCCTCGTCCATCGTCGCCACTTCCTGCGGATTGTCTGGGTCGGTGGCAGTCTTTACGGAATAAACCGCAAGCACCTCTTTCCAGACCGCACGGCTTCCCGACATTTCCAGAACATCATAGGTCGTGCTGCTTTGGATTTCGTCAAGACGGGTATCGTATTCGGCATTGATTTCCCGTACAACGCTCTGCATTGTCATACCGTTTCCAGAGTCCTCGCCAGAAAAGAAAATACCGAACACCGAACCTGCAATCAAGGCAATCAGACAGATAACAATAATAATCACGACGGCAACCCAACCGCCTGCGGCAATGGCGGCTACAAGCGCCTTAACCCCTGCAATAATCGCCTTAACTGCGGCAATCGTAGCTTTTACCGCCGCTTTGACCGCTGTAACCGTAGCCTTAGCGGTGGCTTTTGCCGCCTGCGCAGCCCTTTGAGCCGCTTTTGCCGAAGCCTTTGCCGCTGCCTTCGTTGCTTTGGCGGTATGCTCGGCTGTTTTGATAGCCGCCTTAGAGGTAGCCTGTGCGGTCTTAACGCTTTTCTGGGCGGTCTTGACCGTACCTTTTGCGGTTGCCTTGACCGTCTTTTCTGTATTTCGGGCGGTGGTCTTAACCGTCTTTTTGCCTTGCTGTCGGGTCTTGAAAAACTGAGATTTTGCCCTTTGGGTGCTATCGGGAGCAGAGGAACGGCTTGCAGCCCCGTGACGGATCTGCAAGCCGTTGTTATTCTGTTCGGCGGCTTTTGGCGCCTTTTTCTGCTTGTAGGACGATATTTTATCCTTTGCCTTGCCGATATTTTCCCTTGTTTCTTTGACCGCCTTTTGCCCTTGCTTGTTGAATTGGTGGATACCCTCGTCCTTGATACGGTCAGCTCCGTAGGAAAGTCTGTCGGCGGCATATTCCGTAGCAGAGCTTTCATCGGCGTAGCAGCCTTGTTCCGCCTTGTCCTTTGTTTTTGCATAAGCGGACTTCATACGCTCGGTAGCAATGGCGGCTTTGTCTATGGTCTTTATCGTGCCTTTGACCGCATCTCTGGTTTTTATATCAGCCATTAAAAGCCTCCTTTCCTTGAAGCAGTGTAAATATTAGGCAATCTTCTTTGCCACTACAACAAGCCTGCCGTTTTGTGCGGAGTATTCGCAGGTAGAAAGCGTAATAAGCCTGTCGCCGTATTCAGCGGTCACGCCTGTATCGTACAGAGCAAGCTCCTTGCACTTGGCGATATAAGCGTTAAAGTCATTTTCGTCCTCTGCGTTTACAAAATCGTAGTAACGAAAGCCTGCCGAGCTGTACGCAACCGTTTTGAACACGGCAATGATTTCATACTCGCCCCGCTTTGTGAGGGTATCAAAACGAAAGGTCTTGTGTTCCTCATAAAAATCCTTGCTCTTGTAATTCTCCAATGCGCCGAACATCTTTTGTCCCTTGATGTGATGACCGTAAATAACAAGGTTATCACTCGTCAATAGGTCGCAATTCTCCTGCACATACGGCGTACCTAAATCGCTGTACTCCTTTTCAAAGTTGTGCTTCAGATAATAATTTGGGTTGTTCGGGGTCTGCATTACGGGATAGTTGATATTCGTGCCGGCAATCGAAAGCCAGCCGACCATATCCGTATTTTGCAGATACAACTCGCCGTATTCTGCAAGCACGGTTTCCTCCTCCGTGAGCAGAACATCGGTCGTTTCACTTTCGCCTGTCTGCGCCTGTTCTACAACCTCGGCAATTTTCTCAAAGACTTCTTCCTGCTCACTTTCGTGCGCATAGTGGCTGTAAATACGGAAGCCGCAAAAAGCCGCCGTACCTAACAGGCACACGGCGGCAATCAAACAGATGATTTTCGTGTATTTCTTCATAAGCGTTATCCTTTCTTACTCTGTTTTAGGGGCAAAAAATAACGCCCACATTTTCTGTGAGCGTTATCATTGCCATATTGATTTCAGATACAAAATGCGGCATAGAGAGGAACGATTTTTTTATTGTCCTCAAAGCCGAAGTTTTTGGCAGAGAGCTTGATAGCATAAGCTGGCTTGTAGGTGTCCATATAGACCTTCAAGCTCTTGGCTCTGGTGTTGTCGGCAGACTTGACCTCAATGGGAATGAGCTGACCGTCACGCTGAATGATAAAATCAATTTCAGCTCCACGCTCCGACTCCCAATAGTAGGTGTGGTAGCCGTTAATGGTAAGCTGCACATTGACATAGTTCTCCGCCATACCGCCCTTGAAATCGTTGATTTCCTCGACCATATAAAGGATGTCATTGGCGGCTAAGTCTTTCTTGGCGCAAAGCAATCCTAAGTCGGACACATAAATCTTGAACGCATCAATATCACGGTAGTTTTCGAGGGGCTTTTTGATTTGCTCCACCTTGTAAACCTGTGACACGATACCAGATAAGCAAAGCCATTCAATCGCATTTTCAAATTCGGAAGCCCGTCCGCCTTTCTTAATCAGCTTATATTGGAAACGGGTATTCTTCTTGGAAAGCTGAACGGTTATATTGTCGTAGGCAAGTCTGGTTTTCTTGATTTCATTCAAGTTGTTATACTTGCTCATATCGTTGAGATAGCTTGCAAGTATCGTATCCTGTGTATGGCGGACAAGGATATAGTCCTTTGTTTCAGCAAACTGCATTACGCACTCTGGCATACCGCCGACCACAAGATACTGACGGTAAAGCTGCATTGCGGCGTCGTGCAAGGCAGACGGCAGCGGCGTATCGGTTTGGAAGCACTTTTTAATCTGCTCTACCAAATCGTCTTCACCGAGCGCCAACATAAATTCCTCCATATCCATAGGATAAAGCGTTTTCATATCGACCTTTCCTACGGGGAAAGAGAATTTTGCTCTGTTGACCGCAACGCCGAGCAAGCTGCCTGCGACAATGATGTGGTAATCTGGAGCGTTCTCGCAAAAGTATTTGAGCGAGGTCAAAGCCCTTTCGCAAAGCTGCACCTCATCAAAGACTATCAGCGTTTTTTCCTTTACGATAGTCTGTCCTGCGATATGGGACAAAATCGGTATCAGATAATCGGGGCTGATGTTTTCCTCAAAGGTTTCGTTCAGCTTTGGATTGGTTTCAAAGTTGAAGTATGCCACATTTTCGTAGTGGGTGCGTCCAAACTCCAGAATGGAATAGGTCTTTCCGACCTGTCTTGCGCCCTGTAAAATAAGGGGCTTGCGGTGTTCGTTTTCTTTCCACGCTTCCAAGAAGCCCATAATCTTTCTATACATAAGCAGTCCTCCTTAAAGGTACTGACCATAGTATAGCAGATATTCGTGTAAAAATCAATGAAATTTTCTTGAATTTTCACACTAATCAGCACGATTATTTTTGTTAACCTCTCACGATACGACACGAACACCGCAATTTCTGCATTTTATACCTCTCCGAACTTGGTCGTCATCAGCTTGTAAAGCTCGGTATTGCGTGGGAATTTGTTGACAAACGGCACAAGAGAGCTTCCAACCTTGAGAAGTCCCTGTCCTGCGCCGACATTCGTGATATAACTGAGCTGAAGGTCAGAGATATTAAGGAGCTTGGCAAGCTCGATACGGTCTGTGGATGCTTGGTTGAGCATAATGATAAACTCGCTGTTGGCAAGCATTGTTCTTGCCGTGTGGCTCTGCAAGAGGTCGTCCACATTCTGCGTGATACCCGTGCAGTACGCACCGTATTTTCTTACTCTTTTCCAGAGCGTAAAGAGGAAGTTTGCGGAGTATTCGTGCTGAAAGAGCAGATAAATCTCATCAATGAAAATGAAAGTGTTTCTGCCTTTGGCTCTGTTCTGGGTAATACGGTTCAAGATGCTGTCAAGAACAACAAGCATACCGATAGGTTGTAACTGCTTGCCGAGGTCAAGAATGTCATAGCAAATAAGACGGCTGTGGGTATCCACATTCGTATGCTTTGCAAAGGTGTTCAAAGAGCCGTCCGTAAAAAGCTCAATGGCAAGGGCGATTTCCTGTGCTTCTGGCTCGTCCTGCTTCAACAGCTCCTCACGGAAGTCCTGCAAGGTCGGCGGCGTTCCCATATAGTTGCCTTGCTGATAATACCGATACACCGAAGCGGTACAGCGGTCAATGATGGATTTCTGCTTTGCGCCAAGACTGCTGCCGCCAATGAGCTGTTCGCAAAGGGACAAAATAAACTCCGATTTCAAGATAACGGGGTTTGCACCGTCACCGTAATCGGAGTTCATATCCATAGCGTTGATATGGTTTTCGCTTGTTGCTGAGATGTGAATGACCTCACCCTGCATCGCCTTAACAAGCGGCGAATACTCTCGCTCTGGGTCAATAATGATAATATCGGCATTGGGGTCGGTCAGAATGATGTTCGTCATTTCTTCCTTTGCCGTAAATGATTTGCCTGCACCCGATACGCCGAGGATAAAGGAATTACCGTTGAGCAAGTGGCGGCGGTTGGCGATAATCATATTCTTGCTGATTACATTCTGCCCGTAATAAACACCGTTCTCGTGATAGATTTCCTGCACCCGAAACGGAATGAAAACTGCAAGGCTTTCCGTAGTAAGGGTACGCAGGGCGTCAATCTTTCTCACACCGAAAGGCAGCACCGTATTTAAGCCGTCCATCTGCTGATATTTCAGTACGGCAAACTGACACAGGTGCTTTCTGGCAGTCGTGAGCAGCGCTTCTGTGTCGCTGTCAAGCTGCTCCTTGCTGTCAGCCGTATGCACCATAGTCAGCACGGCGAACATCATTCTCTGGTCACGGGTCGTAAGGTCATCAAGGAACTCCTTGCTTTCTTTTCGCTGCTGTTCCAAGTCATACGGCACAACGGCAGAAAAGTTGTTGTTCTGGTTTTGCTTTCGCTGCCAATTCGTGATATTGGTTTCCACGCCGAGCAGTCGGTTTTCCACTTCTCGCACGGCTTCATCTGTGGGAACGGGGATAATGTCAACGGAGAGCATCATATTTCTGTTCAGCTCACAAAGCTCCGCTACCATACTGTCCTTGATATAGGCGGCGTATTCTCTGAGGAAAATCACACGCCCGTATCTGTCGCCCATTCTGAAACAGTCCTTTTCAAATTCAAAGGTGTCGGGGCAGATAAAGTCCTTGAAGTCGTGACCCTTTCGCATCGTCTGGGAAATATCGAAACGGAACGCCGTTTCTTCGCCTGTGCGGTAAAAGTCGTGAAAAATACGGAGCTTTTCCTCGGCTTCAAGTTCCACGCAGCGTGACCCCAGACGGGAAAAATGGGCAATAAGGTCAGCGCCCACACGGGCAAAGTAGTTTCGGGCTTCTTCAATGTTTTTCTTGCTGACAGATACCGTCACATACTTGTCCTGCACAATGGAATTTGCTCCCGTTGCTTTTTCAAGGAGCATCTTGTTGTATTCCTTGCGGTACTTATCCAGACCGTCATCAGCCATAGGAATGAGTATCGTCTGTTCAAAGTCCGCTTTGTTTAAGCGGCGGTTATTGATAGTGATTTTCGTTGTAGCTCCGCTGTCAAGCGAATTAAGCAGTTCCGAATATTCAAGGAACATCGCTTCCTTATCCTCACGGCTTGCTACGGCGTAATTGATGTCCTCAAATTTGAATGTCTTAGCGTACTTGTTCTTGCCGACAAGGAAGATACCGTCCTCCCAGATAGTTTTAATCGGGATAACGCTCTGCACCGATTTCGGCACGACAAACTTCTCCTTATCCTGCTTGAACAGGTTTTTGAGTGTTTTAAGCATTGTTCTTCAACGCCTCCTTTTCGTGATTTTGGATTGCTGTTTTCAGCGCTTCATAGTAGAGATTATCGGGGTGAAACATCAGCTTTTTCGGCATAAGGAACTCCGATTTAATCCACGCCCAGACAAACTGCTCGGCGTTCATACCGTTGTACTTGACAAAGCCCATCAGCGCAAAGGGCGCTGCACCGAGGATACATACCCAACTGAGGGTTTCCGTTCCGAAGTACGGGCGGAGAATAAAATACAGCCCGACCGCCACGCCGCAGGCAAGCACCGAAAAAATGAACTGTCTGAGCGACAGTCCAAAGAACATACTCTCCGTGTAATTGCGGATTTCCTTGTTTATCTTAACTTCCAATTCGTCGCACCTCCTTTATAAGCCCATCATTTCTCTTACAACACGGTCAGACATTTTGACCGCACCCACAAGGACGAGCATATTAAATACAAGCTCTCCGATATAGCTCCATACCATAGACACCGCCGCAGCATTAGGGTCAACCGCAGGGGGCGAAGCCGCAAAGAGCGAAAAGATGATACAGGCAAGCACAATGATTGCGCCCTCCAGACACACGGCGGCATAGCTCTTGATAAAGCTCTTGCCGACGCTCTGGCTCGGCTCTCCCGCAAAAGTGGAAAGCGGAACAGGGGCAATGGCGGTATAAAGGTACAGCTTAAAAAATCTGCCGTACACCGACATTATCATAATGAACGACAGCACCGTAATGAACAGACCGCCTATCAGCGTGACCGCCCATAACGGGATACTCTCGAAAAAGCCGCAGTCCTCAACAGCGGTCACGATTTCAGACGGCAATACCGTCTGCTGTGCCGTTCCGAAGCCTGCGGCGTTCATAATGGTTGAAATTAGTCCCTGTACGATATTGAAAAGAGCCATCATCAGCTCCAAGCCGTAGGTCACCGCACCTTTGACAAGGGCGAAGCGGATAAACAGCTTTAATGCGTGTTCTGGTTTCTTGACCTCTGCAAAGCTGCCGCAGGTACGCATTACGCCTACGACAAAAAAGAGAACGAGCAACGCAAGCCCGATTGCCTGAACTGCACCGTGTATATTTACGATAACATTCCATATCGTGCCGCCCTTAAAGCTCTCTGGGGATTGGGTAATGAGCTGCCATATCTCCGACAGCTTCTCATTCCAAGTTTCAAGAGCGTTCTCCAAGTTCTGCACAATCCAATTATCAGACATTCGACCACCTCCTTATTGATTTGGATAACGGGGGCAATTCCGCAAAGCGGATCTGCCCCCGTTACCGTCAGTCTTGTGTCATTCTGTTGTTCTCTCAGCCTGTGATGAGGGTCAAGATTTCCTTTGCAAAGGTAATGACCACGCCGCCTGCAAGAGTCAAAAAGCCGTTTGCTCTCTGGGACGGGTCGTGAGATTTGAGGGACAGACCAATCTGCACAATACCGAAGCCGAGCATAATCATACCGACAGCTCGCACCAGACCGAAAATAAAGTCGGACAGGTTATTGACTACGGCAATAGGGTCATTCGCCGCAAAAGCGGTCACGGATGTTCCCACAACAAGTGTCAGCGCCATTACTGCCGTACAGTAAAAGTGGAAGCCCTTTCTGACCTTGCCAGACATCGGCAGCTTTTCGGTTTTCTTGCCCTCATTCTTCTTAAAAAGTTTCATAGATAAATCCTCCTGTTAGATGTTGAATATTTCTTCCAAGTCCTCATCGGACAGAAGCTCATAGGAAGTGCTGACAGCGTTTACCCTTACGGCGTTTTGCGGAATATCGCTGTCAAACACAAGGGTTGCTACTGCCTGCGTAGGCTCTCCGTGAATATACGGCGGCTGCCCTCCGTCAGCAGTCAGCTTCACATTCGGGTGCTTCATAATGTCATACTTGAAGTCCATTACGGGGCGTTCTCCCCGAATAAAAAGAAGTGCGTAGCGGTTATCAAGCATACGCACTTCGTCTGGGGTCATAAGCTCACGCCCCGATATTTGATAGTTGGTTGAATAGTTGCCGCTTCGCCCAGAGCTTTTTCCGTAGGTGTTGGTATCAATAGTTTCCTTGCCGAGCAGCTCCGACACATATTTGTGGGTACTTTGCTCATTGCCGCCGAGGTAAAGAAATTCATCGCAGTTGCCTACAATACTTTCCCATTGCTTCTCGAAAAGGGCTTTGAGCTGCGCCAGATTTTGCAGGATAATGGATACCGATACCCCTCTGGAACGCATAACGGACAAAATCTTATCGAAGTCATCGGGCAGCGATACATTCGCAAATTCGTCCATTATAAAGTGGCAATGCACAGGCAGGCTGCCGCCGTATTTATGGTCTGCCAGATAAAAGAGCTGTTGAAAGAGCTGCGTATAAAGGATGCTGACAAGGAAGTTAAAGCTCGTATCATTGTCGGGTATCAAGGCAAACAAAGCGACTTTCTTTTCTCCCAGACTCGGCAGGTCAAGCTCATCGGTGGCGGTAAGCCCTGCAAGGCTCTCCAGATTGAATTTTTCAAGTCTTGCGGCAAGCGTGATTTGAATACTCTTTAAGGTCTTTGCCGAACCAGAGTGATAATCCCTGTAATACTTGAGGGCGATATGCTCTGGGTTTACCATTTCCAGACGGTCAAACAGTTCGTCCAGAGGGCTTACATAGCTGTCGTCGTCCTCACGGACTTCGCCTGCACGAAGCAGCTCCATAACCATAGGGAAATTCTGCTCGTCGGGCGGAGCTTCGTATTTGAGATAAAACACCAACGCAAGAAGCAGCATACTTGCCGCCGTATCCCAGAACGGGTCTTGCGACTGTGAGCCTTTGGGCGTAGTTGCCTTAAACAGATTCGTTACCAAGCGCTGCACATCGTTGTCGTTGCGCAGATACACAAAGGGATTGTAGCAATGGCTGCGGTGCATATTGATTAAGTCAAGGACACGCACCTCATAGCCTTTGCTCTCCAACAAACCGCCGATGTCACGGACGATTTCGCCCTTTGGGTCAAGCACCACAAAAGAGGTGTTGCATTGCATAGCATTAGGCTTACAGAAAAAGCGTGTTTTGCCTGCACCAGAGCCGCCGCAGACTAAAATGTTTAGATTTCGGCGGTGCTTTTTTCCGTCAAGACCAATGCGGACATTCTGGGTCAGCAGCTTATTCTCGGACGGGTCTTTATCCCGATACTTCTTATTCAGCGCATCGGCGTTGCCCCATTTTGCAGAGCCGTGTTCCTCACGCCTGCGGTAATTCCTGCGTGTGGAGAAATAAATACCGATAGCCATACCGTATGCGGCTAAAAAAATAAGGACAGTCTTTACGCTGTCCTCACATACGGTTATGGCAAAGGGACTGCCCATAGCGTCGGTCAGCCCTTGGATAATTTCTACAATGCCGCCGCCCACATAAGGGGCAGTAAGCAGAGCGAGCCACACGACAGGAACAACGCCGCAGGCGGAAAGGATTAGGCTCGTCTTTTTGTCGTTATCGTTCCTCATTGCCCCTGCAATGCACGACCTTGAATTTTTTTGTCGGGGCGTGTGCTACCTTGCTAATCAGCTCGTCAACAGGCTCGGTGGGGCGTTCCTCCTGTAACTGCCGTGTACGCAGGGTGTTGAGCGCATTGATAACGATATTTTTATCGTACTTATCAAGTGCGATATGGTATCGTTCTTCTCTCATAGGCTATACCTCCGTTTATCGTTCCTGTTCCTTGCTTTTGGCAGGCTTGTTCTTCTCCATACTCTTATACATTTCGCTCTGGATTTCGCCCAGAACATCACGCATTGAGCCAAGCTCTCCCTTGAAAGTCTGCGTATCCGTTTCCGCAAGCTCTTTCGGAAGTCTGGAAAAATTAAAACCTCTGGTGTCAACGCCGTAGCGGGAGCTTACCATATACGCCACGCAGTAGGATTTGAACTCGGACGCTTCTCGGCTTTCGTTATGCTTAAAGTCAAAAACCGCCGCTGATACTTCCTTTGCCATACTCACGAAAAGCTGTTCCTCGTTAAGACCCGTGCGGATAAAAATGCTCTGCTGTTCGCTGTCGTAGTAGGCAGGCATTTCAAGGTCAGCAACAGGCACAAAAGGCACGGGGCTTGCGTCAATGAGTGCCGACACAAGCTCACGCATAGATTTCTTTTCCTGTGCTTCCTGTCTGTCCTTTGCAGAGGTCTCGGAAATGTCATAGACCTCTTTGGCGTTGTAGCCGACCGCCTTAGAGCCGTCCTCACGGGTGTACTCCTTGCTCGGCTCAAGGATAACGACTTTCTGTGCGTCCTTATTCACATAGACACGGCTCTGCTTCCAAGCGGCTTTTTCTTTAAGCTGCGTTGCTTCGGGCATCTGCGCCGATACCAGAATGGCATTGTTTACGGAATAGCGGTCAAACCGTCCCTGCACATCAAGATACTGACGGAAGCTGTCGCCGCTACTCATCATTTCGGAGCAGGTGTTGTCAATCAGCTCATAGGCTTCTTTGCGCTGTGCCTGCTTCTGGGCAGCCCATTGCTCTTTGTCAAACGGCTTGCTGCCGCCGCTGAATACATCATAGATACTCATACTTGTTTACCTCGTTTCTTTGGATTTTTTGTGTTTCTTTTTCCTCTGGGGCTGTTTGTATTCGGTCTTGCTGTTGGCACTCTTAGCCCTGTCGGAAGCTCCGCTTTTGTCCAGGGCGGAAGTGCCTTTGTCCGCTTCCTGTTCTTTGCGGCTCTCTTTGATTTTCCGCAGTTCCTCTTTGACAGAGGGTTTATCCTTAGTCATAGTAGCCCCCTCTGCGGATTTGCTTTGCTTCTCTGAGATAGGCTCGGACTGAGGGGATTTTTCGGTCTTTGCCACCGAGGGGTTTGGGGCGTTTTCCTCCTTGCCGACAGGCTTACCCATAAGCTCGTCAAGCAGCTTGTCCTTTTCTGCCTTTTCGGGCGTTGTGATTTCTGGCTCTGGCTGTCCGTTCTTTTCGTCTTTGGATTTCTCCGCTTCGGTCACAATAGAAGCGGTATCCACCGACGCAAGGTGGAAGCGTTCCACGATACGGCTGATTTTCGATGCGTCCTCCGCACGGGCGATAACATCTACCTCTGCATTAGGGTCGTTATTCTTGCGGTCTGCAAGGACGCAATAAAGAACGCCGTACTTTTTGGCTTCCTGCGTGAATGTTTTGAGGTCGTCATTTTTCACGGTAAAGACCTTCAGCTCTTTTCCAGAGCGCAGCATTGAGGAAAGCCGTGCCTTGCCTTTGGTTTTCTTTTCTTCTTTCAGAATGGAATACAGCAGGATGGCGATATTTTTCGCTCCTGCGCCTGTGATTTTTGCAGCGACCTCAAAGCCCTCCAAGCTCATTCGGACGATTTGTTCTGCCGCTTCGCCGCCTGTGTTCATTCTTTGTCAGCTCCTTTCTTTGCTGTTCTTGTTCATCTGCCCGTATGGTTGCAAGTTTTTCTTTGAGGGTGTCGCTACGGGCGGCGATACCCTCGCAAAGTTTAACCTCCTTTCGCAGAATACTAAGGCGTTTGGAAATATCGGATAGCTCTGCCTTGACCTGTGATTTTGTGTCCTCGTCCTTTGCGGAACGGGATTTGGAGTAAAGCTCCTTGCGCTTTTCAAGCAAGGCGGACATTTCCGTTTCCAACGAACCTTTGTATGACAAAAGCTGCCGTGCCGTATCAATGTGATTCCGACAAAGCAGCCTTGTTTCTTTTGCTATGGCTTCCATTTTCATAAGGTCGTCCTTTAGCAGATAATGAAGCCGAGCATAATTCTGTTTTTTGTTCTTCGGCAGGATACCGAGCTTGTAGCAGTAATGAAGATAAAGCCCTCGCAAGCCGCCGATTTTCTTAATATCCGAAAGTGACCCCTTGACCCGATAGACCTTGACCTGCTTCGGCGGGTCGGTAAATCGGTCAAGCCTTACGGCATAAGAGTTCTGGCTGATACGCTCCGTTATTCTGTCGTTGGTATAATCCTCTCCGAGCTTATAGAGCCGCTTCGGTCTTTGCCAGCCCTTTCCGATAATCGTCCAATACTTGCGATTAGGGTCAAAGCTCACACGGTAGCCCATCTCCGCCATAATGCGGTCAAAGTCTTTCAGCGTGTAGGATTTTGCAATCGCTTCATCAACTGCTTGCCTTGCCACATAATCTCTTGTAGGTCGTCCTTGCTTTTCCGCTTGATAAAGAGCATAGGGCTTTTTCTTACCGCTTGGGTGTTCAATAACGGACAGAGCATACTCACGGCAAAGCTCATCGGAGTGCTGACGAAGCAGGCGCAAATTTGCTTTGTTGTCGTGATAGTGCTTGCCGTCCGCAAAGGAAACGGAGTTTACTACAAAGTGGTTATGCAGACACTCGGTGTTGAGGTGGGTGGCAACAATGACTTGAAATCTGTCGCCCCACATTCTCTCGGCAAGTCTGACCCCGACCTCGTGCGCCTGCTCTGGTGTGACCTCGCCAGACTTGAAGCTCTGGAAGCCGTGATAACAGACAATCTCACTCCTGTCGTTCCATTGGGCTTTGGCAATCATCATTTCATCCCTTGCGGTAGTCGGGTCGCAGTTTACGCCCGTGACAAAGAAACGCTGTTCGGTCTTATCCTTATTGGTGGCATACTCCATTACATCGACCATCGCCTGTAAATCAGCTTCGGTGTATTTGGGGTTGGCGGTCTTTTCGGGATTTTCTGCGTAGTCAATCGGGTGGTCGAGCCTGCCACGCACATCCCATATCTCGCAGACCGCCATTAAAATACCTTGCGGGGCAGCAGATACCTTTTGCGAATTTCGATTTGGAACTCGTGCCATTTTCTCGCTTCCTCTCGGAGCATCGGCGTGTCGATAAATCCGAGGGCGTTTGCCTTGACCGCAAGCTGATTGATACGGTTGCCGATAGCCGACAGCTCTCGCATCATTTTATAGAACTCTGGGTCGGGCTTCTCGCACAGGCGGTAGCCCTTTACCGTTTCTCTGAGGAATGCTTCTTTTGAGCGACCCGATTTCCGCACAAGCTCATTAAGCTGCTCGGCTTCTTCCTCAGTCAGACGGAAAAGTATCTGCACATTTCGTTTTCGCATTTTCCACTTCCTCTCTCTCGGACAGACGGTTTATCTGCAAGCAGCACATAATCGCAACGCCCGTCAGCCCGCCGAGCATTATGCCGATGATGAAAAATATAAGCTCACTCATTCTCAAACTCCTTTCTGTTTTCACGGGGTATTAGGGGCAGCCCCCTAACAAGCGAATTTGGTTAGCCAAATTCAGTGCTTGGTAAGACATATCATTCTTCGCACCCGTCCTCATACAGACATTCTCCGCACACGGGGCAGAAGTACGGACAGTCCGAGCAATCATCTTCTTCGGACAATTCTTCCTCATCGGTATCGTCAAGACCGTCCTCGCTATGCTCGGTAATATCGGCTTCGCCGCAGACAAAATCCTCATCGGAAAACTCAATAAGGTCGGTATTAAAGAGAATGATTTTGACTTTCTCCGCCGCCTGTTCGGGGCTGTCGGCGCAAACGGAAACAGTCTTTTCATAGTGGGCGGTAAGGGTCACATCATAGTTTTTCAATCGTTATTTCCTCACTTTCGTTCTTAAAATTAGGGTCGGTTTGGTTGTCGTTTTTCAAAAAACTGCTACACAATCAACGGACATCACTCCTTTCACGGACGGGCTTTTGCCTTGTAAGACCCAGATAAGACATTAAAAAATCGTTGACATCCTTGCCGACAGGCGGCGGGGCATCAACGATTTCATAGTCCTTTTTCAGTAATTCGGTTAAGGCGGCAGTACACAGCCTGCCCGTTTTGTCATTGTCAAGGTGCAGAACAACGGTCTTGATTTGCGGATTTTCCTTGAGATAAGTGGACAGCGCAATGGGGACTTTGCTCTCACTCAGCTCCTTTTTTGGCTGATATACGCCCGACAAAGAGAGCAGATTTTGTATCCGATAGTCCTTGCCCTCGCATTTAAGGTAGGTCGCATAGGACAGTAAATCAATGGCTGCTTCAAATAAATGCACCGTGTTTGTCGGCTCTTTTGCAAGCAATCGGAACGAATATCGCTTGTCACTTCCCGAAGCGTCCTGCTTGAAAGTGCTTCCGAGTGTGCTGCGCAAGGCGGCATACTTGGCTGTTCCGCTTTTATCCTTACCCACAAAAACGGCGTTGTGATAATCGGCACTTTCGTAAATCGTGCCGTCTGCAATGCACTCCTGTATGAGCTGATAATCTATACCTCGTCCGAAAAGATACTGCATTACTCGGCTGCAATCCTTGTTCTTCGGTGGCAATAGCAGAACTTTCGGCTCGTCTTTTTTCGGCGTTTGCGGCGGTGTCCATTCAACCGCACCGCCCGTCAGAGCTTCGACGGCTTCGACAAATCCGTAATCTTTGACCTTGATAAGATAGTCAAGGGCGGAAACACCACCGATACCTCTCGACCACCAATACCATTTGCCGTTAGAAATTTTTAAGCTGTCGTGTTCTCTGGTGCAGTAAACGCTGCCGCCGACACGCACCAAATTGTTCGGCTCATAAGCTCTGAGATAGGAGAGCAAGTCCATTTGCCGTGCCTGTTCGATAACCGCAGGGTCAAGCTGCACATAGGGTCTGCTGCTTTTCATTCAATCAAATCACCTCCAGAAATAGAAAAAGCCGAGTGATTTCCGTTCGGTGAAAACCACTCGGCTATATAAAAGCGGCATCAGCTTTTCGCCAATGCCGCCGTTCTCGGTTATAAAATGCCTGCCTTTTTCAGATACCCCACGCTGTCATAGCAGCCTCGGAAATAAATAGCTTCCTGCTGCATATCGCAGAGCCTCGCCCGAAGCTCCAGAATTTCTATCAGCACCGTACATTCCTGCTCGGATAAATCGCTTGATTTCTCCGTATCGAACACCGCCATTACTTTCGGATACTGCCTGTAAAGGCTCTCTATCTTTTCCTCTATGGAACGGTATTCGGAATTGGTTTCTCTCAGCTTGGATATGACGGAGCTTAGATATTCCTCGAAAATATTGCTGTGCGCATCGACAAAGGTTTCAAATTTGAAATTATCAAGCACGGTTTTCACCTCCGATTTAATACTTCTTGTACCTATTATACTTCCCCAAAAAGGTCATTACAAATATACAAACAGCATTATCTCTCTCGATTTGCACATTTTCTTTCGGGTTGTTCCTCGCTCTGGTCTGGCTCAGTATCCATAACGGAACGGTCTTTCTCATTCAGATTAAGCTCGATATTGAGAGCGTTCAGCCGTTCCGTCTTTTCCCGCAGCTCATCTTCAAAGGCGAAAGGCTTTTCAACCTCTGCTTTTGCGGTTTGTAGCTGCTCGACGGTTTCCGTCCGCTTTGTCTTTGCAACCTCCAATTTTACAGGGATTTTTGCAAGTTCATTTTCAATTCGGGTCAGATTGCCGAGCGCATCGCTGCCCAATTCTACCTTGTGCTTTGCCTTTCCGCAAAGGTTTAGGCAGTAATGGGTGTTGAGCGTATCATAATAAACCTCCATTCTAAAACCACGGTAGCTGCCGATTTCCACGGAATTGGCAAGAGTATTTTCCTTACAGACGGCAAGGAGCATTTCGCCTGCGGCTGCTTTTTCGGTAAAGGTCACGCCTTTTATGGTCATCGGGCAGAATTTATCCTCGCCCTGCGGCTTGTGCTGCTCGGCAAGTGCCGTGTCGCTTTCGTAGCCTGCAATGCGTTCCTCATACTCCTTTATGGTCTGCGGATAGAATTTGAGTATCCTGTCCTCAAGGTCGTAATGCTCGGACAGATAGCTTTGTTTGAGTACACGCAGCTTCGATACCTGTATATCCAAGTCCATTTTCTCCTTGAAACGCTCATCGCCTGTGGCAAGCATTTTGACCTCGGCAAAGGACAGCGCAACCTCGTCCACATCTTCGGCAGAACGGACGGGGCTTTTGCTCGTCATTATCTGGCTGATAAATTTCTGCTTGCTCTCTACCAACTGATAGAGGTAGGCGTCAAAGGTCTGCTCAGTAACATAGCGATAGACCTCAACCTCTGGGAACATATTGCCTTGCCGTTCAATACGCCCTTGCCGCTGTTCAAGGTCGCTCGGTCGCCACGGACAGTCTAAATTATGAATGGCTTTGAGTCTGTCCTGCACATTCGTACCTGCTCCCATTTTAGGAGTAGAGCCTAAAAGAACACGCACTTCACCGCTTCTGACCTTTGCAAACAGCTCCTTTTTCTGTGCATCGGTGGTCGCTTCGTGAATAAAGCGTATCTGCTCCGCAGGGATACCCCTGTCGGTCAACTTTGTTCGTATATCGTCATAAACATTGAAAGTGCCGTCGTTTTTGGGCGTTGACAGGTCGCAGAATACAAGCTGTGTCGCCCGTGTATCGGCGTTTTCCGTCCAGATACGGTACACATTATCCACGCAGGCGTTGACCTTGCTGTTTTCAAAGTCTGGCAGCATCGGGTCGATAAGCCTTTGGTCGAGTGCCAATTTTCGCCCGTCATTCGTGATTTTCAGCATATTGTCGATATACGGCTCTACAAGTCTGTCACGGACTTTCTCGGCTCTCTTTGCGAGGGAAGCAACCATTTCCGTTTGAATTTCGCTCGGAGCGACCTTGATATTACGATAATTGACCTTTGGCACGGGGAGCTTCAGCATATCGGCGGTCTGAATGTCGGCTACCTCACGGAACATCTGCATCAGCTCTGGCAGGTTGTGAAACTTGGCAAATCTTGTTTTCGGGCGGTAACTTGACCCCTCTGGGGCAAGCTCCAGAGCCGTTATGGTTTCTCCGAAGGTGGATGCCCAACTGTCAAAATGCTGTAAGCCATTCCGTACCAGAGTGTCATACTGCAAATATCTCTGCACCGAGTACAGCTCCACCATAGAATTGCTGACGGGCGTACCTGTTGCGAAAATCGTTCCTCGGTTGCCCGTGATTTCGTCCAGATAGCGGCACTTCATAAAGAGGTCGCTTGACTTCTGGGCTTCGGTCTGTGCAATGCCGCCCACTCTGCGCATCTTGGTATAGAGGTACAAATTCTTGTAAAAATGGCTCTCGTCAATGAACAGACGGTCAACACCGAGCTGTTCAAACTCAATTACCGTATCCTTGCGCTTGGTATCATTGAGCTTGTCGAGCTTTGCCTTGATACCCTTGCGGGTTTTCATAAGCTGCTTGACCGTGAATTGTTCGCCTTTGGAAGCCTGCACATCTTCAATACCTCGTTCTATATCAAAGAGCTGTTTTTCCAACTGCATTTTCTGGCGTTCCACGCTCATCGGGATTTTTTCAAACTGACTATGCCCGATGATAACTGCATCGTAATCGCCCGTAGCAATGCGCCCGCAGAACTTCTTGCGGTTGCCCGTTTCAAAATCCTGCTTGGTCGTAACAAGGATATTGGCGCTCGGATAGAGCCGCAGATATTCGGAAGCCCACTGACCGACAAGGTGATTGGGGACAACAAACATTGATTTCTGGCAAAGTCCGAGCCGCTTGCTTTCCTGTGCAGCCGCTACCATTTCAAAGGATAGCGATAGGTAATCCTTTGGGCGGGATATGCAGCCGCAGGCTGCATATCCGTTCCTCCAGATTTT
>ENA-UESH01000807-UESH01000807.1-human-gut-metagenome-genome-assembly--contig:-NODE-807-length-26488-cov-19.335845_pt1 | contig 26488 bp, 24 predicted proteins | sample MGYA00243001_ERZ508002 | MGnify/ENA primary metagenome ERZ508002 (study PRJEB26167, sample SAMN06115447) | human gut metagenome | host: Homo sapiens | place: China:Anhui | collected 2015-08-07... | reverse complement strand
AGGCGAGTGCAGACGTACTAGACGTACTTCAAACGAGAATTTGACAAAAAGCGCGAAAATGGCGGCGTTTTGGCAAGATTCGTTTTATTCTTGGCTGGCATGCCGGACAACGTTATTGTCCGCATTCGACATTTTACGACTTTTCTCGACGAAACTCGCCCGAAATCGCCTTTATTTTACACGTTCCGCGTTTTGTTTCGCCGTCGAAAAATGGTATAATATAAGCAGCCGTAGAGATTACGGGCGAAAAATCAAGGAGTTGCGATTATGAAAAAGTCGATCGTCATACTTCAGGATAATATCCGCAAAGCGACCGAGCTTGCGGAGGAGTTTGAAAAATGCGGTAAATTCGATATTGCCGGCGTGTTCGCCGACGGGGAAGAAGGGGTAGAAGTCGCCCTGTCGGAAAGCGTCGATTATCTGGTGACGGACATAGTTTTACCGACGCTCGACGGATTGGGCGTGCTTGACAAACTTAAGAAAGCGGGCGCGAAGACCAGAACGATAATTTACAGTTCGCTTAAAAGCGACGAAGTCGTATCGGCGTGCATAGAGAAAGGCGCGGCGTACTATGTAACCAAACCGTGCGACGAAAAGACGTTCGTCAGGCGCGTTACCGATTTGTTTTTAAGCGAAAAGACCGAAGATATTAAACCGACGACGGCAAAAACTCCGTCGCTAGACGAAAAAATCAGCAAGATATTTATTTCGGTCGGCATTCCGCCGCATATAAAAGGATATTCTTATCTGAGGGAGGGGATAAAACTCGCCGTGGAAGATCCCGACGTTATAAACAACATAACGAAGAAACTCTATCCGATGATAGGTGAAAAATACGATACGACGCCGAGTAAGGTCGAAAGGGCTATAAGGCACGCCATAGAGGTCGCGTGGGCGAGAGGGAGAATAAACAACATCAACGATCTGTTCGGTGTGCAGACTTATCTGGCGGGCGAAAAGCCTACGAACGGCGAATTTATCGCTCTTATCGCGGATAAAATGCTGCTCGAGGGCGCGTGATATTATCCGGTATAAAAAAGGGGGAGTCGGAATAAAAACCCCGTGGTTTCGTCGGTTTGACTAAACCACGGGGTTTTACATATTATGAATTTACCGTAACTTACGACAAAAAGGGGAGGCGATTGCCTCCCCGTGATTCGGTCGGAAGATTATACTCTTTCTACTTTATTGCTCTTCAAACAACGAGCGCATACGTATTCAGAAGTAACGACGCCGTCGTTTACGACTCTGACCTTCTGAACGTTTGCATTGTAAGAGCGGGGAGTTTTACGGTTACTGTGGCTTACTTTATTGCCGGATAATTTCGCTTTTCCGCAAACGCTGCAAACTCTTGACATATAGCACCTCCAAAAAAAACCTTAATGAGTAAAAAACGCAGCGTTTCGGGGCTTAAACCCGTATCGCCGCAATTTCAGCATAGATAATATATCACACTTTTATGCGAAAAGCAACCAAATTCGGCGGTATGAACAGAAAAATTTTACCTTTTTCGGAACTAAAAACAGAAAACGACGAAAATTCTCTTGTAAAAAAAAAATAAATAATGTATAATCGGAAAAGAAGGAGAATGCTATGGCTGTAACCACCTCGAATATTTACGGAAAAATTTCAATATCCGACGAGACTATCGCCAAGGTAGCGGCTCATGCCTGCCTTGAGTGTTACGGCATCGTTGAAATGGTGTCGAGAAAGTTGTCGGACAGTCTTTCGCAACTCTTCAGAAAGGATGCCGGCGGCAAGGGCGTTCAGGTGACGACCTCCGGCGATCGTATCTTTATAAACGTATTTGTGATTATTAAATTCGGCGTATCGATTTCCGCCGTCGCGGAATCGCTTAAAAACGCCGTCAAGTACAAAGTCGAACAGTTTACTGGGATGATCGTGGATACGGTCAACGTAAACATAATGGGCGTCAAACTTTGATTTTATCGGCGAACGGTTTCACCGTTTGCCGTCGCTTTGTGCTTTTTTCTTCGGAGGACGATTTTTGAAATGCAAAAAATAATAAACGGCGCGACTTTCGCCAAGATGGTAATAAGCGCGTCGAAACTTCTCGACGTCAATCGGGAACAGATAGACACTTTGAACGTATTCCCCGTACCGGACGGAGATACCGGTACGAACATGAGCCTTACGATGCAGTCGGCGGTCAAAGAAATCCGCGCGACGGGCAGTAATTCGCTGTCGGAACTCGCAGACGCGGTTTCCAAAGGCGCGCTCCGCGGAGCGAGGGGAAATTCGGGCGTTATAACCTCTCAGATTTTCAGAGGTATATGTTCGGTCCTTAAAGATTACAGCGAGGCCGATACCCGCGTTTTCGCCAAGGCGTTGAAAGCGGCGACCGACGTCGCGTACAGCGCGGTTTCCAAACCCAAGGAAGGCACTATACTCACCGTATGCAGAATGGTATCGGAATACGCCCAGACCGTCTGCGGAAAGAATAAAGACTTCGAGACGTTTTTACAGGAGATAATCGCCAAAGCCGACGAGGCGGTTCAGCTTACCCCGACGCTGTTGCCCGTTCTCAAAAAAGCGGGCGTGGTGGACTCGGGCGGGACCGGTCTTCTGACGATTTATCGCGGAATGTACAAAGGGCTTGTCGGCGAAGAGATAGAGGGCGCGGCACCCGACGTACCGGAAATCAAAGCCGACCCGTCGATGGAGCACGCCGACATCCTCAATCTCGGAACGATAGAATTCGGTTACTGCACGGAATTTTTCATAATCAACTTAAAGAAGAAAACGACGCTTGCCGATATAGACAGGCTTAAAGAATATCTTATGACGATAGGCGACTGCGTACTCGTCATAGGAGATCTCGAATTCGTCAAGGTCCACGTTCATACCAATAACCCCGACAAGGCGCTCGGCAAGGCGTTGCAACTCGGCGAAATCGACAGAATCAAAATCGAAAACATGCTCGAAGAAAACCGCGAACTCATCAAGAAGTACGAGGCGGAAAAGAAAGAAATGGGCATGTTGTCGATCTGCTCGGGCACAGGTCTTGCGGATATATTCAAAGACCTCAACTGCGATAAGGTTATCGAGGGCGGTCAGACTATGAACCCCTCCGCGCAGGATATTGCCGACGCGATTATAAAGATCAACGCCGAAAACATTTTCGTATTCCCGAACAACAAAAACATCATACTGGCGGCGGAACAGTCGAAATCGCTGGTAGAGGGCAAGAAGATCAACGTTATACCGACGAAGAGTATTCCGCAGGGTATCTCCGCCGCGCTTGCGTTCAATCCCGAAGTCTCGGCAGACGAAAACCTCATAAATATGTTGCACGCAATAGATAACGTCACGTCGGGTCAGGTTACTTACGCGGTAAGAAGTACCAAGGTGGACGGGTTCTCGCTGACCAAGGGCGACATTATAGGCCTCGACAACAAAAAGGTGCTTGCGCACGGTAAAGACATCGCGCAGGTCACCAAAAAACTCATAGATAAACTCCGCGACAATTCGCACAGCCTTATAAATCTGTACTACGGCGCGGACGTCAGCGAAGAAGACGCATCGGCGTTGCAAGCCGCCGTTCAGGAGGCGTACCCCGACGTAGACGTAGAACTTTTCTACGGCGGACAGGCGATATACTATTATATAGTGTCGCTGGAATAATCTGCGAAACGATTACGGCTCTCTCGTTCGGGAGAGCCGTATTTTTAACTTATTGTCCGGGTAAAATATATGGAACTTACCGATATAAGAGGAATAAGCGATAAAAAGGCAGCCGATTTCAATAAACTCGGCGTGTTTACGACGGAAGATCTCGTCGGGTATTTCCCGAGGGGCTATCTCGACATGACCCGTGTTACGCCTCTCGAAAACTGCTACGACAACGATACGGTGCTGACTTACGGCAGAATAGTCGGGCGTCCGTCGGTTTTCACTTCGGCGAGAAAACTCAGGTGCGTGAAGACCGTTGCCGAACAGGACGGAAGGTTCTTCAATATCTACTGGTTCAATCAGCCCTACGTCGCGCCTAAACTCAGGGTCGGCGTCGACTACCTTTTTTACGGCAGAATAAAGCACGGTTTCGGCGGGGTGATGATGAGCAATCCGTCGTTTGAAGAGGTTGACAAAAATACGCAACTCAAAGGTATAATACCCGTTTATCGTCTTAAAGGCGGACTTACGCAAAGGTGTGTAAGGAATGCGGTAAGAGCGGCGATACCCTATGCGGTGGGTGAAAGCGCGATTCCGTCGAGACTGCTTATAAAGTACGGACTCGGCAATCTGAAAGACGCGTATAAAAACGTGCATAATCCCGCGGACAAAGAAAGTCTTTCGAGGGCGTCGGAAAGGATTGCGGTCGAGGAGTACTTCGCGCTGATTTCGGCGTTCAAAATAATCAAAGGCGACAGAAGTCAGGTAAGGGTTAATCAGTATTCCTGTTCGGCGGAAGATTTACGAGACTTTACAAGTCGTTTCGGGTTTGAATTTACCGACGGGCAGAAGAAAGCGGTAAACGAAATTTTTGCCGATATGACGTCGCCGAAATCGATGAACAGGCTGTTGCAGGGCGACGTCGGCAGCGGTAAGACCGCGGTTGCGTTATGCGCGATATATGTCGCCGTAAAGAGCGGTTATCAGGCAGTTATGCTTGCGCCTACCGAAATTCTCGCCGAGCAGAATTATAAGATATGCAAAAGACTTTTCCCCGAATACGAAGTCGATTTTTTAAGCGGTTCGACAAAGGGCAAAGAAAAAACCGCGCTTAAAAAACGGATAAAAAACGGAGATGCGAAAATCGTCGTCGGCACGCATGCGGTGCTTACGGGCGACGTGGAATTTTATAACCTTTCGGCGTGTGTTTGCGACGAACAACACCGTTTCGGAGTCGAACAACGCAGCGCGCTCGTCGCGAAAGGTATTATCCCCGACGTGCTGGTGATGAGCGCGACGCCTATTCCGCGCACGCTTTCGCTTATTTTCTACGGCGATCTCGACGTTACCGAGATAACCGACAAACCCGCGAATCGTCTGCCGGTGCAGACCAATATCGTAAGAAAAGCGAAGTACGAAGGAATGCTCGGATTTATCGAAGATACCGTCGGAGCGGGCAGACAGGTGTTCTGCGTATGCCCGAAAATCGACGGAGACGAAGAGGGTACGATTATGAGCGTTACCGACGTATACGGCGAACTTTCCGAAAAACTGAAAGGCGTCAGAACGGGGCTTTTGCACGGCAGAATGAAAGACGACGAAAAATCGGGCATTATGCTCGACTTTAAGGAACACCGTATCGACCTGCTCGTTTCGACGACCGTCGTCGAAGTCGGCATCGACGTGCCCAACGCTACCGTGATGGTCATATACGATGCCGAAAGATTCGGTCTGTCGCAACTTCACCAACTCAGGGGAAGAGTCGGAAGAGGCGGCGGAAAGAGTTATTGTTTTCTGTATAGTCGGAGTGAAGAAGAAAAGGCAATAGAGCGATTAAAAGTACTTTGCGAGTATAACGACGGCTTTAAGATAGCCGAAAAAGATTTTGAGATGCGCGGCGGCGGAGACTTTATGGGTACGCGGCAGAGCGGCAGGGCGACGGACGATCTCGGCGGACTCGTATATCCCGCATCGGCGATATTTCTGGCAAAGAAAATCAGCGACGAGGCGTTCGCGTCGGGTGTCGGTCTCGATAATATCAGGTCGGTCGCTATGAAGAAGTACGAAAAACTTAAAAGCATTGCGATGAATTGATCGTAACATACAAAAAGAGCGGGAAAATCCGCTCTTTTTGTATGTTATGCGGGAAAATACTTGCGTTGCCCCGCTTAATATGTTATACTGAATAAAGTATATATTATTTAATACACGCGCGTATACTTAAAACGTGTATGCTTAAAGGTGAGGCGAATCGTTATGATAATTAAATTTTCCCCTCCGGATATATCCGAGCAAGAGATAAACGAAGTTGCGGACGCTCTCAGGTCGGGCTGGATAACCACGGGACCGAAAACCAAACAACTGGAACGCGAAGTCGCGGATTTTTGCGGCACGAATAAGGCTGTATGCCTCAACTCGCAGACGGCGTGCGCCGAACTCGCTCTGCGCATACTCGGCGTTACCGATGGCGACGAGGTTATAACCACGGCGTATACCTATACGGCAAGCGCATCTGTCGTCTGCCACGTCGGGGCGAAACTCGTACTCGTCGATACTTCCAAAGACAGCCTTGCGCCCGATTACGACGCTATCGAAAACGCGATAACCGAAAAGACTAAGGCGATAATCCCCGTCGATCTCGGCGGCATACCCTGCGATTACGAACGCCTGTACGACATCGTCGAAAGAAAGAAAAATCTCTTCCGCCCGCGTACCGACATACAGAAATCGATAGGCAGGGTGGCTATAATGGCAGATACCGCCCACGCATTCGGCGCGAGGATAGGCGATAAACCCGTCGGGTCTGTCGCAGACTTCTCGTCGTTCTCTTTCCACGCGGTCAAAAACTTCACCACGGCAGAGGGCGGCGCGCTCACATGGCGTACGATAGAAGGCGTCGACGACGAAGACATATACCATAAACTTCAGTTGTTCTCGTTGCACGGGCAGTCCAAAGACGCGCTTGCGAAAAACAAGCCCGGCGCATGGGAATACGATATAGTCGGTCCGTGGTATAAATGCAACATGACCGACGTCGCGGCGGCTATAGGTCTGGCGCAGTTCCGCCGCTATCCCGATATGCTTGAACGCAGAAGAGAAATCGTCGCGCGTTACGACGCGGCTTTCCGTCCGCTCGGCGTGCAGACGCTCGACCATATATCCGATAAATACACGTCGTCTTATCATCTGTACATAACCCGCGTGCCCGGCATAACTTACGCCGAACGCGGAGAGATAATCGAGAAAATGGCGGAAAGGGGTATCGCCTGCAACGTTCATTATAAACCGTTGCCTATGCATACGGCTTATAAAGAACTCGGGTTCGATATAAAAGACTATCCGAACGCGTACGACTTTTTCGCAAACGAAATCACTTTGCCGCTGCATACATGTCTTACCGACGAAGAGGTCGACTTCGTGATAGAAAACTATCGCGACGTCGTTAAATCGTATATCGGGAGAAAGTAAGATGTACAGACATTTTTTCAAACGCGTACTCGATATTCTGTTCGGACTTATAGGACTTGCAGTCCTCATACCTGTGTTTATCGTCGTCGCGCCGATAATCTTCTTTACGGACAGAGGTCCTGTCTTATACAAATCGAAGAGGATAGGCAGAAACGGCAAGTTGTATACGATGTACAAATTCCGTTCGATGTACGTCGATTCGCCCGACATACGTCTCGAAGACGGGTCGACTTATAACGGAGAAGACGACCCGAGGGTTACGCCGATAGGCAGATTTCTGCGCAAGACGAGTATCGACGAATTTCCGCAGTTTATCAACGTGCTGATCGGTAACATGAGCCTTATCGGTCCCAGACCCGATCCGCCGGACTGGCTTGACAGATACCCCGACGACATAAAGGTGTTTCTTACCGCTAAACCGGGCATTACGGGTTATAGTCAGGCGTATTACAGAAACAGCGTCGACAGTACGGAAAAAATGAAAAACGATGCGTATTACGCGACGCATATATCGTTTCCGCTCGACGTTAAGATATTTTTCAAGACGATAGCGTGCGTACTCAGTCACGAAAACGTTTACAGAGATACTTCGGGCGACGAAAAAGCCAGAGAAGAGGCGGATAAACTCAGGGCTAAGGAAAACGCAAAGACGATAATGATACTCGGTGCGAGCATTCTGCAACTGCCCGCGATAAAAAAAGCCCTCGAAGACGGACTCAACGTCGTCGCCGTGGATATGAACCCCGACGCGATAGGTTTTAAGGAAGACGGCGTAATAAAAGAGGTCGTCAGTACTATAGACATTCCGAAAGTGATCGAGGTCGCGAAAAAGCATAAGATCGACGGAGTTATGACGCTTGCGTCGGATATGCCGATGAGAACGGTCGCCGCGGTAAGCAAAGAACTCGGGCTGGTCGGGATAGACGAAGACACCGCCGTAAAAGCCACCGACAAGGCGTGCATGCGCGACGCGTTAAAGGCAGCGGGCGTACCGATTCCGCTTTATTATCGCGTAAAGAACAAAGACGAATTTACCGATGCGGTCGATAAAATCAAATCGGCGGGGTGTAAAGTCATCGTAAAGCCTGCAGACAATTCGGGCAGCCGCGGAGTGAATCTGTTGTCTGACGATTCCGATCCGTCGGTCGCTTACGATTATGCCGCGGAGTATTCGAGAGACGGCGAAATCCTAGTCGAAGAGTTTATGGAGGGCGCGGAAGTCAGCGTCGAGACGATTGCCGTAAACGGCGAAGTCAACGTGTTGCAGATCACCGATAAAATAACGACGGGCGCGCCGTATTTCGTCGAAACGGGGCATACTCAGCCGAGCAGGCTCGACGCCGCGACAAAAGAAGAGATAAAGCGCGTCGCGATTGCCGCCAATAAAGCGATAGGCATAAAATCGGGACCGTCGCACACCGAAATAAAGGTTACGAAAGGCGGTCCGAAAATCGTCGAACTAGGCGCGAGACTCGGCGGAGATTGCATAACGACACATCTCGTGCCGTTGTCGACAGGCGTAGATATGGTAGAATGCTGTATTAAAATCGCGCTCGGCGAAAGCCCCGACATAACCGTGAAATGCGACCGCGGTTCCGCTATAAGGTATTTTGAGCAGGAGGCGGGCGTTATCGAAAAAATAGACGGGCTCGACGATGCGGAAGAGAGCGACGGGGTAAAACAGGTAAGCGTCGTTCACGGCGTCGGCGAAGAAGTGACGGAGATAGTCAACAGTGCGTCGAGGGTCGGTTTCGTTATAGCCGACGGGGCGACCGCCGACGAGGCGGCGACCAATGCCGAAAACGCGGCGAAAAAAGTAAAAGTCGCAATACGGAAGGATAAAAATGCGTAGAGTTCTGCTTGTCAACGCGTCGATATATCTCCCCGGCGAGGGAGGATATAAAAGAACGCTGTATATGTTCGACATGATGCGTCGCGCGGGCTACGACGTGACGCTTATAACCGGAGATTTCAACCATTACAAAAAGGAGACGCGCGACATTGCCGCATTCAGAAAAGAATACCCCGATTACGGCGGGATAGAATTTCTGCATATGCCGCCGTATAAAAAAAATATCTGCCTGAAACGTATTTTTGCGGAAAAATCGTGGGCGAGAAATCTGGGTAAATGGTTCAAAAAGAATTATTCCCGATTCGACGTCGTATTTTTTTCGGATATAGATTACGTTTATCCCGTAATGAAAACGTGCAAAAAGCACGGCATCGGGACGATAGTCGACATAAGAGATTTGCGCCCGGAGGCGTTCAAGGTCGTCGTCAGAAACGAATTTTTGTATAATCTCCTGTTCTGGGGGATGAAAATCAAAGCCGATAAAGGGTATGCTTTCCCCGACGAACTCACCGCCGTTTCGCGGGAATATCTCGACAGGGGGTTGCGCGTAAACAAAAAATCGAAAGATCCGTGCGTCGTATATCTCGGCTCTACGCTCGAACGTTTCGACGACGGCGTGGCGAAATACGCCGCCGAATTCGACAAAAAAGACGGGGAGTTCAGAATAACTTACGCAGGCACGCTCGGCGAAAGTTACGATATAGCGACGCTTATAAAAGCCGCCGCCGAAATCGGAAAGGAATACGATAACGTTACGTTCAAAATTCTCGGGCAGGGACCGGATCTGGAAAAACTCGAAAATCTCCGTGATGAGGAAAAAGCCGGTAACGTCGAATTCGTCGGATTTTTACCGTACGAGAAGATGGCTGCGTATCTGAGCAAGTCCGACGTCACCGTGAACGCCGTCAAGAAGACCGCGTCGCAGAGCATAATAAACAAAGTCGCCGATTATTTCGCCGCGGGCATACCGATGCTCAACGGGTGCGCGTGCAAAGAACAGCGCGACATGGTCGAAGAGTATAACGTCGGGCTGAATTACGAACCCGAAGACGTCGGCGACCTCGTCGCAAAGATAAAAGAACTTATCGCGAACGACGACGAAAGAAAGGTTATGGGCGAAAACGCCAGAAAACTCGCTCTGGAAAAATTCGACCGAAAGACGAGTTACAAAGAATTGCTTAAAAGGATAGACGAAGTCTGATGAAAAAGATCGGCGTCATCGGGCGTTTCGGCGAAACCCGCGCGAACGGACAGACGATAAAAACCGAAAACGTTACCGACGAACTTATAAAAACTTACGGCGAAAACGAAGTCATGAAAATAAGTTCGGGCGGCGGGGTGAAGACGATACTCAAAGCCCCGTTTCAGGTCGTTTCTTCGCTTAAAAACTGCCGCAACGTCCTGATATTCCCCGCGCATAACGGCGTAAGGGTGTATGCGCCGTTGCTTGTGTTTTTCAGGCGGTTTTATAAAGGCAGAAAGATATTCTATTCGGTCGTCGGCGGGTGGCTGGCGGACATGCTTGAAAAGAAAAAACGACTTGCCGCGACGCTTAAAAAGTTCGACGCGCTTTACGTCGAAACGACCGGGCTTAAAGAACGGCTCGAATCGACCGGTTTCACGAATGTAAAACTCATGCCTAATTTCAAGTCGATAAAGCCGCTCGGCGAAGACGAACTCGTGTATCCCGATTCCTTGCCGTATCGGGTATGTACGTTTTCGCGGGTAATGAAACAAAAGGGTATAGAAGATGCCGTAAACGCCGTGAAAGCCGTCAACGAAAAAGCAGGCGCGGTCGTATGCGCGCTGGATATATACGGCGACGTCGTCGCGGGCGAAGAGGAGTGGTTCGATACGCTTAAAAGAGACTTCCCGCCGTATGTGCGGTATAAAGGCGCGGTCGACGGCAATAAGAGCGTCGGAATCATAAAAAACTATTTCGCGTTGCTGTTTCCGACGCGGTTTTACACCGAGGGTATACCGGGTACGATAATCGACGCTTACGCTTCCGGCGTGCCGGTAATATCCGCCGCATGGCAGAACGTCGGCGATATAGTCGACGATAACGTCACAGGTTACGTCTACGGTTTCGGCGACGCGAACGGTCTTGAAACGCGTCTCGGCTACGCGATAGAAAATGCCGACGAATTTTTGAAAATGAAGGGCGCGGCTCTCGTAAAGGCAAAGAGTTTTTCGCCCGAAAGGATAATGCCGACGCTTACGCTCGACCTTGAATGATATATGAAGAAACTGCTGTGCGTTTTAAGCGGAATGAACGTCGGCGGAGCGGAAACTTTTCTTATGAAAATATTCCGCACGCTCGACCGCGAAAAATATTCGCTCGATTTCTGCGTGAACAATAAAGAAAACTTTTACGCGCCCGAAATAGAGTCCTTGGGCGGAAAGATATACGTTATTCCGTCAAAATCCGAAAACCTGAAGGAATTCCGTAAAGGTCTGGCTGCGGTCGTGCGCGACGGCGGGTACAGGTACGTTATGAGAATTACCTCTTCCGCGATGGGATTGATGGACCTTAAAATCGCGAAGTCCGCTGGGGCCGAAGTACTTGCCGCAAGGTCGTCGAATTCGGGCGACGGCAAGGGTATAAAGGCGTATATGGCTCACCGTATCGGCAAGATACTGTACGGCAGATATGCCCGGGTAAAACTCGCGCCGTCGGATCTCGCGGCAATTTATACTTTCGGCAAAAGAGCGTACGATAAAGGTGAAGTCACGATTATTAAAAACGCCGTCGATACGTCGGTCTATAAATTTGACACGACTGCGAGGGAAAAGTTGCGTAACGAATTCGGCGTCGGCGACGAACTGCTGGTATGTCACGTCGGCAGATTTTCGACGCAGAAAAATCACGCGTTCCTGCTCGACGTGTTCGGGCGGATAAAACAGGACAAGCCCGACGCGAAACTTATGCTTGTCGGCAAGGGCGAACTGGAAAAAGAAATCCGCGACAAAGCCGCCTCGCTCGGTTTTGCGGATTCGGTTATATTCACGGGCGTAAGAACGGACATTCCCGCGATTTTGTCCGCGGCGGACGTGTTCGTTTTTCCTTCGTTTTACGAGGGTATGCCCAATACCGTTATAGAGGCGGAATCCACCGGGCTTAAATGCGTCGTATCCGATGCCGTTACCAAAGAGGCGGACATAACGGGTCTGGTAAAATTTCTGCCGCTGTCCGCCAGCCCTGAAGTATGGGCGAAAGAGGCGGTCGGAATCGATAAAGAGAGAAAATCGCAGGCGGAGGCTTTCCGTCTGGCGGGATATGATATTAAATCGGCGACGGACGAGTTCGTCCGCGCGATATTCGGGGAATAAACGGTCGGTATGGTTGCATACGTTGCTTATCTTATCGCTGTGCTTTGGCAGAGCGAACTTATAGACGCGCGAAAAAGTAAAAAAAGAAAAGCGATATTCGTCTTTCTGTGTTTCGTCGAACTCTTTCTGCTTACGGGGCTGAGGGGATACGACGTCGGGTCGGATACGAGGACGTATCTCGATCGGTTTCTCGAAAAGAAAGGCATAACTTTTTTCGGCATATTCGAGCTGGAACCGAAAGGCTTTGAATACGGCTATCAGATTTTTCAGAATTTCTGCGCGTTTACCGGCATGAACGAAACAGGATATCTGTTTGCCGTCGCGGCGGTTATATATATTCCGTTTTTCGTGTTCGTGTATAAGTATTCGGAACACCCCGAAATAAGTATACTTGTATATTTTGCGTTCAATATGTTTTATTACAGCCTCGGTATATTCAGGCAGATGATCGCTTTGTCTTTATGCCTTACCACCGTTCCGCTGATATTGAAACGCAAACCCGTATCTTTCGTCGTCGTAACGTGTATAGCCGGCTCGTTCCATATGACGGCGTTCGTGTGGATGGTAACGTACTTCCTGTACGCGTTCATAAACCGCAGACAGATAAAATGGGCGATACTTATCGCCGCCGTAGCGTTGCCGGTGGGCGAAATTCTGATGAAACCGATATTCGAACTCATCGAAAGGTATCATTTCTATTTCGACAACATCGAAAATTATCGCACATCGCCCGATGATTCGTTCTTTATGTTCTTCGTATTCTGCTCTATACTTATAGCGACGCAGGTATTCGGTTATTTTGAAAAGAAAAAAACTCCTTGCGAAAGGCTTTCGCTCATGTGTCTGTGCCTGTGTGTCATAGAGGTGTCTCTGGCGAGATTTTTCGTGCTTACGGCAAGGGCGGTAACGTATTTTTCGGTATATCTTACGATAACTCTTCCGTCCTGGCTGGAAAAGTGTTTCGACGACAAGTGGCGGTATTACTTCCGCGTGACGTTGACGCTCGCGTTGCTGATAATCACGATAACGATGTCGTTTTACGGCAACAAACACATTTGTCCGTTCGTCTTTTTCTGGCAATGACGTAAGGTCGCAATCGGAGGTAAAAATGGGATTTGTAAAAAAAATATTCAAATATATCACGGATAAAAATTATCGTTTTACGGTGAACGCCAATCTCGGCAGATACGATAATATGCCCGACGAAGAATATATAAAGAAAATGTTCGGAGCCGAACTCGGCGAGAACCTCGATCTGGACGCTCCGCGGACGTATAACGAGAAGTTGCAGTGGCTTAAACTTTACGACCGCAAGGACGTGTATACGACTATGGTCGATAAATACAAAGTCCGCGATTTCGTCGCCGGAAGAATAGGCGAAGAATATCTTATTCCGCTTTTGGGAGTGTGGAAGACTCCCGACGAAATCGACTTTTCGGCGTTGCCCGACAGGTTCGTTCTCAAATGTAACCATAATTCCGGCAGAGGAATGTACATCTGCAAGGATAAATCCGCGCTGGACGAAAAAGCCGTACGAAAGGGACTTGCCGATGGGTTGAAAGAGAATTATTACCTGCACGGCAGAGAATGGCCGTATAAAAACGTAGAAAGAAGAATTATCGCCGAAGAATTCGTCGAAGACGAAAAACTTAGAGAACTGAGAGATTACAAGTTTTACTGCATCGGCGGCAAGCCGCGCGTTATCATGATAAACGGAGGGAGGGCAGAGGGCAGAACGACGGCGGATTATTTCGATACCGATTTCAATACTCTCGATTTTACCTGGGGGTATCCGCATGCGGACGCGCTGCCCGAAAAACCCGCGGGATTTGAAAAGATGAAAGAACTCGCGGCGGTTTTGTCCGCAGGCGTACCCGAACTGAGGGTCGATTTTTACGAGGCAAACGGAAAAATCTACTTCGGAGAACTGACGTTTTTCGACGGCAGCGGTTTCGATAAAATCGAACCTGCCGAATGGGATATAAAACTCGGCGAAACCATAGTCTTGCCGGAGAAGACTTTATGAGCGAAAAGATTACCGCAAAAAGAGTGCTTAACGCGACGAAATGGTCGACGTTTGCAGAAATAATGGCGAAATTCGCCACGCCGATAGTCAATATGGTGCTGGCGCGACTTCTTACGCCCGAGGCGTTCGGAGTCGTCGCGGCGATTACCATAATCACGAGTTTTGCCGACATATTTACCGATGCGGGGTTTCAGCGGTTTATAATACAGCACGAATACGAATCCGACGAAGAACTGGACAAGGGTACGAACGTTGCGTTCTGGTCTAATCTGACGCTTGCGCTGACGATTTACTGCGTCATATTCTTTTTCAAAAAACCGCTTGCGGAATTCGTAGGCTGTAAAGACGAATACATGGGTATCGCGGCGGCGGGTCTGTCGGTTATCTTTACGACTTTTTCGAGTACGGCTACGGCGCGATACAAAAGGGCGATGAATTTCAAACCCCTGTTTTACGTCCGCGTTACGGGCGCGATAATGCCGTTTTTCGTAACCATTCCGCTTGCGCTTATACTTAAAAACTACTGGGCGCTGGTATGGGGTACGCTCGCTCAGCAATTCGCGACTTCGCTTTTGCTGACAATTATATCGAAGTGGAAACCCAAATTCTATTTCAGTTTCGCGCGGCTGAAAAAAATGTTGCCGTTCAGCCTGTGGAACTTACTCGAAACGCTTTCCATATGGTTCGCGGGGCAGGCGGGTATCTTCATTGTTTCAAACAAGCTCGATTCGTATTATCTCGGGTTGTATAAGACGTCGATGTCTACGGTAAATTCGTATATGAGCCTTATAACGGCGTCGATCACGTCGGTATTGTTTTCCGCGCTGTCGCGTTGCGCAGGTGAAGAAGAAAAGTTCCGTAATACCGTGTTTTCTTTTATAAAAGGCGTTTCGCTGCTCGTTATCCCGATGGGCGCGGGAATGTTTTTGTACAGGGATCTTGTCGTAAGAATACTGCTCGGAAGTCAGTGGGCGGAGGCGGGATTTTTCGTCGGTTTATGGGCGATTTTCAGCGCGATAACCATTACTTTCAGCAATATAGCGTCCGAAGTTTACAGAAGTACCGGTAAACCGATAATATCGTTCGTTCTGCAACTCGGGTATATAGCGATTTACGTTCCGACGATATTGTGGGGCGTAGGGCAGGATTACAGGACGCTTTGCATAGTCAGTTGTATCGTAAGACTCTGCCCGGTAATCGCGGATATGCTGATGCTGACTTTCAGATATAAAATTTCCGCCGTAAAAATGATAGGTTCGGCGGGCGTTTCGATTATATCCGCCGGGGTGATGAGCGGCGTCGCGCTGCTGTTGCAACTCGTATCGGGCAAAGTATGGTGGCAGATTTTGTCTATCGTAATATGCGTAGTCGTATACTTCGGCGTCGCGCTTGCGTTCAGACCCGAAAGGGAATTCCTTAAAGGGCTTATAAAGAGACAGAAAGGAGAAAAAGATGAAAACGCTGACGGTGTTCACACCGACGTACAACCGTGAAAAGACTTTGACGCGGGCATTCGACAGTCTTATGAAACAGACGTCGAAGGATTTTGAATGGCTGATCATAGACGACGGCTCAACCGACAATACCGAAGAACTCGTCGAATCTTTTGTAAAACAAGCCGATTTTGAAATAAGATATTACAAAAAGAAAAACGGCGGCAGGCATACGGCGGTCAATTTTTCGTATCCGCTGCTAAGGACGGAATACGTCGTAACGTGCGATTCCGACGACGAACTGGTACCCGACGCCGTAGAAAAAATGCTTGCGACGTGGCGTTCGATTCCGAAAGAAGATTACGATCGGTTCTGGTGCGTTTCGGGGCGCGAGGTCAGTTCGCTTACAGGTAAAATCGTCGGTACGCCGTATCCCGACGGCATAAACAAACTGAAAGGCAGAAAGCAGAGGAAGCGCATACTTAAATGCGACGGCGAAAAGCACTGTTGCAGAAAGGTGGCGATACATATTCAATATCCCTTTCCGGAATATCCCGACGTAAAATTCGTACCCGAAAACACGGTGTGGGAAACGATAAACAGAAAATACGACCAGTATTGCGTCAACGACGTGTACGGGGTCTATCACGAAGAATCCCCCGACGCACTTACCAGAAGGGGTACGCACGGCGGAAAGTATTACAAGTCGCATTACTATGCGAACGTGTTCTATGTAAACACGCTTTTCGACGAGTGGTTCTTCAATAAAAACGTAAGGCTGAGCGTGCTTGACGTGTCGCGTTGCGCGATGTTGTCGGGCGTCGGATATAAAACGGTCATGAAAGCCGTCGACGCATGGTATAAGCGCTTTCTGGTAACGCTGGGGTATCCGATTTCAAAGTTGTGGCTTATGGCGCATAAAAGCCGTTACGAAAGCGAAAAAACGGCGGCGGAGTAAAAGAATAATGATAAAATACGACGAGACCTGCGCGGGAACGCGCGCCGCGGAGGCTTTTGAAAACACATATAAAAAGCCGCCAGAAAACACGGTTTTCACGCCGTACAGAATATGCCCGATAGGCGCGCACAGCGACCATCAACTAGGCAAAGTCACGGGTTTTGCGATAGATAAGGGCATTTACATATCATACGCCGCAAAGCAGAACGGCGTTATAGAGATTTCATCGTTGCAGTTTCCCAAAAGAGCGCAGTGGCACGTCGCATCGACGCCGCAGACGAAACAGAACGACTGGGCGGATCATTTACGCGGCGCGACTATCGCTCTTGGCGACAGGTATCCGCTGAAAACGGGACTTTGCGCCGTCATCGACGGGGAGTTGCCTATCGGCGGGCTGTCTTCTTCGGCGGCGGTCATAATCACGTTCTTGTCCGCTCTCGGTAAACTCAACGGAATAAAGCTCGCAGAAAAAGAACTGATAGAGATTTCGCAGGAGGCGGAAAACAGATACGTCGGCGTGGCTTGCGGAAAACTCGATCAGAGTTGCGAGGTATACTGCCGCAAGAACAAACTTTTGTACCTTGACGTACAGAGCGGCGGATACGAACTCATCCCGACCCCTGCCGATATGAAACCGTTTGAAATAGCGGTGTTCTTTTCGGGGCTCGAAAGATCGCTTTCGGGTTCTAAATTCAATATGCGCGTAGACGAATGCCGCAGCGCGGCTTACGCGCTCAAAGCATATGCGGGGTTGCCTTACGGCAAGTTTGAAGAGACGAATTTAAGAGAAGTGCCTTACGAGGTCTACCTTAAATATAAAGACCGCCTTCCGTCTAACTGGGCAAAGCGGGCAAATCACTGGTATACCGAATATAAGCGCGTCGAGGCGGGTGCGGAGGCTTACCGTGCCGGCGATATAGAAGAATTCGGCAGACTGTCGTTTGAAAGCGGGCTTTCGTCTATAAACGACTGGGAAACCGGCTCGCCCGAACTTATAAAACTGTATGAGGTAATGCGTTCGGTCGACGGTATATACGGCGGCAGATTTTCCGGCGCGGGGTTCAAGGGTTGCTGTATGGCGATCATCGACCCCGAAAAGGAAGAGCGCGTTCTCGAAGAAGTCGAAAGGGAATATCTGAAAGCCTTTCCAGAGATGAAAGGCAGATACAGCGCGCACGTCTGTCACACCGCCGACGGCGTCCGACTCGACTGAGACGGCGCGGCAACCGATTACGACGGAATAAAAAGGAGCGATAATGAAAACCGACGAATTGACGAATAAAACCGTACTCGTTACGGGCGCGGCGGGTTTTATCGGCGCAAATCTGTGCCGTAGCCTGCTTAAAAACGAAAACTGCAAACTGGTGGTCGGGCTTGACAGCCTTAACGACTATTACGACCCGAAAATAAAAGAATACCGTCTGTCTCTTATCGAGAATTCGACGCAGGCTGCGGGTAAATGGAAATTTATAAAGGGTAATATAGCGGATAAAAGCCTTATAGACGGACTTTTTGCCGAATACAAATTCGACGTGGTTGTGAATCTCGCCGCTCAGGCGGGGGTAAGATATTCGATTACCGCGCCCGATGTCTACATAGAGAGCAACGTTATTGGGTTTTACAATATTCTCGAGGCGTGCAGGCACTCTTACGACGGTAACGCGAAGGGCGTCGAACACCTCGTCTACGCGTCGTCTTCGTCGGTATACGGCGGCAACGAAAAAATTCCGTATTCGACGGACGATAAAACCGATTCCCCGCTGTCGCTTTACGCCGCCACGAAAAAATCGAACGAACTTTTCGCGCACGCGTATGCGAAACTATATAATATTCCGTGTACGGGGCTGAGATTTTTCACCGTCTACGGCGAGGCGGGCAGACCCGATATGGCTTATTTCGGATTTACGAACAAACTCGTGAACGGCGAAAAAATCAAAATATTCAATTACGGCAACTGCAAGCGCGATTTCACTTACGTCGCGGACGTCGTAGAGGGTATCACCCGCGTCATGAAATGTCCGCCGGAACGAAAAAACGGCGTCGACGGCTTGCCTGTACCGCCGTGTAAAGTATATAATATAGGTAATAATCACCCAGAGAACCTGCTCGAATTCGTCGGGATTCTGCAGGAAGAACTTGTTCGGGCCGGAGTTTTGCCGAAAGATTACGATTTCGACGCGCATAAGGAATTGGTCCCGATGCAGGCGGGCGACGTACCCGTTACATACGCGGACGTTACGCCGCTGGAAAGAGATTTCGGTTTCAGGCCGTCTACCACGCTGAGGGACGGTTTAAGAAAATTCGCAACATGGTATAAGGAGTTTTATAAATGAAAATAGCAGTCGCCGGCACCGGCTACGTCGGTCTTTCGATAGCCGTGCTTTTATCGCAGAAAAACAAAGTTACCGCGGTGGACGTAATCCCCGTAAAAGTCGATATGATAAACGCGAAGAAGTCGCCGATAATCGATAAGGAAATCGAAGAATATCTGGCTACGATGCCGCTTGATCTGAAAGCGACTACCGACGGCGATTCCGCTTATAAAAACGCGGATTTCGTGGTCATAGCCGCGCCGACGAATTACGACCCCGATAAAAATTACTTCGACACTTCCGCCGTCGAGAGCGTTATCGAACAGGTTTTAAGGGTAAACAAAAAGGCGGTTATGGTCATAAAATCAACCGTTCCCGTAGGGTATACCGAAAGCGTCAGAAAAAAATATTCGTGCGAAAACATTCTGTTCAGCCCCGAGTTTCTGCGCGAAGGGCATGCTCTTTACGATAACCTTTATCCCAGCCGTATAATAGTGGGTTGCCCTAAGGGTGACGAAAAACTGAGAAACGCCGCTGAGACGTTCGCGGGTTTGCTTAAAGGCGGCGCGATAAAAGAGAATATAACCGTATTGTATCCCGCGCTTACCGAGGCGGAGGCGATTAAACTTTTCGCCAACACCTATCTCGCGCTGAGAGTCGCCTATTTCAACGAACTCGATACCTACGCCGAACTTAAAGGTCTCGACACGAAGTCGATCATAGAGGGCGTATCGCTCGACCCGAGAATAGGCAATTACTATAACAACCCGTCGTTCGGGTACGGCGGCTACTGCCTGCCCAAAGACACAAAGCAACTTCGCGCCAACTATGCGGACGTGCCGCAGAACCTTATATCGGCTATCGTAGACGCCAATTCGACGCGTAAAGACTTTATCGCCGATCAGATTATCTCCCGCAAGCCGAAAATCGTCGGGGTTTACCGCCTTACGATGAAGGCAAACAGCGACAACTTCCGTCAGTCGTCCGTTCAGGGCGTGATGAAGAGAATCAAGGCAAAGGGCATAGAGGTCGTCGTATACGAACCTACGCTTAAAGAAGATACGTTTTTCAACAGCCGCGTGATAAGGGATATAGAGCAATTCAAACGCGAGTGCGACGTGATTATCGCCAATCGTTTTACGCCCGACCTTGCGGATGTTTCGGATAAAATTTATACCCGCGATCTCTATTTCAGGGACTGACGGCATATAATCGCAACGAATGAATAAATAAGCTAAGGAGGAATGCTTATGAAAATATGTAAATTTTGTAACGCCGAAAACGAAGACGATGCTTTGTTCTGCGGCAACTGCGGCGAACGCATCGACGGTAAGGTGAAATGCCCGAAGTGCGGCGAGTACAACGACGAGGGCGAAACGTACTGTTCCAACTGCGGAGCGCGTATCGACGGAAAAGTCGTCTGCGAATGCGGCGCGCTCGTTTCGGGTAACTTCTGTACCAAGTGCGGCAAACCGGCAAAGAAAGTTACTTATAAACCGTGCACGTCGAAACGTAGCCCCGTGACTACGGACGCCGCGCCTTCCGCATGGAGGAATATTTTAAGGCTTATCGGCGGGTCTGTTGCGAGTTTCGGCGCGTTTATCGCTCTGATTTTCGTATTTTTGATCGCCTTCCGTTCAAATGTAAACGGAAGTAAACAGGAAGGATATAATATATATTATTATATCGGCAAGATTTATAAAGACATTTCGACGCAAATTTCAGCCCTCGAATCGTATAACGGCGGATTTGCGACGGCAACATATGTAAAGGCGGCGTTGTCTACCGTTACCGCAATCGGAACGCTCGTCACGGTTCCCGTATTCGCGATTATGACGATTGCCGGGTTTGTCAAAAGCGTGTCGAAAAAACAGTATAAACTCAACGTCTATGCGGCGTCGCTCACTTCGCTGTTCTATTTCGCGGGTTGTCTGCTTATGCTCGGGCTTAACGGTCTGTCCGTATCCGTATCGACGGCGAAAACGGTTATGCCGGAATGCAATGCCGCGACCAAATTCGGTTTGTATTTCTCGTTTGCATGCATAGCGGCAGGCGTTTTAAGTACGATTGTCGCCGATGCCGAAATCGAGAGCATCGCCGGGAGTATCTTAAAATACGTTACCGCGGTTGTTCTGACAGGTCTTGCGGTCGCGACGTTTATAACGGCGGGCAGAACGTACATCGAAATGAAAGAACCGTCTTCGGGTTCCGCTTTAAGATCGTCGATATTGACGTTAGCCGCGATGATGCTCTCTGCGCTCGACTATAATCATGATGCGTTTACCAATCCCGACGAATACGCCGTTCTGAATTGCGGTATTATCTATTCTACGGTCGCAATTGCAGCCGTGGCTTTGATCTGCATTCTGATAGCGAAAGTTCTATCCCGCGGAGGGGATTCGTCGGTATCCGAAATCGTCTTTGCAGCGATTGTGTCGGCGATGACGCTTGCCATGCTTATACTTGCGGTTATAGCCACCGACAAACTCATTGCGACCGTTAAAGGTTCGGGCGATTCGGCGGAAATCGTCTGCGGTAACGCGATAGCGGCGTTTGTAACTTCGATTCTGGCGTTGGGCGTTACGATTGCGAGAAAAATCGCTTTGAAGTCCGTTGCAAAACAATAAATCCGATAAAACATAATCAAAGCCCCGCCTACGGGAAGGATTCCATCCCGTAGGCGGGGCTTTTTGTTGACTATGTAACTAATAAAGAGTCCGCGCTGCAATTTAAGCATTCGGATAATTTGTAAATATATTCTCCGTTTGGCAGATGTTTATCGGTCAACCACCAATATACCAACGAACGGGATACGCCTGTCTTATGCTCTAAAGCATATTGTGTAATATGTCGTTCCGTCATTATGGCGCGTAGTCTTTCGGAAAATGACGACGGCGCAGATGCGGATATTCTGTTTTTATCGTCCGCACGTCCGAATAAATAATCCGCCGAACAACCGAAATATCGGGTAATGGCAATCAACGTGTTGTAAGACGGCATGCGTTCGCCTCTTAAATACGCATTGACGCCGCCTCGCTTTATATTGATTTTTTCTGCAAGTACGGGTGCTTTAATTTTGTTTTTATCCATAATTTGCCTTAAATTTCTGGCAAATTCGATTTTGACGTCACTCATATCCGGAAATATCAATAATCTTTAAGCCCGAGCAGATAATCGACCGAAACACCGTAAAATACGGAAATGTCGGCAATAAGTTCCAATGACGGTTGGCGTTGCTCTTTTTCGTAATGCAGATAGGTTACGGCATTTATGCCTAATTTCTCTGCAAGTTCTTTTTGTGTTAAATTATTTTCTTCTCTCAATTCTTTAAGTCTTTTTCCAAACGATATTTTCATAACGTTATATTACCATTTTGGTAATAGTAATGCTCTTTAACTACCATATCGTTAGTTTTATGTTTATGGATAAATTTATTCGATTTCGACAATTATCGACAATATAAGACGTTATGCGACAAAAAATTACACTTAGTTTACGTTACATACGGTTGACCGGAACGGGCATAAGTGATATAATACCGAGTATACCGGACAAAAAAACAAGCCTTGCCAAAACGCCGCTATTTTCGCGCTTTTTGTCAAATTCTCGTTTGAAGTACGTTTAGTACGTCTGCACTCGCATTTACCAAAAATACGTCGTCAGACCACGGTTCGTTTTATTCTTGTCCGGCATAAAGAACAAAGGAGAAAATTAAGATGAGTAAACGGGTTGTGATCACCGAGACGGAATTGGCAAAAGAAAGCGGGCTGGATTTTAAGGTTGAGCCGAGAGATCTGATTGAAGATCTGAAAGCGATACTGAAAGAATATTATATCGCCACTTTTTGCGGTAAAGCGGACGCGCTTTCGTTAAAATTCAATAACGGACAAAAATTCAAAATTATCATAAAAGAACAATAAACAAAAGCCCCGCCGACGGAAGAAAAAATTCTCACCGCAGGCGGGGTTATATGTTTTTTGTATGATTATTTAGCCCAAGGCAGGTCGATGCTCCACCACTGCGAGGCATAACCGTTGGCGAATAACCTTATCATCATGACTATCATATCGGTAAAAGACAACAGCAGAATGATCGAGGTAAATACGAACGTTGCGTCGCTCGAATTGCGATCGAAAAAACGCATTATCGCGGGGGTGAAATATTCCATTACGACGAATACACCCGTCGTAAACAGAAAACTGGTCGGAATACTCGTGTACTGCGTGATATGTAACGGTATGTCGTTGTAATTCCAGAGTTGTCTGCCGGTGGTAGCCTCTACCAGCAAACCGTAACCCATTTCGCCGAACGTGATGCAGCAAAACGCGAAAACGTAATACAGAACGCGGCGTATGTTGCGTTCTTTTTTACCGTCGCCCTTGATAAAATGCCAGCCGAAAATTCTGAATTCGGACGGTCTGCCGAGCGCGAGATACGCTACCAGTACGCCCAGCCCATAGGGCATTATAAACGGCATATGCATATAACGGCTGTCGACGTTGCCCAAGGTTATCATGCGCCCGATGTCTTCGGCGAGAAAACCGCACAGCGCACAAAAAAGAGTATACGATACATATTGCGAGATCGTATACTCCAGTATTTTTTTGTCCTTTACTTTAGTGATGACGCTCTTTTCCATTTTTACCCACGCGCGAACGCTTTATAAAAGCCGTTCGTCTATATCATAGATGTAATATATGAAAAGTAAAGCGTTTTTGTGACCTTTATCGATTTTTATACGTTTGTGTCGAAAATCGTTTCGCTTTCAGTATGATACTTTGCTTTTGATACTCTTTAACGCGTTTTTTTCGAGCCGCGAAACCTGGGCCTGCGAAAGTCCTATTTCGGCTGAAATCTCGGTCTGGGTCTTGCCTTCGTAATACCTTAAATACAATATCTTTTTTTCTCGTTCGCCGAGTCTTTCGACCGCGGAATCGAGCGCGACTTTTTCGGTCCAGCGTTCGTCGGTATTATGCTCGTCGCCGATCTGATCCATCAGCAGCAGTTCGTCCCCGTTCTTGTTGTACACGGGGTCGAACAACGATACGGGGTCGGATATTGCGTCCAGCGCGTATACGACCTCGCGTTCGGGTATGTCCATTCTTTCGGCGATTTCGCCCATGGTGGCTATGTCGTCTTTTTCGGATTCGATTTCGCTGCGGGTCTGTAACACTTTATAAGCCGTATCTCTGACGCTCCGCGGAATTCTCAGACCGTTGGTCGAGCGCATAACACGCTTGAGTTCGCCGATTATCATCGGCACCGCGTAGGTCGAAAATCTCACCCCGACGCTTAAATCGAAGTTGTCGACAGACTTTATAAGTCCTATCATTCCCGCCTGAAACAGGTCGTCCGCCGACACCTTGCCCTTGTCGAACCGCTTTACAAGCGACAGTACCAGCCGTACGTTGGCGGTAATGAAATATTCCCTCGCTTTTTCGTCTCCGTTTTTTATTCTGGCAAGCAATTCCTCGCTTTCTTTTGCGGATAACCGTTTTATAGACGAAGTGTCCAGTCCGCAGATTTCGACTTTTCTTCCCATTTGCGCCTCCCGACCGACGACGGATGCGTTTAAGCGTATGCCGTCGGCTATGTAAACGTTTGGGGGAACGGCGTACGAATAGTATAAGCCTTACTGACTGAAAAAATTTGCGAATTTTTGTCGCAAAAGCATATTTTTTGCCGTCAATCCTTGACATGCGGCAAGTTTCGGGCTTATAATACAGGCGAAAAAAAGGAGACGACCGAAATGAAGATTTATCAGAGCGTTGACGAACTTGTAGGCAGAACTCCGCTTTTGGAACTCAAAAAATACGGAGAAAAACATAATCTTAAAGCGAGGATTCTCGCTAAACTCGAATATTTCAACCCGTCGGGGTCGGTTAAAGACAGGGTCGCCAAGGCGATGATCGATGCCGCCGAAAGAGACGGTAAACTCTTCCCCGGGGCGGTCATAATCGAACCGACTTCCGGCAATACCGGCATAGGACTTGCGGCGATAGGCGCGGCGAGAGGATATAAAGTAATACTCACCATGCCCGAGACGATGAGCGTCGAACGCAGGAATATCGTAAAGGCTTACGGCGCGCAGATCGTTCTCACCGAGGGTGCGAAAGGCATGAAAGGCGCGATCGAAAAAGCCGAAGAGTTGGCAAAGTCCACTCCCGGCGCGGTTATAGCGGGGCAGTTCGTAAATCCCGCAAATCCCGAGGCGCATTATAAAACCACCGGCCCGGAGATATATGAAGATTCCGACGGTAACGTCGACGTTTTCGTCGCGGGTGTCGGTACGGGCGGAACGCTGAGCGGAGTAGGTAAATACCTTAAAGAGAAAAACGCGGAAGTTAAAGTCGTTGCGGTAGAACCCGAAACGTCGCCCGTGCTTACGAAAGGCGTAGGCGGATCTCATAAAATTCAGGGTATAGGCGCGGGTTTCGTCCCCGCGACGCTCGATACGTCCGTTTACGACGAAGTTATCGACGTACCTAACGACGCGGCGTTTGCCACCGCGAAAGAACTCGGGAAAACCGAGGGCGTGCTTGTCGGCATATCGTCCGGCGCGGCGCTCTGGGCGGCGACCCGCCTTGCGGAAAGAGAAGAGAACGCCGGCAAGACCATAGCGGTTGTTCTTCCGGACGGAGGAGACAGATATTTCTCGACGCCGTTGTTTCAGGAACAATAATCATGTATAAACTCGAAACTCATTTACACGTCGCCGGGACTTCGCCGTGCGCGATGACCGACGAAAAGACCATAGCGCGGATATATAAGGATAAAGGCTATAACGGTATAGTCTATACTTCGCATTTCAATTCTTATATGCCCGTATATTTCGGACTTACCGAAAAAGAGTATAACGGGAATTTCGTCGCTCATTATCTTAACCTTAAAGAGGAGTGCGCGAAGTTCGGCATAGACGTATTTTTCGGCATGGAATATATGCCGGACTGCGTATCGTACTTTAACGATAAGTCGCCCGATAAGGCGGAATTTCTTATATACGGTGCGTCGACGGATTTCGTTGAAAGCGGAGAGGCTTTTTCGGCGTTGACGCTTTCCGTGAAAGACGTAAGCGAACTGTGCAAAAGAAACGGGTGGATATTTTCTCAGGCTCATCCGTTCCGCGCGATGATAAATTATCGTCATCCCGAACTTATAGAGGCCGCCGAGGCGTATAACGGTTGCCCGCGTTGCGACAGCCGTAATGCCGACGCCGAAAAATACGTCGCCGACAACGGGCTTATACCTATGGCGGGCAGCGATTTTCACGAACCGCAGGACGGCGGAGCGGGCGTAATGCTCGAAAACGCAGTCGGAAACGAAACGGAACTCGTGCGCGAATTACGTCGCCGCAGACATACTCTTATAAAAAATTGATTTTTACCGCCTGCGGCGTCGATGCCAGCCAAGAATAAAACGAACCGTGGTCTGACGACGTATTTTTGACTAATACGTCGTTGCGCTCGCGGCTTA
>ENA-UESH01000784-UESH01000784.1-human-gut-metagenome-genome-assembly--contig:-NODE-784-length-27091-cov-210.677019_pt1 | contig 27091 bp, 48 predicted proteins | sample MGYA00243001_ERZ508002 | MGnify/ENA primary metagenome ERZ508002 (study PRJEB26167, sample SAMN06115447) | human gut metagenome | host: Homo sapiens | place: China:Anhui | collected 2015-08-07... | reverse complement strand
CGTCCAAAACCTCCTGATACGCCGCCACTATAGGCCGCAGGTAATGTCGCCTGGGTGCATAGAACTTCTTCTCCGGTTTGCGGTTCATTTCGATGTACAGCAGAAACGTGTCGAAATCGTGCGGTGCGTCAAAGCACATGGCCTTTTTGTACACGTCAAACAAAGAATCCGCCGCATTTGCGCTGCACTTGTGCAGGGCCGCAGAACTCAGTTTTCGCAAATCCTTGCTCAGCTCATGGGCCAGGGTGAAATCATCCGGTTCCAGTTGTCGGCATACGGATAGGAGGTCCATGTACGGCACATGGTCGGACGGATTCCGCGCAATATGCTGTTTTATGCGTTCTGATAGTTTTGCGTAGTCCATGCGGCCTCCATTTTTGCATAAAAAGAGACGGGTTCCCGAAAGAACTCGTCTCTTTTATTTTGCTTGTATAGGTTACTCGCCCACGTTGATCGTGATCGTGTCAGAGGTCTCGTTGAAATCAGCGGTCAGTTTGAACTCAAGCGTCTTGACCTCGGAAATGTCGGACAGGCCAGCCTTTTCAAGGTAGAAAAACATGGAATAATTGATGTTTTTCCCGCCCTGCATTGTTGCGGGGACTCCGCCCAGGTACTGGACCATCGTATCATTCACAGAGCTGTCCTGCGGATATACCGTAATTTCCTGGTCCGTCTTGTTCTCGAACTTCATCTGGATGTAGCAAACACCCGGCACGGAATCCAGTTCCGTGATGCCCAGGTACGTTGCCTTGAACGTCTCGCCGTCATACACGACCTTCTCAACGGTCTGACCTCCGGTCTCGCCGTCATCCGGTTGGTCCGCGGTTCCGCACCCGACCATAGCAATTGCCGCCACCATGATGGCAAGCAGCACTGCCCACACTTTCTTTGCTCTCATTTTCCTTTTCCTCCACATTTATTTTCTCCCGGGTGGCCGGGGGAATTACTTCATCTCGCCGGATTCGTATTCCTTAACACGCCGGTAAAATGTGTTCGGCTTCAGCCCCAAATGACCCATAGCCGCTTTGGCGGTGATATGGCCCGATTTCCAAAGGTCGTATTCCTGTTCGAACTTCTTCCTGTCCACCGGGATAGCCTGACGGCCTACATACTCGCCGCGCTCCTTTTTCGCGTCGATGCCCTCTTTCTGCCGGGATTTGATATAATCACGCTCCAGCTGGCTCACTGCCGCAAATACCGTCAGCATAAATTTGCCCGCCGGGGTGGTGGTATCTATCTTTTCCTTCTGTGATTCGAATTGTACACCCTTCTCTGTCAGTTGGTCAACAAGGTTTAGCAAATCGCGCGTATTTCTTGCAAACCGGCTGATCTCGCTCACAACCACGGTATCGCCCTCGCGCACAAACGCCAACAACTTCTTCAGTTCTGGCCGGTCAGTGTTCTTGCCGCTGCACTTGTCTACAAACAGTTTCTCCGCGCCGAGCGCTTCCATCGTGATTTCCTGCCTTGCTGTGTTTTGCTCTTTTGTTGACACACGGACGTATCCTACTTTCATTTTTCGTCCCTCCTTTGCCGTGATTATATCACGTCTGCAAGGGTGTGTCAATATGTCAATTTCAGTTTATGCAATGCGCAGGTGTTTTTTTCTCTTTTGTTTTTTGCGGGCATTTTGGGGCTCACCCGGCCCCGCTCCTGCCCACGATATCCCCCACCCCCGCCCGGCCACGCCTGCCGCGCATGTCAAAAGGTATACCCATGCGCAACGCGCCGCCGGTGTTGCGCATGCCTTGCAAATAATCCGTTGCAATGTTGCAAAATTGCGCATTAAGGTATTGACATACTATGCCGGATGTGTTATCATATCAGCATAGAGAGAGGGCCGCACCGGTTACAGCCTACCAAGCCCCGGAGCAGCCCCCACACCAGACCAGAGGCCCAGCGCGTACAGTGTACCACGCCCGGCCTACCTGGTCAAGAGATAGGCCAGTAAGGCCGGGAGGTAATACAATGGATTATACAACAGTACTTGCAAAGGCAATGCAGACACTTGAACAGCGCAAAGACCGCAGCGCATGGGGCCGGGGCGTGAATGACTACGCCGTGGACATGCTCCAGCAGCTCACGGACTACTACAAGGGCGGCTATATCTCCGGCGAAGCTCTGGAAAACTGCACCGCCTGCCAGATTGCGGCCTTGAATGGGGCGCGCAACTGGAGTGAATACAGTTGGGGCGGCTCTGCCCTTGTGTATGATGGGGACATCGCCGCCGCCCTCTGCACCCCCTCAGAACTCAAAAAGACCCGTAACGGGGAGCGCAGACCGAACAGCCAGGAAGAATGGCTTGATGTGCAGACAAGGGCATTGCATCAAGCTTTCCGTAGGATGTACGCAGCTATCCGGGCCGCCCGGCAGGAGGTGCAGAAAATATGAAATATTTTTGGATTGCCGCCGTTGTGCGCCAGGGCAATAACCATTATGCTTTTGCGTTCCGGGTGTCTGAAAACGATAACTTGAAATGCCGTTTCGATGGTGTGCATAACCTCAGTTCCGCTAACATCATGCCCAGCAAAAAGGCTGCTTGTGAGCTGGTGAACCATTGGAACGCCTGTTTTAAGGCGAACGGCACATATTTGTTTGATAAACCGGGATTTTGAAAGGAGCTGTAAATATGAATCTTGACGCCATCATGGCCGAACTGGCCCAGTATATCCGGATGCAGGAAGAAGCCGCCGCAATGGTGGAGAGCCTAAAAGACCAGCTCAAAGAGCGCATGACCGCCGCCGGGGTGGAATCCCTGGCGGGGTCAGAACACTTTGTTTGACCCGCTCCAGCGGATGTGGTACAATCGATATGTTAAGGGGGTGCCGGATTGCTATCTGTCGTGCTGCTGATCATCTGGTTTCCGTTGGCCGTCCTGGCCAACGTGGTCCGCAAATCTAAGTAACTTATCAACCATCTGACAGGGGCCGCCCCGGAGCTATTCCGGGGCGGTTATTTTATGCCCTGCCCGCAAAGGCGTTTTAATGGCGTTTTGCGGGCTTTTGGCGTTTGGCGGTATTGGGATACCAACGCCAATGCAACACGCTGTGCGCGGCGCTTTAGCAGGGTTTGCGGCGGGGTTGTGGTGTAGCGCGTTAGGGCGGCGTGTGGCTGCCCTGTTTTTTTCGGCCTGATTGGGGCAGCGCGGGCGCTTCCAGGCCCCGCGATGCTGTGGTGCAGGGCCTAACCCCGGGCGATACAGTGCGCTATCCGGCTCAGGGCGTGGAAGGCAAAAACGACGGGGAGTGGGGCAAGCGGCTGTGCGCATGCGCTCAGTCTGGCGGGATCGTGCCAAAAGTCGCTGCAAAAGTCGCCCGGTTTTGCGCGAAAGTCGCCGATAGTCGCTAAACCGTGTATAACCCCGGGAAAATCGTTGCCCCTACTCCGAAAGTTGCTGAATAGTCGCTAAAAAAATCAGTTTTCATAGTCGCAAGACGCCGCCTCGATGTACTTCTTCTGGAGTTCTTCGGGCGGTGTTTCTGTCCCAAGGGGATTGTTGGGCGTGAGAACGACCTCTTGTTTGTCGGTCATGCCGAAAAAGTTCTTTGCGCGGAAAATGTACGTAATCTGCGGAATTTTCCCCTGAGAGACCAATTTTGCGTCGATTCCGGCCAGAATTTGTTTGGCTTTTTTTATCATGCCAGCCCTCACGGGGCCCAGCGATCCCTTTTGCCAGTCCAAAACAGTTTGAGTTACGGCACCGAGAGCGAGGCACATGTCCTCCACCGTGGGAATCTGCCCATCTTCTACGCACTGTTGGAAATAGTCGTTAAGCTTATCGGCGCATTCTTCATCGGTTTTTACGCATGACCTCTTGAAGTATTGGAATGACTCCCTAACAATTTGCGAGATCTCTTCATTTGTTGCGGTGCACCTGGCCGTAACAGACGCTGATGCCGCGCCTCTGGTGTGTGAGATGGCATTCTCTCCGCGTTCTTGCACGATGATCTTGCGGATAGTCGGCTCGGAAAGCCCGTTTTGTTTTGCCACAGTCGCTATATGCTTACATGCGTCATAGTCGGCAAGGACCTGCTCTCTCATAGCTTGCGTGATTTTACTTGCCATCTATGTCACCTTCTTCCCGTTTTAACATATTTGGGGTGATTTCAAAAAGTTCGTTACACTCCGGGCACCTGACATACGCATCTGCCGGTCGCACAATCGTTCTCCCGGTCATGTAGTCGCGTTCAACCTTTTTGCACGTATTAAACTCGAATACGCACCCGCACGCTGGGCATTCTGCCCGGGCAAATTTATCTTGGTTCACGTGCTTAATGATTTTCATAACTTCTCCTGTTTATGTGCCGCGCTCCCACCTCTGCGCTATGTATGGCACAAGTTCACCCGCCCAATTGGGCACTCCTATGTGTTTCTGTATGCCCGCAGAGGGGCTGTGTTATGCAGAAACTCGGGGGGCTCCCGCTTCATCGCGCCGTCTTTTCGGCCCGTCGGGGGCCCCCGTTGTTGGCAAAGGCGAGTGGAATCGAACCAATATCTGCGGTTTTGGAGACCGCCGTGTTACCATTACACCACGCCCTTTGGAACGGGCGGCTGGAGTCGAACCAGCACATACGGGAGTCAAAGTCCCGTGCCTTACCTTTTGGCTACACCCGCATAAAACCAGACACCCGCGAGATATCCCGTGAGTGTCTGCATGCCGGTAACGCTCTTGCGAGGCCGCTTGCGCGGAGGCACCCATTACCGCCTGTGCCTTAACCTATGGAGGAAAGAAAGAGGAGAAAAATGAAATTTCGGGTTGTGGGCTGACTGGTTCCACTCTCCGATGATACTATTTTACACCACCTGAAACGTGGTTTGGGGCCACATTTTCAATAATTTTTGCGTTTTGTGCAATCAGCCACAGGAATTTATCTTTTCGCCGCCGGAATGTGCGTGGGCTTATCCCGGCTGGGGATATCATCTCGATGGGGTACTGTTTCTGGCTGTCGCAATTCCGCATGATCGCCCATACCAGCTTGCGCCGCACGTTCTCATTGGCGATATCGCGGCCTACGTTGTCCATGGCGTATTCCACGGCCCGCATTTTCTTCGTTTCCGGCCAGCTCTCAATGATTGTCAGCCGTTCCGCCTTGCGTTCCGCTATCCTACTGTTACCGGGGCTATGGGGCATGCCGGACACGGCATAGGCCGACGACTCCAGCACTTCTTCTCGGGCCGCATTGTACGCGCGGACCCGGCGGGGATAGCCCCTGACGTAGGCGATACACTCCATGCGGATATCGTAGGGGAGCGAGTATTTGTTGCTCATGTAGCACCTCCTGGAGCGTCATAGAAACCATCTGGTTCCGCGTCCTTTGTAATCAACGTGTTTGGCCTGTCTCCCTGATACACTGTTACGTCCCGCCCAAACACATGCACTTTGGCAAACGTATGGCGGAATGGTTTCACGTCGCCATGTGCGTGAATTATTAACACCACGCAAAAGGAGCCAGCCAAGCTCTCTACAAAGTGCTCTTCCACATCCGCAATAGCAAGCTTGGGCTCTTCGCACAAGATTATTGGAACATCTCTGTAAACGTTCATCGTACCTCCTATTCCAGCGCCGTCTCAACGCCGTACTCTTTGAGCATCTGCCGGATATCTGCCCAGGTAACGTACCCTTCCGCCACGCACTGAGCGGCGTGGTTCAATTCGCTGGCAAGCTGCTGCACATCGTCCATCGGTGCAACGTCCACGGCTGGGCGATTCTTGATAAAAGACTTCATCGCATCGACAGAAACGCGCTTGTCTCCAACCATAAGTGCTTCGCGCCGTTCGATTTCGCGGAGTGCAGCATCTCGGTCAATGTATTCAGCCATTTTCAGCACCTCCGTACAAAAAGGATTCTATTCAGCCATTTTCGTCCTCCTGTTCTTCCTCCCCGTCGGATACAGCCGCGCCCTCGTTCTCTGCAGCACAGCAATCGGTGCATACGCTCTCTCCGTTTGGCAAGCCGTAGCACTTTTCGCCCGTTTCGATACGTTTTCCGCAGAATGCGCAGTAATCCCACAGCCGTCCCATCACATTGCCTCCAATGCTTTCTCCGCCTCCTCGCGGGTCAAGAAAACAGTCTTTCCGACATCACGCGCATCTATAACACCGCAACGCGATGTGTTCAGCATAGTCCTCCCATTAAGTGTGCTTATATCTGTCACAGTAAAACTGTAAACTTGCTCGACCGGGTGGCTGCAAAATGTCCAAAGCCCGTCACCCGGCTTGCACGGCAGCACCACGAGCCGACCGTCTCTGTCGGCTTCTTGATATTTTTTGAGTTCCATGAGAGCGCTGTGCAATTTTGCCATTTCCAGACCGCTAAAGTGCTCATCTTTCATCGACTTGATTTCACCCGGCGTCAGCCCTGTGTCCTCGTAGGCGGCGAGACGCTCAACCAGACGATCAAACGATGGGCAATCTATGCAATCCATGTCCACATTGCAGTTACCAGAACACTTCATGTAATGGTCGGTGCCAAGATAGTGCTTTTCCGTCATTCGTTCCATCACTCCACCTCCTGCATCCTGCTATAGCCCTGATTGTTGTTCATGATGAAATTCCTCCTGATTTTTGTTAAAATTTCATGCGTCCTCCCTAATGTCTCCGCCCCACTACTCCGCCATTGCTTTGGCGATGCCGGGGTTAAGCAAAAGCGTTTTAATTTCGTGAAGAAGGTCGAAAGAGCCACTAATTGCCGAAATTTCGACAATTTTGCTTCCACCGCCGTCAATTCTCGCCCACTCAACAAACTTTGCAATGTCACAGCAGGAAATTCTCCCGAGCGCTGTTTCCGACCATTCGTGCCGTGTAGAATTTTCTGGGGGCGGATTTTGTCCGATAAGCCACCAGTCAGGGCCATATCTCCGCTGGAGTTTAAAGTAATAGTAGTCGTCTGGCTTGATTTCTACGTTGATAGTCTCAAACCAATCTAATGACGGCTGCGTATACGAAAACTTAAATGGCGCTTTAACAGGCTGTGACATTACACTCCCCCCCCCTCACAAATATCTACGATATGGTCGCACAATGCAGCCGGGATAACTGACCGCTCCCGGCTCCCGGCGAGCCCCTGCGTTCCCGTCTTTGCTCCTCGCGGCGCGGCTACATGGCACGGGTCGCCATTGTGACACGGCGGCTTAAATCCCGGGTCCGGGTGATTCGTCCAGATATCGGTTGGTTTCATTCTGCTATCGCCGTATTGGCAATATGTGACGGTGTATCTAGGCAAGCCCTGCATCCACGTCATTTTGCGCATGCCCCCCCGCGGATTCTCGATGAACCAGTACATAGGAGATAAGGCTAAAATCAGACGTAAAACGTGCTGATCGACTGCATCGCAGAACTTTGCACACTCGCTGATTGGATTCAAATTTCCCGTCACGGGGTCTTTGCGGCGGTGATGTGATATCGCTGCAATAGAAAACGTCGCGCAGTCCGGGCTCGCCCAGATAACGTCCGGGTGCCCAAAGCGTTCCAAGATATCCTGCGCTGTGACGGTCATGATATCCGCGTACCAATCGATATGGTCGAAGTTCTTATCCCACTCGATGGAATACACCTCGTGCCCGCGCCGCTCAAACGCCTTGCCGATGCTTCGCGTCCCCGCAAAAAGCTCTAAAACCTTCATCTCAATACCTCACTCCGATGTAGTCCAGAACCCGACCATTCATCGCACCGCCACCTCCCGCGAAGTTGTCCACGATGATCTCATCAACGAGGGATTCTTGGGCATAGATCATTTTGTTTCCTCCATTCTTCTTTTCCCTCCTTACTCATACGGTACGCCGATGTACTCCAGCACATCCCGCAGCCCCAGCTTGTCCATGCAATAGGCGTACTGCTTCGGATGCGTGACCTTCATACGCTGGAAGCGGTTAGGCTCTTTTTCCAAGTGGCAGCCGAACATACAGAACATACAGCCCGTGCGGTTACATCCTGTGGTTGTAAGCCGGTCTTGTGGATCGTAGCACCCAAGATAATCAATCAAATTCATCTGCCCTTCAAATTCAGGATTGTCATCAATCTTGATTTCGCCGTATACCGGGCAATACGGGACGTTGAATTCCTTGATATAATGCAAGACGTCCTGTTCCGTCCAGAAGGAAAGTGGCTGTGATGTTGGTGTTTTGGCTTCAAAGGCATTGCATCCATTAACAATCCATGCTTGTTCCCGGTTTGGGCTTTCTGCTGCCATTGTGCCGATAATCGCTTTTCTGCCGGTTTGCTTTGTATATTGGTTGATAGGTTTGTGTTTCATAACGGCGCAGCATTTAGCAGACACAGAAAAAGGCGCGTCTATCAAAAATGACCATTTGCCGCCAGTTACAAATTTCGTCCATTCTTCTCCCCTGATCCATTTCGCCCTTTTGCTGTCTGGGTTTCGCCTTGCAGTCTCAACGTACGCTGCGACACGCTTGGAAGCGACAGGATACCCGTGCTTTCTGATGACTTCATCGAAACGCATTTCAGGCCGGAGAATATCAACGTCTGGATTGAAGCAGTCATATTTTCCGGCTTTGACCTCCCGGACAAACCGCTGAATCTCTGGATATTCCAGCCCGGTATTGACAAACACTGCCGGAACATCGGAGTACATGGAATCAACGATGCGCTTTAGAACCGTGCTGTCCTTGCCGCCGCTGAAAGAAACATAGACTTGTCCATCAAAGTGGTCATACCATTCGCGGATTCTGCGCTTGGTCATCAGAATTTTTCCGGCCAACGGCACGGCCTGCATCTGCTGAAGATCGCCCCTTGTATGCTTATTATCTGCCATTTCATACTCCCATCAGGTCGAACAGGGAATATCCCTTCTCCTCCTGAACTCCATTCTCGGCCACCCTCTCGGCCTGTGCGCAGTTTTCCGCAGCGAGTCGGAAATAACTGGGCTTCAGCTCCACGCCAATATGTCTGCGTCCCATCAGAATTGCCTGATACCCGACTGAGCCAATCCCGTCAAACGGGTCCAGCACAATGTCCCCGGGGTTGCTCCACAGTTCTACACATCGCTCGATTACGGGCAGTTGCAATGGGCAGATATGCCGCTCGTCCTTTTCTTCCTTTGCCGCCTTGCGGTTGAGTGTATCGCTCTGGTTGATGTCCCACCATGTGGGGGATGCGTATTCCTCCCAAATGGGAGATGCTACCTGCTGCCACTTGGACACGGGATAGGTGCTGTCCGTATGGGAAACCCTCTCCGGATTGTCCCCGGGCTTGCGGAACGTCACGACATAGTCCGGGATGCCCATCCGGCTCATACAGGAGTCTTTCTTGATCTGCTTATGCAGCAGCCCCAGTGCCTTGGTGCGCTGCATGGCCGTCACAGGATTCTTCCAGATGCACACCTCGCTATGGTAAATAAATCCCAACGACTGCATCCAGCGGATCACGTCGCCCCGAAAGTCCCGGATTCCGATATACCCATCCCGTTCCTTGCTGGTGGGGAGATTCATGCAGTGGATGCTCACATTCCGCCCGGGCATCATTACGCGATACCATTCGCGGCCCAAGTACATGTACTGCTCGGCAAACTCATCATAGCTCCGGCAGTTGCCCATATCCCGGTCGCTGTTGGAGTATGTGTACAGGCTGGCAAACGGGATGGATGTGACAGAATAGTGGATGCTGTTGTCCGGTATTCCTTTCAGCACCTCGCAGCTATCCCCGTTATACACTGCATATCTGCGTCCAATAGATTGGTCCAATACGTTCATGCGCCTATTACCCACTCCGGGACGATCATCGCAACCTGCGGGTTATACGGAATAACAACCCGTTCCTGCCCCCGGATATCCTTTCTCAAGATTTCTTTCGTGTACCGTACCATGTTCCGCTTCATTTCTGCGGCTTGTCGCTCTTTGCGGTCCACATTGGCTTACACGGCCCCCTCCGCCGCGGAGGTAACAATATGCACATTTACGGGCAGACTTTGCCCGAATCGGTAGCACCTACGGATGGCCTGATACATCTGCTCATAACTGTCAGACAGACCAACAAAGATCATGTTGTGGCATTGCTGCCAATTCATCCCAAACCCAGCTATAGACGGCTTTGTGACCAGGACGCGGAGATCGCCGCCAGCAAATCGCAAGAGCGCGGATTCCTTCTCGTCCGGTTTGTCGCTTCCGCGCACTTCCTCGCTGCCCGGGATAATCTTGGCCAGCAGTTCGCTCTCGGCATTAAGGTCGCACCAGCAGATCCACTGTTCCTTTGGGGCTTGCGCAACAATCTGCGCCGCTTTCTCGCACCGTTCCCGCAGGCTGGCTCTCCGCGCGTCCCGTCGTTCTGTAAGAGTTTTCGCAACCTCGCCGCCGAATAAGTTATACGTTCCGTCGGGTTTCACGTCCACGATGTGTTCCGTCACGATCATCGGCGGGAGTACATAGCCGTCGTTGGGATATCCCAAGTCGCCCGGGCACGTCAACACCACGGCCCAAGTGGCAACCCACTCCCAGAACAGCGCCTCCGCGTGCCCCTTGAGCCGCCATTTGCTGGTATCGCTCCCGTCATGGATGAAGTATGTTGCCAGCATCTCCGTACGGCTCATAATACCCAGGAACTCAACTTGATTGCCGAGTTCCATGTAGTCATTTGGCGACGGGGTGGCCGTACAGGAGAGCCGATACGGGGTGCTTTTGAACATCTCGATGATCTGGTTCCGCATTTTGCCGGTGTAGTTCTTCAGGATGCTGGACTCGTCCAACACCACCCCCGCAAAACTCCCGCCGTCGAAATGCTGAAGCATCTCATAGTTCGTGATATTGATCCCCGGCATCACATCGTCCTGTGTCCGGCAGATTGTGGCCGAATATCCGAACTTCCGCGCCTCCCTCATCGTTTGTGCCCCCACCGTCAGTGGTGCAACAATGAGAACAGGCTTTCCCTCGTGTCTGACCACCTGATCGGCAAACTCCAGTTGCTGGATGGTCTTTCCGTTCCCGCACTCCTCAAACAGCGCTGCGCGACCCCTGCGCAGTGCCCACCGGGCAATATCCTTCTGCCACTCAAACATGTGGGCGTTCATGGTGGCTTTGTCTACCTCGAACCCGCACGGCGGTGGGATGTGCCGCTTGCTGGCGAGAAAGTCCTCGTATCTCACCACTCCACCGTCACTTTTCCGCTCTCCGGCACCGCCACCCGCAGGAACATCGCCAGGTCCGTAAAACTGGTATAGTTAAACTCCATGTGGGCATGTTCCAGGATCAATCTCTCTCCGGATTCCTGAGCCGTAGGTTCTTCAGTGGGCGTCTCTGCGGCAGTCTGCTGTTCGGCGTTCGACCACTCTGCAGCCTTCCGGCCCCACAGTAGCAAATTCCCATTTCCGCGTGCAAACGGTGTCCCCGCGGCTTTTGCGGCGGCTCTTACGGTCATGTCTGACGTGCCCATTTCATCCGCCAGCCATTTTGCGGTACCGCCAAAGCTCTGCATGTTGCGAAAGAACTCACGTTTCAGGTCCTCCGGCAGTTCCTTGAACTTCGGCCACAGCATGGGCCGGGTGATGTTGTAGCTTTTCACTTCTCCATTTTTCTCCCTTCTTTGCTTCGCGGTCAGGTTGTCGCTGGGCAGCGTACACCCGCCGCGCTTTCGGCTGATATGCGCAAACGCTCCTCGCGCAGTGCGCTTTTTCTGCATGCAATCGTAGTCAAAGTCATTCATACCGGCTGATATACACCTCCGTCCGGGGGTTTTCCTTGTCGTACAGAACCCGGCTCCCGTCGTGCGACACGATGATGCTGCTGTTGTCATCCGCCAGGGTCCCGGCATACACCAGGATATCGTCGATGGCCTCCAACAGGTTGGTTAAGTCCACCTTGCGCCGGGTGGGCATATAAAACAGGCACTTAACCTCCACCGGTTCTGCGATGGTTTCGCCGCCCTTGCAATGCCATGCGGCGGCCTGCTGGTACGCCTCGTACTGTGCGGACGGAATGACCATCGGCGCACCATACCGCCCTCGCACAATGCGCTGGTGATTTTTCTTTGTCACCGGCGCGATGGGTATCACGATTTTTCGCACGTTTTCCCTCCTCAATCGACTACCCGGCCAGTAGCCGGGAAGAATGTCGCCTCCACCATGCCGGTGGGGCCTCGCCGGTTTTTGTCCAGGTACAGCTGGAGCATCACCGGGTCCCACGGATTCCCGTCCGATTCCGTCGGCGGTCGGTGCAGTAGCGTCACGGTGTCCGCGTCCTGCTCGATTGCGCCGGATTCCCGAAGGTTTGCCATGGTGGCCCGGAAGCTCCCGCTCCGATCGCTTGCGGCGGCTCTGTTAAGCTGGCAGAGCACCACCACCGGGATTTTTAGGCGCATGGCAAGCATTTTCAGCGCCCGGCTGTTGCGTGTGGTCGCCTCGTACAGCGTCATGCGTTTGCTCTCAGGCTCCATCAGTCCCAGGTGGTCCAGGATAATCAGCCCCGGGCACTCTTTGTAAGCCAGCGCTGTAACGTCGCCCATGTCCATGTTTGGCCGCTTGTTAAACAGCAGCGGGAGGTCGGCGCATTCCGCCGCACCCTGCGCAAACTTGGCATATTCGTCCTCAGGGAGGGCCGCGCCGAAGATCAGCTTGCGTGAGGACATACCCGCCGCATTTGCCGTGATCCTCGCGGCGCAGTCCTCCGGATCCATCTCCAGGGAGATATACAGCACTTTCATTCCGCGCTGTGCGGCGCTGAGTGCGATTTGCATGGCCACGGCGGACTTGCCCACCGCTGGCCGAGCGGCGATGATATGCATCCCGCCGTTGATGTACCCGCCACCCAGCATTTTGTCGTAGTTTCTCAGCCCCGTGCGGCAAAATGGCCGCTCTTTTGCGGTGTAACTTTCGTCCACATGCGTCTTTAGACCCGTAATGGCCTCTGCAAGGCTCACCACGCGTTTTGTTGACGCTGCGAGGGTAAGTTCACCCACCGTTTCTGAAACGTGCTGCAAGGCTTCCTGTGGGGCAATGTCGGCATTTCTCAATTCCTCGCCCAAATCACGCAGCCGACGGCCCAGAGAAGCGTCCTTGACGCCCCGGACATACTCAGGCAGGACGGCGGAGGATGAAACCGCCTCCATGCACTGTATCAGGAGATCGTTCGTGACCCCCTCGCATTCCCGGGCGGCTTCGTCCCGGACGGTCGCTGCATCCGCCGGTTCCCCGGCGTCGTTCCGGCGCTGTATGGCGCGGAACACAGCGGCAAAGGCCGGGTGCAGGAAATCATCCGGGCGAAGCTCTGCGGCTTCCGGGTACGCCTCAGGGTCGATCAGCAGAGCGCCGATGGTGCTGTACTCGCACAGAAAAGCATCCATGTCAGCCCTCCACGATTTCCCACTCGCCGGTGTCGTGGTTGTACTTCCGTACCGGCTCGGCTGGCTTCGCCGGTGCTCCACGCCCTCGGTCCTGCTCCCTGGAAAGCCAGCCATTCACGAACCGGAGAATCCCGCGCCTTGTTTTGCGCTTTGCCGGGTTGGCATTGAGCCAGCCCTTCATGGCTCTGAGCTGTTGCATAACGTCAACAGCTGGGTAAAGGCTTCCCCATTCTGCGGCCTGCTCTTGCGTTACGGGATAAATATCCCCATCATTCAGCGGAAGCTCGACGACTGGCGGCGCATGAGTCGCTTGCGGCTCTGCGCAATAATCCCGAACGTAGTGAGGGATTATTATTTCTTTGTCTTTTTCTTCTGTCTTATTTCTTATGTTAGGCTTTGCTTTGCTTTCGTTTGCTTTATTTTGCTTTGCTTTGCTTTCGGTGGCTTTATTGCCCCTGCCGCCCTTTGCCCCGTTCTCAGAGAGCCTGGCGGATTTTTGGGTGTCTCGGTCTATCGTGGCCTTGAATACCGGAAACAGAATACCCTCTCGCCCGTCGAGTTTTGGATCGAGACCTGACCGCGCATATTCCAGTATGGCGATAAATAGTCTCCCTCGCTCGGCATCTGACAGGGCGGCTGTTTGCTCTATCCAGTCAAAATAGGCTTTGACATAGCAAGCACTCATGCCGTTTACTCCTTGTGCGGGATCACGAAAACGCCCACGTTGTGGTTTGTCAGGATTCTGACCAAATCTCCAGCCTCGTCCTCGGCCAGCCCGTCAATCTGGATTGCGTCGTTCTCGAGGGGGTCCGAAAAAATATCCTGGATGTCGTTTGCGTTATGGATAATCGCGTCAAATTTCATTGTTCTCCTCCATCTCCGCCTTTAGAACGGCAGGTCCCCGTCGTCCTCGATTTCGCAGAAATCTTCGGCGGGCGCGGTCTGTTTCTTGCTCTCCTGCTTGCCCTCCTGCTTGGAGTCACCGAAGTACATCCGGTCGGCCACCACTTCGGCGGTCTTACGCTTGTTGCCGTACTTGTCCTGCCAGTCGCGGACCTGCAAGCGGCCATCTACGATGGCCATGCGGCCCTTGGTGAAGTAGTTGGCGGCAAACTCTGCCGTCTTGCCCCATACCACCACGTCGACGAAATCGGTTTCCTTCTCGCCGTTCTGGGGCTTGAAGTCCCGGTCGCAGGCCAGGGTGAGGGAAGCGACGGAGGTGCCGGTCTGGGTGTGGCGCATCTCGGGGTCCCGGGTCAACCGGCCCATGATGATGACGTTGTTCAGCATTCTGCCACCTCCAGACGCTCCATGAACTTCTCCAGATCTTTGGCCTTAAAGTAGATACGAGGGTTCCCCCGGGCCACATGATAGCCCTGGATAACGCAGTCGTTCCGCAGGGAATCCAGCGTGTCAACACTGATGCTCAACAGTTTCGCCGTCTCATTTCTTGTGTACAGCAGTTTCTTTTCCATCTCTACCTCCTATAGATATGACTTTCCAAACTCGCGCCTGAAATCGTCCTCCGTCCAGCCCTCGTTCTGCATGATCGTCAGCTGTCCGTACCGACGCAATCGGCGCATCTGGTCGCCGTTCCGGTGCACGGCGGACTTCCCGTTCCTGTGGCACCTGTCGCCGCACAGCCACACCACCGCGCCGTATTTCTCGCTTTTGCCGCGGTAAGCACCCCCGAAAATGTGGTGACGCTCCAGCGGGTCCTGTGCGCCGTTCCTGCCGCACAGGAAGCATCTTCTTTCACTCATCGTACTCCGTCCCGTCCGACACAAACTCCGGGCATTTTGTGATTCTGTACGACGGTATTCGTCCGCACAGCAGCGTTGGCACTGCGGTCCAGCCGGGGACAGGCTCAAAACGTTTTGACCAAGAGCACCCGCCGCATGACTTGGCGCAGCCCCAGCACAGTTGCGGCTTTTCGACCTCTGTAAAGATTGCATCTACGGGCCACCCGGCCACCAACCGGCTACGGATGAGTTTTGCGGGGATTTGCGTGATGGCCGCCCACTCGCTGATGGTCCGCGCCTCGCCGTGCCATGTGATAGGCGGCGTAGGTTTCGGCGCGTACTGGCATCCGCAGTGCCGCGCACGGCCCTTGCGTAGTCGGGTTGAGTCTACATGCACAATCTTGCCGCAATCACACCGGCACTCCCATTCGGCGCAGCCATTCGGGCTGGTTCCGTTTCGCCGCATGGCAACGAGCATCCCAAAGCGCTGGCCCGCCATGTCTTTCGCTTTACTGCCCATCGTCTCGCCCCCATTCCTGCTTCATCGCCGCCAGCTTCTGGGGCGGCAGATGCTCGATTCCGGCGGACTCGCAGTCCGATACAATCTGGTCGATCAATCGGCTCATTTGCTCTGTATCGTACGAGCTGGAGCCGTACCATACCGTCACATTCGCGCACCCGGGGATTTTGCTGGGTCCTCGCTCGGCCATCCACCCGACACCCTGCGCCGTCCAGCGGCGGATGAAATCATCTGCGGCCCGCTCCACCATGCACAGCACGTCGCTCACGCCGCCGATGGTCCTGATCTCCTCCCTGTATATCGCTTCCCGGGAAAGGTTGTAGTGCGCGGCCAGCTTGTCCAGGAGCACCCAGCAGTAGGCGTTTGCATCGAGGCTCCGGCCCTTTCGCCTGATCTGGGCGACGTGCTCTTTATCGGCCTGATACTCGTCGCAGGCGTTCATGGCCACCTGGGGGGACTGTACCCTCAGGCACAGCCACGCCCCATCACTGTCCTGTTGCCAGCGGACGGCGGAAACATCAACCTGTACCATTCTCGCGCTCCATTTTCGCCGCCTTCATGCAGTCGCCGCAGAGCGGCATACCGTAACGGGATTGTGCATATTTGGCCATGTCCTTGGATTGCCAGGTTTCGCCACTGCGCTTCTTCACCGGCTCAATCATTGCGCCGCAACGCCCGCACACAGGCTTTCGCTCTTTCTCGTCCAGTTCGGCGGATGATACCTTGTCCGGGTCCTCGCCAGTGGGCAATGCGAACGTCCTCAGCCACATATACTTAAAGGCGTAGGTCATGGCCTTGCCGCTCCCCTTGTCCTGGGTGTCTGCACCGTCTCCGCAGGACGCGATTTCGATGGATTCCTCGGGGTTCTCCACGTTCACCATGCGGTACACCACGTCCACATGAGTGATGTTGCCGGTGCGGTTCGAAACCTGCGAAATCGGAAAAACAACCAGTTTGTGCTTCAGCATCTCGGCCCGCATGATGGAAGTGACCTTCTCCTCGCTCAGGGCCTTATAACTGGTGGAGCCGAACGATACATGGTCGTCTTTTGCAAGATATTGCACGTCCTGCATGATGGCCGCGATTTTCTCATAGATGTTCAATACTCATCCTCCTCTTCCAGAATTTTCAGGGGGCAATATGCCCCGGTCCCGCGCGTGTCCAGCAGATACTCGCCCGTCCGGCGGCACTGGTTGCGGGAGTATGTTTCCAGCAGAGGGCAGAGTTTGCAGGACATTTCGCCCTCCGGGAAATAAATATCTACCGTCGCCCTGATATAGCGGGCCACTCCGCTCTCGTGCATGGCTTACTCCGTGGGGACTTCCGCCCCGACGATCATGCGGTCGAGGTTGCACCCCTCGATCAGGTCGGCCAGGTACTCGCGCTCATCCCGCGAAAAATCGTGCAGGAACAGTCTCAGCAGGCCACGGACGCGCTGGCCGCACTTATGGCACACCCTATCGTCCCGATTTTTCAGGCCGTGGCATACCGGGCACTCGTCAGCCGTGTACTCATACGGATTCCCAAGCTCCGTCCCGCAGCGAGGGCAATAGTATGCGGTGCTGTCTCCGTATTCTTCAGAGTATTCCTGCTTGCGGATGGGCTCCTCAAACACAGCGTCGCACTCATCACAGATGTACATCATCTGGCCTCCTTTTCCGCCAAACGGCGTTTTTTCTTGTAGTACGCGTTATCCGCAGCAACCAGGCCTGGATTTTCCTGCCTGCGGCGTCTTGCGTATGCAGCGCGTTCTTCACGGTGCGTCTCGTTATATCTCCGGCACCGTTCGGCGTTATCGCGCTTCCGTTCGCGATCTCTCCTGCGCTCGTCGGATTTTCCGTCGTACCATCCGATGTGCTTGTACGACGCGGCAAAACACTTTGAGCTACAATAATATGTAGTAGCCGCCTTTTTGCCGTCACGAGGAACTTGGCGAACCCACGGCGTATCGGCTGTCGTAGGAAACGTCATTCCACAGATTCCGCACTCCCGGATGAGCGTCCGGCGGTGCTCTACGATTGACCTCTTACAGCTCATTTCCGCACCCTGATGCACAACATAGTCCCTGTCAGAGCGGTTGGTCAGCGCATACCGGATAGAATCCAGCACCGAGGTTTTCCCGCTGCCCTTGGGGCCGGAATCTCCACAGAACCACCGCCCAGCGACATATCCCGGATTCCGAACATGTTCTTGATAACAATTTTTGTTGTTTTCATTGACAAAACTCACTTTCTCTCCTATTATGGAGATGGATTGGATTGACCAGCGTCAGTCTCGCCCCCATCGGAGTGCCAGCCCCGATGGGGGCATTTTCTGTTACATCATTACCGTCACGATGTCTTTCTCGATTTCATCCTTCAGTGCTTCCACCAGATACGCCTTGATGGTCTGCCGGGCCTGCAGCTTCCACATTCCGCCGTCTGCTTCCGTGAAGGTAATACCCCGCTCATCGATGCGGATCAGGAACAATCCCTCGGGCTGCTCTACCTCCTGGAACGTGCGGTACGGACGCAGTTTTACCAGCGGGCGGATCGTACTGTTCTGCTGCAGGGATACGCCCTTAGACGTCACCACCGTGGTCGCCACTCCGGTGTCGTTGTATGTAACCTTGGCCCCAGTCGTGATCTGAGACAGCAACGTCAGTGTGTAAGGCCGGTCGGCGCTGTCCTGAAAACGGGTCTGCAGCGCAACAGCCGCCTGATCAAAAGGCATTTTGACCTGGTTGTCCCATCCAGGGACATCCTTTGCCTGGGCTTCGTAGTAGACGATGCGGTTTTCGCGAAGCTCCGGGATGGGGTGGCCGAAGCAGGATACGGTCAGATGATCGCGAACAGAAAGATAGATCCGGCTGTCATCGAGGACCGCTTCGGTCTTAACCATTTGGATCAATGCATCTAAGCTGTTCAGCACGATCGGAGTGGGATAATCCAACTCAGGACGAATCTGCTCAATGGCGTTATCCTTGCTGATAGCGAATTTTGTTCCATCGCTGCAAGTGATGATCTCCGGGCCGGCGAGGGAAACGATTTTTTCGATAGCTTCTTTCAACATGATTGATCTCCTTTCGATTACGCGAATTTGACGAGCTTCAGCTCCGCAGGCTCGGCCTGTTCCGAATTATCCACCGACAACTGTCCGGGGATCTGTGGAACCATCTCGATGACGGTATCGCGGTCTGCTACATACAGCATAGTGGTTACAGGATTCGTGGGTGCCAGCGCAGATTTCGCGGTGCAATTGACCACAATGTTCTGGCGGCTATCATCGGGGCACAGCTCCAGAGTGATGGTCACTTTCCGCTTGGCCTTCGCGGATGTGTTTGGGTCCAGGATATTGTCCACAAGCCGCGACATTTCATAGTCCGCACGCTCCTGGAACGCACCGTTACACATTTGCAGGATGCTTTTCTTTGCTTCTTCGTTCATCGAACTCACTCCTTATTTTAATTTTGATTGTACGGTTTCTTTATACACCATGCTTCTGTATGTATCGCTTACTGATTGCCCTCCATCCAGTCCACCAGCTTCAGCAGCCCGGAGACACAAGTCCCAACACCGATGAAGCAAAAGATCCATACGATAGTCATCAGATTTCCGCCCTTTCCTCAAGCCACTTGTCAACAAGGCGCTTGAAAATCATAAACACCCGGCTGCGGCCGGTTTGGATACACAAGCCGAACGGCAGTTTTTCAGCCTGAATCCCGTCGGAAAGTGTTTCTTTTGAGATTTTTACGCCGTTTTCCCGCAGGTACTTTGCAGCCTCGTCGATTGTCATAGTTTTTACCATACTTTCCTCCTTGCAATTGCTTCGCGGGTGTGGTATAATACCCGTGAAGAATCCTTGCCAATGCTTCTTCGCCGCCCCGTCAGGTTGCCGCCTGGCGGGGCATTTTTTGTTACTCAATCGGTTCCAGGTCCATCACCGTATCCGGGTACAGGGACCAGGAGCCATAGCGGGCCTTGCTGTACTGAGCCGCAAAAAGCCAGTCGTTCAGCTCAATCTTCTTGGCGGTAAGCGCCGCGTCCTCTACTGCGTTCTCCGCAATATGGGATTCGATGTAAGCTTTTTGCTGTGCGAACACGCTGCAATCGGAGTTGTGTGAGATACGCGCAATCGGGCAGCACAGCAGAATTACGCCTGCTGCGAAGGCGGTTACAAAACCGATCACGAGTGTCCATCCGTAGGATTCTCTGCACTCAAGCACGAACGCCACCACGCAGACAACGACCAGGGCCACGCCCAGAATCATCCAATTTATCACTTATTTGTCCTCCTTTCTTACTTCTCCGCCGGTGCGGCGGCGTCCTGAATGGCCTGTACCGTACATCCGTACAGTTTGGCCAGCGCCTTGTGATACTTCCACCCGGGTTTCCAGTCGCCCACCTCCCAGTGGGACAAACAGGACAGGTCAACATTCAGTTTCTTGCTGACCTGTGCCCGGGTTACTCCGGCATTCTCCCGGAGTTCTCTCAGCGTCAAATGCGTCTACCTCCTCTCTAAATGTGTGAGTTTTCATTGACTGCGGCGGGGGAATGTGGTACCCTTTCGATAGCCCTTGTGGCAAAATCAAAGGAGGTAGCCTTTTGACCAAACTTTTGACCTTGCCCGTTCCAGACCGTGGGGACACGGCGTGATGCAAATGGGCTTTGCGGAACCCATCCCGCAAAAGTGAGCGGCACCCCCAAGAAGCACGGCTGTTTCATCGTGTACCTCTCGTAGAACCGGCAAGCGTCCACGCAGTGAAGCGTGTAAAAAAACGCAGCTTGCCACTGTCGGGTCATGCAGTGAAGCAGGTATCAAACTCACGCCGACGGTGCGGAAGGTTGCAAGGGTGTTCTGGTGAACAAATTTGGGGAAACCCCGACCGTGGAACAGCACGGTCGGGGCATTTCTATCCCCGCCGCAGTCATTGCCCCGAACCTCACAAATGTGAGACTTCATACTTGACACGCCGCCCAAACCGCGTTACAATGACTCTGCCAAAAGAAATTGTTAAAGCCGCTGTTATGGGGGGCTGGTGTTTTTGTACTCTTTTTTCTGGGGCTTGCCTATATGATACCTCAAAATATTGAGTTATGCAAGCGTTTTTACCTCATTTTTTGGAGTTTGTAAATTCTCACATATTGGAGGGTGTCAATTTGTTCAATTACAACAGAATGGAAAGCATGATAGCGCAGAGCGGGAAAACAAAACTGCATCTCTGCCGGGCAATGGGGGTTAGCAAAACATACCTTCGGGACGCAAAGAAGCAGGGGACCGATATTAGCGGAGAAAAACTGCACATATTGGCCGCAGAGCTTAACACTACGCCGGAATATCTGCGCGGCGAAACCGATGATCCGGCCATAAAAAAAGCCCCCGGCATAAATGCCGAGGGATTCGTGCCGACTATGAGGGATTGGGAAGAACAAGCCGAAAGCTGGACGGATGACCAGATTCTTCAGGCGATGCAGAAACTCGTGGAGATTCAGCAGAGGAGGCGCAGCGATGGGCATTGAGCTGACCAGGAGCGCAAAAAAGGCGCTGGCAACTCTCTACACGGATTACTGCTAGCGCCGGGCATACGGGCAGTCAAAGCAAAACTCCACATTCTTTATGCAGATTCCAGAAGCAATAAAAGATGGTGTGCAGGAGATTTGCGTTGCCGGATATGCCGAGTATTCTCGTTTTTGTGGTGTTGTCCTGACGGATGCGGGCATTGCCTACATGGACCAGCAAGACCCGGAAACCGTCCTCATGTGGGATTTACATGACGGACAGGTCATAACCTAACTTGTTCTTCACAAATGCGGCGAAGTCACTGGCTTTATACAGGTTAGGCGTAAGCAGTGCGTTAGACACGCTGAGCCGGACACCGCACATATCGCATTTGAAATCAATCTTATCTCCGATAAGCGGTGTTCCATTTACGAGGACGAATGTCTTTTCTCCGTCAGATGCAATCAGGACTTTTGCGTTTGATAATTCCATGTTTTTCTAACTCCTTCCATAATCGTCTTTGTTCTTCCTGTGTGAGTGTCTGGACGGCGGCTATGAATAGTTCTCGCTTGCTGCACTCGTCCATTTGTTCTATTATATCATACTTTTCGCAAAAACACACGATTTATTTCCCCCTCGTAAAAAAATATTTTCACCTATTCCCCCAAATAGGACAAATATTGCATACCGCGTTGCCCTATAATAGGCAACAAAGGGATAAATCTTGGGTTATGTTGGCCCCGCCGCCCCCGCACCGGGCGGCAGGGCCGATATAGCAGATAGCCCATTAGGCTGTCATCTGCTACGATTTAAGCATAGCAGTGCCGCGAAACCCTGTCCACGTGCAATCCGGGGAACCGTGCGACCGATGTAGGGCAAATGGTCCCCGCATTTTAGATTCTGTCCCGCCACAGGTGAAATCTACTTTATGGAGGCGAATAACTATGTCTGCGTTGCAGGAAATCGCGGGAAACATTGAGCAATACCCAAAAAGGATTCGCGAAGCAAAGGAAAAGAAAAGGTACACCATCAACGACATCGTGGATCTGTCCGGCGTGTCAAAGTCCGCCGTGTCAAAGCTCCTGGACGGATCACAAATGGACCCGAAGCTCTACAACTCGGTCGCCATGTGCATGGTGCTGGATCTGTCTCTGGATGAACTGTTCGGGTTGGACAAGCCTATAGATCACCCGGAATCTATGCAGGCCAGGATACATCAACTGGAGCTGGAAAACGCGCATTTGTCCGGTAACGTAAAAAGGCTGGAAGAAGTAAACGCCATACAGAAGGACCAAATGCGCACTCGCAAGCCGGTCATCTTCGTCCTGCTTGGTATGTGCGCCGTGCTGGCCATGTGCCTGGTGGCGTACCTGTTTATTGACTCGCAAATAACGGCCCAAGGGCTTATCCGCGACGGACAGCCCACCGCCGTGGCGTGGTTTGTTATTGTCATAGCAGTCACTGCTGTGATAGCCTCTACGGTCATCATCTCTATGGCCCTGCGCAAAAAAGTGTGAAAAAAGGCCGTCCCACATGGGACGGCCATGTCACAATATAAAGGAGAATACAATGAACTGCGTTAAGTGCGGTGGAGTTTTGCCGGATGGAGCTCTGTTTTGCCCAGCATGCGGAAAGCGGCAATCCAAACAATCCCGCAGGGCCATCAAGAGGCCCAACGGATCCGGCACGGTCTATAAGCTGCAAGGCCGAAGGAGCCGCCCGTGGGTGGCGGCAAAAAGTAAAGTAATTATAGGGTATTATCCAACGCGAAAAGACGCGCTGGAGGCTTTGGAGCGTTTGGCGGGGAAGGATTTGACAGAGCGGTATAATATGACCTTCAGGGAAGTATTTGAAGCCTGGAAAGAGGAACATTATAAGGAAATAGGCCCCCGTGGGGTGGAGTCATATAACCGGGCCTTTGACGTGTTCCAGCCGCTCCACGATGCAAGATTCCGCAGTTTGCGGACAGCAGACTTCCAGGCGGTCATGGACAAATATGCGGATAAATCCCACAGCACATGCAGCAAGTACAAGCAGCTTGTTACGCAGATGTCCGCATGGGCGATCCGGGAAGAAATTGCAACAACAAACTTTGCAAAATTTATCCATCTGCCAGAAAACGTGAAAAAAGAAAAGGAAATCTTTTCTGACGCGGACATTGAGAAACTGGAGAAAAACGGAAGCGACACCGCAAAAATTATCCTGATGCTGATTTACACGGGCATGAGAATCGGGGAGCTTTTCGGTCTCCCGCTGGCCGACTATCACGAAACCTATGTCATTGGGGGAGAGAAGACCACCGCCGGGCGCAACCGGGCCATCCCCATCAGGCCGGAGGGCCGGGCATACTTTGCATACTTCGCCGCCAGAGCAAAGGGTGCGCTTTTGCTGTCCGGCTATACTGGCCAGCAGGTACCGGCAAATTTCCGACGGCGAGACTACTACCCGTTACTGGAAAAGCTCAAAATCGAGCGGAAAACCCCGCATGCCACCCGGCACACCTACGCCAGTTGGGCCAGAAGATCAGGCATGGCCACGGAGATTCTGCAAAAGATATTGGGCCACGCCGACTATTCCACAACGGCAAATATTTATGTCCACACAGATATTTCTGAGCTGATTGCAGCTGTAGACACGGCTGATAAAAAATAGCGTGTTACTAACACGTTACTAACAAGAAAAAGCAGTCTACAGAATTGCGTAACTTTTTTTCGGCAAAAGCAAAGAAAAAGTCCCAGTTTCATGTGAAACTGGGACTTTCTTGGTGCGCGGTACAGGACTCGAACCTGTGACCCCATGCACGTCAATTATAGCCCAATAGCAAGCATTCGGTATTGTGCGGTATTATGCGGGATTTAACAGGTATATGCGGACATTTTGGCGTGAGAAGTTGCAAAGTCCCGTTCTGTCCCGCGTCAGTTACTAACAGGTTACTATCAAATTACACCGACGCAATTCCGTGGTAGTAGGCAGACAGCTTTTCTTTCGGGCCTTTCGCGTCCTTGTCAAACAGGAACGCCTTGGCCATATCCGCAAAGAACTCAGGCTTGTTTGCGCCATACTTTGCCGCCACGGAGCAGTAGTCCGAATACATCATATTCATGGCTACGTTCCAGTCATCCTCGGTGATGTGCGCAAACACGACACCGGCGTTGGCCGCGAGGGGGGTGGTCTGCTGAACAGTCCAATGCCCGCCGGTGGTGCCGTCATCATTTTTCATGTCGGTATTCCATGCTTTGGCATCCTCTTTGGAAAAATCAGCGGACCCACACATACATTTACCGAGTTTATCGACCTGCTCCCAGCACTCCGCCATTCCTCGGACGGCAGCAGCAGAGCGTTCGGACACAGGCAGTTCCATGTACGCAGACAGTTCCTTTTCCAGTTTTTGCTTGTATTCTTTCAGGTCGTCCTTCATGTCGCACCCCTTACAGCTTCTCGACGGTAACGGCCATGTTGTTTACAACTGCCGCAACGCCGCCCAGGACCAGAGACAGAATAGAGCTTTCACACCCGCAGGCATTGCGGACGATGGCAGAAATGCCAATATTAACAATGCCGTTTTCGGCGGCGGTCTGGGCCCCGGTCGCTCCGATAATCGGAACGCCGTCTTTTTGCGCGGTGATAGACACGGTGCCAGCCGCCGTGGGAGACAAGGTTCCGGAGACGTTGATGAGGTAATATCCCTGTCCACACAGTGTAATGGCATTGCCGTCTTGCTTGATGTTGCAGCCGTACCGGCGGGTAGTATTCCCAACAGGGATGATGCCGTCAACCGGGACGGTTGCGCCGGTGGTGTTGGTGGTATAGATTGCAGATTTACTCATAGAATCATTCCTTTCTAATCGGGCTGATTTTTGCCCATTCAAAAATAGCGGGGCGACTAATGCCGCCCCGCATGCCTCGCCGGATAGGGCGTCACTTTATCTCGCTTACCGGGAATCAGATGTTGTTGCAGCCGCTATTGCAGCCGCAAAACGGAGAGGGGCCTGCATTGTAGGTGTATCCGTTGGGATAACGCACTACGCCGCACAGCTGGTCCCTGATAAACAGCTGATTGTTGGCCTGTTCCAGCTGGGCGATACGGCCCTCCAGCTGAGATTTCTCCAGGGCGGCAAACTTGGCGTCAATGTTGGCGTTGACGCTGTCAATAGCCCGCTGCGTGGTGCAGCAACACTCCGACATCTGAGACTGGATGTTGTTTCCGGTCTGCATAATGGCCATGTTCGTACCGTTCTGCGCCAGGGCCATTTCTTTGCCCAACTGCCCGACATTGCCCTGCATTTCGTATCCCAAGTTGCAGATGCCGTTGCCCACGTTGGTCAGACGGTCATTCAGCTGGCCAAACTGCTGGCCGAAAAGGATTTCCTGTTGAGACGAAGCGGTGGCATACTGGCCAAATTCGCCTTGCCGGTTCATCCCCCAGCCTCCGCCCATAAAGACGAAAAGGAACAGGATGATAATCCACCACGCGCCGCCGCCCCAATTGTCATTGCCGCCATCAACAGCGGCCCGAAGATCAGAGAGGGAATAGTTGTCCATTTCAAAACTCCTTTCTTGAAATTTTTATAATAAACCGTTGCGCACCGGCTTATTTTAGGAATCTCATAAACTCCTTGGCTTGCTGTTGGAGTTGCTGGAACTGCTGCGGGTTCATCTTCCCCGATTGCAGCATTTGTTCCACTTGTTCTTTTGCCCGCTGCGGGGTCATGCCAGCCGCAAACTTGCGGAACTCCATCAACATTGCGAGAGGGTTATTCAGGCTTTTTGCGTTTTGCCGGAGCATCTGAATCATCGGATTTGGCATTTAGCATTTCCTCCAATCTTTTCACGCGTTCTTCCAAACTGGTAACATCTACCTTCGCGGGGTCTTGATAAGGCGCAATGCTGTACGGGGTAACAGTACAATACCCCGCCCCGTCGCTGACCTTGAGCCACACAACCGGGTCATTTTCGTCCAGGAGTAAGATGGAGCTGTTGGGTGCCATGCGGAACGCGTCTGCCCCGTTTCTGCCGTTTACTCTGGTAATCTGGCACGCTTGCTGTGATGCTTGCCCGTATTGCCCCATGTATGGGGCACCGTATCCCTGCTGATATTGGTTGTTGAATCCGTACATCGCCAGCCCTCCTTTGCTTATATGGTACAAAAAAATCGCCCATTCAGATGGCCTGTAAAAGGTCTCTGAATGGGCGATCATGTCCAAGTGAGGTCTATTGATTTGTCAGCGCGTCAACAATTTTCGACAATGCCCTGCGGCGGTTTCTCTTGACGCTTTCCGGCGAGACGTGAAGCGCGTTGGAAACTTGGATATAAGACTTTCGGCGGATATCGCACAAAATAATGCACGATTCCTCATCTTCTGGCAAATCGAAAGATTGGACAAATTCCAAAGCTCTCTTAGGAGCCATGCTGGAAATGTAGTACCGAACGGCTTTACGACTATTATCCATGGCAAAATAGAAGCCGTGGGCGTGCGGGCGCAATGCGCGGGCAGGGAGCGCGGCGTTACGTCACTCCCCGCCGTCCAGAATGTTTCTTACTTCTTCCCCTTCACCACAAACCCGGTGAACCCTGCCGCTTTCAGCTTTTCCAGCATCCTGTCGGCGTTGGCGCGGACGGCGAAGGCTCCCACCTGGACCCGGTACAGCACCTGCTCCGTGTCGGCCTTAGGTTCTTCCGCAGGCTTCTGCGTCTGAGCCGGGACGAACTTCACGCCCAGGTACTTGCACAGGCCCTTGGCGATGGCCTCGCCGATCTCCGTGGTGTGCTCCACGATCCACTTGGCACCCTCGGCGGTGTCGTGGAATTCGCACTCACAGTACACCGTGGGAGCCGCCGGAGTCCGCACCTCGTAAAGGTTGGGGTTCTTCTGCACGTTCTCGGACGTTCCCGGCGTCAGCGGGGCCAGCTCGTTGAACACCGCCTTGCAGGCGTCGTACCCCTTGCCAGGGATGGCGTAGCAGAACAGCCGGGTGCCCATGACCTTGCCGTTGCAGGCGTTGGTGTGGACGCAGTTGTGGATGTCCGCCCTGAAAGCGTTGGACTGGGCGCAGCGCTGGGCCATGG
>ENA-UESH01000757-UESH01000757.1-human-gut-metagenome-genome-assembly--contig:-NODE-757-length-27794-cov-14.755746_pt1 | contig 27794 bp, 8 predicted proteins | sample MGYA00243001_ERZ508002 | MGnify/ENA primary metagenome ERZ508002 (study PRJEB26167, sample SAMN06115447) | human gut metagenome | host: Homo sapiens | place: China:Anhui | collected 2015-08-07 | study... | reverse complement strand
TTAACTATAAAGAGCAAAAGAAAAATGCCCAATTCAGTTGTTTGCTTCCCTAATTAAGTTTTCGGACGGCCTCCCCCCCGTATTTGTATTCTTTGTAAATTTGCATCCGCTATTAAAAGCAGGTTATATTTTAATCAACACATTAACAATTAATATAGGTACGTCACAGCACCATACTTCCCAACTTTAATCAGTGTTTGTGGCATAGGAACAGGTAAAAAAGAGTGAGATATACCAAACTGATAATTACACTAATTATTGGTTTCGCAATGGATATGGCTGCTGAAGGAATAACCGCCGACAGCATCTTTATCCAAAATTCGCGTCCAATAAAATTTGTTGTAAACAGAATCAGCATCAGCGACCAAGATAGAGAATGGATTACCGATGTGCTTATCCCAGAGCTTCAAAGGCTGGGAGATAGGGGTATTGTTTTCGGACGTGCCACCGCTTCTCCAGAAGGTCCATACGACAACAACCGTCGTCTGGCAAACCAACGTCGCGCATCGGTCGACGCTCTGCTCCGAAGCTACGGCATCGGCACCGACCACATCCAATACGACGTTGTGGCTGAGGACTACGACCTGCTCTACACCATGATGATGCTGAAACACGACGCCAAATTCCATGACGTCGACTCCTTAATCACTCTCTACGCCAACGACACCCAACGTCTTAAGGCGGCTATGAAGCGGCACGACGGCGGCAAGCTATGGCGCTACCTGCTGAAAGAATATTTCCCGAAACTGCGCGCAGTGAGAATAATTGTCGTTGACAAAAGGCTTGCCAACATCGACAGCAACGACCTGGCTCCACGACCTATAGCAGCAACCATTCCGGCAACTGTCGCCGACTGCCATCTGCGCATCCAAAATGCCGACATCACACCGGCATACATCATCCCAGCGACAACACCCGCCTCGGCTTTGCCGCGTCGCGAGGTGCTGAGCGTGAAGACAAACGTGCTGTTTGACTTTGCCTACATGCCGGGATACGACCGCTTCTGCCCTATTCCAAACGTTGCGTTGGAATATTATCCGCTTCATGGTCATTTCACCTACGGTGCAAGTTTCGACTGCCCGTGGTGGCAGCACTATGATGAGCATAAATATTTTCAGGTCAGAAACTATCAGCTGCACACCCGCTACTATCTGCGCAACGGCGACATCCGCAAACGCAAACCGGGAGAAGGCGCGGCTTTCAGAGGTTTATACCTCAGTCTATACGCGCACGCGTACCTATACAACATCTGCTTCGATGAGAAACGCGGATGGGAAGGCGAAGGCTGGGGCGCTGGTTTTGGTATAGGCTATGTCGTCCCGTTAGGTCGCTCCGGACATTGGAAGCTGGAGTTCGGACTGCAAGCTGGATATCTCAGCACCAACTACGACCCCTATCAGTGGAAATGCCCCGTAGACCCCGACACCGACAAAGAGCAATATTACTACAAGTGGTACGGCAACGCCAATGATTTCCAAAAGAGGCAGCACCGCTTCTCGTGGCTCGGTCCAACAAGAGTGGAGATAACGCTCAGCTACGACTTGCTCTACAGACGCAACAACAAGAAAGGCGTAAGTTTCAGAAACCGAGAAACGACAATCAACTATTAGACAAAACATAGCAACAATGCGCAATATAACAAAACTCATATCACGAATCATCCTTGATGCAAGCCGCAAAGCCTGCAACAAGGCTGTCGTCATGTGTTTTGCATTGTTATGCCTTGTCGCAACGGGATGCGTGCGCGAGCCTAAGCTCCATCTCCACCAGGGCGGCGCCGACATCGATATGGAGATACCGACCGTCGACCTCGACTTGAAAGTGATATGGAACTACATTTTCAAGTACGACACCGAATACGACTGGCAAGCGGAGTGGATCTACGGATGGGACAACACCGACGAGGAAATGTTCGGCACTATCGGCTACACCGAGCCTGACGCCTTCGAGGTGCGCCGCTATTTCACCGGCAACGTCCAGTTCGGTGTCCACAATGCCCCTTACAGGCACTCAATCGTCGGCAACCACCTCCAAGCCAAATACGATTTCGGTTTTTGGGACATTCTTGCCTGGAACAATATCAACACTCCCGACGGGGTACAGAGTGTGCGTATCGACGAAAACACCACCTACGACCACGTCACAGCTTACACCGGACAGACAATATACCCGGCGCTCTACAACTCGCCGCAGTTCACGCGCTCCTTCTATCAGCCGGAGGAGCTGTTTGCCGGATACCATGGAGGAATTGAGATAAACAAGAATCTGGACGGATTCACGTTCGACGAGAACCGCAACTGCTGGGTACGGCAGCTCGAGATGGAGCTGCAGCCAGTGACCTACATCTATTTGGTACAAGTGATTCTGCGCAACAACGACCACAACGGCAGAAAGGTGACAGCCGTAGAGGGGAACGCCAATCTAAGCGGCATGGCTCGCTCCGTAAACCTCAACACAGGCGTGACGGGGGCTGACGCCATCACCGTGAACTTCTTCATGCGGATGAAGCAGAACGTTGCCGACAAGAACGGCGACAAGGTCGACGTGATAGGCGGAAAGGTGCTTACTTTCGGCATCCCGAAACTAAACCCGAGCAAACTTGACGCGAAGGCATATCTGGAATCGCTGCAGAAAGTGAGGGACGCCGACCTTAACAACCGCCACTATATTGACGTGAAAATGCAATTCTACAACGGCAAAGACTCCACGTTCGTGTTCGACGTCACCGACCAAGCGCGACGGCTGTTTCGGGGAGGGGTAATCACGGTGGAGCTCGACATGGACAAGGTGCCTGTCCCCAACCGGTCCGGCGGCTCCGGCTTCGATGCCGTGGTGGAGGACTACGAAGAGAAAGAATGGATATTCGATATGTAATCAATACGCAATTCAAATATAATAAACAATACAAACTATTTTAATTTTTTTTATTTTATGAACAAGTATTTTATCGCAGCCGCTTCGGCATTGGCTCTCGCCAGCTGCTCAAGCGACGATTTCTTGGGAGAAATTCAGGGAAATGAGCAAAATGGAGCCACCTCCGCAATCAACTTCGGTGGCGACACAGGCAAAATCACACGTGCCACATCAGAAGGCGCCGATGCAGCAGGCCTCCTCGGCAACAACTTTGTAGTTGTCGGTTTCAAAGGCAACAAGACAGACGCAGCCAACAATGAAGATTACGCTTTCGACCACTACAACGTGAACTTCAACAAAGATTCAAAGAACTCGACCGAGTCAAACCGTGCTGGTTGGGAGTATGTTAATCAGGACATGAAGGTAAATGGAGCCGACAAATCTCTCGCACAGAGCGGAGCAACGCAGCAGACCATCAAGTATTGGGACCACTCTTGCGCATCCTACGATTTCATAGCTTTCTCAATGGGTAAAAAAGATGCGGCGTCAAAATACGCCACTCCGACACACGTTGACAAAGCCAATCTCGCCACTGCCGCCTACACTCTCTCCGGCGACGTAAACACTCTCAGCGAGTGCTACATTTCCGACATGAAGACTGTTGAAGAGAAAGACTACGGCAAGACTGTATCAATGAGTTTCCGTCACCCTGCCAGCAAGGTGCGCATGGCTCTCTTCGAGACTGTCCCAGGTTATGTGATCAGCGACGTGAAGTTCTACGACGCTACAAGCACCACACCCACCACGGAAGGTACACTCATCGGAACATTCAACAATTCCGGAACATTGACAGTGTACTTTCCTACAACAGGTATCGTCAACAAGGATAATAAAGACTACAACAAGGCTCACGTAAAATTCACTGCATCAACCGCTGCAGGTGAAACTGCCACCTTGTCTTCTAAAGGATTCGGCGCTGTCAAATACGGCAACCAGGACGAAGGCACTATTAGAGAAGGCTCAACATACCTCAGCCAGAATGCAGCGAAACCTTCTTACTGCGGCGACGGCTATCAGAACGTGCTCCCGTCGGAAGGTGCGGCAAGCGCCATCACTCTCCGCATCGACTACAAGCTCACTTCTGTCGACGGTTCTAAAGAGACTATCAACGTGAAAGGCGCCACTGCAACCGTTCCTGCCGAATACACTGAATGGAAGTCTGGTTTCGCCTACACTTACATCTTCAAAATCTCTCAGGACACCAATGGTTCTACCGGCGGCACAAGCACTGGTTTGACAGCCATTTCATTCGACGCCGTTGTTGTTGACGACGAGGCAAACGGATTCCAGGAAACAATCACCACTGTTTCTGACAACAGCATCACAACATACGGTTACAAAGACAACAAGGTGACTACCGGCGGCAACGAATATGTTGACGGCACCGACATCTATGCAACAGTATATGTTACTACTGCAGGCGAAACCGCTGCCCAAACCGTCGCTCCTCAGAAATTGTACACCGTAACTCTCGAAAGCGGTGCCACTCAGACTATCAACGAGGCAAGCGTTGCCAACGCTATCACTAACGGAAAAAAAGATGCGACCGCAAAGACTTGGACTGTCACCGACTACGAAGGCAAGAAGATGGTTGTGACAGAAACAGCAACAGGTGTTGCCACTACCGTAACAGAAGTTCCGGCAGGTCTTGACTACACTCCTCTCAAAGTAAATGCTCTCAAGTGGAAAGGTGTTGTAACCGCCACGGCTACAGAAACATACTACGCTGTTGAATACGACAATGGAGCCAAAAAGTCATACAAGATTGTCAAAGTTGTCAAAAACTAATTCTTTCTCCTTGGCCCACGCCTTGGATTCTGACTAAAAACATTGTGTCTGAGGTGTGTTTTCACACGCCTCGGACACATTTATATGTCGGACGGGGAATTTTCCCCGCCCGTCTTTAAAAAAAACAAGAAGACATGCAGAAACATCGCATCCTAATATTTCCTCTGTTGGGACTTTCCCTATTCTCCTGCTCGCAATCCGAGCCGGACGAACCAATAGTGCCCGAACCGGACAATACTCAGACAAGCATCGCCTTCAGCAGCACTAACAACAACTGGCAGGATGCAAAAACAAAAGCAGCGGGCAACGGTCTCGAAACTATCTTCCAGACGTTCCGCACATGGGGATATAAAACCACAACAAACTCCCCGAACCCGTCATCGCCGCAAATTGTGATGGACGGATATAAAATGTCATACAATCAGGGCTCTGCCGGCAGCTCTACGACAAACACTGCCGACTGGGAATATGCTGGCATTGAAAATCCTATAAGTGCCACCCTGCAAACAATAAAATATTGGGACTACTCGGCAACGAGCTACCGCTTTTTCGCATACAGTCCCTTCAATCCAGATGTAAAGACTTCGGTCAGCTCGGGCGACAACGCTACCGCTACCTTGTCTTTTAATTTTGAATATTCTGAAGCAGCAACCGCTACTTCAACACCATACGCAAGCCGCCTTTGGCTTGCCTCCCCTTCGTCAACATCGCCGGCATACGGGTCGTGCGTCACTCTGACTTTCGCGCCGATAATCGCAAAGGTGCGCTTCCGCTTCACCTATCCTGACGGAACGACCAACGTTGCGATAAGCAACATCAAGTTCCGCGACAGCCGTTTCGTCGACACCCCGGCAAAAGCCGACACCCCTCTCCGCGGCACCATCGACGCCGCCTATCCGCTCACCGGAATTCCGACAGGCACATATCCTACTCTCACGATGTCGAAGTCGGAAGCGGCTGATGCGTCCGGACTCCTGGTTCTCACCACTCCCTACGAGGAGGCTGGCGACCAGATACACATCCTCAAAGACCCTACTCTCTACAATAAATGGTACTACGTGCCACCGCTCGCCAACATCCCCTACGAACAGGGAGCATACACCATAACCATCAACATTGGCGGAAAAACGGTGTCGGCTACAGTGCCGGCGCAATACATGCAGTGGAAGGCGGGCTGCCAATACACTTACATTTTCAAACTGTCAGACACCGGCGACAGCATCTCTTTCAACGATTTGATGGTGGAGCAATGGCTTCCCGGTGCCGACATAAAAAACAACGGCTCAGGCACTGAAGACTGGTAAAAAGAATTGACTACAAGAATGAAACATATCTCAAAAATAACCGCTATAGCGCTTCTCGCAACGCTTTCTGCCTGCGAGGGTTCCGACATGCCCATACAGCAAGCCGACAACCACGGATACATCTCATTCTCGGCGCAACCGCAAAAAACAGCGACACGCGCCAACTCCTACGAGGCCTACGACCCTACGCGCCATCCCGCAACGATGGGCACGTTCGGATACTACGACATGCCGAAACGCTATGCGTCGGCTGCAAACACCATATTCAACAATGAAACTGCCACCTACAACGTGGCGACATACGGCTGGGACACTGCGACAAAGAAGCGCTGGACTGAATACACCAAGGCTTCGTCGTTCGACTTCTTCGCATATATGCCATATACAGGCGGCGCCACTCTTCTGCGCACCGCCAATAACACATATACCCTCTCGTTTCCGTTCGCCATGAGCGACGGCGGCAACCCTGTGCCGGTAATCTACGACACAAAGGCGGCGCCGATCATCTGCGCCGTCCCGAGCAGCAAAGGAGCCATCTCCGATAGCAACGGAGGCGGAACGGTCAGTCTGAAATTCGACCAGACACTCACCGGCTACAAGCTGCTCTTCATGCTCGGCACCAAGATGAACGCCATCCGCCACTTCCGCATCAAGAGCGTGACGCTTTCAGGCAGCTTCTCCACATCGTGCACAATATCGCGTTCCTACGTCTGGAATACAACATCAAAAAGTTGGTCTGCCTCTGCAATAACATGGAGCGACATCAAACGTCAGTCGTTTGTAGAGACACCATTCCCTATTGCCTACAAAGGCTACGGCTCCGCGGACTACGACGACAACACCCAGACCGTCATTGTCACATCTGCCGGCTACACGCAATGGGGTGCCGACATCTACACCATACCCGATGCCAAATTCCTGCCTGTCATCAACGTCAAATACGACGTGGAATTCATAGCGGAGGACGGTTCCACCATCGTCACCCGAAAGAACGTAACATCCGGAATAACCATCAACAAGGATAATTTCAGCAGCCTCACAACAGGCAAGACTGCGATGATAAACCCAATACGCATCCTCATACAGCCACGCTACCTGTATGTGCTTGCCGACGAGGATGCCTATACGGGTCAATTATTGATAGACTAACAATAGATAACGACAATAAAGTGTTTGAAAAATGAGAAAACATTCAACACATAGCATATCACGAGTTTTTTCCTGTCTGCTCATACTTCTGATTGCCGGAGTCAATCTGACCATGGCTCAAGGATTAAGCAGCAACGACATCAAAGCCTCATGGGATTTCAAAAACGGGACTGTCGCATATTCCATCGTTTCCGCCGACATCCCGGCTGGAAGCACTTTCTCATGGAAAGTGGACTCCAAGAATGTCACCGACGGCATTTCCGACAGCGGACAGACCATCACACTGCCGCTGACCAACAAAACCAAGAGCGGCGAGGTGACAATCACGTCTGCCGGCAATGCCCAGCAGACCATCGCTTTCAGCATCGAGCCGAAAGCCTATGGCGTTGACTACGACGGCAACCATTTCTATGCCGACTCTTATCAGCTCTATCCCGACGGCTCCGAGGGCGACGGCTCCAAGGAAAAACCATTCCTCATCAGCAACGATATGGAATTGGCAAGGCTGGCGCATGAAGTCAACAATGGCGCAGCTCAACAAATGTTTTCTCAGAAATATTTCAAACTCACCAAGGACATCGACCTCAGCAAGGGATTGTGGACTCCTATCGGCACGGCTCAAGGCATCGCGAAGGCTACCGACGGACATTTCTTCGCCGGAAAGTTTGACGGCGACGGGCACTCCGTCAGCAACTTGCTCATCAGCTGGACTTTCAGCGACCTAAAAGAAGCCTCGTGGGGTCTGTTCTCCCGACTCAACGGCAAGGGCAACAACGAGAATGAGTATGCATCTGTCTCCAACCTTATCATCGACAATGCCAGAATAGAGAAGAAGGCGGCACACACGCCTCTCAACAACGCCAACTACACGGTAAAGATGGGCATTGTGGTTGCCGACATGACCCAGAACGCGGAACTCAGCAACATCATAATCCGCAACTCAAAAATCACCGACAACAACGAGAGTTTCTCGACAAAGACCAAATTCAGAATTGGAGGTATAGCCGGATATCTGAACAACTTCGTGAGTCTGAGAATATTCAACATCTCAGCAGACACGGAAATCGATATGTTCCAGAACGCTGCTCTCAACGGGGTGGAAGGACAAGTGACGATTTCATGCGGTTTCGGTGCGGCAAGCAAACTTGCCAACCAAACAGGCTATGCCGTATGGCCAAGAAACATCTATGTGCACGGCGCAGGCTTGAAGACAAGCGCCAACACCACCCAGTGCAAAAAAGCCAACGTGATGGCGTTTATAGCCGCCGACAACTTTGCAAGCAAAGTGAAGGACACATGGTACTACACTCCTGCCAACAAGGCTGCCGACACCTACGCCTATAACCAATACGGCGTTGAAAAAGAAATCTCAACTACCGACCCCTCCACCGGCGAGCCTTTCGGAAAGACGTTTGCCGGGCTCAACAGCCTGTACATCAACCAAAACAACCTCGACAAGAGGCCGTGGTTATATTCAAACTCTTCCAAACGGTTCTCTTTCAGCTCGATTGCCCTGAAGGCGGAGCGCGGCACAAGCGATGTGCTCACCGTGACAACAGAAGACGGAGAAACCACTTCCGATGTCTACAACTGGTATGCATCGACCGACAACACTGAGGGTGAAAAGGTGAACAGCTCCGCCTGCAACCCGTTCATCCTGCCGCGACAGATATACTCCCAGTATGTCTATGCCATGACCGTCGACGGCAGCCAGCGCACCAACACCGTACTCGTCGAGGCTATCGGCATCACTGCCGAACTCGATTACGAAACCAAGCCCGGCACATACATCATAAATGTGACGAACAACACGAAAGAGAATTTCACAAACGACGAACTTGGTCTCGACATCACATACGAATGGTACAACAAAGGAACCTTGCTGTCGGAAACGTCCAACGAATTTGTACGTCCGGAAACTGCCACCAACAAGGACCAATACAACTGTACGGTTACCGTAAAGAGCGGTGGCAACATCATTTTCCACAAAAACATCAAAGTGACTATCGTGGTGTACCTATGTCCTGAGGCGGTGAGCATCAACGGCACAACCTACGCGCAGGGCGATGACAACGACGACGAGGAGTGGGGCTACTCCCCGACACAGGCAATGAAGACGTGGAAAGGCGCCTACAGCAAGCTCGCCAAGACGGGTACTTGGGATGAAAACATCATCGTGCTGATGGGCACAAGCGGTGCCGACGTGACCAACAATCAATACACGGGCTTCAACATAACCAGCAACAACAGAGGCAAAAATATGCTGAAGCTTGACGAATGGACTAAAGCAAAGGGAGAGTCCCCTCTTTTCCGCAACGCCACCATCACAGGCGACTGGGACGGCACCGACTACAAAGGCACCATCGAGATTTCGGGTGCTGAAAGAGGTCTGCCGATATGGGGCGACACCCGATTTGAGTATATCACATTCAACAACGACCCTGTCACAAACAACGGCGGTGATTTCTACAAAATCATCTACTGCCAATACAATAACCTTGAGATGGGCGAAGGCATACAGATGACCGGTTTCGGGCAGAACTCGCCTAACTACGGAACCATCGACGGCGCTGTGACCACTGCATTCCACATCTTCGGCGGTTTCAACAACGACGGCCGTTTCTATCCGTTGGACAGAAAAGAGAGAATCGAGGCTTTCGAGCAGTCGATGCCTCACGGCAAGGAGGGTTTCAAAATATCCATCAAGTCCGGGTTATACTCCGCAATCAGCGCGGGCGGACGTCAGACATCCTCCGAGAAGGACTACAATGGAGTGATGGGAACTCCCAATCAGCCCATAAAGTGCACAATCGAGATGGACATCGACCGCAAATGGAACGATGCCCACAACCCGGAAAGGGAAATCAAGGGAGAGACAAGCAAACGCAAGAGCGACTACGATGCCGGTATCATTCTCGCCGGAAGCCACGAGGGTGCCATGTATGCGGATGTCGACATAATAATCAGAAGCGGAAAGGTGGCGCGTGTCGTAAACGGTTCGCTGGGTGCGCAGCGCGACTTCATCCTCCCCTACAACGGCACTGACTACTACGTGCCAAACAACACCTATATGGGACGCGCAAACATCTTGCTCGACCCGGCGTCTTCAAAATACAACAACGACGAGTGGATTGACAACCGTGTAATTGTCACCGAGCTGTATGGCGGCAGCACCGGTCGTGGACACACCGGCAACGTGATTGTCAACAACCCGTTCTATGGCTACAGCACAATAACCATCAACGGCGGCTTATTCGAAATTCTCCCTACCGGCAACACGAAGACTGACAACATCTTCTGCGGAATCTACGGTGCGGGCGCAGGCGGTATGAACGGCATCGGTGAAGGCGACGACATCGCCGACAGCCACACTCCCGATAAAAGCATTGCCTACTGGAATGCTTCGGGCGACGTTATGCTCTATGGTCCGTATGCCGACGCAAAAGACCGTCTGGTGACGTATCACTGCTACAACAACGATGATTTCGAGTCGTTCAAAGATGTCGACCCGACCAACACCAACACCAAGATTGTGATCAACGGTGGAGAGTTCGGTTCAACAACCGAACCTATCGACGGCATTTATGGCGGAGGAAGCGGATTCATGAGCAAAGGCTTGTGGTCGAGCACGGCTGCCACGCCAAACAGTTGCGGTGGCAACGTGTACGGAAAAACCGGAGCGACTGTGGCGTCGCTCACCATCAACGGTGGAGAGTTTCACTGCAAGAACGGCGTATTCGCCGGCGGACGAGGCACTGACTTTTTCTATTCGCAGAACCCCTACGGCGGCAATTCCGGCGACTACAAAGCTCTTGGCAAGACCTATGGCAACGTGGAGCTGAACATCAATGGCGGCATTTTCCACTGTCCGGTATTCGGAGGCGGATACGGTGTGGCCGACGCCAAGGAGATGGGCACTTCCAACGTCGAGACGCTTTCCGACATGGCTCGCATATACGGACAGTCGAGCGTGAACATCATGGGCGGCACTTTCTACAAAAACATCTATGGCGGAGGCGATATGGCGATTGTAGAATTTGACGGCAACGCCACAAACGTTGTCATCGGCGACAGCGCCGACATCCGTGGCTCGGTGTTTGCCGGCGGCAACGGACGCCGTCTGCGCCCTGCCTCGCAAGCGTTTGCCGCCGGCGACGGCTTCACGCAGCATCCTGAGCTGGTGGGTCTGGTTGCCGGCAACGCCAACGTGTCGTTCGCGGGCAGCACACAGCAGGCTCCTTTCATTTACGGCGACATCTTCGGAGGCGGCAATCTTGCTCAGGTTGCCAACGACACGTATGTCAACATTTATGCCGGAAACATCGCCGGAGAGGTGTTCGGAGGCGGAAACGGCGACATCACCGACGGCACGGTCACTTCAGCCGACGTGCTCGGCAACACCAACGTGACCCTGGCGCAGGACGAGGGCGGCACACAAAGCGCAGGCCACGGTCCGATTGACGACAGCTTCTCGATTAATGTGATATGGTTCAAGATGTGGGATCCGGTTGAAAACATATTCTACATCTGGGATCCCGACATCGACAACGCCGGCGACGAGCCTGCCACGGAGGACACTGTATACGAAAAATCAAAATTCTATGCCAACGGCAAGTTCCTGAATCCCCACAACATCTATGGCGGCGGCAATCTTGCCTGCAACGTGGGCACATACAAAGACGCCGACGGCAATGTGACAACAACCCCTGCCGACGGCACCGGCCTTGCCACCGTGATGATGCAGAAAGGCATGACGCCTTACGAACTGCTGATAACAGACGAATGGAAACAGTCGTACACCGACAACGAACATCCTCACTTCAGTGTCTTCGGCGGCGGATACGGACGGCTGACGACCGTCGGCAGCACCGATGTAACCGTCAACGTTGACGGCGACTATGGAAAATACGGCCCCAACGCTCCTTCTCTCGACCTTTCGATGGGAGTGCCCAACTTCACCGTGTGGGCTGTGTTGGGCGGCGGATATGCCGGCACTGTGGCTGGCAACACCAAAGTCACTGTCGACGGAAAAACGTTTATCCGCCGTGTGTTTGGCGGCGGCTTCGGCGACATTGCGTCAACCGAGGACAACACCACAGGTCAGATTGGCGGCAACACGGAGGTATATATGTGCGGAGCATTCACCCATGGCGACGTGTTTGGAGGAAGTGCCGGACTGGAGCCTAAGACAGCCTCTTCAACCCACTTCATAACCGTGGCGCGTGTCATCGGCACAACCATGGTGGAGGTTGCCGACGACGCCAACATCTACGGCAACGTGTACGGCGGCGGCGACAATGCCAATGTTGGCATTTTCCAAGAGGTGAAACCTTCCGACTACTACTCGCCCGACTTGCTGACAAGCGCTTCGACGCTCAACCAGACCGACGGCTCGTTTATCAGCTACAGTGCCGGTGGCTACCGGTCGTTTGTCAACATCCGCGGCGGCAACATTTTTGGAAACGTGTATGGCGGAGGTGTGGGCTGCAAAAAGGCTGAAGCCAACCAATACTACAACATCGGACGCATCAACGGCAACTCTCTTGTGCATATCGTCAACAGCAATCCGGGCGTTGACAGCGGCACCGACAATGTGGTGCCATGCGTTTGGGGCGACATCTACGGCGGTTGCGAATACGGAACGGTCGACGGCAACACTTTTGTGCACATCGAGGGCGGAATGATGGGCGGCAATGTATATGGCGGAGGATACGGCGACATTGACATCGACAACGAGCTGACTGCAGTCGACGAAGTGCTTGGCAAGAAGGACGTAGCCGACACCGGCACTTATGCCAATATTCTTGGCAACACGAAAGTGCAATTTGACGGAGGCTCTTGGATGTGGAACCGCAAAGCCGACATCAACGGCAACATTACCACATGGCTGGACGCCGAGTCTGACAGCAGCCCTATCTGCAACGACAATAACGAATTCCGACGGATTGCCTATGCTATCAACGAAGCACCGTCGCTCGACAACATCGGCGACCCGCTTGCGCAGGAGGCCATCAATCGAATCAGAAACAATGAGAATACCAAGAAATTCTTCGATCTGGACAGATTCACCTTCTCCACCACCTACAACATCTTCGGCGGAGGAAACCGGGCTTGCCATGTCGGCTCAGCCTCTGTTGCCAACACCGGCAAGACTGTCGTTATAATCAACCACTCCCCCCTCGACGACATAAAGGACTCAAAGGGGAAAACCATAAGTATGTTTGAAAACACCACTGTACAGGGGCTCTGCTGGTTCCTGAACAGCATTCACGTTGAACACCCCTCGTTCTCGTTGTTCGGCGCGGGGTATGGTGTCAACACATCCGTTGGAAAAACCGAAGTCTATGCGCAGCCTGGAGCAAAACTTGACGACGACGGCATAATAACAATCAACGGCATAAAATACCGCTATCTCTATCAAAACAAGGACTATAAAACATATCTCGACCTTGAAAAAGATATCTACGACGACTATCTCAAGTTGTCGAAAGAAGACAAGAAACTCTATTTCGGCAGCTATGATGGCGGCGAGAACGATCCAGGCGTATTCCGCCGCTATCATATCAGCCGCTTTGCATGGAAAATCGGTGTGCCCGGACTCGTGCTGCTTCAGATTCATGGCGGCGGCTATGCCGGATATGTAACGGGCGACACTTATGTGGAAACCGACTGTCAACTTGGCTGCCACGACATCTTTGGTGCTGGTTTGGGAGCGCTGCCCTATGGCGACTTCTCCAGCGGAAGCGGCTATGACTTCGGTTCGGTAAAAGGCAAATCAATGGTTTTCATCAAGGGAGGCGATGTCAATCATAGTGTCTACGGAGGAGGCTCCGGTGTGGAGTCTGTAAAAAAGAACGGCGGGTTCATCGATTTCCCGGACATGGCGCATGTAGAGAAAACCGAAGTGCACATCTATGGCAAAATGTACAAATTCCGTAATGGACTCGGACTGATTGAACGCACATTGATATTCGGCAGAGTCTACGGCGGCGGCGATTTGGCGAATGTAGGCAGCAAAAAAGCCGACGCTGCGGTGTTCACCCGCGACAACTATCTATCCCCGACAAACCGCACCACTCTCGTAAACATCCGTGGAGGATCATTGATGTCGCAGGTGTTTGCTGGCGGCAGGGGGCGTGTTGTCACTGAGTGTGCCGACAGCAAGAGTCTAGGAGGTGTTTACGGCAACTCGTGTCTCATCCTCGACCGCCCGGTGATGCACTACCCCTATTGGGACGACACAACGAAAGAATATCTCTCTCCAAGCGATGACGCCAACATGGTGCATCCCGATGTTGACAACGATACCTACCCCACTCTCATGGAAGACTTCTTTGGCGGCTGCCAGAACGGCACTGTGTATGGCAACACCCTGCTGACAATCTACGACGGATGGTTAGGAAAAAGCGCTCACGGAGGTGGTCTGGGAAGCGTCGAAACCGTTACTGAGAATGGCAGCGAAAGCGTGGCGGTGACATCTGCCGACGTAACCGGCAACACCAACCTGCTGATTCTTGGAGGCAAAGTGCAGGCACATGCATTATGGAACGTACAGGCACGCACATGGAGTCCTGCCAGCATCGTAGACGGAACGATTTACTCTCCGCAGTACGACCCTAAAGCACGTAAGTTCAAAGTGAACCACAATATCTACGGAGGCGGAAAAATAGCATCCGTTGTGGGCAACAACTCCTATATCACCATGACAAAGGGACTCCTTTACAACAGCACAGAAATGGTGGCTGGACGTGACACCGGCAAGAATTTCTTTGAAAGCATTGAGTGGAAAGAAATCTACGAAAAAATCGGCACACCGCAATTCAGCGTGTTCGGCGGAGGATTCGGTGAGAATGCCATCGTGATGGGTGACACGTATGTAAACGTGGAAATGGAAGGACGAGGAAGCATCCTCGAAGGCATCGACATCGTGAAAGGCGAGGAATACAAGCACTTTTTCAACGGCTACTCGGTGATGGACATCATCGGTGGCGGATATTCAGGCAAAGTGTTCGGCGACACGCACATCGTGGGCTCCGGTGGCGTGTTCTGCCGTCGTGTGTTCGGAGGAGGCACCTACAGTTCAGTCAACTCAACCGACGTGGAGCTGAAGGCCATCGACTGCCACGACATTTTCGGAGGCGGATTTATGGGCGATGTGCTTAAGAGCACGACTGTGAGAATTGGCGACAACAAGCCGGCTACAAGTCCCCATACCTACAGCAATGCCGACATTTTCATTCATGGCAACGTGTATGGCGGCAACGACGTGTCGGGATATGTCAACGTGGGACTGAACAAGAATGGCTACTTCATGGACAACGGCGGCACAGGAACCACCATCAACATCTACGGCGGCCATCTGTTTGGCAACGTGTATGGCGCAGGCAACGGAAACTACCTGTATGCCACCGACCGAAACGGAAACAAGAATGTGACGGTCAACGAGTATTATCCCATCAATCCCAACGACCCCGACTCCGAGACGGTGCCGTTGGTCTACACCGTGCCTATGCGCGAGAACATGACGCAGTTAAAAGCCACAAGCGACGCGGTGAAGATGGTGAACATCAACTCATGGCGTCCGCTGACCAACAAAGTGAGCATCAACATCCATGGTGTGTCTACATCCGACACGGTACGCATCGACGGAAACGTGTATGGCGGCGGCAACTCCGCAACCGTGCTGAAGATGCTTGCCTACGGGGCTTCGGAAGATGCCGACAAGTCTGTCGGCGACATCAGCGTCAACATAGGAAGCCACGTACGTATCGGCGGCGTGTTCATGGGATGCAACGGCGAGGAGCTGTTTGTGACGTCGGAGGACAACGACTTCATGAATATGTTCCAGAAGCTGAACGGCGACATCTACGACTACACCCAGGAGCTGGATCTTGCTGAGCCTATCGACTGGATCAACGACTCCGAAAACGCAAACATCAACACAGTGTATCTACCAACGGAAAAAAGCAAACGTCCGATTGTGTATCCGCACCTACTCGACCTCTACTTCCAACCGGTGGAGACCGACATACAAGGCTCGCTCAAATGGAACGGCAGCGAGACTGGAGAAGGACTGACAAACTGCATCATCGGCACGTTCTGTTGCGGAGGAAACCGCGGTAATATGAACGTTATGCCGAAGACAAGCGGCAAAATAGGAAATGTGCTTGAATACACATTTCCGGAAGGGCTGACCATAACCGACAAGATTGTGGGCGGATGCAACAATACCAACTACGACTACAAAGGCAAGGCCAAGCACAGGGGCGGATATCTGCTCGGCGATGCCGACTCTGAATATCCGTTCATCAAACTCAACATCCGCAACAAGTTCATGCCTAAAGAGAAAAACGGCGCATACGTCGGCGGAAATGTGTATGGCGGATGCTTCAAGAGCGGAACAATCGTTGGCGACGTCCTCATCAACCTGCAGAGCGACATGCTGGCTGGAAAGGACAAGGACAAACTGGAGAAGTCGAACGAGCTGCTGGTGAAGGCTGCCGAATATTCCGCACTCAACGTTTACGGTGCCGGATACGGTATGGAAAGCTTCGTATACGGAATCGCAAACGTGACAATCGGCGAATCGGTGAAATGCTCCGAGCCAAAAATGGACGGCAACAAGTTTCTGCCTTGCGGCGTGGTCGACCCCGACACCAATCCGGAAGGTCTGGGCGTCTCTGCCAACTTCATCTACGGCGGAGGCCAGCAGGGCAACGTGGTGGGCTACTCGACTATCAAGATGCTCAACGGCCACATATTCCGCGCCGTCACGGGCGGCTCGTATTCGGGCTATGTGTATGGCTCCACTCAGGTGATTGTGGGATATCCAACCTACTACTCGACCAACCGCCAAAACCATGTCCGAGGCAGATATGAGCTTAAACGCGCCGACCGGAAGAATCTTGGAGTTGAGAACGACAACGGAAAGGAAAAGACACCTGCCATCAAGCAGCACATATATCTGCTTAATGACGAGTGGATATCGCAGGGCGTCTACGAAGACATCGTGGCTATCGACAACGGCAACGGCATGCGCGACACGATTACCGACGCAAACCGCGCCCACTACTTCAAGAAGATAGTTTCCGCCGCGCCGTCGGTGGGCTGGGAAAACGTCAACATCACCATTGACGAGGCTGTCTATGGCGGCGGATATTCGGTGGCTCAAGGCTCGGTATTAGCCAACAACACAACCGTGCTGAAACTAACCGACAAATACAATCTCGACTATGCCATAATCGCCAACGGCAACGGCGATGATCTTAACTTGTTGCCCGGCGGCTCTACGGCTGGATTCTGCGGCAACACGCTTGTGCTTGTCGGCGACAACAAGGACAGTGAACATATCACCATCTCCCACCAAGACATCAGACCGGTGCAACTGCCCGACGGCACCGACCTATACGGCTATTACTACAAGCACTATGCCAGCGACGCCGATGCCGCCAACGGCATATACTCATACCGCTACATTTCGCTGCAGGACAAATATTTCTTCAAATCGGGCGCAACTCCGCCGTCGGGACTTGAGGGAATCAGAGAAAATGAGTTCTACGAATACGATAGCGAGGGAGGCATCTTCGGCGACGGACACCTGTCGTATGCCCAGGGTTTCCGCAGCGCCGACCTGACAGGATATGGATTTGCCGGACACACCATCGACAATCCAAAGATTCTGAACACATTCCAGCGGCTCGACATCATCCGTCTGGAGGACAACTGCTTCTCTCTGCTCGGCGCCCGCGACTATACGGTGAACGACGTCAACAAGACACCCTACTCCATCGCCCGTGTCGGAGAAATCAAGATGGTGGCAAACGACATCCGATTTGACAGCAATGGAAATCTGGAAGCGAAGCCCGACAACAACACGGACTTCAGATACAGCACGAAAGCCCGCAATTACATGGGATTCTCAAACAATATCCTCTATGTAAGCGCAATCACGTCGAATGTGGATTTCAACAGCGGGATGTGGCGCAACCGCAACGGTCAGCTTGCCTCCGCCTCTACCGACAACACTGCCTTTGCCGGAATGTCGTACCAGGGCGTCAAGCAGCACTACATCGACGACTATAACGCCAACAAGGACAAGGAAAACGCCGAGGATCCGTTCGGAGAGTTCCAGAAACGAAACGACGGAACGGCAATGAACATGATCGGCATCGCTTCGGGATACGCAATGAAGATTCAACTTTGTCATGAAACATACGACTCTGACCGTAAAAAAGTGGTGGAAAACAAATTGTACGGCCCAATCTACGGCGTTGTGGAAATGAACCTTATCAACGTCCGCGAGGATGAGGGCGGAGGCTATGTGTATGCCGACAACAATCACAAGCGGCATGACGGCGACTCCCACGAGGAGGACTTCCTCGAGACCACCGGCAACTTTGTGTTCCCATACCACAAGGGCCGATACATCGTCGACGACTGTTTCCCGACAGGATACCATGCCATCACCGCGCCCGGATCGGACAAGACGGTCGACGACGTGAAGGTTCACTATTGGTATGTCACCGGATTCCATTATTACTACAATGTCAACATCTCCGGATACACGTTCAAGTCGTCGAAAGAGAATCCGATCGAATTCGACAGCGACAACAAGGACGGACTCACCGTTCTCGCCGGATTGAAGAGCACCCAGCCTATAAGCATCTTCAACTGGAAGATGCGCAGCGGCCATCCCGACGACAAGAGCCAATACTCAAGCGACCTGGAATATCGAAACTATCTCACAGGAACCGAGACCAACGAAACCGACAAGACATACTATTCCGACGCAGTTGCCGGAGGCTACAAACTATATGTCGGCGGCGCGGAGAGCAACAACTTCTCAGGCGCAACCTCCATCGACGATCCCGACAAGGCGTCGAAAGGCTTTGCCGCACTGCTGTCGATGAGAGAAAAGGGCGACGACGAAGCCACCCTTTTCAACAACTCGCTGCCCGCAGGGCTGAAGGAGGATGCCAAGATTTCGTTCCGTCTGGTGGACATGGTCGACAACACAAACTACGTTGAGCCCGACTACTTCGACAAGCACCTCGGCAGAAAGAGTATGGCAACGCTCGTGCTGAAGGCGCCAGCCTACGAGGAATATGTCAGTGAGACCTACAACAAGCCGATATACACCAACACAGGTAAATTCTACAAGAAGACCGAGTCTGGCTACGAGCTGGTGGAATCGGGCAACCTCGATGCCAACAACACCTACTACCAGCCTCAGACCGAAGAGTTTGTGAAGATCGAGAGCCTGTTCACCTACGACACTGCCAACAAAACGTATGAAAAGGTGGACAACATCTCCAACGTCACAATCGACGAGAGCAACCCTACGATATACTACGTTCAGCGCGAATACACCTACACAATCTATCTGACAATCGAATATGTGCAGGGGCCAACCGTCAGCGGACAAATCACTATCGGAAACTGCGCGCTGCCGGGCGAGATGGTGCGCGTAACCAAAGACAACATCGTGGTCAGCGCAGACCAGTCGTTTGCGGTCAACGGCTACTACTGGCGCATCGGAAAGCGGCAAATGGGAGCCGACGGCAAGTGGGAGTTTAAAGACACCACGCCGTGGACCAAAGAAAATATCAGCAACAACGTGGCAACAGGCTACGACACTTTCAACCAAGCCGATGAAAATGGCAAAGGTCTGTTTGCGGGCTGTCACTACGACAAGACCGACGACCTTCTCGACGTCCCTGCTTATTACTATATGAACGGCTACGGAATACAACTCGGCGTCTCGATAACGGGACTCAACGACATCCTGGAGGTGGACATGCACGACGCCGACAAGTTTGTCGTGCACAACTACCACCGCATGGATCCCCACAAGGCTGGTATAAACCTGCACCTTGCCGAGGCGATAACCCGCGTCAATGAGGAAAGCCTTGACACTACGGAATCAGACCCGTTGCCGGAACCGCGAATCTACATTTCCGACAAGAGCGACCTCTCTGCATTTGTCGCTTTCGTCGACTCTATCGGAACTGACAGCAACGCTCCGCGCTATGGCGCAAAAGCTCAGTTCTTCCTGCAGAACGACATTGCTCTGGAAGCAACCGACAAGGGCGGATACTACATTTCTGACTTCGCGGGAATCCTGCATGGCGACGGTCACGTGATCAGCGGCATCCCTTCGGGAAAATCTCTTTTCAACAGCATCGAAAGTTCTGGCAACATATATAACCTCGGACTTGCTTCCGGAAAAATATCCAACTTGACTGCCGACGGCAAAATCGGAAACTACCACTGCTGCTTCGAGTATGCGCCGGCATCGGGCAAAAGCGGATCGACGCCTATTGTCTATCGCTGGGATGGCTCTCCATACGAGGGATACACCACGGAGGATTTCCGTAGTGGACGGGTGGCATACGACCTCAACGAGTACTATCTACGCGCTCGCCACCGCGCCGAGCCGACAACATCAAGCACTGAGGCTGACGCCGACAATGAGATTCTGAAATACGTGTCAGCCTACTATGCCAACGGCGACTATCAGTATGCGTGCCGCACGGATGCCATCACCGGCAACAACACCGGCATCACATATCTGCGTATCGGCAAGGGTGGCAACATCCCCAACTACGAACAGGTGGAGACCCGTCACGACAAGACGCACCCGCTCGACGCGCCGCGCGTAAAATACAACGCCGACGGCAGCATCCCGACGCCTGTTGTCTACACGCCTCTGTTCAACGCCAACAACAGCGGCACTGAACTTATGAACGACTTCCTCTTCTGGGGACAGTCGCTTCAGCACAACCCCGACAACTACCCACGCGATATCGCTTCGCACCAGAACAGCTATATGAGCAACCGCGTGTACCGCACCGCCGCCTACTACGGCGACACGACGCTCGACGCGTTCCACTACAACGCCTACAACAATGGCTCAATCACTATGAGCACCTACGTGCACGATTCTGCTACCACGGCTGTCGACTTCACTTGCCTGCACGACCTTCCTGCAGCGACGGAAACAGTCGGTGGCATCTTCTACCCTCCTATGGACGACAACGCCAGCCGTTTCAACGACTTCGTTGTGAAAGAGGACGCAGGCATCACGCAGAATCTCCTTGTCTACACCGCCGATAATGACGAGGCAACAGGCAACGAGGCTTACGACGTGGTGGAAAAAGCTCTCAACTACAACGAGACTACAAGAGAGGCTTTGATAAACGGACACCATATAACAAAAGGCATCGACGGCTACAGCACCACTCTGTTACACTTCGTGGAGCGCACTCCCGACAACGAGAACGGAGATGGAGAGACTTGCAACAACAACAATCTCTGCGTGCCCATCGCCTTCAACGTCAACGACCGCGCATGGTATGTGCGCAGACCAATGTACTATGCCAAGGACAGCAAAGGCGCATGGGAAGGCATCTGCCTGCCGTTCACCGTCGACAAGGTCGCCGCATCGCTCAACGGAGAGATAACGCATTTCTACGGCTCGCCGTCGGACGCGGAAACCGACAACCCAAGTCAGAACATCCACTCGCTACACCATGAATATTGGCTACGCGGACTGACATCGATTGCCTCAGAGGGCAACGTTCCGTCGGCAGTGTTCCAGCGTCCTGGCGCAGCCTTGTTCTCCCCTACCGACGCTTCGGGCAATGCCTTGACAAATGGTGTTTCCTACACTTTCGCAAATACGTTCTTCGTCGACAACTACGCCGACAAGCTCTACAACCAGTATGCCAACCCGTACTATGCGACGTCACACAATTACCCCGACTACCTGCGTCTTGCAGGCGAAGTGCCCTACATCGTGCGCTTCCCTGGTGCACGCTACTATGAGTTCGACCTCTCAAGTGCGTTCTACAACGATATTTTCGGGGCTTTGGAAGACGCTCAGACCGTGACATTCAACGCCTACGGCGACAACCACACCGGCGACACGTCGTACGGCGCAATAACCATCCCGGTCACAAAAGGTATGGCAACTATGGTAGGCGGAAAATACTCTCACCTCGGCACTTTCTCCGCCATCAATGTGAGCAACGGCAATGTGTATGGAATGAACAACAGCGGCACGGCTTTCGACGATGCTTCATCGCTGTCGACAGTGACGCCGTTCCGCACATATATGTCGCCGACGGCAACGAGGTCAAACGCCCGTTACGACTACACTTCGGTGATCAACATCGCCGAACAGAATGCCGACAACATTATGCCCGACATGGAAGAGAACGAGGATGACACACAGACAGAAGACCATATAACCGTCCGCGCAATCGGCAACCAGCGCGTGCGCATCGAGAGCACGATGGCAACAAGACTGAATGTGGTAACGGTAGCGGGTCAACTCTACCGCATCCTTGACGTGCAGCCCGGCATTGCCACATACAGCGACTTCCAGCCCGGGCTCTACATCTTCGGCACCACCAAAGTCATCGTCAGATAACCCCGTGCGCCCAGGAGATAGCACAGCTTATACAGCCTTGATGAATTGCGGCAACGCTGGCTGTTCCAACTGCCAGCGTATGTTCATCGGAAAATCGCCATATGAGTCAAGATAGTCGAGCATGCCCATACAGTAATACGGAGAAGTGTTGCCGAAACCGTCGCGCTTGTTCTCCCTTACAAACAGCATAAAGCGCCGTCCGTTGTTGTGGACATAACGGTCGCCTCTGTTCCCATGTGAATCCCGATTCTGCGACTGCCAATGGAATCTGTCGGCACTGATAAAGTAGTCGTCATACTGGGTCGTTGGCGAGAAATCTTTATCTGATTTGTTGAGCGTGACAAAAAACAACTCCGTATCGCAGTCCTCCACATATTGCAATCCTGCCACATGACCTTTCCTCTGCTTATTTTCATCCTGCAGGCCAAATATAATGAATATCTCCTCACGGCTGTAGCAACCATGCAATTCAAGAGCTGATGGATAAGCTTCGCTGAGCACAGATGTCCGGAATTCAAGGTTTTCCATAATATAGTCGGTCAGCTCCCTTATTTCTTGAACGAACAACGGATAATTTCTTATCGTCTCAAGCGCCTCCTGCATATTTCCGAATCCAAGATTCTTGACAGGTTCTTGAAACAACGCATAATAAAGCATCGTGGCGAAACAGCGTTCTCTATCCGACATCTGCCAGCTGCAGCCGTCGTTCAAGAACCTACGGATAAATCGGATTTGGGAAGCAGAGTTAATATGCGTCAATCGCCCTATCCCCTTTTCAAACAATTTGGTCAGACGGTCTTCGTCATAAGTGCATTTTCCCGCCTCCTTTTTAATTTTTGTCCAGCAATTCTTATTATACAGCACTCGGACATCAAAACTATTGTCCTTCAGAAACTCAGATATAGTCGGTGTGCCATCACACTTTCTCAACATATCAATCAATATGTTTTTACGGAACGTTGCCTTCTGAATATTTTGCAAGACGTATTCCCGAGCTTTGCGCTCCATAAAAATAGCACAGCCATGCGGTAAATCCGGGAAGTTTTCCTGAATCTGCTTTTTAACGTCAGCCTTTTTTTGAAGCGACAGAGCTCTGAATTTTTCAGAGAAATCATAACGCCTGTTCATTTGAGCGACAAAGTCGAACACCGTCAGACAGTCCTTGCTCTCACACAAGCGCAAGCCTCGTCCCAATTGTTGCAGAAACACCGTCAAACTGTCGGTTGGACGCAGAAACAGCACAGTGTCGATTTCCGGGATATCAACACCCTCATTGAATATGTCGACCACAAACAGATAGTTGATTTCACCTTTTTGTATGGCATAATTGAGCCTTACCCGCTCTTCCGCACTTACATCCGATGTCAGGCATCCCGACCGCAGCCCATTTTCCGCGAAGCGCTCCGCCATGAATTGTGCATGCCTCTTGTCGGAGCAGAAACACAATGCCCGGCAATTATGTTCGTCGGGCAAATACCGTCCCAGTGTCTTAACTATCAAGTTTACACGCTCCCCGTCACACAGTTTGTCGCTAAGCTTATCGACAATCAGCTTGTCGCCACGCATCAATCCATCTTCTCTCAAATCCACAGTGTCCGAAATACAGAAATATTGGAACGGTGTCAGCAAGCCCTCGTCAAGAGCCTGTGGCAAACGGATTTCAGCACTTATCCTGCCTCCGAAATCCGGCAACAAACTTTGACCATCCATTCTCTCCGGTGTAGCCGTAAGTCCAAGAAGAATTTTCGGTTTAAAGAACGAGATAATATTCTTATAACTGTCGGCCGCGGCATGATGCACCTCGTCAATAACTATATAGTCATAATAATCGGCGCCTAATTCTTTGAACGTATCGTCCATCCGGTTATTCAGCATTGTTATCGAAATAAACAAATGATCCAGACCTGCGACGGGTTTAGACTCCCCATCCCATCGTTCTCCGAAGTTCTGGTCACACATCACGCTCCGGAATGTACGTTCCGACTGTTTCAAAATCTCTTTACGATGAGCCACAAACAACAATCGGCTTCCATTGCGGTTGTGTTCGTGGAAACGCTTATAGTCAAATGCCGCAACTACAGTCTTTCCTGTTCCCGTAGCCGCAACAACCAGATTGCGCCAAATATCGTTCTCCTCACGTTCCACCTGCAGTCGGTCAAGTATTTGTTTCTGATGCGGAAGCACTTGATAACGATTAAACATCTCAAACTGCTTTTGCGGATCTTTGGCATCACGTTGTCTCTTCAACTCTCTGTTGAATTTCTCAATCCCTCCAATTCCGAAATCCTCAAAATTTTCACTGTTCCAATACATATCAAATGTGGCAAGAGCAGATTTGATGATATGCGGATTTTCTACATTCGTCACCCTTAGATTCCACTCCAAGCCATCTGTCTGAGCCGACTTGGAGAGATTTGATGACCCTATATAAGCCGTGCTCAAGCCTGAATTTCTGACAAAAATATAAGCCTTGGCATGCAACCGCTCTATCTCGGTGTTATAGGAAATCCTTATCTCCGTATTTGGCAATGACGCCAGTTGCTCCACCGCCTTTGCCTCTGTTATCCCACAATAAGTAGTCGTTATTATCTGCAATCTATGTCCATCAACCTCACAAAACCGCCTTAAATCTTCAAGCAGCATCCTTATTCCCGACAATCTAAGAAACGACACAATAATGCATATTCTGTCGGCGGATGCAATGTCTCTGACAATCTCATGTCCAAGTTGCACAGCCGATTGCCCTCCCGTGAAAAGATTGCTGACACGGAAACCCGTGCGCGGCCGAAGCGCCTCCCTCTTGACAGCTTTACGCTCTGCCGCTTCCCGCCTGTCCATGACTTCCGTAAGAAGATTGGTCTCGACAATCGCAGATTTGTCGCCAGCAAAGATTTCCGTATCAAGGATTGCATTAACCAAATCTTTTTTATCCTCCAACGACTTTTCGCTGTCATCCAATTTTCTTCTGACTGCCTCCGCAAGATATTCTGCAAGCATCCTTGACGATTCCGCAGCATCCATCGCATCTTTGCTGCAAATCAGACCATTCTCTTCACTAACTTTTATGTCGGCAGCCAATTTGCTGTCTATCAAATTTTCATATATCCCTTTTTCAAGCTTCATAGCATTATATTTAATCCATTTACAATCAACTTTTTTCTTCAAGAACCTCACTCCACCACCGACGTTCGCTCGCCATCGGCAAAGCGGGTGACGAGACTGTCGCCGGCACGGAGCGACGAGGCAGAGGTGACCACATGTCCGTCGCGAAGCGTCAGCGAATAGCCACGGCGCAACACGCGGTCGGGCGACAGCAGCTCGACCTGCTTCTCAAGCCCCGTCACGCGCTGCCGCTCGTTAGCCACACACTGCCGTGCCGCCATCGCCACCCGTTGTGAGGCAAACGCCAAATCCTTGCCCGCGCCGTCGATGCGCCGTGCCGCCACAACAGGTATCGCCGCGGCAATCTGCTGAAGACGTGCGCGGTGGCGCACCACAATATTGTCGGCCATCAACGGAATGCCGCTTGTGAAATATGCCAGCTGCTGACGCGCGCCCGAAAGCATCTGCGTGGCAGAGTCGACCACCATGTCTGTGAGTGCGTTGACATGGTCGAGAGCCGACTGCGCGCGGTCGAGCAGCCATTCTGCGGCAGCCGTGGGCGTCTTCACCCTCACCGACGCCACCGAGTCGACCACCGTATTGTCGCGGTCGTGCCCGATGCCGCATATCACCGGCAACGGAAACTGCGCTACGTTGGCAGCAAGGTCATAGTTGTCGAACGAATTCAAATCGCTCGTCGAGCCGCCACCACGGATTATCACCACACAGTCGAAAAGATCGGCATAGTCGTTGATGCGCTCCAAAGCAGCGATGACCGACGTCACCGTGCTCTGCCCCTGCATCACCGCCGGGAAAAGACACGTGTAGAACTTGATGCCCGACGGGTTGTTGTGAAGCTGATTCATAAAATCGCCATATCCGGCAGCGCCAGCGGCAGAAATCACAGCGACACGCTGAGCGACGTCGGCCCACGGCAACTGCTTGTTCATATCGATTATGCCCTCGCTCCTCAGCCGGTTGAGTATCTCCAGTCGCTGACGGGCCATGTCGCCGAGCGTATAAGTGGGATTGATGCCGGTTATCACCACCGACAGCCCGTACTGCTCATGGAAATTGGCACTGACCTCAACCATCACATTCATTCCCGACGCAAACGGCTGCCCCGTGGCTCTCTCAAACTCACAACGCAGACGGGCATACACACTCGCCCAGACAATGCCACGCATACGGGCAAGCGTCTGCCCAGTCTGTGCATCCTTCTGCACCAACTCAAGATAGCAGTGACCGCCGCTCTGACGCACGTCGCTTGTCTCAGCCACAACCCAGCACCGCTGCACCGACGCATCGTGCAGCAAGCCGCCGATGCGCCGATTGAACTCCACCAATGATATCGCAGTTTCTCCCATATCCTTATTTTTCACCATAAGACAGTGCAAATCGAGCGCAAAGCAACCATACTTGATTGGGCCCGCTTTGTCGAGATGCATATGCAAACATACTTAAAATTTGCCGCATTGCAAAACTCCGCAACCACAACGTTCCGCAACCACCGCTGACAGACAACGACTTGCATATATTGTGAAAAATAACTGCAAAAAAACATCCCAAAAAATTTGGCAGACTGAAATATCTGATATATCTTTGCACTCGCAAAAGCGAACCACTGGAGAGGTGGGTGAGTGGCTGAAACCAACAGTTTGCTAAACTGTCGTAGGGGTTATTCTCTACCACGAGTTCGAATCTCGTCCTCTCCGCGGAAGAAATACAGAAAATCGTCCGACTAAAGTCGGACGGATTTTCGGAGAGATGGCAGAGTGGTCGATTGCGGCGGTCTTGAAAACCGTTGAGGGTCAAACCTCCGGGGGTTCGAATCCCTCTCTCTCCGCAGAACTTACTGGACAGAAATGGTCAGTAAGCGGACAAAAAGCTACAAATCAATGATTTGTGGCTTTTTTTATTACCCGAAAGTCCAGCTTCCAAGACTTCAAAAGTACGGTAAAAGACAATGTTTCGTTACTAAATCGTTACCTATTCCCTGCCGGACAAAAACGGTAACGATTTGTCCTCAAATGACCTGATAATGACTTGATTAGTCCATAGTCTGCATAACTCGAAAACGAGAGGTAAAAATTAATTTTGCAACT
>ENA-UESH01000730-UESH01000730.1-human-gut-metagenome-genome-assembly--contig:-NODE-730-length-28485-cov-68.786187_pt1 | contig 28485 bp, 37 predicted proteins | sample MGYA00243001_ERZ508002 | MGnify/ENA primary metagenome ERZ508002 (study PRJEB26167, sample SAMN06115447) | human gut metagenome | host: Homo sapiens | place: China:Anhui | collected 2015-08-07... | reverse complement strand
CGCAGCAAGAGCAACACGCACCGCATCAACGACCTAGAGGAGGACAACCGGGCGCTGCACACGCTGGCGACGTCGGTTGAGGTGCTGGCAACGAAGCAGGAGACGATTGAGGCCAATATCAGCGAGATCAAGGACGACGTCAAGAGCCTCAAGGCCATTCCGGGCGGGAAATGGGAGGCGCTGGTAAAGGCGACCGTGACGGCCATTGTTGGGGCGCTGGTCGGCTTTGCGCTGGCTCATGCGGGGATCGTGTGATGGAGACTTCGAAGAAGCTGCTTATTGGCAGCGCGGCGGCAAGCGTCGTTTGCATTATCCTGAATGTGCTCGGCGTGCTGAGTGTGGAGGTCACGTTGGCAGTCATCGGATTTGCGACGGCGATTGGGATGTTTTACCTCTGGAAGGCAAAGAATGAGAACAGAAGTAAATACGCGATCAAGTACATCGAGAGTTTGCCGGAAACATATACGGCAGAGGAAAAGGCACGTTTTTTGGAAATCGTGCTCAAGGACTGAAAGGAGTAAAAACGATATGAACGAACTGAACGCGTGCCCGTTATGCGGGCATTTTCCAGAACTGAAATATGTCGGAGACAATAAAGATCTCTTGGTGTACCAATGCGCACATTGTGGCTACATTGCCGCGAAAAACCATGATGCAAAATACACAAAACGCGGTGCTATGAAAATTTGGAACAAAGCGACGAAAAAAGCATAATGAAGGGAGTACATAACATGGACAAAATTATGAAACGGCTTTCGAATCTGCTGAGCGTCAAGAGCCTTGTGACGCTGCTGCTTACGGTGGTGTTTACGGTGCTGGCGCTCCGGGGCGACATCACGGGCAAGGATTTTCTGACGATCTTCCTGATGGTCATCACGTTCTATTTCGGCACGCAGTCGCAGAAGGCACAGGACGCGATGGATGCGAAGGGTGAAGACAATGGCACTGAAAATTAACGATACCATCCGGGCAACGAGAGTGGGCGGCAGACGTCCGCTCTCGGCCATCCGGGCAATCGTGTTCCACTACACGGCCAATACCGGTCTGCATGCAACGGCGCTCGGAAACGCGCGGTATTTTGCAAACGGCTCCGATGGACGCGCTGCTTCGGCACATTTCGTGGTAGATGAGGGCGATACCGTTTACCAGTGTGTGCCGCTGGACGTGGTGGCGTGGGCCGTGGGCGACGGCAGGAGCGGCAAATTCGGAAAGGTATACGGCAACTACAACACCGTTTCCATCGAGATGGTGAGCCACACGGACGCTTCTGGCAAGTATTACATTCCGGAAGCGACGATGCGCAACGCTGCGCGGCTTTATCAAATGCTGCTGAAGCAGCTGCCGGGCGTGCAGGCCGCAATCCGGCACTATGATATTAGTCTCAAAAATTGTCCGGCCCCGTTGATCGACGAGAAGAAGTGGGCGGACTTTAAGAAGCTCTTGGAGGAGGTGGACGAAGTGGTAACAAAGGCAAAGATGATCATTGACGGAAAAGAGATCGAGGTCGAACGGATCTTAAAGGACGGTACGAATTATATTAAAATTCGCGATATTGCAAAGGCGCTCGATCTGGATGTGTCGAACAAGGGAAACATTCCCATTTTGAGCAAGAAGGGGTGAGAGCATGGCGGTAAGCACGACCGACAGAAACAGACTGAGTTCTGAACAGCAATCCGCTGTTCAGAACTACACAGACCAATACTACGCTGCAAAGGCCAGAGGCGACACGCAGGGGATGCAGGCGGCGCACGCTGCGGCGGAGAGCGTGCGAAATCAGGCTGGGTATTCCGGCGGCGGGGATGGGAGCGGGAACACTTCCGCCCGCCCTTCGCAGACCTCGCAGCAGGTGCAGAGCTATCTTGACCAGTACCGCGACACGAACGCGAACCGGACGTATGAGTTCGGCGGGACGCAGTATTGGAACAACAACTATAACGCAGAAGACAACCTTCGCTCTCAGGCAAATGCCATACGGCAGCAGATGCTTGAGAACTCGCAGAACTGGCACAAGGCGGGTTCGAAGGAGGATAAGGATTATCTGCATCAGCAGAACCTCGCTCTGAACAATTTGCTAAACCAGTATGCGGGCGGCGTGGAGAGCCGATACGACCCGAAGACCGGCAAGTGGTACACCGAGAACGCCGATCTTGGATATGGCGATATCGCGAACTACGACCGGGCGAACGCCAAGAGACTTTATGGGCTGACGGATCAGCAGATCGACGACTATATCAAGAATACGAACCGATACTACACACTGCGGCAGCAGAACCCGACGACCTATCAGAACTCCGACTATGCGAACAACGGCATCATTCAGGGCAACGCCTTTTCACAGGGCGCGACGCCCGGAAACGGGGTCGGGAACGGCGGCGTTGGGATGGCCGGATATGGGAGCGGAAGCGGTTCTTATTCCTATTCGCCCGGCCAAATTGGGGACGGAAACGGGGGGACATTCAGCCGGAACAGTGACCTGTCTGGGTATCTCGATGCGTGGCGGCAGGCGGCAAATGAGCAAGCGCAAAAACGGATCGACTACGCGGTCAACAAGGGCGTGAATGACCTCCAGCGGGCCGAGGAAGACGCGAAGGTGCAGTTCCAGACGCAGAGGAATCAGGTGGATGCCGACGAGGCGCGAAACCTTGACAACGCAGCACTCTATGCGGAGCTGCGTGGCGACCGGGGCGGCATTGGGCAGCAGCAGTATTCCTCGGTACAGAACAACGCGGCGCAGAACCGGCAGACCGTCAACTCTGCACAGGTGAAGCTTGCGACGGATACGCAGAGACAAATTGCAGACCTCCGGGCACAGGGCGAATTCCAAAAGGCAGACAAGCTCTTGGAGATCTCGCAGAGCTACCTTCAACAGTTGGTATCTCTGGAGCAGTGGGCGGCGGAGTATGACCTTTCGGCGGCGCAGTTCAATGAATCCGTCCGGCAGTGGGAAAAGGAATATCAGTTGTCCGTGGCAAATCTGATGGGAACATACAACGGGCAGCAAACACTTTCGGCCAGAAATGCACAGGCGTCTGACCTTGCATCTGCGGGAAAGGCGCTGCTGTCTGCCGGGATATTGCCAAGCTCGGAGCAGGCGGAAGCGATGGGCTATACCATCCCGCAGCTGCAACTTATGCTCGCCCAGAATCAGGCCGGACAATCGGCGGGAGCTTCTGGTTGGTCTGGCAGTTCCAGCAGTTCCGGAAAGGCTTCTTCTGGGAGTTACGGAGGAAGCAACGACAGAACCGGGAAAGGGTATATCGACGATACATTTAATGCCGGTGGGACTGGCACATACGGTACTTCGCAGAGTTATACGCAGCTTAAACGCGGTATGGGCGAATGGATTGCAATGGGGCAGCCGGAGAAAGCGATGGAACTGTTCCTCGCGAACGTCGGGAAACTGAACATCGGGAATTCCACGGGTAAAAAACAGTACAACGAGCTTGCTGGAATTCTAAATAGAGCAGGCTACGGGATTCCGCTGGAGAAGTAACAGGAGGCACTTATGGCAAAATGGAAACGCTCCGGGCTCGACGCCATGAATGAATATTTCGCGAATGGTGGGAAGAAACCGTCCGGTATGCAGACTGGGCGGAATTCGAAGCAGACCTCGGACTGGAAGAGAAGCGGACTTGACGCGATGAATGAATACTTTGCAAATGGCGGCGGAAAAACCATTCAGAGCACGCCGAAAAGCAGAGACGTTCGCAGCTATAATCCGTCCGGCACTCCGGCATTGCAGAAGCCGAAGACTGCGCAGGCAAATTCTCAGACGCGGAATGTGGACGCGAGCGTCAGGCGGGCGCTGGATCAGCAGTCGAGGGCCTACGCGGGCCGCACGGATGCGATGCGAAATGTGGAAAACGCATACATATCTGCCGGGGCCGGAGCTGCGGCAAGAGACGCTGCGCACCAGAACACGGCGTATGCGCAGAAGCAGCAGGAGCTTTGGCAGAAGAAAGCGCGCGGTGTGACACTGACCCCTGCAGAGCAGCAGATCTTGAATCGGAACGTCTACAAAAGCCCGGAAAAGGCGCAGCAGCGAGAAGCGAACCAGCAGATCAATGACAATCTGCAATGGGCGCAGGAGCGGAAGCAGAAGCGGGAGACACAGCTCTCAGAGCAGGAATTCAACCGCTCGCCCGCGATGCAGGCTCAATACGGCAGCTACAATAACTATCTGCGCGGTGTGACTGCCGGGTATGACGAGGCTGTGGCAAAGCGCGAGCAGGAGCAGGCGAAAACGTCGAAGGAATGGCAGGCGGACAGTGATGCACTTCAGGCGGAGATGGACAAGATCACGGGCCAGCTTGCTGTCGCGTATCGGAATCCGTCTGCGGAAAACTACCAGAGCATTATTTCAATGCAGCGGCAGTGGAATGATCTGAACCGGCAGAAGAAGGAGACCGACAAGCGCGTCGAGGAAAAACAGATCGCCGAAAAAAGAGCTGCGAGGCAGGAGGCCCAGCGTGCGGCGCAGGAGCAGTATGCCGGGTGGACGGAAGAACAGATGCAGGGCCGTCTTGACGAGCTGAACAGGGAGATCAACAGCAGACTGGCGAAATCCGGCGAGACTGCTGATGTCTCCGCGTTGAAGCAGGAAAGGGCGGCTCTGCAGGGAGAAAAGAGCCGCGTTTACCCGAACACGCTGCAAAAGATCGGGAATTACGCGGAGGACGCGGTCGATGCGCTGATGCTGGCTGGCACAGCACAGGCTATGACCGGATATGAGCAGGCACACGCTTATGCGGAGGCTGGCGCGAATACGGCGGCTGCATGGGCGCTGCGAGATATTGCAAACTCGGAGATTCTGCGCGAACTCGGCGGCGAGAAGTACGCAGAAAAGCTGCGGTCTCTGGCGGATAAAATGGCTGTGGATGTGGACTATACCGGGGCACAGCAATGGCAGGAAGAATACCAGCGGATTATGAATGAAGCTACGAAGGATCATAGCGGCGCTGGGAAATGGATTCTGGAACAGCTTCCGTCTGCCGGCGCAATGATCGTGGATCAGGGTATGGCAGGCCTTTTCGGTGTGAATGCTGGTACTGGCGCGATGAACGTCACGCCGCTCACGATGATGGGCATTCGGGCTGGCGGCAGCGCTGCGCTCGACGCGAAGAACGAGGGCGCGACGGACGCACAGGCGGTTTTGATCGGGCTGGAAAACGCCGCCGTCGAGGTATTTTCGGAAAAGCTGTTCGGCGGCAACCCGATGTACGACACGGACGTCGGCCTTGTCAACCGGGCAGCGGCCAAGCTGACGAACAGCAAGAACATCATGCGGGTGCTGGACAGCAAGGCGTTTGACTTCGTATCGGAAGGTCTGGAGGAAGTGGTCGCGGAGCTTTTGGAGCCGACGTTCCAGAGCATGGTGCTTCACGGCACGCTGGAAGGCGCGACAAACGCCGAAAATATCGGCAATGCGTTTCTTGGCGGTGTGTTCCTTGCGGCGCTTGGCAAGGCCGCTGGGCTTCCGTCCGGCGCTACGCAGGCGCAGGAGGAACGGCACATCCAGAATTACGCGCAGACGCTGAGCCAGGCCGGAATGCAGTCCGAAAATGCCGAGGTACGCGCGGCAGCAGAAGCGATGCAGGAAAAGCTGGATTACGGCAGGACGCCGGACGAAGCGGATTTCGGGCGGCTGATCAATGCAATGGACGCCGCGAACGAAACAGAGGGTGCGGCTGCTGCGGTAAATGAAGCGCAGACGGAAAGCACCACCGTCAACACAGATCCGGCGGAACATACGTCAGCGGAACAGACCGTGATCGATGCGTATCAGGATTCCACGGACGAAAGCCTGCGAGAAGTGTTTGAAGCGCAGTATTCCGGGGAGCAAAAAGGCTTTATCCGGCATACGATTAGCGATGTGAGTGAAAGACAGGCGGCGGATGCTGCACGGATTCTTGGCGGAGAGTACAACGGCTACAAGAACGCGATCAATTCCAACGGTGTCCGCCATATCATCAACGAGCATGGCCCGGACGGCACAGCGGATCACTCGCTCCGGGACTTCAACGATGCGGCCAGAATTGGCTATGTTCTGGACAACTATGATAGCGTTGTTCAGACAACCTACAAGAAATCCGGCGATGCTGATTACAGCGCAGAATTCCGGACAAAAGACAACGTGCCTGCACCAATGCTGAAATTTAGCAAAAAGGTGAACGGCACGTTCTATGTTGTGGAAGCGATCCCGGAATCAAAGCATAAGAAATTCTGGGTGGTCGGTGCATATATGGAAGCAGACAACGGTACGCAAGCTCCCAATGCCAACGGCCCCAGGAATACGTCTGATACGTCTCTTGCTTCTTCGTTGTCTGCCGATTCCAGTGTAGCAGAACCGGCCGATGCTGTCAAGCGGACAGACGCGAATCCCGCCACACAGGAGCAGACCGAATTTCGGGCTGGTCTGGAATACGACGATTATGTAAAGAACGCTGTGCGGGACGGAGAACTCACAGCAGAGAACGCGCAGAGGATCGACACGGTCGCAAAGCGGCTTGGCGTTCGGGTGCGGTTTGCCGACGAGGTCGCGGGCGGCATGGCAAACGCGGAGATCTCCGGGAACGAGGTGCTTGTGGAAAAGCACAACCGTAACCCGGTCATGTTCCTGCTCGGCCACGAGTGGACGCACCGCCTTCAGGAGATCGCGCCGGAGCAGTACCAGCAATTCAAGGAATCGATCATGGATGAGATCCGACCGCAGGCACAGGCCGTCATGGAGAACTATGCACGGCAGGGCTATGAGATCACGGAGGAAGCGGCGCTCGACGAGGCGGCAGCAGACTATGCCGGACGGATGATCGATGACAGCGATGTTCTGGATGAGTTCATTGAGAAGCACAGGGACGACCGGACGCTGCTGCAAAGGATCGTGGACGCGCTGCGCTCGCTGATCCAGAAGCTGACCGGCGCGGAGCGGAAGAAGGCCGAGACGGCGGAGGGCAAGCTGCTTGCGGCGCTGGACGCTGCGGCGGAGAACGCGAAGACTACCAGCGGCGAGAGTGGCACGCGGTACAGTTTCGCAGGACTGAAAGACAGCGAAGTGCGCGCGCAGGCGGAAGCGATGGAATCTGATGGGAAAACACCGGAGGAAATCTGGAGGGCGCTTGGCGTTGCCCGAACCATGGACGGAAAGGGCTGGCGGTATGAAATCGATGACAGTACGGTAAAGCTGAAGAACGAAATGCTATATGATTACCAAGCGGAACTGCGAGATCAAAACCGTGCATGGGAAAAACTGACCGACCGCGCTTTATCAGACGAGCAAGTGCACGATCTTGCGGACTATATGAAAGGAGCAATAGAAGATCGTCACGATGAGAAACTATATGACAAACTGGAAAACGAATTTGGTGGAGATTTTATAAAATGGGCGGATGCGCTGGAGAATGTAAAGGAAGCAAAAAAGGTCCCCCGGAATGGGGCTTCGTTAGAAGAATTTATTGATGCTGCGGAACTGTTTGCGGCGTATCCACAACTGCGTGATACAAGGCTGGTGTTCCAGAATCTTGACTCCGGAGAAAACGGATATTATGACAGGCAAAGAGATATCATTGTTCTGTCCGAGCGGCTGCGAAGAAAGTCTGAAAGTACGCTTCTGCACGAGATCCAGCACGTCATTCAGGGTATAGACAAGACGCCTGGCGGTGCAAGCCCCGGTTACTGGAAGCGCCGAATGGAGGAAGGCTATTCCAGACGTGAAAACGATGGGCGTATTGCCAAAGCGGAAAAGGAATACCGACGCATTTTTGACAGTGCGCCAGAGGCGTTCAAAAACAAGGTGCGCGAGATCAACCGCGCCAGACTTGCGCAAGACTATGATGCGGCAGAAGCCATTGTAGATGAACTGTATGACAGCGAGTATGCAGAACTGTGGTCTCAGCTGGACATGGCTGACTTTGAGCGCCGGAGCGAACGCGGGGATGAACTGCTGCCCTCTGACCTTTACCGCAATACGGCAGGCGAGATCGAAGCGCGGGACACGGCGGCGCGGCGCAGTCTGACAGCGGAGGAACGGCGGAATCTTATGCCGAAAATGGCCGATGAGAATACGGTATTTGCGGATGGCGGATGGCAAAGATCGCTGGATTATGACCCTGAGACAGCGAGCATCAAAGAGCAGATTGAAAACAGCCGAGAAACGCTGAACGAGATGGAGATCGTGGCAAATGCAACGGTCCCGACAAACCTGAAAAGCAAAGATTCTGCTGCGGCTTGGGCGACGGAACGATTGAAGAACACAGGCTATCGCGTAGACAGGCAGGGGTACGGAGAAATCTATTTCAGCAAAAAAGACATCGACAAGGGACTGCGCTATTCCGACACGACAGAAGAAAAAGCAGCACTTGCAGTGCTGCCTCAGGTATTAAAACGCGGTATTGAAATCGGAGACCATGCGAACCACAAAAACCGCGCAAAGAAAACAATCACATTTGCGGCTCCAGTGGAGCTGAACGGTCAGCGCGGAAATATGGCCGTGGTTGTAAACAAGAACGGAAACCATTACTATACGCACAGAATCGTAACACCGGATGGGAAAACGTTTGTATTTACAAAAAAAAATGCAGCGCAAGAACTGTCCCGGGGAGTGACCGTTTCCGGCTCTCTTGCCGACACCACAAGCGCTGCATCTGAGAACAGTATACGCAGCGGAGGCGAAAACGTCAAGCAGAATTTTTCGGTAGCGGCGGATGCAGAGCAGCGCAAGGCGGCACAATTCGACGTCATCCAGAACAGCAACGCCGCCGAGGACGATTACCACACATGGATTCGCAGCGCGGACGAGATCAGGACGCTGGCGGAAACGCTGGCCGATCCGGAATGGGCGGAGTATGACGAGTATGACCCTGACTACACGCGCCAGATGGCCGAGGACGCGATCCAAAGTGGAAAGGTTACGGTGTATAGCTCCTATCCAATCGGCAGCGGCGTATTCGTGACGCCGTCGAGGATGGAAGCGGAGAGCTATTCTGCAAACGGAAAGGTCTATTCCAAGACTGTCAACGTGGACGATGTGGCGTGGATCGATCCGACACAGGGGCAGTATGCGCCGGTCAGGGATGCGGACATTCGCCACTCTGTAAAGGGCGCGGAGGTCAGCCAGGAATATGCGGACGTGCTGAAGGAAAACGAACTTTTGAAAGAGCGCGTGGATTACTGGAAGGGGCAGACGAAGCAGACGCAGCGTGCGACAACGGACGAAAAGGCCGTTGGCAAAGAGGCAAAAAGCATCATCAAGCGCTATGGCGCGGAGCTGGACGCGGCGGACATTCAGGTTCCCTTGCAGCGCCTCTATGACGCGATGGCAAACGGCGAGCTGGACGGCAAGGAAGCCTTTTCACAGGCGAAGGAGATCGCAGGGAAGCTCGTGGAAAACGCTGTGGAGGCCGACGACGAGCTTTACCAAAGCTACAAGGATCTGCGGGATTTCCTGCGGACAACGAAGCTGACGATCTCTGAGGAGGACGGAAAGAATATTCCCGACCTTGCGGAGCTGCGGAAGCGAAACTTTGGTCGCATGATCATTGGCAAGGGAGAGACGAACGTCGATCAGGTCTATCAGGAGCTTGCGGAGCAGTGGCCGGAGTTTTTTGACGAGGACGCGGTATCGCATCCGGCGGATCAGTTGGAGCAGATCGCCGATGTGCTGGAACAGCTCTACACGGTCACGGAACAAAATCCGTATCAGGGCTACATGGAGCAGGCGAAAACGGCGGCGGCCAATGAGGTCCTTGAAGACTTCTTCGACCTTCCGCAGACGAAAAAGACGTTCGCAGACAGGCAGGCGGAGAAGCTTGCCGAAGCGAAGGCACACGGAAAGGAACAGGTAAGCAAGATTCGCGAGCAGAAGAACGCGCAGCTCGCAGACCTCCGGGAGAAAAATAAAGATCGCGTGAACAAGCTGCTGGAAAAGGAGCGTGACAGACAGGCCAAACAGATCGGAAAACTCAAAGAGCAGTACAAGAGCCGGGACGCGGCGGCGAAGGAGCGGCGCGAGACGCGGGAACTTCGAAATAAGATCATCCGGCACACGAAGGGACTTTCGCAGAAGCTGCTCCGACCGACTGACAAGCAGCATATCCCCGAAATTTTGAAGCACGAAGTCGCCGCGATGCTGGAGAGCATCAACATGGAGGACAACTACACGCTCGACCCGGCGACCATCCGCGAGGGAAAGGCTGGGAAGGACGGAAAGACAACTCTGTACGGCGAAAAGCTGCGCGGGGCAGACAGGAACGAGAAGGGCGTGATGACCCGGCGAAGCGAAGCATTCGAGGCACTCAAGGCCAAATATACGCAGATCGTCAAAGACGGCGACGCGATGACTGTCGACCCGTATCTGCTGGGCAATACCGCCGAGGGGATCAGGGGCGGATTTGACGAAGTGATCGATATGAAGGATACGCCGCTTGCTGATCTCTCCAAGAGCCAGCTTCAGACCATGTGGAATGTGGTACGCGCCGTGGAGCGCTCGGTTTCTACATACGGGAAGATGCTGTCCGGCGCGAAGTATGCGCGGACGAGCCAGTGGGCCGATGCGCTGAAGCAGGACACGTCCGACAGAACGCCGTTCAGCGACCGTACAACGCGCGTTCTGCTCGATCTGGAAACGCCGTACACGTTCTTCTCGCATTATGGCGACGCAGGAAAGGCTATCTATCGGATGCTGCGTGATGCACAGGATCAACAGCAGCTGATTGTAAACCGGGTCACGGAAGCGGCACAGAAGATCGTCGACCCGAAAACCGTCAAGGAGCTGGAGAAGCAGACGCACACATTCCAGACAGAGGGCGGAAAGACGCTGACGCTGACCACGGCGCAGGCAATGGAAGTCTACAACCTGATGCAGCGCGAGCAGGCGATGGAGCACCTGACAGTGGGCGGCGTGTTCCAGCCGGAGGTCAAGAGCGCGAAGATCGGGCGCGGGCGTGAAGCCATCCGCCTGACGAAGGCAGACCTGAATCAGATCGCCGAGGTGCTGACGCCGGAGCAGATCAAGATCGCAGACGGCCTGCAAGGTCTCACAGTGGGTATGCTCGCGGACTACGGCAACGAAGCGAGCATGAAGGCTTATGGCTATCGAAAGTTCACGGAAAAGAATTACTGGCCCATCCGCAGCGCGAATGAGGGTGTGCAGACCACAGTAGAGAAAGGCGGGAACCAAGACCGCTCAATCAAGAATATCGGCATGGCGAAGCAGACCACACAGGGCGCAAACAATGCGTTGGAAATTGCCGGCATTTTTGACACGTTTGCAAACCACGCCTCCGATATGACGGACTATGCCGCGTGGCTCTGCGCGATGGAGGATGCGAACCATCTGTTCAACTACCAATTCAAGGGGGCGGACGGAAAAGCGGTCGACAGCGTCAAAGCGGTCTTGGAAAAGTACGGCGGTGTTGGTGCGGACAGATACTGGACAAAGCTGATGCGCGACATTCAGAATGGGATCAACACGAAGGAGTTCAGCCCAGCCACAAAGGTGATATCGAAGACGATCAGCGGGTTTAAGGGCGCGGCAGTAGGAGGAAACATCCGTGTTGTCATCCAGCAGCCGACGGCGTTTTTCCGTGCAGCGGCAGTCCTTTCGCCGATGGACATGACAAATGGGCTTGTCAAAGGCGTGACGAAGGGGAACGGATGGGAAAAGGCGCTGAAATACTCCCCAATCGCGATGCGCAAGGACAACGGCGGCTTTGACATCAGCGCGCCCTATTCGATGAAGCAGACGCTGTTTGACAACCGTGACGCCGTCCGAAAAGTGAACGACGCGCTCTCCGCTCCGGCGGGCGCGGCGGACGCGGTCACATGGGGACGGCTCTGGAACGCCAGCGAGTGGGCGACAAAGCGAGCACATCCGGAGCTGAAGCCGGGAAGCAATGCGTTCTACGAAGAGACTGCACGGCAGTTTGCGGAGGTCATTGACCAGACGCAGGTTGTGGACGGCGTCTTGCAGCGCTCGAACATCATGCGGGCCAGAAGCGAGATCGCAAAGCAGGCGACGAGTTTCAAGGGCGAGCCGATCATGTCCGTCAATCTCCTGATGCGGGCGGCGGACGAGCTGTTTCACCAGACAGACAAGGCAAAGAAAACGGCAGCTGCGAAAAAGCTCGGAAGGGCTGCGGGTGCGCTTTTGGTGACGGATATCGTCAACGCCTTCGTGCAGAGCCTTGTCGACGGCATCCGCGACGATGACAAGGATAAGAAGTGGTGGGAGCGCGTGATGAGCGCGTTTTCCGGACAGTCTGGCGACGAGGAAACCGCATGGGAAAAGGGCTGGAACTTCGTGCTCGATGGAAACCTTGGCGGGAATTTGAACAAGCTGGCTAGTATGCCGTATATTTCGGATGTGTTCTCTCTGATACAGGGCTATGAGGTCGCACGGACGGACACGGAGGTCATCGGCGATATCGTCCAGGCGGCAAAGACCTTCATCAAGAGCGCGGGCGGTCAGGGGCAAAAGACATGGGTCTACGCGACAAAGGCGACCATCGGCGCGACAGCAAAGCTGTTTGGACTGCCGCTCAACAATCTGACGCGCGATCTGTGGGGCGTGCTTCGGTCTGTGGCCATCGAGACGGACAATATCCCTCTCCAGTATCAGCTCGAACGGTTTATCTGGAACATTGACAACCAGAAGAACGCAAGCAGATTTGGTGACTTGCTCTACAAGGCACTTGCTGACGGAGACACCGCGTCATATAACCAGATCCACACGGACATGATCGTCCACATGGGGAAAAGCGGGAATGATCTGAAGACCATGCTGCGCAGCCACGTCAAGGATGACTACACCAGCAGGAAGCTGACGCAGGATGAGGCGATCAATTTCCTGGTCAAGCATGAGCTTGCGGATGACAAGGACGATGCGTTCTGGACGGTGCAGGAATGGGACAACGCGGAGAATCCGGAGTATTCAAAGTATGCAGAGCTTGGAGACGCCGTTCTCAACGGCGGGACGTCTCAGACAGGAATGACCGTGGATGAGCTGGTTTCGTTCTATATGGAGCACGGCGCGGAGAAGAAGGACATTCAGTCTCAGATCACAGGAGCGGTGCATGATGCGTACACGGACGGCGAGATCAACGCTGCTGCAGTAGAAAATCTTCTGAAGCAGTATCAGGCATACGATGCGGACGAGGACGGCTACAAAACGGATGACGAGGTCTACTGGAAGGCCCGGAAATGGGAAGCACAATATTACGGAGACGAGGATTATAGTAAATATGATGCTGTGTACGAAGCCGTAGAGGGCGACGCAAATCTGAAGGACGTGATCCGGGAATACACCGCGCACGGCGTGAAGGAAAAGACGATCGTCAGCCAGATCACAAAGCACTACAAGCCGTTGTATCTTTCTGCGTCTGCGTCTGAGCGGAAGGCGATGAAGGCGTATCTTGTGGACGCTTATGTAGCACTCGGAAAGAGCCGAAGCGAGGCGTCCAAAGATATTGACAAGTGGCTTGAAGAATAAAAACGCTGCGCCCTAAATGGGCGCAGCAAGCAAAATCATCATGCAGTTTTGTTAAAGTGTGCCGCACCCGGGAAAGGGGATGATGAAATCAGCGCGAGGGTGCGGATTCCGGACGACTTGACCGGCCTGCTGCAAGGCGAGTGGGAGCAGATCATAGCACAGGCAGGTTACAGTGAGCAGGACGCGGAGATCGTCCGGCGCTATGTCGTGAGCAAGACGCCGCAGATCGACGTCGCGGTGGAGCTGGACATGGCGCGGAGCACGATCACCCGCAGACTGCCGCAGATCTACGCACGAGCGCGGCACACGGCAGCAAAGCTGCAGATGATAAAAACTAAATGATGCACACTAGATATTGAGCAAAACAAACGCCCCGGCAGGAGAAATCCTGTCGGGGCGTTTTTATGCCTCATGCGCCTCCAGATAGTCACTGATCCAACCACGGATCAGCTCATTCGGCGTGGTTCCGTTGGCCCTTGCGGTGACCTTAAAGTCGTCCGCGATCTCCCGCTTGATCTTACAAGAGATCACGGACATATTTTCTGCGTCCCATTTATTGCGGGCGCGGCGCTGGGTGTCAGTTGGCATAGTAGTATACCTCCCGCGCGCAGATATCTGCAGCGTCTAGCGCCGCAAGCATGAGGTCGGCGGCGTTGACGCCAAGGACGCCGGAGATGGACGCAAGGACCGCGTCGATCTCCTCCGGGGCGTCGATGGACGCGTCGGCCATCGTACCGCCGACAAAGCGCCAGTGATAACCGTCGGCAATCACGTCGACGTAGTACCGCGAGCCGAAGTCGCCGCAAGAGGTGTTGTCAACCTCTACGGTGACGAGCTGGCCGTTAACATCGGCCACGATGCCGCCGGCATACTGCCAGTAGCCGCCGCCATTGCTGGCGGTATCGGGATCGTATGCGGGGTTGGTTGCCCAACCCCAAGCAGATATTATATTAAACATTTTGTCCACCCCTTTCTTTAGTAGCAGGGATTATCCTTGGCCCGCGCCAGGCGCTCGTACTTGGTGGTGTAGCCGGGGATCATGATACAGGGGTGCTCATCGCCGCACAGGACTTCGCGCAATAAGTATTTGTAGCCGTCCAGCGTGACAACGATCTCGCCGGCTTCGTTCTCGTATGGCGCAAACTTTTCCGGGATGATGACGTCAAGAGGCTCGGAAACGGTGGCGTCGGTTTTGTTATCGGTGTAGACACAGCGTTTTTCGGCGGAAATCATTCCGTAGTTTGCGTAAATCGTAGTTTTCATTTTTAGTCCCTCCGTTTGTATTTGGTTGGTCTCTATGGTCTTATTATATACGGTAATACCGTAGATGTCAAGAGGCTTTTAAAATATTTTTTACGATGCGTCAGAAATGCGACACAAATGCGTCACTCATGCTACCTTCGTGCGTCCCTTAGAAATTTGAAATCCCTCATACTGAACGTAGGAACTGGCCGGTTCACTACATTTTTTTGGAGGGAAACTCTATGGAATACGCAAGCAACGGCAAGGGGAATCTCGGCGTGACGCTCGGCGCGATCGGCACGGGCCTCGGCGTGTTTGGCGGCGGTCTGAGCAACCTGTTCGGCGGCTGGGGCGCGAATCCGGCTGCAGCGGCGATGGCTGCAAGCAACAGCGACAACCATCTTGTCAGCCGCTATGAGGCGTCTCAGGCGGCACGAATCGCAGAGCTGGAAACGGAAGTCAAGCTCCGCGATGCGAACACGTACACGGATCAGAAGATGCTCGAAATGTACAAGTACACGGATGGGCGACTTCGCAGCATCGAAGAGCAGCTGTGCCAGCAGCGTGTCGTCAACGCGCAGACCGTGGCGAACCTGTCCTGTATGCAGAACGAGCTGGCTACGCTGTCGGGTCTGACCAAGACGGTGATCCCCATCAACAACGTATGCCCGGAACCGATGCAGCGTTATAACAGCTGGACGGCTCCGACCACGACCACCACGACGACTTAAGCAAAAAGGGGCGGCAATAGCCGCCCCACCTTAAAAATGGAGGTAAACCAATATGGTGACAATAGATCAGGCCATGCGCGGCTTGGCGCAGTATGCCGACAATGAGATCATCCCGCACCTGCCAACCGGCAAGGGCATTGCCGCTGGTATTGCGCTGGCGCTTATCATGGACGGCGGGAAAAGCCGTATCTTTGCGCTGAAGGATCATCCGGCGGTGCAGATGATGGGCATTATGGATGCAGAGGGCAACATCGACCTCGACCGGCTTTACAACGCCGCGAGAACGCAGGTGGACGGCAAGAAGATCCCGTGGAACATCCCAGTCATTGGGGAACTTAAATTCGATGTCAACGACGTCGACCGACTTTACAAATACATTCAGGAGGCGTGAGATGAAGCATTATATCGAAGAACTGAAACGGCAGCTGCATGAGATCATGGAGCGCCCGGTGACGCTTGGACGCGCGGAAGAAGTCATGGTGTACGCGGACGCCATTTGTGCGCTGCGCCGTATGGAGGGCCACGACGAGGCCGAGGGCTTTACCGAGGAAGACGCAAAGGCATGGACGGCCAAGATGGAAAACGAAGACGGCACGACCGGCCCGCGCTGGGCGGTTGGCCAGACGGACGCCGTGGCCAATATCACAGGCGTCAATGTGAAGCCTTGCACCTGGTGGGCGGCAATGAACATGATGTACTCGGATTATTATTCCGTGGCGGCGAAATACGGCCTGGACCGGCCAGAATTCTATGCCGACCTTGCAAAAGCGTTTCTGATGGACAAGGACGCCGGAGGCCCGGAGGCGAAGATGGCCGGGTATTATCATGGGGTTGTAGCGAGAAAGAATTAAAATTTTGCCACGAAATTGGACACGAAAAATAAAAAGCGTTGAAAATACTAGTGTTTTAGGCAAATATAAACGGGTTCAAGTCCCGCCTCGCGCACCAATTAAGAAAAACCAGCAATCAGTTGAGATTGCTGGTTTTTCTTTTATTCTCAACGGGTTTCTCCATTTTTACAGTCTGTAATTCCATACGTTTGTCCGCACTTTCATACTGGAATATCGCAAATCTGGACGCGAATTTGGCCACGAAATTGGCCACGATATTTGCCACGGACTTATATGTCCTTGTCAAAAAACGAAGTGATGGCAGAGACGGACTTTGATACGTCGGATTCTGCAACATGGGTATAGATCTTTCTCATGGTCTGGTAATCTGCCCATCCGCCAATTTGCATAGCAACCTTCTCAGATACGCCGAGATGGTAAGCAAGGGAGCAGAATGAATGGCGGAGACCGTGCGTTCCGATAAGCGGTAAGCTGTTCTCTGCGCAGATGCGGTTTACTTGTGACCAGATTGTGTTTGGGTTGCAAGTGACCACAAATTCCCCTGTCCTTGTCGCAGCGGTCAATAGAGATTTTAGGCGTGGGATCATGATTGGAACCGTTCGGCGGGAAGAAGCGTTCTTGTTGTCTGGCTTATTGACAAGCTTGTTTTCTGAATCGTATACACTGGAACCGCGAATGTGGATTAGTCCATTTTTCAGGTCGACATTTTCCCACTTCAGACCCATAATTTCAGAACGACGGAGCGAGTGCAGACCGAGCAGCGCGGGAATTTCACAAGGCTGTCCCTCAATAGCGTTAATGAATATGTGGATCTGCTCTGGCTGCAAGAACGGGTGTTCGTTTTGAACAGGCTTTGGAAGATACACGACATATGTTTTCCCTGTTGCATATTTGATTGCGGAGGATACAAGCGCCCATGAATTCTTAATTGTTTTTGGACTTACAGATTCTGAATTGACTGCTTTCTGACAGATTGCGTCTGTTAGCTCGTCGATGTGCAGATTCATTAGTTCGGGGAACCGGTTTTGCTTGATCGTTAAATATCCGCGCCTCGTAGATGGCGATATCGATTTTTCGTTTGCGGAAAGGTAATTGTCAATCGCGGCGGAGACGGTGTTCTTCTCGCTTTCTTTCTTCGGCATGGTATATCCGAGCTTGCAATCTTTTGCAAGCTTTTCTGCTTCGGATTTTGTTGTGGCTGTGAACGAGCAGCGTTTTCCGTCGATCATAACGCGGCAGCGCCAAGAACCAGAGGGCAGCTTCTCCGCATCCGGTACGTTTATTTTTTTCATTCTTTTCCCTTCTTCTGCTGTTTCGTGTTATGGATGATCGACCATGCGATGATGGCAACTGCGGCAACGATCGTGCATAACACGATCCATGCCGCAGGTTGCAGGTTTCCATTTATGATAAAACCTACATCTGAGACGCGGAAGTCCAGAACGAGGTAGATCAGCAATGCAAAGGCCATTACGGCGCAGGAGCACATTAGGGTATAGATCACAGGGCGGCGCGTTTTGAGCTGCGCACGGAGAAAGTCTGCCTTTTCTTTTTGATGGGAGACTTCCAACTTCAAGTTTTCAACTTCGCCGGCAAGCTCGACATTCTGAATTTTCAACACATGATTCTCGGATTCCAGTGTGCGGATTTCCTTTGTGAGTTGTTCGTCCGGGTTTGGCTCCGGCATTGTGATTCCGTAATGTTCATCCACTGATACGCCAAGCTCTTTGCAGATCGAGGCGACAGTTTCACAGGAGGCGTTCGGGATCTCTCCACGGAGGAATTGCGCAACGGTTCGCTCTGATTTTCCGGTTGCGTCGGCAAGGTCTTGATTTGTAATTCTTGGATTCGATGTTTCTTTGATTTCTCGACATTTTTCGTATAATTCTTGTGACATAAACCAGATTCCTTTCCAAAAAGCACATGATTCTTCCTCTTAAAAACAAGAATACTTTCTCGACAAATCGCCTCCTGAAGAGTACGCTGAATGTGCAAGCAAGCTCCCACTCGCTTGCGGTAAGCCGAAGCCCCGCCGCCGGGGAGATTCGACGGCGGGGTGATTCAAGCGGTGTCAATCTGTCACCAGTTAAAAATGATTATTCTCCGCTGAGCTTTTTCAATTCCCTTGCGCTCTTGCTTCCGGTAATCATTTCAAGCTGGGAGATAGCTATTTGCCGCAATTTCTCCATCCGTTCTGGTTGCGGAACTTCCTGCTGGATAAGTAATGCGTTGACATTCTCCATATTTGTCATAACGAGCAACTGCTCGATTGTGGCATAGTCCCGAATGTTTCCTTTTAGGTTCGGATTCTCTGCCCTCCATTGCGAAGCGGTTTTCCCAAAAAGAGCGACATTCAAAACATCCGCTTCGTCGGCATAAACAGATCTCTGCTGGTATTTGGAGAGCGTGTCCGGAATTAGGTTGTTCTTGATTGCATCGGTGTGTATTCGATAATTTGCTTTTGCAAGAATACGATTCACATTCCAGTCTAGGGCGTAGCGGTGGTTTTCGTCCCCTTTCAGCCGTTGGTAGTCCTTGATGATATATAGCTTGAACTCAGGAGAAATCCACGACGCAAATTCAAAGGCAATGTCTTTATGCGCAAGTGTTGCAGCATAACGCCCTTGCTTGGAAATAATGCCGATGGCATTTGTTGATGCACACCATTTCTTGGGTGTCATAGCGAAACTGTTTTCACCAGATGCATTTTTAATTGCCTCGAAATCGAGGTAATTAAATTCTGGATTATTGAGTTTTTCCCATAGCCCCAAGAACTCTATTGTACTGCGATTCCTCATCCAGTTCTGGATGACATATCCGGGGAACTCTGGGTTGTGGTATTTTGCGATGTCGGTCAAGGAGATGTAATCGTCCTCGTTTCCAACTGTTGAGACGACGGAAATATCGACCCCGTTCGCGTGAATCGTACTTTGAACTTTTGGTGTAGGCATCCTATCCCTCCCCTTTAGACAATTTAGCCATAAAAACAACTCTATCTTTGTGAAAGTGGTGACGTTACCGAAATGATCTGCACCGGATGATTCACAGTTACTTTGAATTCATTGTTCGGGCATGCTCTGTTACCTCCAAGTTAAAGTACAGAATGGTTATATCACATCCGGTGTACTATAATACGGACATTTAAGAAATCCGACCGTAGAAAAAACAGCCGCGATTTTGTATAGGCTGATGATTGATATATTGGAACGAATGTTTTAGAATGACGGTATGCACAACAGAAGCGGAGAGAGGAAAGGAACGGAAAATGGAAAGAGAAGAATTGATTGAATTGGTGCTTAATATGACAGATGAAAAAGCAAAGGAACTGCGCAAAATATTGGAGGAAAGATCGATCAGTCGTCCAGCATATCAGCCAAATCCATGTCATCCAGCGTAAGATTTCCAAATTGAACCGGAGTTAACGTGTATTCCCATGCTGTTCCATATATAAATTCAATATTTTCATCTTTTGAACAGGAAGTATATTCGCCAAAGAGATTTTCGTAGCCATACCATTTGACACCAAACGCGAAGCATACATCATAAGTCCCTGGAGGAATGGGTTTTTCTGCTGTGCGACCGCTTTTTACATAGAAGGCATACATAGTTGTCCCGGTTGCGTGGCTTTTCAACTTTACAACGCAGTCACTTTCATCTGAAGCATGAACAATGATTTCAGAGGTATACTCCGCGAGATCATCGCGTTTGTATAAGACTTCTTCGTTTGATGGCGTGAGAAGGGCGGTAAGATCACTTGAAGAATCTTTTGGTGTCTGCAATGCTGGAGTGCCGGAAGGGTTATAAGTTCGATAGTCAGAACTTCCATAGTAACCGGAACCATATTTCTCGTCAACACGTTGGCGGCTTTCTTCTGCTTTTTCTTGTATGAATGAGCTTGATTCAACATGATTTTCCTCTGGCGCGGCTGATTCTTGGGTTGGAACTTCGGCAGTACCCATATTGGAAACATCAGGTGCGGAAATAGCTGGCGATGCGGTTGGCAAACCTACATCAGACGCATTAAAAAGCATGTAGAAAAATGCAGCAAAAATGGAAAGCAGCGCGAACAAGCCGGCCGCAACACCCAAATTATACTTTTTCCTTCGGTGCTGTCTGGCCGTAGCGGTGCCATTATGGACGTTTCCTGATTCTGGCGGTTTTTTCGGCTCCGCGTTGTTTTGTTTGTGCAAGATATTGTCTGCTGCTTGCGCTTGATAGAAGTTGCATTTGTTTTGTAGAGCGTCAACGAACTGCTTATCTTTCAGATACAGTTCCCGGTCGTACTCGAAACGCCGCTCCGGGTTCGACAGAACTTCATACGCCTCATTCAACTGCCGCGTTTTGATGTCTGCTACCTCTGGTATTCCGTCAAATACGTCCGGATGAAAGAATTTGATCTGCTGCCGATACGCAGATTTGATCTGGTCAAAGGTTGCATAGCGCGGGACACCGAGAATGTCGTAATAGTTCATGGCGAACACCTCTACTCATCTATCATAGCTGCATATATTGTTTTGATGCGTTTCAATTCTTTTTCATCGCAGTTTAAAATTTTATTTATGATCCACAGCTTGTCCTCGGACAAATCGCTTGGAAGAACCAGCTCGCCTTCGGCGGGCTTTTCTTCTCCCCAGCCCATGAGATACGCAGGGGTCGTGTCGAGCGCATCTGCAAGTTCTTGGATGCGGTTCAATGGTAGATTCGTCACGACCTGATTTTCGTATTTCCCGATGGTCTGTTTTGTTGTATTCAATTTCTCGGCAAGTTCCGCTTGTGTCATGCCCTTTTGAATACGAAGATAGCGGATTTTTTCAGAAAGATTCATAATATTCACTCCATAAGTTCATTATAGCGGTAACTTGTAAATTTGCAATATATTTTCTCAAAAACACTTGACAAGTTACTAAATGCGAAGTATACTAGAGACACTTGGTAAGTGTCAATGGGGGTGACGAAAATAAATAAAAATTTATACCGTGCCGCGCTTGCAAAAGCAGGCTACACGCAGGAACAGCTCGCAAAAGCACTTGGGATTGCTGAATCAACGCTTATTCGCAAGGTGAAGAATGACGCGATCACAATGGATGAGGCGAACAAGATCATTGGAATCCTGAAAATCGATGATCCGAGTTCTGTTTTTTTTACCAAAACGGTAACTTAATAAGTTACTTATGTAAGAAAAAGTTGATGAAGGATGTCAAGAATAACTACTCATATTTATGAGCTATCGGGAAGGAAGTGAGAACGATTGTATTACGAAAAGTGTGAGGCCGAGAAATCCGTTTTGCGTAGGCTTTGCGAGGAACGTGAAAAGCTGGCGGCAGACCCGACCGGCCCGGACGCCGAAAAGACGAAAGAAAAGATCAAGACGCTGGTCGCTTTGGGCAGAACCATCCGGGAAAATGAATCTCTTTTCCTTACGCCGGAAGAGATAGAAGAAGCCCGGCGGAACGCGGAAAAAGAACAGCACAGGCGCGACAAGGAAACTGAGCTTCGTATCTTGGAGGAAAAGAACGCATCCAGATTTACAAAAATCTGCATCCTTGGCTTACTCGTGCTGCTTGGCATCCTATTCACTTTGGTTGCCGTTTTCGCTTGATCGCCGATTTGATCTTGCCCCAAAGGCGAACAAGAAAGCGTTTTTGCGAGAAGAGGTCGTGTCCGACGCGGACAAGCGCGTCGAACGAAACCGACAATTCGTGACTGTCGATGTCTCTTTTTCGAACAACATCGAACATGGCTTTGAGCGGTTCCTGTTTTTCCTCGGGTAACGTCATGCGGAGCGCTTCAATCGAAGCGAGCAGCGCGCAACGGCTATCATGCGATGGACGCTGCCCAGCGTTCAGCTCAGCAGTAAAGACAGCATAGGCGCGGAAAAAGGCTTGGAAATCCTCGCGGGCGTTTTTTCGATGATCCTGCGCAGATTGCGCGAGATAAGAGATGCCGCCGCCGATCATCGCGGAGACGATCGAGACAGCACCGGTCAGCAAAATGTCCATAGTCATAATTGAACGCCACCTTTCCGTTTCCATTCTAGCAACGCGGACAGCGGCAGTCAATAACTACTCATATTAAAAAGGAAGTGAGAACGATTGAGTTTGAAGGAACTCCGGCTGAACGCCGGATTGACACAGGAAGCCGTTGCGAAGCGGCTGAACGTGACGCAGGTCGCGGTTCACCGCTGGGAAACCGGCAATACCCGAATCGCAAGGAAACATCATAAGAAACTCGCTAAGCTCTACGGCGTGACCGTGGATGAACTGATGAAGGAGGAATGAGAAATGCCGAAGCTGGCAGTCAAGCGGGACACGGATTACCGCTTGACGGTGATGATCCGGGGTGAGATGGCTGCACAGGAGATCAGCATCGAAAAGGCGGCGGAGTATGCGGGGATGGCGAGATCGACGCTCTATGACCTGCTCAAAAGTCCGACGAGCTATTTTCCGCAAACGCTGCGCCTGATGCGGAAACTGAGTATTCCGGTCGAGGAAATGCGGGCGGCGATCAGCTACCCGTGGTAAAGGAGGAAGGAAGATGATCTCAAAGAGAGAATGGTACGCCGCATTGCGGCGGATGTTGAAGCGGGCGGCGCTGGTGTTTGGAGGGCTGTTTTTGATGGCGGCTTTTTTCTACTGGCGCGTGTTTGATCTCCGGCTTGAGGCGGCGCTGCTCGCTACGCTGTCCGCGGCGCTGACGGGATACGGGATGGCATGATGGGATGGAGCTGTTGTCTCGTCTCCTGGCTCAAGGCGGCGTGGAAAGCGCTGGTGGAAGCCGCAGAGAGGCAGAGAAATTATTGGGACGCGGAGGATGACAAATGTTTGTGAAGCTATGCGATGGATGCCCACGCGAAGAGATCTGCCAGGAGCGCATTTGTAAGTCCAGCTGGCAGCGGGAATGGCTGTGCAGCTGGGACAACATCCGCCGTTCAGGGGCAAAGAAAAAGGCTGCCCGCGTGGACAGACGCGAGCAGCCAGAGCAAGACAAACCGATCAGCCATCGGGAATATGTCTTTGGTCACATTTTAACAGCTGGATGGAGGGATGTCAAGTGAGCACGACACTTTCTCAGTGTGCAAAAATCTTGCGGCACCTGAAGGAGTTCGGTTCGATCACATTGTTTGAATCTATCTATGAGTGCGACTGCACAAGACTATCAGCCAGAATTCATGATCTGCGTTGCCGCGGCATCCCAATCGAAACTGAAATGATCGACACGGTCAATAAGCACGGAAAGCCGATCAAATACGCGAAATACAGATTGGAGGACAAACGTGTTGCCGGAAATTGATTATTCAAAAGACCCGCAGCAAGCGGAGCCGCGTGATTGTGATCGGCTCGGGAATGAGGTCTATGCTGGCGAGAAGATCTGGGAAGGTACATGCGGGCGCTTCAAATGCCTGGAGCGCAAGGACAGATACGATCCAGCCAACGAAGTTATGGCATTTCTGGTGGAAAACCTCGGGATGGACTTCATCATGGAGCAGTTAGGATTCGATAAGCGCGTGATCGATTAAGGAGGACAACATGCTGAAATCATTTAACGAGCTGGTGCAGCTAGATGTGATGCCGTACTGCGACAAGCGGAAGGCAAAGGACGAAAACGGCAAACAGATCGAAGTGCCCTATCTCTCTTGGGGCAACTGCAAGATGCTGCTGCATGAGAACGGTGCGGAGAGCGTCTACTTCACGCCGCGCACCAATGCGGCCGGGAGCTATGTGTTCTGCCACTACGCAACGGCGGACAAAAACAAGCGGAGCACCGGGTGCTATTTCGTGTCCGTCGATATTCACATCGACGATAAGACGTACACGATGGACTATCCGCTGCTCAACGGTGCGCTTGTGGTCTATGCGGACACGCTGAACCAGCTCCGCATTTCCAACGCCCACGCCCGCGCCTTTGTCAAGGGTGTGGCGATTTACACCGGTCTTGGGTTTAAGCTCTGGACGGCGGAGAAGGACACGGACAGCGGCGCGGATGACCTGAGTATTCATAACATATTCGCGATCAAGCAGCGCGTGGAGCAGCTTTTGACCCAGAAGATGCAGGACGGGTACACCGTGGAAGGCATTTGTAAGGGACTTGGACTGAATAAGAAGCAGTTTGATTCCATTCTCAAAATGTTCGATCAGGTCAACACCTTCGAACAGATGCTCAAAAAGCTATGATTCACGACCATGACCGCAGCGGGTGGTTTGGCGCGTCAGACACGGCAACGATCATGGGGAGCTGGGGCACAAAGACCTTTCGCCGGTTCTGGCTGCAAAAGCTCGGCCTGAACCGTGACCACTTCACCAATCTGGAAATGGAGACGGGCACGGCATACGAACACCGCATCCTGCAATTCATCGGCATTAGGCGGATGGACAGACAGATTCGGAAGTACGGTCTCCGGCTCCGGGTAAACCTCGACGGCGAGGACGCGGAGGAAATTTCCGAGGTCAAGACCCACAAAAGCGCCGCGTTCAAGGTCTCCCGCGCGTACTGGATGCAGGCACAGGTCGAAATGTACGCTACCGGAAAGCGGCTTCGCATCGTGGCATACCGCTTGGAGCCGGAGGATTACGAAAACTGGTTCCGGGAAATTGACCCGGACAGGATGAGCTATCATCCAATCCCCTATGACCAGGAATGGATCGAGCGCGAATATCTGCCGCGCCTGAAGTATCTGGCGTGGTGCCTACGGAAAGGAGTAATGCCGATTGACGGAGCTTACATTCGAGCAGGCTGACTGGATGATGGACGCGGCTGGCACATGGCTCCGTATCAAAGCGGATGTGCCGCGCAAGGCACAAATGTTCCTCGAAACCATGAACCCCGGCAAAAAGTACGTCGCGGAGATCAAGGAGTTTCGGAAGAAGCGCAGCTTGGATTCCAACAACTATTTCTGGCAGCTCTGCGACCAGATCGCGGGAAAGCTCGGACGCACGAAGGAAGACCTCTATGTCGAGTACATCAAGGAGGTCGGCGTGTTCAAGGACTTCCATCTCTCCCGCGACGAGGCCGCGACATTCCGGACGGCATGGTCAATGCTCGGGACAGGCTGGCCGACCGAGGAAGTGGACTACCAGCAGGACGGAGACAACCTTGTGATCCGCGCCTATTATGGTTCGTCCCGCTACAACGCAAAGCAGATGGGACGGATCATCGACCGGGCCGTCGAGGATGCGAAGGACTTGGGCATTGAGACATTGACGCCGGACGAGCTGGCGCGGATGAATCTGGAATGGGGTGAGAGAGCTGCACAGGCAGACGAGGGCGACTAGCATCTCGGCAGCGGTCAAACAGGCCGTGTGGGAGCGCGACAGCGGGCGCTGCGTCCTCTGCGGGAGACCGGGCAATCCGTGGTGCCATTACATTTCTCGGGCACAGGGCGGTCTTGGACGGCCTGAGAACATCGTTTCGCTATGCGACCAGTGCCACAGACGGTTTGACCAGTCAGCCGACCGTGCGGCGCTCAAAGAAGCACTGGCGAATTATCTGAGAAGCAAATATCCCGGATGGGATGAGACGAAATTGATTTACAGGAAAGGAACTTGAAACATGGAAATCACGAACGAAAAATATCAGGAGCTTGTCGAGGCAAAGGCAACGCTCGATTTGCTCTGCAAGCTGTATGCCGGCCTTCAATCGTACCAGTTTGACGATGTGTGCAAGATGATCCTCGTGAAGCAGGAGGCAAAGGATGCTGAATAACATCGTGATCATGGGACGGCTCACGCGCGATCCGGAGCTGCGGAGAACACAGACCGGTGTTGCGGTCGCCTCCTTCACGCTGGCCTGTGAGCGCGACTTCGCGCCACAAGGGGCAGACAAGGAAACGGATTTCATCGATGTCTGCGCTTGGCGATACACGGCGGAGTTCGTCGAGAAATACTTCTCAAAAGGCCAGATGGCCATTGTCACAGGCCGGTTGCAGATCCGCAACTGGGAGGACAAGGAGGGCAACAAACGCCGCTCGGCGGAAATCCTTGCCGATCACGTCTACTTCGGCGAGGGCAAGAAGGACAGGGCGGAGACATACGAACCGCAAGGCGGATTCAGCGAGATCACAGGAGATGACTCGGATCTTCCGTTCTAGGGGGATGAGGTATGGCAAAGAACAAAGACCCTGCTGTACTGTTCTACACGTCGGATTTTCTCTCCGGCTGTGCTCTGATGGATATGCGGGAGCGTGGACAGTATATCACGCTCCTGTGTCTCCAAAGAGAACGGGGACACATGACGATGCAGGAGATCACACGGGCGGTCAAGAAGCCGTCTGACGAGGTGATGAGCAAGTTCCGGCAGGACGAGGAAGGGAAATACTACAACCACCGTATGGAGCAGGAGATCGAAAAACGGGACGCGCATTGTCAGCGTCAGAGAGAGAACATTGCCAAACGGTGGAATAAAGAAAATGCCCCTTCTGGTATACCTGATGGTAACACTGACGGTAATACCACGGTATTACCTTTAGGAAATGGAAATGGAAATAGAAAAGAAAGTGTTTCTATTTCTGAGAAGGAACGTAAGGACGATAAGTTTGACGTATTCTGGAAAGCATACCCTCGGAAAGTTGGAAAAGGGGATGCGAGAAAGGCGTTTGCGAAGGTCAAAGTGCCTGTGGAAACGCTCCTGTCGGCCATAGACCAGCAAACACGCAGCGAGCAATGGACGACGGAGAATGGGCGCTTTATCCCAAATCCGGCCACTTGGCTGAATCAGGGGCGCTGGGAGGACGAGCTTGCAGCGCCGGAGAGCAAATATCACACGAAACCGGGCTATGGCGTTCAAAGGCACGGAGATAAGCTCACCGACTTGGAACGCGAGGCCATTGCCCGGATGATGGAGGAGGACTAGGAAACATGAAAGCTAGAATTCTCGGAAATGATTTCAACCGCATCATGGATGCTACGAAGCAGTTTTGCGACACCAGCACGCGGCACAAAGAGCAAGAGTACATCCGTCTGGACTTCGATGCTGAGACCCAGCGCGTGACGGCTCACGCTTGCGACGGCTATCGCCTGAGTGTGGAACACTCCGTGATTGGTTCCTGTGATGAAAACTTCACGGTATACATTCGCGGTGGGTTCCGCTTGCCGAAGAAGCAGTACGCGACGATTGAGAAGATCGAAAATGAAGTGCAGATCCGCTGTGCGGGTGTGCTGTTCGGGTTTAAGCAGCCTGACAACCCAAATCCGTTTGACTACGAAAATGTGTTCCCGAAGGAAAAGCCGCAATTCAAAATCGCGTTCAATGGAAATTATCTGCTGACAGCGCTTCAGGCGGCAAAGATAAGTGCTGGCAACACATTCCGAAATCCGATCATTTTGGAATTTTGGGGGCCTTTGAATCCTGTCGTGATTCACACAAACGAAGATGATGCAAAGTTAGTGCTTCCGATGCGGACGAAAGAGACGACGGAATGGAAATGACGAACTGCGGCTACTTGGCCGCGCGGAACGCTGCGCAGATGCAGCGGGAAAGGAACGGAAAATGCTTCTCAAAAAAATGGCACAGGCAATCGCCTGCAAGCACTGTGAAAACCCCTCGAAGCTCTATGAGCTTCAAATCCATGCCGACGAACAGGCCCGCGAAATCCTCCGGCTGAACCATGTGCTGGATGATGTCAAGAAGGAGCGCGACGCGGCACGTCAAGCGGCAGACGAAAAGCAGCTGATGTTGGAGGATGCGGCTGAGTCTCTTGCGGTGATCTTAGAAAAAAATTGTGACAACTGCGGCAAGAAATGCCGGGTGAAGCCGAAGCCGGAAGAACTGGCTCGTTATAACTGCCACCTGTGGGTGCAGAAGGAGCCGGAACATGACGATTGAGTTCAATGTGCCATATCCCGTCCGCAAGAGCGCGTGGACGAAGCGCTACGGCCTGAACGCCTACTGGTCGGGGAAGAACCACCACGTCCGGGCGGCGGACGCCAGAGACCTTGAGGCGCTTGTGCGGCTGTGCCTGAGACAGCGGGGCGTTCCGGTTCGGCTGTTTGAAAAGCCGGTGTCCATCTCATTCTGGCACAACACGCGGATGGATATCGACAACCACGCGGCGATTGAGAAAATGGTCGTGGATGCGCTCAAAGGCTGGCTGCTGCGGGACGATGACCGGCGGCATTACAGAGAGAAACATAGCTTTTTCCACGATGAAAATTACATGAGGGTGGTGATCTCGGATGAGTAAAGC
>ENA-UESH01000727-UESH01000727.1-human-gut-metagenome-genome-assembly--contig:-NODE-727-length-28610-cov-4.431010_pt1 | contig 28610 bp, 27 predicted proteins | sample MGYA00243001_ERZ508002 | MGnify/ENA primary metagenome ERZ508002 (study PRJEB26167, sample SAMN06115447) | human gut metagenome | host: Homo sapiens | place: China:Anhui | collected 2015-08-07 | study... | reverse complement strand
AGCCCTTAATTCGTGCCTCCCGCGCCTCGAAAGTAGCGGGTGCTTTTCTGGTTCTCTTTTGGCACGCAAAAGAGAACGTACCCGGCGGCGATGTTTCTTGCAAAAAGGCAAAAAGCCTGCCCCACACGACCACATTCTGCCCGGGAAGCGGTTACGCCAGTTCCTTTGCAGCCACGTCCAGAGCTACCTCAATGACCTTGTCCATGTCATAGTACTTATACTCGCCCAGACGGCCGCCAAAGATCACGTCCGGCTCCGCATCGGCCAGCTTCTTGTACTCGGCATACAGGGCGCCGTTCTTCTCGTCATTGACGGGGTAGTACGGCTCATCGCCCTTCTTCCACTCAGCGCTGTACTCGCGGCTGATGACCGTTTTGGGCTGGGTGCCGAACTCAAAGTGCTTGTGCTCGATGATGCGGGTGTAGGGAGTTTCCGCATCGGTATAGTTGACCACCGCGTTGCCCTGATAGTTGTCGGTGTCCAGCACCTCGGTCTCAAAGCGGACGCTGCGGTACTGCAGAGCACCCAGCTTGTAGCCAAAGTAGGCATCCACCGGGCCGGTGTAGACCACCTTCTCGGCCAGAGCGTTCAGATTTTCGCGGTCGGCCAGATAGTCCACATTCAGCCGCACCTCGGTGCCGTCCAGCATCTTTTCCACCATGGCGGTGTAGCCGCCATTGGGAATGCCCTGATACAACGCATTGAAGTAGTTGTCGTCGTAGGTGAAGCGCACCGGCAGACGCTTGATAATGAAGGCCGGCAGTTCGGTGCAGGGACGGCCCCACTGCTTGCCAGTGTAGCCCTTGATAAGCTTTTCGTAGATATCGGTGCCCACAAGGCTGATGGCCTGCTCTTCCAGATTCTGCGGGTCGGTGATGCCTGCTTCCTTCTTCTGCTCCTCGATCTTGGCCTTGGCTTCGGCAGGGGTAACAACGCCCCACATCTTATTAAAGGTGTTCATATTGAAGGGCAGGTTGTAGATCTCGCCGTGGTAGTTTGCCACCGGGCTGTTGGTGTAGCGGTTGAACTCTGCAAACTGGTTCACATACTGCCACACAGCCTTGTTGTTGGTGTGGAAGATATGTGCACCGTAGCGGTGGACGTTGATTCCCTCCACCGGCTCCGTGTAGATATTGCCTGCAATGTGGCTGCGCTTATCGATCACAAGGCACTTCTTGCCTGCCTTTTTTGCTTCCTGTGCAAAGACCGCGCCGTAAAGGCCGGCACCAACGATCAGGTAATCGTACTGTTTCATGGGTGTGATCCTCTCTGTTCCGTTTATTTTCCTTCTACATCGCCCTTTTTCTGCGATGCATAGTATTTGTCGATGGCATCTTCGATGCGGGCATGGGCTGCTTCCGGCGTGATATGCTTGAGCTGTGCTGCTGCCATGGTCTGGTGGCCGCCGCCGCCCAAAGATTCCATGATCACCTGCACGTTCACGGCACCCAGACTGCGGGCCGAGATGTTCACGCCTGTGCCCACCTGCACTGCCACAAAGCTGGCATCCACGCCCTGAATGGTCAGCAGATCGTTTGCTGCCTGTGCAATGGCCACGCGGGCTTCCGGTGCCACCTCGCCGCTGACGGAGATCGCGCAATTTTTGTACATGCGTGCTTTTTCCACCAGATCTGCCTTGGCATTGTACTCCACCATGGTCACATCGAACAGCTGGCGCACCCGCTCCGTCTCCGCGCCATAGCGGCGCAGCGCAGCGGCAGCTTCAAAGGTACGCACACCGGTGTGCAGGGTAAAATCGCGGGTATCCAGCATGATGCCGGACAAAAGGCCCTCGGCCTCCACACGGTTGGGCTTGTCGTCGCGCTCGCCCACGTACTGCAAAAGCTCCGTGACCAGCTCACTGGCCGAGGAAGAATACGGCTCATGGCAGACCAGCGCCGGGTTCTCGATGTAGCCCACGCCCTTGCGGTGGTGGTCGATCACGGCTACCTTGCCGCATTTTTCCAGAATATCCTTGCTTTCCACAAGGCCCACCTGATATGTATCCACCACGATGCACAAGGTGCGCTTGGAGATGATAGGCAGTGCGTCCTTCGGGTCGATAAAGTCGTCCTTCTGGCCTGCACGGCACAATGCATCGATCAGGCTGCCCGCAAGGGTAGCGTCACGCCGCACCGCGATCACCGCCGGGACATCGCATATTTTGCAGATGCGCAGCACGCCCTCGGCGGAGCCGATGGCATCCAGATCGCTCATGCGGTGGCCCATAATGACTACATGATCTGCTTCCTTGATCAGCTTCACCAGCTGATCGGCCACGATGCGGCTGCGTACCTTGCTGCGCTTTTCCACGCCGTGGCTCACGCCGCCGTAGAACGTAAAGCCGTCCGGTGTCATTTCAGCGGCCTGATCGCCGCCGCGGCCCTGTGCCATATCCAGCGCCTGCACGGCCATATCCTGAGCTTCCCGCAGGGTCTTGGCCCCGCGGCCAATGCCGATGGACAGCGAAAGGTTCACGCTGGGATCCAGCGCACGGATCTTGTCCAGCACATCGTAGCCGCGGTTGGCGAACTGCTCCATCTGGCGCTCTTCCACCACAGCGATATAGCGGCCGCTGGCCACACGGCGCAAAAAGCCGCTGCCCCGGCCGATCATATCCTCCAGCGTGCGGTTGATGCCTTCCAGCAGGCGGGCACGCTCGCTGTCCAGCATGTCACCGAACACATCGTCGTAGCCGTCCACCAGAAATACCAGATAGCCCGGACGGCTGGCTTTGTATTCCGCCTCCACCTTGCGCAGGGCGGTCTCCTCGTTCAGCACCAGAAGGGTCATGCTCTCCGCATCGCCGGGCACCGTGGAGCTGTGTACGCTCCACATGCCGTCCGCGAGGGTCAGCAGCTGGCCCTCCTGCTTGCGGCACTGCTGCAGATCAAGGCCGGGCAGCACCTTCTGCACGCGGCTCACCAGCGCATCCTGTCCGTTCAACAGGCGGGTGCGGAACTGTGCATTGTACCACAGCACCGTCTCACCGGAAAGCAGCGCGGCCGGCTGAGAGAGCGGCTCCAAACTGAACTGCAGCTTGGAGCCTTCAAAGCTGCCGCCGCACATCCACCGGGCCACCCACTTGCGCAGCTGGCAGCGGAACAGCACCACCACAACGCCCCACAGCACCACCAGTGCCAGCAGCGCCGGCCATGCCGTGGGCCGCTGGATCAGCAGCACCAGCACCAGCAGGCCGCACAGCACGGCCAGACTGGCGGTGAGCATCTCCAATGTCCATCTTGGTTTTTGTTTCATCAAATCTCCTGCCTTCCGCCGCATTGTTTGCGGCAGCGTGCCCGGATCAGACCTCCATCAGGATGGGAAGGATCATCGGGCTGCGCTTGGTGCGCCGATAGATATAGCTGCTCAGTGCCTCGCGCACGCGGGTCTTGACGCTGTTCCAGTCGCGCACATGTTCATCCACGCAGCGGTCCAGCGCATTTTCCACGATGCTCTGTGCACCGTCCATCAGGCTCTCGTTCTCGCGCACATACACAAAGCCGCGGCTCACAAGGTCCGGGCCGGCCAGCACCTTGCCGGTCTTGCTGTCCACGGTGGCCACAATGATGACCAGACCGTCCTCGGACAGGTGCTTGCGGTCGCGCAGGACCACATTGCCCACGTCGCCCACGCCAAGGCCATCCACCATCACTGCACCGGCGGTGACAGGCTCGCCCAGCTTTATCTCGTCCTGGCTGAGAATGACATTGGAACCGTTCTCCGCGATCAGAATGTTGCTGGTAGGGATGCCAAGGCTGGCAGCGGTGAGGGCATGCTTTTTGAGCTGCTTGTACTCGCCGTGCACCGGCAGGAAATACTTGGGCTTCGTCAGGGTGAGCATGAGTTTCTGTTCTTCCTGACAGGCGTGGCCGGAAACATGCACATCGTACATGCTCTCGTAAATGACCTCTGCACCCAGCAGCAGCAGACCATTGACGATTTTGGTCACGCTCTTCTCGTTGCCGGGAATGGGATTTGCCGAAATGATAATGAAGTCGCCGGGGCCCACCCGCACCTGACGGTGGCTGCAGGATGCCATACGGGAAAGGGCACTCAAGGGTTCGCCCTGGCTGCCGGTGGTAATGAGCACTACCTGCTCCGGGGAATACTGGTTCAGCTCATCCACGCTGATGAGGGTGCCCTCCGGGATGTGCATATAGCCCAGCTCCTGCGCCATGGCGGTGTTGTTCACCATGCTGCGGCCACTGAATGCCACCTTGCGGCCATCCTCCACGGCCAGATCGATGATCTGCTGCACGCGGTAGATGTTGGAAGCAAAGGTGGCAATGATGATCCGCTTGTTGCGGGCACGGGCGAACAGATTGCGCACGCCTGCAGCCACCTTCTGCTCGGTGGCGGTAAAGCCCGGGCGCTCGGAGTTGGTGGAATCGCTCAGCAGAGCCAGCACGCCGCGCTGGCCGTACTCGGCCAGTGTGGACAGGTCGGTGACACCGCAGGCCAGCGGAGTGTAATCGATCTTGAAGTCGCCAGTCTGGATGATGGTGCCTGCTGGGCTGTCGATGGCAAAGGCCACCGCATCCGGGATGGAGTGGTTCACATGGATGGGCTCAATGGTAAAGCAGCCCAGCTTGATCTTCTGTCTGGGGGTGATCTCCACGAACTTGGTCTTGCCTGCCAGACCGAACTCCTCCAGCTTGTTGCGGATCAGGCCGCAGGTCAGGCGGGTACCATAGATGGGCAGGTCAAGTTTCTGCAGCAGATACGGGATGCTGCCGATGTGGTCTTCGTGGCCGTGGGTGATGAGCAGGCCCTTGATCTTATCCTTGTTCTGCACCACAAAAGTGAAATCTGGGATGACCATGTCCACGCCGTACATGTCGCTGTCCGGGAATACAAGGCCGCAGTCCACGATGATCATGTCGCCGTTGCACTCGTAGACTGTCATGTTCTTGCCCACTTCGCCCAGACCACCCAGCGGGTAGATGTGGATGGGCACAGCGGCCTCTCTGGGCTGCTGCGGGCGGCGGGGCCGACGGTTATAATAAGGGCGGCGGGTGGTGCGGGGGCGCTTTTCGCCCGTCTGCGCGGCGGGTGCGCCGGTGCTCTGAGCAGCAGCTGTTGCCTTGCTGCGTGCGGAATTATTGGTATTTTCTTTCGACTGTGCCATTCTGACCTCCAAAATAATTACAGCGCAGGCCGTCCCCGCTTGTGGGAACAGCCGCGCTGTGCATGGGAAGCACCTTGAAAAATCGCATCGGCTTCCGTTGGATGCACCGTATAGAATTTATTTCTCAGCGTGTTTTTTGCAAACCGCTGCCTGTTCCGTAAGAGGTTTTGTGCCAGATAGGTCCATCTGCTCGATGCGACCGTGGCTTTTCTGTTGGAACGCCCGGGCACACGCCTGCGGTGCGCCCCTATACGCATTTTGTTAGGATAAGTATAGTATTTCCCGGCGTTTTTGTCAATTCCAAGGTTTGGCAGCTCCGGCACGGAATATACATTCGCACTTGACAGAAGCCGGAAAATAGCGCTAAATAGAAGCAACTCATTTTAGAAGGAGAACCGCATGAAGCAGGTCGAAGTGTACACCGACGGCGCATGCAGCGGCAATCCCGGCCCGGGCGGCTGGGGTGCCGTGCTGCGCTACCGTTTTAACGGCAAAGTTTACGAAAAAGAGCTGAGCGGCGGCGACGACAGCACCACCAACAACCGCATGGAGCTGACAGCCTTTATCGAAGCACTGCGCCAGCTCAAGGAGCCGTGTGAGGTACGGCTGTGCTCCGACAGCCAGTATGTCATCAACGGGCTTCAGAAGGGCTGGGCCAAAAACTGGCAGCGCCGGGGCTGGAAAAAAGCAGATGGCTCCCCTGCCCTGAACCCGGACCTCTGGGCACAGGCACTGGAGCAGGAAGCCCGGCACAAGATCACCTATGTCTGGGTCAAGGGCCACGCAGGCCACCCGGAGAACGAACGCTGCGACCAGCTGGCCGTGGCCCAAAGCAAAGCACATGGCGGGAGGCAGGGAACATGAGCGACACATTTTTGCCCGGCAGTGGGTTCGACACCTACGAGAGTCAGGATAAGGTTCTGGTGCAGATGGACGGCAGCAGAGAATGCGCCGTAGCTGTGCGCATTTTACAGCAGCAGGGCTTTGCCGTGGCGGGCGCTGCCGTGCGGCTGGCAGCAGAACAGACCGCCGATGCGGAAAGCGCCAAAAAGGCAGCAGAGGCCCTTGGCATCGAGTGCATCGTGCTGAACGCCGAAGCACTGGCCGGGCAGGACGCAGACGTTCTGGGCGAGGGCGGCACGCCGCTGTTTGCCGCTCTGCTGACGGCTGCAGACAAGCTTGGGATGCAATATGTGGCAACCACTCACCGTGCCCGGGTGGAGACCGGTGCAGACGGCGTGCACACCGTCTGCCCGCCCGCAGGCACCGGCAGTGATGACAGCACGATTCTTGCAGCTCTGCCGCAGGAAACGCTGGCACGGCTGATCTTGCCGCTGGGCGATTTTGCCCCGGAAGATGTGGCGGAGATGGCCGAGGATTTTAAAGTTTAACCGTACGTTTCAAATGGCCTCCGTTGCACTCTGGCCATATTCAGCGGAAACATTATTTTTATATTAGAATTCCGGAAAACCTGCGGATTTTCCGGAATTCTTTTTTTACAGGCAAGGCCGCTGCGGCACACAGGGGAGCCGGTCACCGGCGCCGAGTTCAGCCTTACCATTCCCGTGAAAATGAAAATCGGGAACATCCGCAGATGTTCCCGATTTTCGCATTATCAATATAATTTCCGCTGAATATGGCACAGCGCACGCGGAGCCATTCCAAATCGTTTTGTCAGTTCTGGGGATGCACGATATCGCGCCAATCCAGATCGCCGCGCTCCAAGCCGTGGATGAGCACTTCTGCAGTGGCAATGTTGGTGGCCATGGGGATGTTGTGCACATCACACAGGCGCAGCAGCGTCATTTCGTTGGGTTCGCTGGGCTTTGCGTTGATGGGATCACGGAAAAACAGCAATAGGTCGATCTCATTGCAGGCGATGCGGGATGCGATCTGCTGGTCGCCGCCCTGCACACCGGCCAGAAAGCGCTGCACCTGTAAGCCGGTAGCTTCTGCGATCAGTTTACCGGTGGTGCCGGTCGCTACCAGTTTATGCTGGCTCAGGATGCGGCAGTACGCCGTACAAAACTGAACCATCAGCTCCTTTTTGGAGTCATGCGCAATGAGTGCAATCGTCATCCGTTACCCTCTCCTCTTCCTAAACGATTGGAACGCTTTTTCAAAAAAGTCCTTTGCCTGAAATGATATCACAAAATCCAATCTTTTACAACTGGTTTTTATACAAAATATTCAATTTTGTTTTCTTTTCCAGTCCCATGTGGTTCAAACCGACGCTGCAGTGCCCTTTCCCGTGTCGGTTTTGTCTCCCCGTTTTCAGTTCTCCGGCGCAATGGCATCGGGGTTCTGCTCGGTGGCTGCGGCGGGCTGCTGCTCGTCCTGCACGGCAGGCTGGGCTTCCCCTTCTGCTGCTGTTTCCGGCGCAGCAGTGTCTGCGGCAGGTGCCATCTGTGCAGGCTGGGCTGCGGCATTGCCGGTGGTCTGGCCTGCAGCGGCCTGTGCTGGGTCAGTGGTCTGTGCCTGATCTTCCTGCTGGGCCTGCTCGGCTTCCTTTTCCGCTTCGGCCTGCTGGGCAAGGCTGCCATCCTTCAGGGCAAAATAGGCATTTGCAATGTCCACCACCAGATCACCGGTACGGGCACCATAGCCTCCGTACTCAATGCTAATACCAATGGCGATCTGCGGATCATCCGCCGGGAGGTAAGCCACCATCATGGCGTTCAGATAGTGCTTACCGGGCGCATAGGTCTCGCTGCGCTGAGGTGTACCGGTCTTGCAGGCGATCGGCACCGGATAGCTGGAAATTTTGCCGCTGATGGTGCTGGGCACCTGCTTCATACCCTGCCGCACCAGCTCAAAGGTGTTGCCGGTGCCTTCGATCACATCCATGACCTCGGGCTTGGTCTCGCTGAGCACCTCGCCGGTGTTGGTGTCCAGAATGGCCTTGACGAAATGGGTGCGGTAACGGGTGCCGTTGTTGGCCAGCGTTGCCGCGTAGGTAGCCAGCTGGATGGGCGAGACCACCGTGTTGCCCTGACCGATGGCGGCCTGCACATCCAGCGATGCCGTATAGTTGGAGTCGCTCTTGGTGGTCAGACGGCCCACGGCCTCGCTCACCTCCACACCGGTGCGCTGGCCAAGACCCAGCTTGTAGGCATAGGCATCGTACACATCGCTGGTCAGGCGGCGGCCAACATCATAGAAGAAGATGTTGCAGCTCCACTTGATGGCCGTTACCACATCGATGTTGCCGCTGTGGCCATGGCGGGTACAGCGGGGGTGGTAATCCTTGAAGTAGTTGTACACGCCGTTGCAGTAAACGGTAGAATACTGGTTGATGAGGCCGCTGTCCAGTGCAGCCACCGCCACGGCGGGCTTGAAGGTAGAACCCGGCGTATACAGGCCCTGCAATGCGCGGTTAAACAGCGGCAGGCTCGGGTCGGAGCTGTACTCGCTGTAGTTAGCGGCATACAGGTTCTGGTCATAGCTGGGATAGTTGGAAGCAGCCAGCACACTGCCGTCCTTCACGTCAAGCACCACCACCGCACCGGCGGCAGCTTTCATGGTGCCGGTATTGTACACGCGGTTGATCATATCAATGTTGTCCGCCAGTGCCTTGTCCACGGCACGCTGGAAGTTGCTGTCAATGGTCAGCTGCACGGTATGGCCCGGCTCCGGCACAGTGGTGAGCTTTGTATCCACGATCACGCCGTCCGAATTGCGGGTGATGGTCTCCACGCCGTCCTTGCCGCGCAGCTCGTCCTCATAAACGGATTCCAGACCGGAAATGCCCAGAACATCGTTCATGTTATAGCCTTTTTCCCGCAGCGGATAGGTCACCTGACCGTTGGAATCGGTCACCTTCCACTTTTCCGCCGTGATCTTGCCCACACGGCCCAGCACCGCCGGGATGATATCGCTCTGGTCGTAGCTGCGGGCGCTGGTCTCCACGATCTCCACACCTGGCAGCTGCAGGCTGTGCTCCTTGATGGTGGCCACCGTTGCCGCACTGACGTTTTCTGCCATGACAAAGTTGTTCACATTGGAGAACGCCTGCCGGTCCATCTCGTAGTGGATGCCGGCCAGCACACGCTGCCATTCCGGCGAAAAATCCTGCAGATCGTTCTTTTCCACCAGCATTTCCATTACATCGTTGGCGGTGGCGTACTGCTGCAGACCAAGCGTTTCCTTCATGTCTGCCAGCTGCTTCTGGTCGCTGGCGGACGTGTCATCGTCCGTAAAGGCGTAATTGCCTGCTGCGTCCGCCTGACCGATCAGCAGTGTATCATTCCAGCTCTCGCCATTCGCACGCAGCAGCTCCACGATCTGCTGCAGCATGGTGTCCAGATCCCGGTCGCCCATCAGCAGCTTGTTGAGGACCACATTGTAGCTGGTGGTTGTGGTGGCAATGCGCCGCCCGGCGCTGTCCACGATATCGCCGCGGGCCGCCGTGACCGTAAAGTTATAGTCGGTGGTATTGGTGGCCTTGGCCTTGAAGTCGTCGCCGTTGACCAGCTGCAGAAAGATCAGCCGCATCACGTACAGGCCCATGATAACACATGCCACTGCAATGAGCAGGATCATCCGGCGCACAACGGTTTTTCGTTCGTTTTGGTTCATCCGCGTTTCCTCCGGCGGTTCAGACTACGCCGTTGTCGATTTTGAATGCGCTGTAAATGTGCCGCACCAGACTGAACAGCACAAGCGACGGCACCAACGTCATCATGGCCGAAGGCAGCACAAAGGTCAGCCAGCGGCTCAGCGCCCAGCTGTAGCCGGGCATGTAGTAGAAGAACAGCCAGTCCAGCGAGAGCACCACAAGGGCCGTGCCGGTGCTGATGAGCGCAAAGTTCCATGTGCTGCCCTGCAGATACACCTGAACCAGCACCGAAAGCGCAAAGCAGAGCAACAGCAGTTCCAGCGCCAGCATACCCACGGTGCGCCCGGCGGTGTAGTCCCACAAAAGGCCGCTCACGGCACCAAACAGCGCACCTGCAAACTCGCCTTCATACACGGCCACAGCCAGACACAGCGGCAGAATGAACAGCGGCTTTGCCTGCCCCAGCTGGAGCAGGCCGGGGGTCGTCTGCAGTGCCGCGCACACAAACAGTGCCACCGCGTAGCAGACCCATTTCAGGATCTGGCTGCGGCTGCGCATGCGGCGTGATTCCATACAAATGCGCCCCCTTAATAGTCGGTAATAACGAATACGTGCTTGACCGTGCGCGGGTCTGCACCCGGGCGCACCACTGCAATGGAAGATTTGCCGCTGACTTCCGGCTCCACCTTCTGCACGGTTCCCACCAGCAGATCCGGCGGGAACACTCCGCCAAGACCGGTGGTGATCACCTGATCGCCCATCTTCGTCTCAGTGGCGCGTTCCAGATTGGTCAGCACGCACAGGCCGTCACCGGCATAATCGGTGCTGCCATTGATAATGCCGTTTTCCCGCGTGCGGGATACCACGCCCGCAGCGCTGAAGCTGGGGTGCAGAATGGTCATCACCTTGCAGCTGGTGGTGTCGGCTTCCACCACCATGCCGATCAGATAGCCCTTATCGCTGATCACGGCATCGTTCACGGCTGCGCCGTTCACCGTGCCGCAGTCCAGCGTAAAGCCTCCGAACTCATCCAGCGGGTCGCGGCCGATCACAAAGGCAGAAATATAGCTTGCTTCGGTGTTGGAATCCTGAATGCGGGCCAGTGCCTTGTAGGCTTCGTTCTCCGCCTTGATGCGGTCGTAGTCCACTATTTGCTGGCGCAGCTCAGCATTCTCCGCTTCCAGCTGTTCGTTCTGTTCCATGACCTCATCGATGCTGGTGTATTTTTCCCACACCGAGCCAATGCCGCCGCTCAGTGCCGATGTGACCTTCTGGAACGGCATCAGCACCACGCCCAGCAGTTCCTGCGGGGCAGCAGTCAGCCGTCCGTTGGCACCGGCATAGGCCATGATGCCCACCAGAAACACCGCCACGGCTACCAGTATCTTAAATTTCCATGTGTCAAAAAAGTCCTTCAAGGGAGTACCCTCCTGTTTCGGGTGGATGCCATGCCATAAGAAAAGCGCGGACAGCCCTGCCATCCGCGCAAGAGACATTGTTTGCAGCGGAAATCAGCGCAGACGCTGCGCAAAAGAGCCTTTTTCCGCAAGTGTGGGCCTTGCCCGTGTTACATGTGGCCGCCGTCGGTGTCCAGCACGTCATGCAGGACATCCACATGATCCAGCACCGCACCGGCACCCTTAGCCACGCAGTCCAGCGGGTCTTCCGCAATGTGTACGTCGATGCCGGTCTCGCTTTGGATCAGCTGATCCAGACCGCGCAGCAGTGCGCCGCCGCCGGTCAGGGTGATGCCGCGGTCGATGATATCCGCACTCAGCTCCGGCGGGGTGCGCTCCAGCGTTTCCTTGATGGCGCTGGTGATCTTGACCAGGCATTCCAGCAGAGCTTCGCGCACATCCTCCGAGTGGACGACGATGTTCTTGGGCAGGCCGTCCACGAGGTTACGGCCCTTGATCTCCATGGTCATTTCGGGGTCCAGCGCATAGGCGGAGCCGATCTCGATCTTGATCTGCTCTGCGGTGCGCTCACCGATCAGCAGATTGTACTTGCGCTTGATGAAGGCGATGATGGCCTGATCGAACATATCACCTGCCATGCGCACGCTGCGGGAGGCCACGATGCCGCCCAGAGAGATCACAGCGATCTCAGCCGTGCCGCCGCCGATATCCACGATCATGCTGCCGGTAGGCTCGCTGATGGGCAGGCCCGCACCGATGGCTGCTGCCATGGGTTCCTCAATGACGGACACCTGACGGGCACCGGCCTTCAGGGTAGCTTCGCGCACAGCGCGGCGCTCCACCTCGGTAACGCCGGACGGGATGCAGATGACCACGCGGGGGCGGGAGAACATGCTGTTGCCGCATGCCTTCTTGAGGAAATTTTCCAGCATGTTGGTGGTGATGTCAAAGTCAGCGATCACGCCATCCTTCAGCGGACGCACAGCCACGATGCTGCCGGGGGTACGGCCAATGACAGCCTTTGCCTCGGCACCCACACAGCGCACCTCGTCGGTCTTGGTATCCACAGCCACGACCGAAGGCTCCCGCATGATGATGCCCTTGCCCTTCATATATACCAGAGTATTTGCGGTACCCAGATCGATACCTACATCTTTAGAAAACAGGCCCATTGTAAAAATTCTCCTTATGCTTCCCATTTTATCTATAGCGCCAGAACATCCGGCAGCCCTTTTGTGCCGCCTTTGCGCAGAATAACACGGTTCTATTATAGCCGCAAGGCAATGATTTCTCAAGCGTTTGCGCAAGTTTTCTTCGTTTTTTCCAGTTTTATCACACAAAATGTGCCAGCAGCTGTACGGTGCGGCTCACCGGCAGACCCATGATAGTGTAGTAGTCGCCCTCAATACGGTCCAGCCAGAGGGCCGCCCGCCCCTGAATGGCATAGGCACCGGCTTTATCGTAGGGTTCGGCGGTGGAAGCGTAGAAGTCGATTTCCTCTTTACCCAGCGGGAAGAAGGTAACGCGGCAGCTGTCCACAAAGCTTTCAGTGCGCGCACCGTCCGAGATGCACACGCCGGTGTGCACCTCGTGGGTGGCACCGGAAAGGGCGCGCAGCATCCGCTTTGCGTCCTCTTCGCTGTGGGGCTTGCCGAACACCTCGCCGTTCACATCCACCACCGTATCACAGCCGATGACCACAGCGCCCGGGTGCTGGGCCGAAACAGCAAGGCACTTGCCCCGGGCCAGCTGTTCCACCAGCTGAGCAGGGGTGTCGGCCTGCACTGTACTTTCGTCAAAGTCACTGACGCAGACGGTGAAATTGGTGGTATATAAGGAGAGCAGCTCCCGCCTGCGCGGGCTGCCGGAAGCTAAGATCAGGTTCATGATTCCATCTCACTTTCCGGTAGAGCCAAAGCCGCCCTCGCCGCGCTGGGTATCGCCCAGTTCTTCGGCAGGCACAAAGGCAGCGGTGTACACCGGTGCGATGCACAGCTGGGCCACACGCTCACCGGGCTGAATGGTGTAGGCTTCCCTGCCCAGATTGACCATGGGCACCTTCAGCTCGCCGCGGTAATCGCTGTCCACCACACCCACGCCGTTGGCCATGCACAGACCGTGCTTGATGGAAAGGCCGCTGCGTGCGTACACCAGTGCCACGCTGTGGGGGCCGGGCAGCTCGATGGCAAGGCCGGTGGGCACCAGTGCCCGCTCCATGGGGGCAAGGGTGAGCGGCGCGTCCAGTACGGCGCACAGGTCGGCGGCAGCAGAGCCGGGGGTTGCGTAAGAGGGCACCTTGGCACGGGTGTCCAATACCTTATATTTTACTGTGATGGGTTCCATAGTATACCTCGTTTTGATTTTATAGCAACTCCTTCCGTCTCGCATACGCTCGACAGCTCCCTCAGGAAGGTGGCATTGCGTCAGCAATGATGGAAGGAGTTTCAGTTCGTACCTTTAAAATACAACCCACGGGTAAAATCACCTTCAAAGGGTGCATGGGTGCGGATCATCTCCAGAATTTTGGCCGTTTCCTCCCGGCTTTCCAGCGTGAAGTAAGCCACACCGTAGTCCACCGTCAAAGCACCCGGCTTATCCCCCATATAAATAGGTACAGGGTTATAGATGGTGCGCACACCAAGGCCGCACCGCACTGGGAACTTCTTGGCCTTGCGGTCGGTCAGCACGCCGGTCTTATCGCAGTGGGCGCAGTCGTGGATGTTCTGCAGCGGGCAGGCACGGGTGATCATCAGCGGCATATGGCCGTACACCAGCACGCCGGTGGGCACCGGCCTGCCGTTATGGGTGGGCGCAATGGTGCTGATGTCGCTGTCCTTCACCTCGGGCAGGATGAGCATGGAGCCAAGGCCGTTGTCCGCGTAGAACTGCGCGGCCAGCTGGTTCGTGATGTTCAGGCCAAAGCTGCCGCTCATGGGCAGGCCCCGGCACAGGCGCAGGTGGGCGATATTGCTCACCTCATAGCCTGCAAAACCGGAGTCCTGCGTGGCCGCGATGCGGCGGGCGGTATCCTCTTCCAGCTTGCCAAACATGACCCGGGGCAGTTCCAAAAGGGTCTTTGCCCGCCATTCCCGGGGCACGCGGTCGGCCTGCGCAATGGGCAGGATGAGATACTCGATGCCGTCAAGCGCCCGCTCCGGCACCTGCTCCCAGCTCTCAAACCGGGCACGCAGGGTACGGTGGGGCGGCAGAGTGCGCAGCGGCAGGGCAGGCACATGCTCCTCGGTGGTGGGCCACGGGCGCAGCACTTCCCGCTTTTTGAGCAGGGCATCCAGCGCTTCGCGGCGCAGCTCATTCACCGCACCGCCCGGGATAAACCACGGTCCGCCGTCCATTTTCAAGGTAATGTCCTGATCTTCCACCGCAAAAGGCGTGCCGCCGGTCTTGGCAAGGCTGCGGTGCAGGCTTTCGGTGGGATCAGTACGGGCAGGCTGCGGCTCTGCATCCCCATAGGCAAAGGCCTTGCTGCCGTCTGCATCGGTGACAGTGAGCTTTTCGCCACCCTCTTCAATCTCCAGCTTCATCTTTACCGGCACGCGGCTGCGCTCACGGCGGTAAAGCTCCCGCAGCATGGGCAGGGTCTTTTTGGTCTGCTCGGCATCTGTTTCACTGCGCACGCCGAACATGGTGCCGTCGATCTTTCCATCCAGATAGCCGGAGGTGAAGCCGGAACGGCTGAAAGCATTCTTCAACAGGTCGCGGTCGTAGGCGCGGCCCTCGCGGCCTGCAAGACAGGCGCTGACTGCCGCCGCCACATACTCCGGCGTGCGCAGACGGCCCTCGATTTTTGCCGATGCCACGCCAAGCGCCTGCAGCTTGTCCAGCTTATCAATGACCGAATTATCCTTTAAGGACAGGTGGTGCAGGCGGCCCGGCTTGCCCTCCGGCAGGGCATTTGCCTCAAACGGCAGGCGGCACGGGCCGGCACAGGAACCGCGGTTGCCGCTGCGTCCGCCCAGAAAGGCCGACATGTAGCACTGGCCGCTGACGCACATGCACAGCGCGCCGTGCACGAAGCACTCGGTCTCGATGCCGCAGTGCTTTGTGATATGCTCCACCTCGGGCATGCTCAGCTCACGGGCCAGCACCACGCGGGTGAAGCCCAGCTCCTTGAGCTCCAGTGCACCCTGCAGGCTGTGCACGCTCATCTGGGTGGAGCCGTGGCGCGGCAGCTGCGGTGCAATTTTACCGATCAGCGTTGCCACTGCCAGATCCTGACAGATGACCGCATCGGCACCGCTGGCTGCAACGGCACGGATGGCCTGTTCCAGTGCGGGCAGCTCGCCGCCATAGACGGTGGTGTTCAGCGCCACATGCACAGCCACGCCCCGCGCATGGCAGAAGGCGACCGCATCTTTCAGCGTATCCGCGTTAAAATTGTTGGCACTGGTGCGGGCATTGAAACCCGAAAAACCCAGATACACTGCGTCGGCACCGCTGAATACAGCGGCACGCAGCATTTCTTCGTTGCCCACCGGGGCAAGGATCTCGATCTTTGACATACTTCTCCTTTATCCTGTAAACGGCTTATTCCGCCTTGTCCGCTTCGCCCTCGGCAGCAGACTGCTGTGCCGCCTGCTGGGCGCGCTCCTCGCGCCGGGCTTCCTTATTGCGCATTTTTTCCAGCTGTTCGCGCAGGGCGGCAGCTTCCCGCCGCAGCACCTCATTCTCTGCTTTGACCTTATCTTCCGCCAGCTTTGCGCGGGTGGCATCCGCAATGTAATCCTGGATCTGGCTGCGCATATTCTCAGCACTGCCGGTGCTCTTGCGGTATTCGTCCAGATAATCCATGGCGCAGAACACCGCCGCCTTAGTCACCGAAAGATTCGCATTATCGTCCAAAAGCTTGGTGATGTCTTCATCCAGCTTTTTCGCCAGCTACAAAATATATTTTTCCGGATCCGTCGTAGCAATGGCATACGGCGTACCTGCAATGTTCACCCGTACCTTGTTGACCATATCTGTTTCCCCTTTTTATCCTTTTCTGCCCGCAGCGGGCAGTGATCTTCTGATTTTTGCCGGGAAACGGCACCGTTCCCGGTACCGTTTTGGTGTCTTGTCACCCGCCGGGCGAGTTACCCGGCACATTTCTCCCGGAGTTTGTCCCCGAAAATGTTTCAGAACACAGCTTTCTCTTCCTATTATAATATAAATAAGCATCAAGAAAAAGTGTATTTTTTGAAATTTTGGCATATTTATCAGAAAGTTCAATAAAAAAATGTCAGTTACGGAAAAAATCCCCTGATTCCTTGCATTTGTCATTCTGCCATATTATAATGTCTTTGTTATGTTGGCGGCAGAGCAAGTGAGGGAAAGTGCCTGCAGGCGCCAATTATTTCAATTATTGTAGCAAAGCTGCAAACTTATGCGGCTAGGAGTACTTTTATTACATCGAAAGAATTCGGTAAACTTCTTCAGGACAAGCTCACCAGCGAGTACGGCGTGGAGCTGAGCGTTGCTTCCAACCAGCAGATCTACCGTTCTCTGGCTCTGATCTGCCGCCAGATGATGAGCGAGAACCATAAGAAGTTCCAGTCCAAGGCCATTGGCACCGGCACCAAGCAGGTGTATTACCTGTGCATGGAGTTTCTGATGGGCCGCAGCCTGAAGACCAGCCTGCTGAACCTGGGTCTGGACGAGGTGGCAAAAAAGGCCCTGTCCGATGCTGATATCAACATTGACAGCATCTTTGAGGAAGAGCCGGATGCAGGTCTGGGCAACGGCGGTCTGGGCCGTCTGGCTGCCTGCTATCTGGACGGCATGGCCACCACCGGCATCTGCGGCACCGGCTACTCCATCCTGTACGAGTACGGCATCTTCAAGCAGAAGATCGTGGATGGCTGGCAGCAGGAGCGTGCCGACAACTGGCTGCCCGGCGGTCAGGTCTGGCTGAAGAGCCACCCCGATCAGGCTGTGGAAGTGCGCTTTGACGGCGAGATTCACGAGAACTGGGACAACGGCTTCCACTATATCCAGCACACCAACTACAACAGCGTCATGGCTGTTCCCTCTGATATGTATGTGCAGGGCTACGACGGCAAGGGCGTTGCCAAGCTGCGTCTGTGGCAGGCAAAGGCCCCGGACTTTGATATGTCCAGCTTCTCTCTGGGCAACTACAACACTGCAATGAGCAAGAACGCCAATGCAGAGCTGATCTCCAAGGTGCTGTACCCCAACGATAACCATGTTGAGGGCAAGATCCTGCGCCTGCGCCAGCAGTACTTCCTGTCTGCCGCATCCATCGGCGATATCGTCCAGAACCACCTGTCCAGCTATGCGACCCTCGAGAACCTGCCCGACAAGGTGGCCATCCAGCTGAACGACACCCACCCCACCCTCGCCATCCCCGAGATGATGCGCATCCTGCTGGATGAGTGCGGCTTTGGCTGGGACAAGGCATTCGACATCTGCCAGAAGGTCTTCTCCTACACCAACCACACCGTCATGGCTGAGGCTCTGGAAAAGTGGAACGTGGATATCTTCAAGATGACCCTGCCCCGCATCTACCAGATCGTGGTGGAGATGGACCGCCGCGCCCGCGCAGAGCTGGAGAAGGTCTTCCCCGGCGACAAGGGCAAGATCGACTATATGGCACTGATCGGCGACAATCAGGTGCGCATGGCAAACATCTGCGCCTACACCGCCAACAGCATCAACGGCGTGTCCAAGCTGCACAGTGAGATCATCAAGGACAGCGTCTTCCACGATTACTACCTGTTCAAGCCGCAGGCCTTCAAGAACGTGACCAACGGCATCGCTTACCGCCGCTGGCTGCTGGCCTCTAACCCCGGCCTGTGCAAGCTGCTGGACGAGACCATCGGCGACGGCTACAAGCATGATGCTTCCGATCTGTCCAAGCTGAACAAGTTCGAGAACGACAAGACCGTTCTCAAGCGCCTGAACGAGATCAAGCTGGCAAACAAGACCAGCTTTGCCAACTATCTGGCAAAGAGCACCGGTCAGGTCATCGACCCGAACTCCATTTTTGACTGTCAGGTCAAGCGTATGCACGAGTATAAGCGCCAGCACCTGAACGCGCTGAACATTGCTGCCCAGTACCTGTACCTGAAGGAGAACCCCAACGCCGACTTCATTCCCAAGACCTATATCTTCGGTGCAAAGGCTGCTCCCGGCTACTACATGGCAAAGCAGATGATCCGCATGATCTGCAAGCTGGGCGACCTCATTAACAACGACCCCGCTGTGCGCGACAAGCTGCGCGTGGTCTATCTGGAAGAGTACTGCGTCTCTCTGAGCGAGCACCTGATGCCCGCCGCCGAGGTCTCTGAGCAGATCTCTCTGGCCGGCACTGAGGCTTCCGGTACCGGCAACATGAAGTTTATGCTGAACGGCGCTATCACTCTGGGTACTCTGGACGGCGCAAACGTGGAGATCGCAGACGCTGCCGGCAAGGAGAACGAGCTGATCTTTGGTATGCTGACCCCCGAGGTGAACAACCTGAAGCAGGTGGGCTACCACCCCAACGCCTTTATCACGGGCGACGACGTGGCCAACTACACCCTGAACTTCCTGGAGCGTGGCTGGAATGGTGAGAACTTCCACGAGGTGACCGAGAACCTGCGCACCAGCGACCCGTACATGGTCATGGCCGACTTCAAGGATTACCGCCGTGCACAGGCCGACCTGCAGAAGCTGTATGGCGACCGTGAGAAGTGGGCACAGATGAGCCTGAAGAACACCGCCAACAGCGGCATCTTCAGCGCCGACCGCGCCGTGCTGGACTACGCACGCGACATCTGGTACGCTTCCCCGGTGCCTATGGGCAAGTAATTTTCCCTTAAAAAATCCATCTGCCCCGGCGGCGTTTGGCCCGCCGGGGCTTTTTTGAGAAAGGACGACCCTGCTTTGTCTTGTCTGTTCAATAGCTACGACCCCTATTTCAAGCAGCCTTTTGGCGCACTGCGGGCCGGTCAGACCGTACGCCTGACCCTTTGCATCCCGGAAGAGCTGGGCTATGTCGATCCTCATCTGGTGCTCCAGAAAGAGGGAAAATATGACGTGCCGGTGCACTACCGCATGAAGTTCGACGGCCAGACCCCCCAGCAGAACCACTTTTCCGTGGAGCTGCCGCTGAACGACCCGGGCCTGTACTTCTACTACTTCGACCTCTACACCGACTTCCGCCGCATCTACCGCGGGCCGGACAACTGCGGCGTTGTCAGCTGGCAGGAAGGCGAAAAGTGGCAGATCACCGTCTACGATGCCGGTTTCCAGACCCCGGAGTGCATCAAGGGCAAGGTGTTCTATCAGATCTTCCCGGACCGGTTCTGCGAGGGCATTGAGAACAAGCCCATGCCTTTCCCGGACCGGCTGTATCAGGCCGACAAACACGCCGAACCCTTCTGGCAGCCCAACGAGACCGGCGGCCACCTGAACGAGGACTATTTCGGCGGCGACTTGGAAGGCATCCGCATCAAACTGCCCTATCTGCGGGAGATGGGGGTGGACTACCTTTACCTCAACCCCATCTTTGAGGCGCACTCCAACCACCGCTACAACACCGCCGACTATCTCAACGTAGACCCGCTGCTGGGCACCAACGAGGAATTCGAGGTGCTCTGCCGCGAGGCCGCCAAGTACGGCATTGGCATCGTGCTGGACGGTGTGTTCAGCCACACCGGTTCCGACAGCCGCTATTTCAACCGCGAAGGCCGCTATGGGGATGGCGGCGCTTACCGCGACCCCAACTCCCCCTACCGCAGCTGGTACGATTTTGACTCCAAGTATAAGGGTGGCTACCGCAGCTGGTGGGGCTTCGAGACCCTGCCCGAGGTGAACGAAGAGAACCCCTCCTATGTGGAGTTCATCACCGGCGAGGGCGGTGTCATTGACACATGGCTGCGGCGCGGTGCCGCAGGCTTCCGTCTGGATGTGGCCGACGAGCTGCCGGACGACTTTATTGAAAAGATCCGCGCCGCTGTCAAGCGGGTCAGCCCGGAGAAGTTCCTGCTGGGCGAGGTGTGGGAGGACGCCACCACCAAATACGGCTTTGGCCAGCGCCGCACCTATCTGCTGGGCAAGGGGCTGGACAGCGTGATGAATTACCCCTTCAAGAACGCTGTGCTGGACTTTGTAAAGGGTAAGCCCGCCGAGCAGGCCATGGGCGAAATTCTGTCCATCTGTGAGCACTACCCCGCCCCTGCCATGGACACTGCGCTGAACTTTCTCTCCACCCACGACACCGAACGCGCCCTCACCGTCATTGCGGACGAGCCCGCCAACGGCCGTGGCCGCGAGTGGCAGAGCGGCCGCTGTGTGACCGGCGAAGCCTACGAGGAAGGGATGCTGCGCCTGCGCATGGCCTATGCCATCATCTACACGCTGCCCGGCGTGCCCTGCCTGTACTACGGTGATGAGATCGGGATGCAGGGCTACCGCGACCCCTTCAACCGTGCCTTCTTCTGCTGGGACAGCCACGAAAAGCGCCTGAAGCCGGTGCTTGCCCAGCTGGCGCAGCTGCGCCACACCTGCGAGGCCTTCCGCACCGGTGAGCTGCGGGTGCTCCGGGCGCAGGACGGCATCCTGCACTACCAGCGCGTAGGCCAGCTTGAAACCGCCGAGATCATCGTGAACCGCTCGGAGAACATCATCGTGGAGCCGCTGGCTTCCGGCAAGCACACGGAGGTGAACCCCATGGGCTTTACCATCGTGGTGGAGGAGAACGGCCACAACCCGAACCACAGCTATTACGATATCCAGTAAAAACGATTTGAATGCCCGCCGCGTTCGCTCTGGGCACATTCAGAGGAAATTTTATCTTTTATTTTCGCAACAACGGGCAGCCTGCGGGCCGCCCGTTGTTGCATTTTCACGCAAAGGGCCGTATCCGCAAACTACATCTTGCACTGCTTTTCATTTATTTTGTTCTTTATTTCGTTTTCTGCGCAACGTTCCAGTAAAAAACGCTTGACCTTCCACCCGGGGGATACTCTATAATAGGGGCATAAGGAGGGAGAACCATGAATCCTGTTCCATTTCTCTGGCTGGCTGCCGTGGTGGGCTTTTTGCTGTTGGAGGCTTCCACCTTCAGCATGACCTCCGTCTGGTTCGCCGTCGGCGCAGCTGCCGCCCTGCTCACCTGCCTGTTCACGGATTCGTTCCGGGCGCAGGCCCTGGTGTTCATCGTGGTAAGCATTCTGTGCCTGCTGGCGTTCCGGCCGCTGGCTGCAAAGCTGCGCCAGAAAATCACCCCCACCAATGGCGACCGAAACCTTGGCCGGGAGGCCACCGTGCTGACCACCGTCACCGCCGACCTGCCGGGCCGTGTGCGACTGGACGGCGTGGACTGGAATGCCCGCTGCGCCACTCCCGGCGACATTCTCACCCCCGGGCAGCGCTGCCGTGTGACCGAACTGCACAGCACCCTGCTCATCGTGGAGCCCGTATTGACCGAAAGCCGCAGAGCGTGATCTGCGTTCTGCGCTGAAACGTTGCACCCATCTGAAAAAGGAGAACCACTATGGTCATGTTTTTTCTGATCCTCGCGCTGGTCTTTGTCGTCCTGCTGGTGATCATCACCAATATCGTCATCGTGCCCCAGTCCAAGGTGTATGTCGTTGAGCGGCTGGGCAGCTACTCCGACACATGGTCGGCAGGCCTGCACATTAAGATTCCCTTCATCGAGCGCATCGCCAAAAAGGTGAGCCTGAAGGAGCAGGTGGCAGACTTTCCCCCTCAGCCGGTCATCACCCGCGATAACGTTACCATGCAGATCGATACCGTGGTGTTCTTTCAGGTAATGGATGCCAAGCTCTACACCTACGGTGTCAACCAGCCCATTGCGGCAATCGAAAGCCTGTCCGCCACCACCCTGCGCAACATCATCGGCGAAATGGAGCTGGACCACACCCTGACCAGCCGCGATGTCATCAACGGCAAGATCACCGCCATCCTGGACGAAGCCACCGACAAGTGGGGCATCAAGGTGAACCGCGTGGAGGTGAAGAACATCATCCCGCCGCGTGAGATCCAGGAAGCCATGGAGAAGCAGATGAAGGCCGAGCGCGAGAAGCGCGCTGTCATCCTGAAAGCCGACGGTGAAAAGCAGGCCGCCATTACCGCCGCTGAGGGCGAAAAGGAAGCCGCCATCCTGCGCGCGGATGCTGTGAAGCAGCAGCGCATTCTGGAAGCCGAGGGCGAAGCACAGGCCATTCTGGCCGTGCAGAAGGCCAACGCCGATGCCATCCGCCTGCTGAACGAGGCCATGCCCAGCGATAAGGTTCTGGCCATCCGCAGTCTGGAAGCTCTGGCCAAGGTGGCCAACGGCAAGGCAACCAAGATCATCATTCCCTCGGAATTGCAGAATCTGGGCGGCGTGGTGCCCAGCATCAAGGAGCTGATGACCGACCCGAAGGACGCCGAGTAAGCTGACCCCCAGAGCCGGGTGGACCGCCGTGTCTGCCCGGCTCTTTGCTTTGTGCATATTGCATCTGCCTCTGACCTGTGATACCATACAGGTAACCGAAACTTATAGATGGAGGAGCTTTTCCATGATCTACGATACCCTCAACAACCTGCCCAACTACCTGGGCGTCAGCGATAACCTGGACACCGTCATCGAGTACATCATGGCCCGGGACATCACCACCCTGCCCGCCGGACGCACCCGCATCGACGGCGAAAAGGCTGTGGTCACTGTGAGCACCGTCACACCGCTGACTTCCGATAAAGCGCTGTTCCAGCGCCACGACAACCACATCACGCTGGAGACCGATCTGGACGGCAGCGAACTGTTTGAGGTCAGTCTTGCCGAGCTGACCCCCACCAAGCCCACCGATGAAGCCGCCGACACCACCGTAGGCACCGCCGGCACCAGCATTGCCGGTATGCTGTGTGAGGGACGGTTTGCCCTGTATCTGGCAGGCGAGCCGTATAAGTCCGGTCTGAAGGCGCAGGGCTGCGGCAAGCTGAAAAAGGCCGTGTTCAGCATCGAGCTGGACCCGGACGAGGAAGAAACGGAAGAATAACCGAAAGGAGATTTTCTGTATGGGATTTTTTGCTGTCCTTGCTGCAAGCCTGTTTGCCGTATTCCTCTTTACGGTATTCGGCGGCTATTCGCTGCTGCTCTGGTGCCAGCAGTCCCTGTGGATGGTGGTTCCGCCTGCGGTGGTGCTGGCTGTTCTGGTGTGGACGTTCCTGAAAATGGACGACAAGATCACCGCCCTGCAAAAGCGGGTGGAGGAGCTGGAAGCCGCACAGAAAACCGCCGAAAAGCCCGAAAAATAAACACAACGCCGCCCTTGCCGGAGAAGATTCTCCTGTAGGGGCGGCGCTCTTTTTTGCAGCTTACTTTTTATCCTGTGGGTCATCCAGCCCTTTAAACATCACCATACCCAGATTTGCAAAGCTGGCCCCCAGCACAAAACCCACTGTCCCCAGCGACACGCTGAACAAAACGCCCATAGCAACACCGAACAGGATACCCGCGATCTGACTTTTCTTCATTTTACTGCTCCGCCTTTCCGTACCATGCAACGGACAGCCGCCACGAGAGAGCATACAGCGCCAGCGCCGCTACCAGCACGACAACCAGCACCAACAGCGAACCATGGGCAGGCAGGATGCTGTTCAACAGGGTTCCACCGGAGGACACCGCAATGCCCATCAAGCAGGCCAGCACACCGATGCAAAGATAATACACATACCTTGACTTTTCGTAGCCAAAGCGGTAGCTCAGCGGCAGCAGGATCATGTTGCCCAGCAGGGTCAGCATCGCTACCTGAAGCAGGGTCGCCACGGTGATCTGCACGGTCACCGTGCCCCAGAGCAGCTGTGCTGCTGCCAGCGCTGCCATGCTCAGCAGCTCCGACAGTGCCATAGCACCTAAGCCGATCAGGTATTTGCTGCCCACCAGCTGCTCTTTTGTCACCGGCAGGGCGGCACTGTAAGCACTGAACCGGCTGTTCTGGTCGTAGGCCAGCAATGTCATGGGGAATATCCCCAGCAAAAACCCACCGTACAGCATAAAGAAATTAGAGCCTTCCTTCATGCCAAACACGCCCACACCCATCATGACTACAGCTGCCACAACGACCATTTTTGCGTAATACCATGCCTGATATGCATCCTTTAACAGCAAGCCTTTCATGCAGCACACTCCCCTTTCACCATCAACACAAACAGTTCCTCAATGCTTACCGGGGTAAGCTCTGCCCCGGCGGGCATTGCATCCCGGCGCACAAGCGCCTCGACTCCGTAGGGGGTGACCCGCTTGCCGTACACCTGTGCATCCAACGCCGCCAGCTGCGCCGCCGTGCCATGCCACAAGGCGTATTCCTCCCGCAGGGCGTCCTTTTCCTCACAGAGCAGCAGCCTGCCCTTGTGCAGGAAGGCGATGGTATCGCACAGCTTTTCCAAATCGCTGACGATGTGGGAGGAGATGAGGATAGAGTGGTTTTCGTCCCGGGCAAAGTCCAGCAGCAGGTCAGTCACCTCGTCCCGCACCACCGGGTCCAGCCCGTTGGTGGCTTCGTCCAACAGCAGCAGCTTGGGGTGGTGCGCCAGCGCCACAGCGATACACAGCTTCATCTTCATGCCGGTGGAGTAATCCTTATATTGCTTTTTATCCGGCAGACCGAATTTTTGGCACAGCTCCGCATAGGCGGCAGCGTCCCAGTTGCGGTAGATGCCCGCCATCACCTTGCCTGCCTGCACTGCGTTCAGGCACAGGGGGATGCCCTCGCTGCCCAGCACCACACCGATTTCTTCCTTGGTGTGTACAAGGTCGGTGCGGTTGTCCCTGCCCAAAATGGTCACGGTACCGCCGTCCTTCTGCAGCATGTCCAGAATCAATTTGATGGTGGTGCTTTTGCCTGCGCCGTTTTCACCGATCAGGCCGCAGATGGTGCCGCCGGGCAGTGTCAGATCCAGCGGTCCGAGGGTAAAGTCCTTATAGTGCTTTGTAAGTCCCCGCAGTTCCAGTGCGTTCATGTTCAGCCCTCCCACAGCAGTTCCAGCATCTCCCGCAGCTCTTCCCTGCTCAGCCCGCAGGATGCGGACAGCTTCACAGCTTCGGTAAGGTGCGCTTCAATTTTTTTCAGGTTCTCTTCCCGCAGCAGCTCGGTGTTTTTAGGGGCTACAAAAAAGCCCTTTGCCGGTACTGCGTAAAGGAAGCCCTCTTTTTCCAGTTCATCGTAGGCACGCTTTGTGGTAATGACGCTGATGCGCAGATCCCGTGCCAGCCCCCGGATGGAGGGCAGCGCCTCTCCCGGCGCCAGCGCCCCGGAGAGAATCTGCTGCCTGAGCTGCGCGGCGATCTGGTCATAGATAGGCGCGCCGCTTTTGTTGTTGATAAACAGTTCCATCGGCTGCTCCTTTGGCTTTTGTGTTTTATCTGTATATGCACAGTATATACAGTAAATACGGATTTGTCAAGAGAATGCGCAAAAAAAAAATACACCCGCCGTCCAAAACGGACAGCAGGTGCATTTTTTAGGTTTTACAGTGCCTTGATGGCGGTCTTGATGCGCTCGGCGGCCATCTTGGTCTTTTCGGCGTCACCGAAAGCGGTCAGGCGGAAGTAGCCCTCGCCGCACTCGCCGAAGCCCACGCCCGGGGTACCGACCACGCCGCAGTTTTCCAGCAGCCAGTCGAAGAACTCCCAGCTCTTCATGTTACCGGGGCAGCGCAGCCAGATGTAGGGGCTGTTCTTGCCGCCGCAGTACCACACGCCGCACTCGTCCAGAGCGTCCGCGATGACCTTGGCATTCTTGCGGTAGTAGTCCAAATTCTGCTGGATCTCGGCCATGCCGCTCTCGGTGAACACCGCAGCGGCGGCGCGCTGCACCACGTAAGGCACACCGTTGAACTTGGTGGTCTGGCGGCGCAGCCACAGCTTATTGATGTTCATTCCCTCGCGTTCCAGCTCCTTGGGCACCACAGTGTAGCCGCAGCGGGTGCCGGTGAAGCCTGCGATCTTGGAGAAGGAGCAAATTTCAATGGCACACTCCCGTGCACCCTCGATCTCGAAGATGCTGCGGGCGAGGTTCTCGTCGGAGATGAAGCACTCGTATGCAGCATCGTACAGAATGATGGCATCGTTCTTACGGGCGTAGTCCACCCATGCCTTGAGCTGGTCGCGGGTGTAGGCGGCACCGGTGGGGTTATTGGGGCTGCAGATATAGATGATGTCAGCCTTCACATTCTCATCCGGCATTCCCAGGAAGCCGTTCTCCTGACTGGTGCGGCTGTAGATGATCTTGCGGCCATCGGTCACGTTATCGTCCACGTAGGTGGGATAAACGGGGTCCGGCACCAGCACGGTGTTGTCCACATCGAACAGGCCCAGTACGTTGGCCAGATCGCTCTTTGCACCATCAGAGATGAAAATTTCATCCTCTGCCAGCTGGGTGCCGCGGCCTGCGTAGTAGCCCTGAATGGCCTGCTTGAGGAAGGGGTAGCCCTGCTCCGGGCCATAGCCGTGGAAGCCTTCCTTAGTACCCATCTCATCGGCTGCATCGTGCATGGCCTTGACCACGCACTTTGCCAGCGGCTGGGTCACATCGCCAATGCCCAGACGGATGATCTCCTTCTCCGGGTGTGCCTCCTGATAAGCGGCCACCTTGTGGGCAATGTCCACAAACAGGTAGCTTGCCTTCAGCTCGTTGTAATGCTTGTTCATCTTCATGGTTACTTTCCCTCGATTCATCTTTGTATCATGTTCTCCGCCGCCGGACGGCGGCAGCGAACATTCTTTTTAAACTTCTGTGATACCTTCGCACACGGTCTCGGCGGCGCCGGTCATCAGCAGCTGTCTGCCGGGCAATACCCGGATGGTCAGCACACCGCCGCGCAGCTGCACATGGATGTCCTCGCCTGCCGGGCAGATGCCAAGCTCGGTCAGGGCCGCCACGGTGGCGCAGGTGCCGGTGCCGCAGGCCCATGTCTCGCCGCTGCCGCGCTCCCACACCCGCATCTTCAGGTGGGTGGCATCCACCACCTGCACGAACTCGGTGTTGATGCGCTCCGGGAAGTTTGCGTGGTGCTCAAAGGCCGGGCCGATCTCTTCCAGCTTCAGGCTGTCCACATCCTCCACCACGGTCACACAGTGAGGGTTGCCCACACTGATGCAGGTCACATGCCACGTTTTGCCGTCCACGGTCAGTTCTTTGTCCACAAGCGGTTCTTCGCCCATGTTCACAGCAGGCAGGCTGGCAGGCATGGCACTGTAAGCGCCCATCTCCACCTGCCACAGGCCAGCACCCTTGTGGGTGACGGTCTTCAGGCCGCTGAGGGTATCAATGGCAAGCGTTTCCTTTGCAATGCCGTGGGTGTACAGCCATTCAGCCACACAGCGGATGCCGTTGCCGCACATCCTGCCCTCGCTGCCGTCTGCGTTGAAAATGCGCATCATGCCGTCCGCACCCGCCGTCTGCGCAGCGCAGATGCAGATGATGCCGTCCGCACCAATGGAAAAATGCCGCCGGGACAATTTTTCGGAAAGGGCTGCAATGTTCTCCGGCACACCGCTTTTGCGGCAGTCCAGATAGATATAATCGTTAGCGCAGCCCTGCATTTTGGTAAATGAAAGCTTCATGCTCAAAACTCCTTCATGGGACTTGTGGTCAGTCCCTATAAACTCGCTACTCTATAATGATAAGAAACCGGGGCGCTCCTGTCAAGCGAAAATGCACCTTTCCGGCAATTTTTCGCAAAGGAATCTGCCAGAATGGAAAACAGGGCTTGACAATACGCATGGCATGGGATATAAAAAAAGAGAGAGTTTTGTACAGTCCGGGGCCGCGCAGCATCTGCGGGTGCATCCGTCACGGCAGCCGCACGCACGGCACCGGTGTACAGGACAGGCAAAACAACTGCAAAAAGGAGACCACAGGAATGGATACTTTTGAAAAAATCCGTGCATTGCTGGCGGAGCAGCTGGATGTTGACCCGGCAAAGATCACGATGGACAGTGACATCATGAGCGATTTTGAGGCCGACAGTCTGGATATCGTGGATATGGTGATGACGCTGGAGGATGAGTTTGGCATTGAGGTGCCGGACGATGCCATCGAGTCCCTGCGCACCGTGGGCGATGTGGTAAACTTTGTGGACAGCCACGCGCAGAACTGATTCAGTCAAAAAGCCCTGCCTTCTGGTGCGGCACCCGGCCGCACTGCATGGACGGGGCTTTTAATATGGTTCGTGCGGAACGCAAGCCGTTTGGCGCACGGCCTTAGGAGGAAAAAGCAAAAATGGCAAAAGATTCAAAGAAGCTCGTACAGGCGATCACCAGCCAGGAAGAGAACTTCGCACAGTGGTACACCGATATCTGCGTGAAGGCAGAGCTGGTGGAGTACTCCAGCGTGAAGGGTTTCATCATCCTGCGCCCCTACGGTCAGGCCATCTGGGAGCTGATCCAGAAGGACATGGATGCCCGCTTCAAGGCCACCGGCCATGAGAACGTGGCAATGCCCGTGCTGATCCCTGAGAGCTTGCTGCAGAAGGAAGGCGAGCTGGTCAATGG